>Ga0213876_10000722_pt1 | contig 23019 bp, 24 predicted proteins | sample BarmaccomBMRX_R9_FD_160113 | JGI IMG/M metagenome (GOLD analysis project Ga0213876, IMG submission 160113) | Root-associated microbial communities from Barbacenia macrantha in rupestrian grasslands, the National Park of Serra do Cipo, Brazil - RX_R9 | ecosystem: Host-associated > Plants > Roots... | reverse complement strand
GGGCTATGGCTCCCGGCAATTGCGGTTGCTGCAAAGCGGTCAGGTGGGTAATTATATTCTGGTGATGGTACTGGCCATGGTGGTGTTCATACTGATCTGGTTCAACGACCAGAACATTATGCGTTTTATCAGTAAAATATTTTAAAGGCTGTAAATGATCCCTGTTCTGCTTATATCGATCCCCCTGGTAACCGGCCTGGTTGGCTTCTTCCTGAAAGAAGGCGCCACAGCCAGAGGATGGGCGTTATTGTCTTCACTCATCACCCTGGCAGTGGCCATTGCGGGTGTATTCTTTTATCCCAGGCACCAGCTGAATTTCGACGCAGCCTGGTTACCGGATCTCGGCAGCCGGTTAACCCTGCAGATGGACGGTATGGGGAAAATGCTGTGTTTACTTACAGCAATTTCCTTTCCTGTCATCTTCATTGCTACGTATAAAAATAATTACAAGAACCCTGGCAGCTTTTATGCGCTTATGCTGCTGAGCCAGGCCGGGCTTACGGGGGTATTCACAGCCGGCGACGCGCTGTTGTTCTACTTCTTCTGGGAGCTTGCTCTGATCCCCGTCTATTTTCTCTGCTCTTTATGGGGAGGCGAAAAAAGGATCGCGGTCACGTTCAAATTCTTTATCTACACTTTTATCGGCTCACTGCTGATGCTAACCGGTATCCTGTATGTGTATTTTCATACGCCTGATCATTCGTTTTCGATGCAGTCGTTCTACCATACGCAGCTGGAACCGGGCAAAGCTTCACTGGCTTTCTGGCTTTTCTTTCTTGCATTCGCTATCAAGATGCCGGTATTCCCCTTCCACACCTGGCAGCCCGATACCTACGAGCAATCGCCTACCGCAGTAACCATGGTACTCAGCGGTATCATGGTGAAGATGGGCGTATTTGCAGTGATCCGCTGGCTGCTGCCGGTATTTCCCGACGCTTCCACCAGTTTCGCGGATATTATCATTATCCTTTCTGTGATCGGTATGCTCTATGCCTCGCTGATCGCCATCAGGCAGGATGATATCAAGCGGCTGATCGCTTATTCTTCCATCGCGCATATCGGTTTGATGTCTGCAGCGATCTTCACGCATAATGCCACAGGCCTCGAAGGAGTAATGGTGCAGATGTTCAACCATGGCATCAACGTGATCGGGCTTTGGATCGTGGCGGATACGATAGAACAACAACTTGGTACGCGCAAATTCAGCGAGCTCGGCGGACTGGCGCAGAAAGCGCCTGCCCTGGCGATATTGCTGGTGGTGATGGCACTGGCCAATATTGCGCTGCCGCTGACCAATGCTTTTGTCGGAGAATTCCTGATGTTTAACGGTCTGTTCCAGTACAATCTATGGATGGCTGCCATCGCGGGTATCAGCGTAATACTGGCAGCGGCGTATACATTGAACATGGTGCAGAAAATATTGTACGGCAGCACTACCGCAGTTACCGCAAATGCAGGCGATCTCAGACCTAATGTGCAATGGATACTTGTACTGCTGGCATTGCTGGTAATTGTATTGGGAATATACCCGCAACCGCTGATCGATCTGGCAAAGGATACAGTGGCTGCGGTACTGGGAAAATAATAAGATCCGGCCCGGCAACGGGCCTTAAGTAACTATTATGAATGCAATTATAGTTTCAGGCTTACTGGGTGTGATCATGATGTTCAGCGGCATCGTGCTGAAGAACCGTTCGGCCATTACCAACCTGGCGGCGATCGGATTATTGCTGCTGCTGATCGCCAATATCCTTGGTACCTATGGTATCTGCACCATCAGCATCAACACACACAATATGCTGCGCTTCGAAAAGTTCGGCATGTTCTTTAATAGCATCGCATTTGCAGCCACCCTTCTGTATGTACTGCTCAGCGGCCGGGATCTTGAAAGAACGGGCGTTAACACCGGCGAATATTATGCGCTGATCTTTTTCGTGCTCTGCGGTGTGAGCATACTGTCTTCTTTCAACGGATTGCTAATGTTGTTCCTGGGCATCGAGATCCTGTCGATCCCGCTTTACATCCTTACCGGCGCCGATAAACGTAACCTGCGCAGCAACGAAGCGTCGCTGAAGTATTTTCTGATGGGCTCTTTCTCTACCGGCATCATGCTCATGGGCATTACACTGATCTATGGCGCCACCGGCTATTTCGACCTGGGCCATTCTCCTGTAGTTCCATCCACCGGTGAACAAAGAGCTACTTTCCTGGAAGTTGCGGGCATCCTGCTTTTGTTCGCTTCTATGTGCTTTAAGGTATCTGCTGCGCCCTTTCATTTCTGGACGCCGGATGTATACGATGGCGCTCCCAGCGTATTCACTTCTTTCATGGCCACGGTGGTTAAGGCGTCGGGATTTATCGCATTCGTGCGTCTGTTCGACAGGCATGGGAATGAACTGGGCCCCGGACCTACCTGGAGCCTGCTGCTGGGTTTTGTTATCATCGCCACATTACTGGTAGGCAATATAACCGCCGTATTCCAGCAGAGTGTTAAACGCATGCTCGCTTATTCCAGCATCGCCCAGGCAGGCTTTATGTTGTTTGCCCTGTACGGTAACAATGACCTGGCGAAGGAAGGCATACTCCTCTATTCTGTAGCCTATTGCCTGGCCACGATCGGCATCTTCGCCATCCTGATCAGGATGAACGATTATACTTTCGACGGGTTCAACGGCCTGGCCAAAACCCAGCCGGTACTTGCTATTACCAATACTGTTTTCCTGCTATCACTTGCGGGCATCCCTTTAACCGCAGGCTTTTTCGCGAAATACTATATGCTGGCATCCGCTGTAAAAGCCGGCGCGTCTTTGTGGCTGGTGATCGTTGCAGTGATCTTCGCTGCAGTAAGCGTTTACTACTATTTCCGCGTTATCCAGGCAATGTATTTCAAAGACGGCGATCCCGCCACCGCGCCGATCGGTACCGGTTTTAAAGCGATGCTGATCCTGATGGCGGCGCTGATCATCCTCTTTGGTATTTTCCCGTCTATGGTGCTGGGCGCTTTCTATTTCTAGGCTGCGTATAATTTTCGATTTTGGATCGGGAAATTTTGAAATTGGATTTCAATTCAATTTCGAAATTTCCCAATCCAGAATTTCCCAATTCCCACAACCACGAAATCTCGCTATCTTTAAATCCCATGACTACCCGCGATTCCCTGTCCCTGGCCTGGCGAACGGTGCGAAGCAATAAGCTGCGTACCGGCATCACCGTTACCATCATCGCATTCGGTATCATGGCACTGATCGGGATCATCACCGCCATCCAGGCGATGAATCAGAGCCTCAAAGAAAGCTTTTCTTCCATGGGCGCAAATGCGTTCAATATCCGCTTCAAGGAATCCAGGGTCAATTTCGGGAACGGGCGCGGCGATTTCACCAAGAAGAAACGCGGACTTAAAGAAAAGAAATCAAACCTGGGTAAACCGATCCGCAAAGAGGAAGCTGAGTTCTTCAAGAACAATTACGATTTTCCCGGCGCTAAAGTGGCTGTGTATCGCCGCGGTCCGGGTGCACAGGAGATCCATTACGAAGAAAAAAAGACCAACCCGCAGGTAACGGTCTGGGGCGGTGATGAAAATTATCTTTTGGTGAACGGCTATTCAGTAGAGACCGGTCGTAACCTCAATGCGCTCGATATCCAGAGCGGCCGTAATGTATGCCTGCTCGGCGCCAATGTTGCTTCCAAACTTTTTGGTTCCCGGCCCGAGCGCTGTGTCGACAAGATCGTTCGGGTAGGCAGCCTGCCCTACCGGGTGATCGGCCTGCTAAAAAGCAAGGGGTCCAGCGCCATGATGCGGCAGGATGATATCATTGTCACCTCTTATACCAATGTCCGCAATTTTCAGTTTTCCAGTGCGTCCTACATGTTGGGTGTAATGGTGAACAATGTGAATGAACTGGATGTTGCCTCAGACGAAGCCACTTCCGTATTCAGGTCTGTGCGCAAACTGGAACCAACGGAAGACAATAATTTCGTGATCGAACGCAGCGATAAATTCGCTGAGATGTTCATAGGCTTCCTCAGCAGCATCACCGGCTCTGCAGGCGCCATCGGACTTATCACCCTGATCGGGGCTGCCATCGGCCTTATGAATATTATGCTTGTGGCGGTGAATGAACGCACCAAAGAAGTGGGGCTGATCAAAGCCATCGGCGGCAAACGCAAAAATGTGCGTCAGCAATTCCTGTTCGAAAGCATGATCATCAGCCTGCTCGGCGCTTTCTTCGGCATTGTGCTGGGTGTGCTGGTCGGCAATCTTTTCTCCATCGTTCTCAAAACCGGCTTCGTGGTACCCTGGGGCTGGGTGATCACCGGCATCATTATCTGCTCCATCGTAGGCCTCGCGGCAGGCATCTATCCAGCCATGAAAGCCGCAAGGCTCAACCCGATCGTTGCACTCAGGTACGAGTAAAGTCTGGAGTCTGGAGTTAGGAGTCTGGAGTAAAGTCTCCGGTCTTCAACCCAACCCCAAACTACTCCAGACTCCAGACTCCTAACTCCAGACTATCTCTTAAAGTATATTTTCAATTTTTCATTGATATAATACTTCATATCCTCCTCATCCGTATTTCTCCGCAACCAGTCCCACGAAGGGCGGTATTGCTGCATGAACTGCTGCAGGCGATCGTCTTTTAAACCGGTATAGCGCATCACCAGTTCGGGGGTGAAACGGTAGTTGATGTAGGCTTCCTTTTCATTGTCATCGAAAAAGCTCCAGGCCTTGCGTTTGGCTTTTTCCCTTTTGGAAAAACGATCGAGATTCAGCGCAATGCCAGCCCCGGAATTCGCCTGTGCAACGGCCGGGATCTTATAGTTGCCGACATCCTGCAGAAAATCGCGCCTGCGTTCCAGACTGTCGAGCTGGTAACGGCTGAAGCCGCTTGAACGTACCGTTACATTGCCCAGGTTATGCGTCAGCGGTGATAGAATAAGCGACAATGTATCTTCCAGCAGGTGCAGGTTGGTAAAATGAATGGTATCGAGATGATAACCTACCGCAGCAAAAGAAAGCACATGATTTTCGGAGATCTCGATGCTGAACCTGCCCGTATTACTTGTCATTGCCGTACGCCCGGTGTTGAGGTTGGTAATGCTTGCCAGCACGATCGGCGCACTGGTAATGCTATCCCTCAGGTACCCCCAAACGGTTTTTCGCTGAGCTTGTGAAACAAGGCTGAGAAACAAAGTAACTATCAAAAATAATTTTCGCATAATCCTCCTTTGTACGAAGGTACTATGAAGAGCTGTTAGCGGTTAGCTAATCTCAAGAATCCCCTGCGTTCCCTGCGCCCCTTTGCGTTCTCTGCGTTACTGCTTCACGCCTGCACGAAGTAACGCAGGCAACGCAAGGGAACGCAAAGAACGCAGGGATAAAAAAAGCCTCCCGGAAAACCGGGAGGCCTGTAAATATGAATTGCAGCTAATCGCTAAAAGCTAATAGCTAACAGCTTTCTTATCCTTTCGGATCCAATGCTTTCTTGATCCTGTCAGACACATCCTGCAGATGGTACCTGCTCATTTTGTCTGAAGTGCCAGGAATGGCTGCATTGATCTCAGCCTGCAGCGTGCGCAGTTGTCCGCGTGCTTCGGAAGTAACATCTGTGTTCTTTGTGTTTACGCTAACCGGGCCGAATCCGCCACGTCCCTGGGCCAGCAGCGGGTTCACCACTACGGGGGCCGGGTTGGCCAGTTCGATCAGTTTCTCGGCATAGGCTTTCTGCAGGTTCCTGCGGTATGGATCGATCGCTTTTTTGGTAGCGAGCTCGCTCCATACGCCTTTGCGTACATCGTCCATCATTTCATCCAGCGTGTAGGTGTTGCTGCCATAGCGGTTTGCAGCCGCAGCCAGTTTGAACAGGCGCTGTGCATCCAGCAGGCTATTCAGCACACTTGTCTGCGTGGTCTGGATACGCTCGTTCACCACAGGCGAAGAGATCTTGTTCAGGATATTCCTGTCGATCAGCCAGGTAGGCGTTTCAAACAGCTGTTTGTTCAGGAATGCCACTGCTTCTTTCTGTGTGGCTTTAGGAGTAGGCTCATAAACATCACCGGGTTGCTCGATGCTCTTATAGGTTTCATATACACCACCAACATTGGCGGCAACATGGTTCATATAACGGCCGAACTGACCGGTAAGCTGTGTGTACAGATCGCTCAGGTTCTCGTAATGATCGGCTTCTTCTTTGCTCCAGTTGGGCAGCTCAGGCAGGATGCGCTTCAGGTTCTTGATACCGTATTCGCTCGCCTTTACACTGTTGTCGCCCAGGTCTTCTGTCTGTGCACGGGGATCGCCGTTACGGCCTTCGCCGCCGAACCACAGGCGCGGATTGGCGCCGAGGCGGTCAACGATCCATTTGTTGTTGATCTTCTTGTCCTTCTCAACGTCACGCTCGCCGGTATAGCGGTAACCCCACTCGATCGCCCATTTGTCGTAGTCGCCGATGCGCGGGAACAGACCAACTTCAGTGATATTGTCTTCAGGCTGCGCCACATAGTTGAAACGGGCGTAGTCCATGATAGATGCGGTATGACCATTCGCTTCAACCCATGCTTTGTTGCGCAGGTTCTCTACAGGCGTTTTGCTGCTGCTGCCCATGTTGTGACGCAGACCGAGGGTATGACCAACTTCGTGTGAAGACACGAAACGGATCAGCTGGCCCATCAGTTCATCGTCGAACTTCATGTTACGTGCTTTGGGATCTACTGCAGCGGTCTGCACCAGGTACCAGTCGTGCACCAGCTTCATTACATTGTGATACCAGCCGATATGGCTTTCCAGGATCTCGCCGCTGCGCGGATCGTGTACCTGCGGACCATAAGCGTTCTCGATGTCTGAAGCGAAATAACGGATCACGGAATAGCGTGCATCTTCCAGGCTCATATTCGGATCGTTGGGCCATTCTTTACCTACGATCGCATTTTTGAAACCGGCTTTCTCGAATGCTTTCTGCCAGTCGTTGATACCATCGATCAATGGTTTTACCCACTGTTTCGGCGTAGCCGGATCGATATAGTAAACGATCTGCTTGGCAGGCTCAACGAGTTCGCCGCGCTTGTATTTCTCCATATCCTCAGGCTTCGGTTCCAGTCTCCACCTAACGGCGAAAGTCTGGTTCTCCACTTTCTGCTGATCATCGCTGTACACCACGAAGCGGTCGGCAAAATAACCTACCCGGCTGTCGAAGATGCGACGCGCCATCGGAACCCTTGGCAGTGCTATCATGGATGTGTTCAGCTCAACAGTTACCGCACCGGCAGCCTGTGCAGCCGGCAGTGTAGCGCCACCGGGAGCGGCGCGGCCGCCACCGAAACCACCGGCAGATGAAGAATAGGTCTTCACCGTGCGGATCTCGGTATTGATAGGGAAGGTGTTGATGCTCTGGATATAAGAACGGTCGGCAGCGAGAGCGCCCAGTCCGAACGCACGTTTGTCGTTGGGATCGAGGCTCACGATCTGGTTATCGCCCTTGAAGAAATCGGTTACTTCGATCACCACGCTGGCCGAATCTTTGCCATAAGCAGCCACAGGGAAAGCAGCTGCGATCGGATCCAGGTAAGAATTCTTAACCGCTCTGGAAATGGAAGTGGTAGAATCAGCCGTGCTGATCAGTGTTACCACACGGATGAATACGTTGTTGCTCGGACCTCTTTCGAATTTCAGGCTCTGCTCGTTCACTTCTTCACCGCCGTACTTGCCTCCGCCGCCGGCCACTCTGCTGAAGCGGGTAACCGCCAGGATCTCACGTCCGAGGGTAGAATCCGCGATCTCGAAATAATAACGGTCGTCCACCTTGTGTACGGTGAACAGGCCTTTTTTGGTGATGGCTTTGTCCGTGATCACTTCGCGGTAAGGCCTGGGGCCCTGCCGGTTAGCGCCACCGAGCGTGCCGGGGAATCCGCCCGGACGTGCACCGCCGGCAGAAGAATCCCGTTGCGCCGTGGCGGCCGTTGCCGCGAAAAGCGCAATTGCTAATAGTTGTTTTTTCATGTCAGTAATATGGTAGTTTGAATAATTTTTAAAGATAAGGGTACGAGCCCGTTCAATGCAGACTTTTTTGCCTGTTTCTACAGGATGGCGAAAAGGGGTTTTGAATCGGTGAACAGGGTGCGGGCAATGGGTTGAACCCCCTACCTTGCCTTCCCCAAAACAAGGGGCATGGGAAAGTTTACTGAGGCCGTTTTTGCTGCCTTGGATAAATTGAGTATTTTGTACTCCCCCGGCCCTGCCTGGAATAATGTTTTGCCATTTCAAAACATTTTTCAGTAGAATTGCGGGACCAAATTTTAACAACCAACTGAAATTTCTTAAACCAAAAATCAATTGAGTCATGGCTGAAACAAAACCATCTGTAAGTGCTGCTGTAAAAAGCCCGTCTTCTGCTCAACCCAAGAAGAAAGGCAATTCCATTTCATGGTTAGCTCCGCTTTCATGTATTATCCTCGGTTACATTATCTGGCGTTTTGTATTAGGAGCGCCCAGCAACTTCACTACGCCCGATCCCAATGGTGGTTTTTGGCCCCAGCATAAAGGTCCTAAAGCCGGCCTTAGCAAAATGTACGAGGGTGGCATCATCGTGCCTATCCTGATCGGATGTTTCCTTACCGTTGTCACTTTCTGTATCGAGCGTTTGCTCACCATCGCCAAAGCGGCTGGTAGCGGAAGCATCACCGAGTTCGTGCGCAATGTGCAGTTTCACCTGGCTAACAAAGACGTAGACAAGGCCCTGGCTGCCTGCGACAAGCAGAAAGGCTCAGTAGGTAATGTAATGAAAGCCGGTCTGAAAAAATATAAAGAAATGATCACCAACACCGAACTGGTTACCGAGCAGAAAGTGCTGAATATCCAGAAAGAGGTGGAAGAAGCTACGGCGCTCGAACTGCCGATGCTGGAGAAAAACCTGGTGTTCCTTTCAACCATCGCTTCAGTAGCTACCCTGCTGGGTCTGCTGGGTACGGTACTGGGTATGATCAAATCGTTCTCTGCCCTCGGCGACGAAGGCGGTGGTGATGCTGCCCGCGAACTGTCGAAAGGTATCTCCGAGGCCCTGTTTAACACGGCATTGGGTATCGGTACTTCAGCAGTTGCGATCATCATGTACAACGTGTTCACTACCCGTATCGACGGTATTACTTACGGTATTGACGAGTCTGGTTTCACTTTAACACAAAGCTTCGCTGCCAACTACAAATAATCGGGAGATTTTTGTGGAAAAAAGCAAGTTTTGAATCTTAAATCTGAAATCGCTAAATAAATAACAATGGGTAGAGCCAAATTACCTCGTAAGAGTACCAACATCGACATGACAGCCATGTGCGATGTGGCTTTTCTGTTGTTGTCGTTCTTTATCCTGACCACGAAATTCAAACCCTCGGAAGCCATTGCGGTAACCACCCCTAAATCGGTGTCGGCCAAAATAGCTCCGCAAAAGGATTTTGTACAGATAATCCTCGACAAAGACGGCAAAGTCTTCCTTACGATGGATGACGAAGCAAAGAAAGAGCAGATAGCCAATACGTTAAATAGTACGAAAAACCTGGGTATTAATCCGACGGCGTTTAAAAAAGCGCTGTTTATCGGGGCTCCGTTCGGCAGCCTGAATTCCTTCCTGCAACTGCCGGAAGACAGGCGTAAAGGCAATGCCCTGCCGGGTATCCCCGTGAAGGACTCTTCCAATAACGAACTGACAGAGTGGATGCGCCTGATCAAAGATGCATACACCGGTCAGAAACAGCCTGCGCTGTTGTTAAAAGGAGATAACCTGGCCAAATACCCTGCTTTCAAGGCTATCATCGATGCTTTCAAGAAGAACGACCTGCTGAAATTCCAGATGATCACCAATCCTGAGGGCGCGCCCGTGGGAACGGATCTGTGGAAGCGCGGCCAGGCGGGTGAGAAACAGGAAGAGCTGTAGACAACAAATTCGTAACGAAAACAAAATTCTACCGACATGGCAGAAATGGATACTTCGAGTGGCGGTGGTCATAAAAAAGGCCCCGGGGTCAAGAAAGGGAAGAAATTATCAACCCGAGTTGACCTGACGCCCATGGTAGACCTGGGCTTCCTGCTCATTACGTTTTTCATCTTCACCACGACCATGAGCCAGGCAACGGCCATGCGCCTTTTCTTGCCGAAAGACGCCGATAAGCCGGAAGATCAGAATAAGGCGAAGGAATCGGGTGTGATCACGATCCTGCTGGGAAAAGACAACCATGTCTTTTACTATGAGGGGATACTTGATAACAACGCATCCAATTTCAAATCGTCCAATTTCCATGATATCCGCCAGGTGCTGATCAACAAGAAAGCCCGTACGCCGGAGAAAGACATGGTGGTTGTGATCAAGCCATCCAACGATTGCACCTATAAGAACGTGGTGGATATGCTGGATGAAATGGCGATCAATATCCTGAAGCGATACGCCCTGGTTGATATTTCCGAGCCGGAAGCAAAACTGGTTCAGATCTCCGATCAGTCGGCCGCAGCTTCTGGTCAGAATTGAGTATGGAATAATTTAGGAATGCGCATCTAATAACAAAAGAACATTACCATGGATATAAACAAAATTCCAAACGCAGATATCCTCGACATCGTGTTCGACGGGCGGAATAAGGAATACGGCGCTTACCAGCTCCGGAAGACTTATAACACCCGGATCCGGAATGCCCTGATCGGCACTTTCGTGATCTGTGCACTGCTGCTGACGGCTTCTATCATCGCTAATTCACAGCCTGAGAAGAAAGCCGACATCGTGGTGCAGGACGTGAACCTGGAAAACATGAAGACGGAAGAGAAGAAGCCGGAACCCCCGCCTCCGCCTCCGCCGCCCAAGCAGGAACCGCCCAAAGTGGAGATCACCAAATTTACCCCTCCCAAGATCGTGAAGGATGAAGAAGTGAAGCCCGACGAAGAGATCAAGGAAGTGGAGAAACTGGAAGATACCAAGATCGGTACCATCAACCAGGAAGGCGCCAAAGATGAAGGCATTGTAGCGCCGCCCGTTGAAAAGCCTACCGGCGTGGTGGAAGCTCCGAAAGTAGAGGAAGACTACGATAAGGTGTTCACCGTGGTGCAGATCCCCGCTGAATTCCCGGGCGGTATCACCCAATGGAGCAAATACCTGGAGCGTACGCTGAACAGGGATCTCCCCGTTGAGAATGGTGCTCCTCCCGGCAAATACACGGTGATCGTATCCTTTATCGTGGCCAAGGACGGTTCTATCAGCGATGTTACTGCTGAGAACGACCCCGGCTACGGAACTAAGGCCGAAGCCATCCGTGTGATCCAGAAAGGACCCAAATGGAAGCCTGCGGTACAGAACGGGCGTAATGTGATCTACCGTCACAAACAAGGTATCACTTTCCAGGTTTCGGAAGAATAAACCCGGAGTTTAAGAAATACTTTCAGTAAGAATCCCTGCGCAATGCGCGGGGATTTTTTTTGAAGCCAGCATTTAGCTTTTAGCGTTCAGCGTTCAGCGTTCGCCATTTCTCTTTTCATCGTACCAAAATAAATTTCAATTAAGAAATTCAAGCTAACAGCTAAAAGCTAATAGCTAACAACTTACTTATGGATTTTAATATTCTCTGAATCTCATTAACACACCTGCAGGTTACGATCACCGGTTTTGGAAGAAGAAAAATTCTTCTCACTAAAACTATTCCTCACCCAAAAAAGTAACCAATGGAAAAGTTTTCTATTCTCAAAGCGGATCTGCTCGATATTATTTTCGAGTGCCGCAACAAATTGTATGGGGCGTATGAGCTGCGCAGGACTTATCCGAAACGCATGGCTTATGCAATGGGCGGAACATTCATGGTATCGCTTTTATTCATCGGCGGAACGATCATGGCGAATGCGAAGAAAGGGGATGGGCATTTGGATCTGGTCAAGGATTATGAACTGATCAAGTACACTGAAACGCCGCCTCCACCTCCTCCACCGCCGCCTCCACCGCCCGCAGAACAGCCACCTGCAGAAACCACAACGCTTACGCCGCCCCTGATCGTTAAGACCGATACCATTCCGCCGGATGAACAGATCAAGCCGGTTGATGATCTTGCTACAAAGAACATTGGCAGCGCCGTAGAGCATGGAACGGGAGAGATCGATATGGTTGCGCCTCCCGCGGAAAAGCCGCTGGATCTGGGTACAAAACCTCCTTCTGAAGAACCTGGTGCTTTTATTCCTGTTCAGATCGCCGCGGAGTTTCCCGGCGGCACGGAAGGCTGGACCAAATACCTGCGCAAGAACCTGAACAGCGATATCCCTTCGCAGAACGGTGCGCCGCCGGCTAACTATACCGTTATTGTTTCCTTCACTGTTTCCGCTGACGGGGCCATCAGTGATGTGCGGGCCGAGAACGACCCCGGATTCGGAACCAAAGCAGAAGCCATCCGCGTGATCCTGAAAGGCCCGCACTGGCGGCCTGCAGTGCAGAATGGACGCAGCGTGGTGTACCGGCATAAGCAGAGCATTACTTTCCAGGTGGTGGAGGAATAGCGACTGGTTGATTTTCTTTCGTAGGGAGATGGTATTTCACCACAGAGGCACAGAATGCACAGAATTTCACAGAGGCCCTCCGTGAATCTCCGTGCATTCTGTGCCTCTGTGGTAAAACCTCCGCGCCCTCTGTTCCCTCCCCTGAAAGAATTACTTTTGCAGAATGAATTCGCAACTAAGCGGCTGGGATGATACGATCGTGGCACTCGCAACGCCTCCGGGCATCGGCGCTATTGGCGTGATACGCGTGAGCGGACCGAACGCATTCGATGTTGTGAATTCGTTGTTCCCTTCAAAGGACCTGCACGCGCAGGCATCGCATACCCTGCATGTCGGTTATCTTAAAGATGGAAGCACCGTTCTCGACGAAGTGGTGCTTTCGCTTTTCAAGGCGCCGAAGTCGTACACGGGTGAGGACGTGATCGAGATCAGCTCGCATGGATCCCCGTTCGTGCAGGAAAATATTATCCGCGCTATTACCGGCCGCGGGGTTCGTATGGCGAAGCCTGGTGAATTTACGCAGCGCGCATTCCTGCATGGCAAAATGGACCTCACGCAGGCGGAAGCGGTGGCCGACCTGATCGCCAGCAACACGGAGGCCAGCAGGCGCACGGCCCTGCACAGCATGCGCGGCGGCTTCTCTTCCGACCTGCAGCAACTGCGTGAACAGCTGATCCGGTTCTCGGCGCTGATAGAATTAGAGCTCGATTTTTCGCAGGAGGATGTGGAGTTCGCCGACCGCAGCCAGCTGCAGCAGCTTATCACGCAGCTAACGGATTCGACGCAGCAGCTGCTCAGCTCGTTCCAGCTCGGCAACGCCATCCGCAATGGCGTACAGGTAGCGATCATCGGTAAACCGAATGCTGGTAAGTCTACCCTGCTGAATACCCTGCTCAATGAGAACCGCGCCATCGTCAGCGATATCGCCGGCACCACGCGGGATACTATCGAGGAAGTGCTGAATATCGATGGTGTCTTATTCCGGCTGATCGATACGGCCGGCATCCGTGAACATTCGTATGATGTGATCGAGAGCCTGGGGATAGAAAAAAGCCTGGAGAAGATGCGGGCCGCCAACCTGGTGCTGTACCTGTTCGATGTGAACGATACCAGCTCCATCAGCCTGCAGCAGGTGGTGGAAGCATTTGAAAAAGAAAATATCAGCTACCTGCTCATTGGCAATAAGCTGGACCGGGAAGATCCGTCTGTTCATAAAAAATTCGCGCTGTTCCCCGGCGCCATTTTCATCTCCGCCAAAACACATGCGCATATCGATGAACTGAAAAAAGCCCTGCTTGCCGCCGCCGTAACCGGAGATATCCAGGGCGAGTCAACCATCGTCACCAATGCCCGCCACTACGAAGCCCTGCAGAAGCTCAGCGCTGCCCTGGCAGATGTGCAGCGCGGCCTCCACGACAAACTCCCCGGTGACCTGCTGGCCCTCGATATCAGGCAATGCCTGCACTATCTCGGTACGATCACGGGGCAGATCACGAATGAGGATCAGTTGGATTTTATTTTTAGTAAGTTTTGTATTGGGAAATAGCTGGCTACCTGTTCATGCACTTTCGCGAAGATTTCGCTTCACGCATTGTCAGCTGCGCTTGCAAAATTGGACCGCGAAACGTAACTTAGATATCCCCCTTTATTCTTATCCGTCTCTATGCCAACCCAAACACCCACGCCCGAGCGTTGCCATGCCATATTGCTCGCTTTTGTTGACTACATGATCACTCAACATTCGGATAAAGCCCTGCTAGTAAACGGGCGAAACAGCATGGCAGAGCATTTTGAGCACGTCAGGAACCAGGCCGAACTTTTCTACAACAGTGGTGACACGAAGAAGTTGGAAAGACTTTTCCTCAAAACCACTGCCGAGCTGCTCAGGCGCCTGGGAAAGGAGTTTGAGAAATACGCCAGGAGCACAACGCTGCCTGATTTTTCTATGGATGAAATTCCTGAATGGGAAGACCCCAATGTATTTGTGAAACGCCGGGTAACCGACCTGGGCAATGGTATTACGACAGAAGAAGTATCAATCATTAATTATGTGAATGATCCCGGTCTTGTTAATGAAAGCTCTCCCGGCGGACACGGAGAAGTAGCTTCACCTGCGTATGACGCTGATGCTTTTTCACTTGATGACCATTATTCAAAAGATATCCTGGAAGTAGCTTCACCAGACGGAAAGTACATTGCGCGGTTGCGGGAAAGCGGGTATAAGGACATAATCACTACTTATATAGACTTATCCTGGCACACCGGCACCGGAGCATTGGGTGCGGGCTGTGGCCTATATAGTACGCCCGGCCGCCATCATAAAATAAATATCCGGTGGAAAGACGAACACACGCTCGTAGTTGAAAGCAGCCGCGGATTGACCAATCACCACATACATATTGAACATGTTCAGTGTGGTGACGACCTTGTGGTGATAGAGCATGTTGAAATATAAACGACGCTCAGGTAACGCAAAGTTCGCAAAGAACCGCAAAGGGCGCAAAGGATACCCTGCGAACTTTGCGTCCCCTCGCGTTCCCTGCGTTACAATCCGCGGGCAATGAGTATCATAAAGCCTGCAATCCCTGAATCGCCGCCCGCCGCCTAAAAAAAATTTGCGTAGCCAAATAACTACACTATATTTGTAGTCAAATAGCTACGCAATGAACCTCAGGCGAGACCCATTCCAGGCCATAGCAGACCCCACACGCAGGGCCATTCTTTTACTGGTGGCTTCCCAGGCGATGACAGCCGGGGCCATCGCCGCCAATTTCGACACGGCCCGGCCTACCGTGTCCAGGCACCTGCAGATACTCACCGAATGTGAACTGCTGCAGTCAAGGCAGGAGGGCAGGGAGATCCATTACCTCGTCAACGCAAAAAAAATGAAAGAAGTAGCCGACTTCATCGAACCCTTCCGGAGGATATGGGACGACCGGTTCGATAAAATGGAAACGGTAATGAAGAAATACAAATCAAAAAAATAATCCAATGGAACCGAAGACTAAGATCGTGGCGGAAGAAGGCAAACAGGAAATCCTGATCACCCGCGAATTCGACCTGCCGCTCGAACTGCTTTTCAAAGCATATACCGAAGCCGAGATCGTTGAACAATGGATGGGAACCAGAGTGCTGAAACTCGAGAACAAACGCCATGGCGGATACCAGTTCGAGACCACTGATCCTAAGGGAAACAAGCATGGGTTTAACGGTGTGATCCATGAGTTCAGTCCCGAAAGGAGGATCAGCCGCACATTTGAAATGGAGAACAGCCCATTCGGTATCCAGCTCGAATTCCTGGAATTCGAGGCCCTGTCGGAAGATACCAGCAGGCTGAATATGCAGGTGGTGTACCGCTCGGTGGAGCTGCGCGATCAGATGTTACGGATGCCTTTCGCCCAGGGCATCAATATGGCGCATAACCGGCTGCAGGATATCGCGGCTAAATTAAAATAAGGATCATGTCAAAACGGAACAGTATCATCTACTGGGTCTTCACGCTCTGGCTGGCGCTGGGCATGTTGTCGACCGGCATCGTGCAGGTATTCAAGCTGAAGGCCAAAGTGGATTTCATCACACAGTTGGGCTACCCGGATTATTTTCTGACCCTGCTGGGTGTCTGGAAGATATTGGGTGTAATAGCCGTGCTGATCCCTAAATTTAAACTGCTGAAAGAGTGGGCCTATGCCGGTTTTTTCTTTGCCATGTCGGGCGCGGTGGTCTCGCACCTGGCGGCGAGTGATCCGGTAAACGAAATTTTTCCATCAGTACTGTTACTGGCGCTGACGATCATATCCTGGTATTTCAGGCCGCCGGATAGAAAGCTCAGTACCGTTCAATTAAAATCAGGAATATGAATCCGAAAGTTGATTTTTATTTCGAGAAGTCCAAAACCTGGCAGAAAGAGCTGCAGCAATTAAGAGCCATCGCGCTCGATTGCGGGCTTACCGAAGAACTCAAATGGGGTGTGCCCTGCTACACATTCCAGAAAGCCAATATCGTGGTGATACACGATTTCCTTCTACGCACAGTATCCCCCCCGCTTCAAAAATATAGTCTCCGCATGTCTCCCGAAGGAGGGCATCGGGGGTTAGGAGGACAGTCCCGGGCTTTTCAGGAAACTCCCTTCTCCGCACAGTGTCTTTGCCACTCGGAAAAATCGATGGTTCTTCGCATGTCTCCCCGCGAAGGGGAACTTCGCGACTTGTAGGACAGTCTCCAGGCTTTTAAGTAAAACCTCATAAGTCAGATATGTCCGTTATTAACTGAGGCGGAGTCCATCAATGGATCATTGCAGTTCCTCTTTGTGAATTGAATGAAAATGAAGAGTTATCTTTCTATCCGCAAAGTCCACTCCTTCGTCGGGACACTTTGCGGAGAACGAAACCCATAAAAGCATGAACCCTAAAGTAGACTTCTATTTCACCAAACCCAGCGCCTGGCAGGAAGAGATCAAAAAACTTCGCGCCATTTTACTCGATTGCGGACTGACAGAAGAATTGAAATGGGGATGTCCCTGTTATACCCATGAAGGGAGTAATATCGTCCTGATCCATCACTTCAAGGAATACTGCGCGGTGCTGTTCTTTAAAGGCGCCCTGTTGAATGACCCGGAAGGAATCCTGATACAACAAACAAAAAATGTACAGTCTGCCCGGCAGATGCGATTCACGAATGTAAAGGAGATCGCAAAAAAGAAAACCGCACTTAAAGCATACATCTATGAAGCCATCGAAGTAGAAAGAGCCGGATTGAGGGTGAAACTGAAAAAAGTAAATGAATACCCGGTTGCGGAGGAATTTAAAAAGCAACTGACAAAAAAGCCTGCGTTGAAAAAAGCATTTGACGCATTAACACCGGGCAGGCAAAGGGGTTACCTGCTTTATTTTTCCGCTGCAAAACAGCCTGCAACGCGTGCGGCCCGGGTGGAGAAATGCATTCCGCAGATATTGAAAGGGATCGGGTTGAATGACAGGTAATATCCTGTCAATACCTGTTACTTATATTCATGAGATCCCGTTGCAGCAAATAAAAAGGCGCCGGTTGTTGACCAGCGCCTTTTTTTACAGAAAGATATTACCTGTAAATATGCTCGGCATTATTTTCTTCCCAATGCCGGCTGATATGTTCGCGCTCTTCTTCAGTACGCGGTTTTACACCCATTACGATATGGCCATTCTTAATGCCTTTTTCGTATTCCTCAGCATGTTCTTTAGGAACGCCTGATCCTACGAGTGCGCCGATCAGTCCACCGGTAATGCTACCGGCGCCTGCGCCTGCCAGTCCGGCTGCAATAGGTCCCGCGATCACCAGTCCGAGCCCGGGAATGACCAGTGTGGTTCCGATTGCCGCAATAATGCCGGCCACCGCGCCCACTGCGCCACCGATGGAAGCGCCTTTGCCCACACCTTCCATAGCGTTATTGCCAAGATGCGACTCATGGTCGTCATCAGAGAAGTGACGCTTACGGGTTTCGTCAGACATCATTACGTTGATCTCATCCTGGGTATAACCCCTTTGTTCTAATCCATCATATGCCCGCTCCGCACTTTCACGGTCGCGGAACATGCCTGTGACCGGACGGCCGCTGTTGTTGTTCTCCATAATGTTTTAATTTAAGTGAACCTCTATGTAGAAAATTATCATGCCGCATGAGGATGCCTGATATGGGAAGGGTTGTTGCCGGCGGCAGTATCTCGGGGCCTATGTGCGGCTTTGTGTCTGGGTGTTGCGGAGAGCTGGTACAGTTATTTTATCGCTATCAAAAAAGCAACCTTATGTCATTCAAATTCACCCTGAGCGTACTATTGGGGGCTGCTATCGGCGGCGTAATCGCTCACTACCTGCATACCAGCGAAGGCCAGGATTTCGTAAATCGCGTTAAGGAAGATGCCAACGATCTCAGCAAGAGCCTGACCGGCCGCAAAGAGCCGGCGGACAACCAGCGGGAATCTTTTTCCTCATTAAATGAGGGACAGCCGGAAACAGTTGATACCATTGTTGTGGTAGGTCTCGATGCCTGATCCGAGCCGGGATAGATATTGATTCCAGCGTTACGGAAATACACTATTATGTCCTGAGAAATAATTGTGGACAGGCGAAATGGTATAATTATTTCAGTCATTTTTCAAATTCTACCAATATGAAAATCAGTCTTGGTCTCCTGCTCGGCGCTGCGGTTGCCGGCATTGTGGTTCACTACCTGAATACCCCCGAGGGCAAAGCTTTTGTTGACCGCGTAAAGAAAGATGCGGAAGATCTGGGTGGTAACCTCAACGGCACTGTAGATGACCTGGTTAGCAAAGGGAAATCTATCTTTGGAAATGCGAAGGAACAGTTCAGCTCTGCAAGAGAACAGTTCAGTACCACCCCGTAGTCCGGAACGTTTACCGCAGCATCCAACAGGATTTCATGAAGATCGCAACCTACAATGTGAACGGCGTCAACGGCCGGCTGCCTGTATTATTACGCTGGCTCGAAGAATCCGCGCCGGATATCGTATGTCTCCAGGAATTGAAAGCGCCCCAGGAAAAATTTCCGCTGGGCGCTATCGAAGCTGCCGGCTACCAGGCCGTTTGGCATGGTCAGAAAAGCTGGAATGGCGTAGCGATCCTGTCGCGGGTGGGCGAGATCAAGGAAGTGCGGCGTGCGCTTCCGGGCGATCCCGATGATGTGCACAGCCGCTACCTCGAAGCCTGGGTAAAAGATATGTTGATCTGCTGTCTCTACCTGCCCAATGGCAATCCTGCGCCGGGTCCCAAGTTCGATTATAAACTGGGCTGGTTCAGCAGGCTTACCGATCATGCCAAAAAATTACTGGCCGAAGAAACGCCTGTTGCGCTGATCGGCGATTTCAATGTGATGCCTACGGAACTCGATGTTTATAAACCTGAGCGCTGGGTAGACGACGCCTTATTCCGCCCTGAAACCCGGGAGGCTTTTCATAAACTGGCCGGTCAGGGCTGGACGGATGCGCTTCGTAAACTGCATCCCGGCGAAACGATCTATACATTCTGGGACTATTTCCGCAATGCTTTCGGGCGCGATGCAGGCCTGCGCATCGATCATTTTCTGTTGAGCCCCCAACTGGCCAAACGGCTTGTAAAAGCCGGGGTAGACCGCCAGGTGCGCGGCTGGGAAAAGACCAGCGATCATGCGCCCGTATGGATTGAGCTGAAACGGTGAGATTCTGATCTCTAATTTCAGATTTCTAATTGCCAATTCGAAAATCAAAACCAAGAACCAGAAACCAGAAACCAGAAGTCTCGCCCCTGTGGAAAAAATTGCGCAACCCCGGGGCATAATCTTTTTACCTTAAGGGCAAAACCTCTATATGGAACCGGGATTCTGGGATGTTATCGTCTATGTGGTACCGGCTTTGGCTTTGGTTTATTTTCTGCTCAAACGCGACAGCCATGACAGTGGCTGGGTAGACCACAATCTTTACAAGAACTACCGAAAAACAAGAATGGACAAGCCTGTGCTCTGACCGGGAGTTGGAATATGATTATATTTGGTAACTATCATGTTCAAACCTTTGTCTCTATACCTATGCCTGTTTTGCTGCATCCTTGCGGGATGCGGTAAGAGCAGCTCGGGAACGGGATCCTCCACTCCGCCAACACCTGTTACTCCATCAACACCCCCTGCGGATAAACCTTATCAGCTTGTCTGGTCCGATGAATTCAATTCCGGCAGCGCGCCGGATACGGCTAAATGGCGCTACGATGTCGGCGGCAGCGGATGGGGGAATAACGAACTTGAATACTATACCAATGCGAGACCGGAAAATGCCCGCATCGAGAACGGCAACCTGGTGATCGAAGCGCGTAAAGAGAATTTCGGCGGGCGGAATTATACTTCTGCCCGGCTGTTGACCAAAGCCAAAATGCAGTGGACCTATGGACGTTTCGAGATCAGGGCAAAGCTCCCGAAGGGGCGTGGCACCTGGCCTGCCATCTGGCTGCTGTCTGCCAACGATCCCCTTCACTGGCCCGACGACGGCGAGCTGGATATCATGGAAGAGGTAGGTTATATGCCCAATACGATCTATGGTACTGCCCACAACAAATTATACAATGGCGGCAACGGAAAACAGAAAGGAAGCAGCAAGCTCATTCCCGATGCGCAGGACAGTTTTCATGTGTATTCGTTGGAGTGGACCGCCAGCCAGGTGATCTGGTCCATCGATGGGGATGTATTTTTCAGTTATTACGATCCTGCACTCGGATCGGATGCATGGCCTTATAACAAAGATTTTTTCATGATCCTTAACCTCGCCATCGGCGGCAACTGGGGCGGCGCACAGGGCGTTGACGACAGCATTTTCCCGCAAAGCATGCTGGTGGATTATGTGCGGGTCTACCAGAAAAAATAAGCTTAGCCGTTCCGCCTGCCGCGCCTTTTTTTCTCTTTCATAGTTTCCTGCACCAGTCTTAGCAATGAGGCATCCGCATCTGCATCCTGCAATAGTTGCCAGATCATGATACCGCCGGCTTCGCGCCGGGCCAGCCTGGTCTTGGCCTGGATAGTTACCGGCGAATTGAAATAGATGCCTGCACTGTCGGCAAGCAGAACAGAATCCTGCAATGCCGCCTGCGGAAAACTGCCAAGGATCTCATTGTACGACATGCTCCTGATGCCTGCTTTACTGAAGCGGTACCCGTAGAACGGAATACCGAGCACTACCTTACTTTTCGACAACTTTCTTTCTATGATCCAGTGATGCAGGTCTGTTTCGGCCATCCGCATCGGCGCATGCGGGCCAGGGCTATCCGGCGTCCAGGGTCCTGTTTTGTCGTACGACATCAGGTTCACAAAATCGAACTGCTGCAATGCTGCATCGGTGATGCGGCGGGAAACCCAGGTGGCTACGGCGGCGGTGAGCAGTTTACCGCGGGGTTTCAGTTCTTTTGCGAGACGGGTGACAAATGCTTCATAATTGGAGTCGATAAAAGAACCTTCCAGGTCTACATCGATCCCATCCAGCTGGTGTTGCTGCACAAAAGCCGAGAGCTGGCCGATAAAACCATCGCGAAGCGGCGGCGCCACCAGTTTTGCATAATAAGCGGGCGGACTGCCGCCACCAATAGAAGCCAGCACTTTTACATGCGCGGCATGGGCCAGCAGGATTACCGAGTCGACCCAGGGCGGCAGCGATAAGACTCCGGTAGAATCGGGGCGCACGAAAGCAAGGTTAAGATGGGTGAGTCCTGCGAACGGTATCCTGCTGATCTCCGGCTGGCGGAAATTGTAGATAGGCAGGTATCCCACGAGCCGGTCCTGCGCCTGCGACCCGGATGCGACCAAAAGAAGCGGCAGCAACCAGCCTATGATTTTACGCTTCATTGATTTCATCTACGTAAATTTATGAGTTAGCAGGATCAGAACAATAAATAGTCCGGGCTTCCGTTAGCATAAATTGTGGTAGCCAGACTACAGATTTGAACTCACGGGTCTACATCCTTTTACAGGTATCTCCTATAACGGACTGATCGTCGTTTACAGTTCTTTGTAGTGAATCCTCTATGATGAGACATTGCTTGCATATTGCTTTGCTTTGCTGCCTGTTTACGGGTGGCAATCTCTCTGCCCAACCCCGCCAACTTAAATTCCTGCACCTTGACCGGGATGCCGGCCTGTCGCAGAGTAATGTGACCTGCATATTGCAGGATAGCCGGGGTTTCATGTGGTTCGGCACCCGTGACGGATTGAACAAGTACGACGGTTACCAGTTCACTGTCTACAAAAATAACCTCGATGATCCGGCCACTATCAGCAATAATTTCATCACCAATATCATAGAAGATAAAGCCGGGGTGATCTGGATCGCTACCTGGGGCGGCGGACTGAACCGCTTTGACCGGGATAAGAACAGGTTTGTACACTACGAACATGACAAGAACAATGCCCGCAGTATTTCCGATGATTTTGTGAAATGCGTTGCAGAAGACAAACAGGGAAATCTCTGGATAGGAACACAAACCGGCGGTCTCAATCGCCTGGATCGGAGCACCGGGCAGTTCGAATCGTACCAGCACAGGAACGGTGATATCCGTAGTCTCAGCAACAACGAGGTGAACGTGGTGCTCGAAGATGCACGCAACCAGTTATGGATCGGCACGGGCACAGGCGGTTTAAACCTGATGGACCGGAAGTCAAAAACTTTTACTGCTTTCATGCATGATGACAGGAATCCCAACTCCATTTCTTCCGATAAGATCCTGAACCTGTATGAGGACCACCGGCACCGGTTGTGGCTTTGCACAAGAGGCGGCGGGCTTGAGCTGATGGACAGTCGCACGAATACTTTCCGGCATTTTGTAAATGATCCTCATAACGACCGCAGCCTTGCCCATGATGTTGTTTTTGCCGTGGTAGAAGATAGGAATGGCCTGCTGTGGGTGGGTACTGAAAATGGCGGGTTGAGCGTGTTGAATCCGCAGAACGAACAGTTCACAAGTTACCAGCATGATGATATCGATAATACAAGCCTTACCAACAATTCCATCGATTGT
>Ga0213876_10000721_pt1 | contig 23043 bp, 14 predicted proteins | sample BarmaccomBMRX_R9_FD_160113 | JGI IMG/M metagenome (GOLD analysis project Ga0213876, IMG submission 160113) | Root-associated microbial communities from Barbacenia macrantha in rupestrian grasslands, the National Park of Serra do Cipo, Brazil - RX_R9 | ecosystem: Host-associated > Plants > Roots... | reverse complement strand
GTTTCGCCTGAAGCGCTTCCGCGTTGAAGAATTATAAATGGTATGACAATATCCGCGAACTGAAAAATTTCATACAGAAAGCGGCTTTGCAGTGTAATGGAAACTATATAGGGGCGGACTGCCTGCCGGCAGAAATAAGCCAGACAGACTCAGTGGTTGCAGGGGCATGATCGTAGCACAGGTCATTCATTATCATCGAACGAAACAGGAAAAATTGTATGAAGCCACCCCAGGGCAAAGCCGAGTCGCCGGATTTTTTGGAAATGTTTCCCAAGGCGATAGCCGCATTCAAAAAAAATATTTTCCGTCCTTTTACCGGCACTAATCTCGCAGAAAAATATTCGAATGAGCGTCCGCCGCTTCGTGCCGAACTATTCAGCGCCGCACAGATAGAAGGCTATGCACGCAAACTGGCAAAAAGCCATACGCTAATCTCCGCAAAACCTTCCGAGCAACTGCTGAAACGTCTTGCTGAAAATGAGACCGCATTGCTGGAAGTGCAGTCGCTGCTTACAGAGTCCGTCAAATCAAATCATCGTATCGTTCCTGCCGGTGAATGGCTGCTGGATAATTTTTACCTGATCGAAGAGCAGATCTATACCGGCAAAAAACACTTGCCCAAAGGCTACAGTAAGGGGCTGCCGCAATTACAGAAAGGTGCATCTGCCGGATTGCCGAGGGTATACGATATCGCCATCGAGATCATATCCCATAGTGATGGCCGTGTTGACCTGAGCAATCTCACCGGCTTTGTGAACGCCTATCAGACCGTTACTTCATTGCAGATCGGTGAACTCTGGGCCATACCGATCATGCTGCGCCTCGCATTGATCGAAAACCTGCGGCGCCTGGCTGTACAGGTAGCCATAGACATCACCTATAAGAACCTTGCCGGTTACTGGGCAGAAGAAATGATCAGGTCGGCAGAAGAAGATCCGAAAAACCTGATCCTGGTGATCGCGGATATGGCGCGCTCGCAGCCGCCGATGGTAGGACCTTTTGTTGCCGAGCTCACGCGGAAACTTACCGGCAAGGGATCGGCGCTGGCCCTGCCGCTTACCTGGATAGAGCAGACACTTTCCGATAACGGCACCACCAGCGCTGAGCTGGTCAGCATTGAGAACCAGAAACAGGCTGCCGATCAGGTATCTATCAGCAACAGTATCGGAAGTCTCCGGTTCCTCAGCAGCAACGACTGGCGTGAGTTTGTGGAAGCTACCAGCGTGGTGGAACAGACCCTGCGCCAGGACAGTGCCGGCGTTTACGCCCGCATGGATTTTTTTACCCGCGACCAGTACCGCCACGCGGTTGAAAAGATCGCAAAAGCGGGCAATCTCGATGAAAAGGAAGTTGCCGAGTATGCGATCCAGCTTTCCGCCGAATGCAATGCATTGAAGGATGCGGATCCTGCGCACTGTCATGTGGGATATTACCTGGTAGACAAAGGCGTGCGGCAGATAGAGAAATATGCAGCCGTCAAAAAATCCCTGCCCCAGGCATCGCGGCGGCAGCTGGACAGAATACCGCTGGTGGCCTATCTTATTTCGATCATTTTTTTTACCGTACTCTGTGCATGGCCTTTATGGAACAGGCTTTATCACCGCGGAACGCTTAACTGGAGCGAATGGCTGGCATTGCCGGTAATATTGATAGCCACCAGCCAACTTGGGTTAACATTGACCAACTGGCTGGTGACGCGCATCGTGAGACCGCACCTGTTGCCCAGGCTGGATTTTTCGGCCGGCATTGCTGAAGGCTGCGAGGCGATGGTGGTGATCCCGACCATGCTCAATTCGATGGCTGATATAGATACCCTGGCTGAAGGACTGGAAGTGAGATACCTCGCAAACAGGGATCCCCGTTTGTATTTTGCCCTGCTCACCGATTTTAAAGACGCACACCAGGAATCGATGCCGGGCGATGAGGACCTGCTGCTTGCTGCCAGGGATAAGATCATGGAGTTGAACAGGCGTTACGGAAGAAAACAGCAGGACCTGTTCTTCCTGTTCCACCGGCCGCGCAAATGGAATCCGCGCGAAGGCGTATGGATGGGTTATGAACGCAAACGGGGCAAACTGAGCGAGCTCAACGCACTGCTGCGCGGTAACGGACGTGAGAATTTTTCACTGGTGATAGGACAGGAGTCCGTATACCGCCGCGTAAAATATATCATCACGCTGGATACCGACACGCAGTTGCCCCGCGAAGCCGCCTGGAAACTGGTGGGAACACTCGCGCACCCGCTGAACCATGCACGGTACGATCACAAAAAGAAGCGAGTGGTGCGGGGATATACGATCCTCCAACCGCGCGTATCCAATAGCCTGCCGATGGATGGCAGCTCGCTGTATGCAAGACTCCATGGCAATGAACCGGGCACCGATCCGTATACAAGGGCCATATCGGATGTATACCAGGATATCTTTAAGGAAGGTTCTTTTATCGGCAAAGGCATTTACGACCTGGACACGTTCGAGCTTGCGCTGAACGATCGTTTCCCCGACAACCGCATCCTTAGCCACGATCTGCTCGAAGGATGCTACGCGCGCGCGGGATTGGTGAGCGATGTGCAGTTGTATGAAGAATATCCTTCGTCTTACCAGGCAGACGGCCGCCGGCGCCATCGCTGGATACGCGGCGACTGGCAGATCGCACAATGGATCTTTCCGTTCGTGCCGGGACGCGACGGTAAATTCCATCGCAATCCCATCTCCAGCGTTTCCATCTGGAAAATATTCGATAACCTGCGCCGTTCACTGGTACCGCAATCGTTGCTGATATTGTTGTTATACGGGTGGTTGTATTCGAATGCTCCCTGGTTCTGGACAACGGCCGTGCTCCTCATCAAATTATTGCCGGCCATTATTGTGGCCAGCTGGGACCTGTTCCGTAAACCAAAAGATGAACTGTTCGTACCGCATGCCGTATTTGCGGTGCGCGCTGCGGTCGCCAATTTCGCGCAGTACTGTCTCGATTTCATTTACCTGCCTTTTGAAGCATTGATGAACACCGACGCCATTTTGCGAACCGGGTGGAGAATGTTCATCACCCGGCGCAAACTGCTCGAGTGGAGTCCTTTCAGCAATCATAACAACGATGCAAGCGTTGGGCGCGCGTATCTTTCTATGTGGCCCGCAACCCTGCTTACTGTGGTTATCTTCATTTATATAACCATCAGTCATCCGTTGCGGTTGTTCTCTGCATTGCCCGTTCTGATCCTCTGGCTGCTGGCGCCGTTCTTTTCCTGGTTCATCAGCCTGCCGATGGAAAAACCCAGGGCCGATCTTTCTTATGCCGATATCCGGTTCATCAGGCTGCTGTCGAGGAAGATCTGGTATTTCTTCGAGAGCTTCGTAAGCGAGGAAGACAATTGGCTTCCGCCCGATAATTACCAGGAGCAGCCTGTGGAGCGATTGGCGCACCGTACCTCGCCCACCAATATCGGGCTCTCCCTCTTGTCGAACCTTACCGCGTATGATTTCAGGTATATCACCGCCACACAATTCATCGAGCGCACCACCAATACGGTGAGCACAATGCAGTCTATGGAAAAATACCGGGGACATCTGTACAACTGGTACGACACACAAACCCTCACCCCGCTGCATCCCAGATATATCTCTGCAGTAGACAGCGGTAACCTGGCTGGTCACCTGCTTACGTTGCGGCAGGGACTGCTTGCGATGCAGCACGATCATATTATCCCTTCCAATGTGTTCGAAGGCATCCGGGATACCGCAGGTGTGCTGAATGAGAAATCGAACGGGCATGAAGAAACCAGGGCATTCCTGGAAGAACTGGCCGGCGTGTGCGAGTCGAGGCCAAGGGGACTGATCGCTTTCAAATTTACGCTGGATAAAGTAACAGCTGCTGCAAAGGAAATGGTGATGCGGCTGCGCCCCGCGGCAGACAGTGATACCGAGGTATGGGCGGAGAAACTGATCGCGCACTGCAACAATATCAACCAGGAACTGAATGCCTACCTGCCCTGGTTGTTGATACCGGTACCTGAGAAATTCAGCAATGCTTTTTCGCTGGTGGCGGAAATGCCAAGTTTTCTGGAACTGGCGCGCATCGAGCAATACCTGCTGCCGAACATCAGCAGCTACTATACGGCAACGAATACCAAAGAGGAAAATACCTGGCTCGACCAGTTCAGGATAAGGATCGTACAGGGCAGTCAGCGCGCCAAGGAATTTTTGCTGATGGCCGAGCGGCTTGCGACCGAATGTGCCGATCTGGCCAATATCGACTACGATTTTCTGTATGACCGCTCACAGCACCTGCTGGCCATCGGCTACAATATTGAAGAGCATAAGCGCGATGCAAGTTCTTATGACCTGCTCGCTTCTGAAGCGAGACTTACGAGTTTCGTTGGTATTGCGCAGGGCAAGCTGCCGCAGGAAAACTGGTTTGCGCTGGGGCGGCAGCTCACCAGTGTGGGCAATACCCCGCTGCTGTTATCGTGGAGCGGTTCGATGTTCGAATACCTGATGCCATTCCTCGTAATGCCATCGTACGAGAATACATTGCTGGACGAAACTGCCCGCGCCATTGTGCAGAAGCAGGTAGAATATGGCCGCAAGCGCGGCGTGCCCTGGGGTATTTCCGAATCGGGATACAACCTGGTAGACGCCAACCTGAATTACCAGTACCGTGCATTCGGCGTACCCGGCACCGGTTTTAAACGCGGGCTGGGAGAAGACCTTGTGATTGCGCCTTATGCCACTGTGATGGCGATGATGGTTGATGCAGACCGCGCCTGCCGTAACATGCGTCAGTTGCAGGAAGAAGGTTTCCTCGGAGAATATGGTTTTTATGAAGCGATCGATTACACACCCTCGCGATTGCCGCGCCGGCAGAACAATGCGATCGTGCGCTCTTTTATGGCGCATCACCAGGGCATGAGCTTTCTTTCGCTCGGTTACTACCTGCTCGATAAGCCGATGCAGAAACGTTTCGAAGCGGAAACGCAATTCAAGGCAACCCTGCTGTTACTGCAGGAGCGTATACCGAGGATCACCACTTTCTATTCGCCAGGCGTTCATGTAGCCGATTCGAGTGCAATGCCCGGTATCGAAACGCCGATGCGCGTGATCAATACGCCGCAGACCGATATCCCGGAAGTGCAGTTACTGTCGAATGGAAGATACAATGTGATGGTAACGAACGCCGGAGGCGGATACAGCCGCTGGAAAGACATTGCCGTAACGCGCTGGCGTGAAGACAGCACCATGGACAACTGGGGCAGTTTCTGTTTTATCCGCGACCTGGAAACGAATGCACTCTGGTCCAGCTCGCATCAGCCGAGTTTGCAGGCCGGTGAGAACTATGAAGCCGTATTCTCACAGGGCCGGGCCGAATTCAGGCGCCGCGATCATGGACTTGAAACACATACGGAGATAGTGGTATCGCCCGAAGATGATGTGGAACTGCGCAGGGTGCATATCACCAACCGTTCGCGTAAGAGACGGTTCATCGAAGTAACCAGTTATGCCGAGATCGTATTGACACAGCCCATGGCCGATGCATCGCATCCGGCTTTCAGTAACCTGTTCGTTGAAACGGAAATATTGGGCGCCAAACATGCGATCCTCAGCACCAGAAGACCAAGAGCCGCCGGCGCGCAGATGCCCTACATGTTCCACCTGATGAAAGTGCATCATGCCGATGTGAACCATATTTCCTATGAAACGGACCGCGGTCTCTTTATCGGGCGGGGCAACAGCATCCACAATCCGCAGTCGCTGCAGCGCCGCGATCCGCTTACAGATACACAGGGTTTTGTGCTGGATCCCATCATGGCCATCCAATATCGCATCAGTATAGAACCGCAGGAATCCGCTACGATAGACCTGGTCTACGGTATCGGCGATACCCGGGAGTTTTGCACGGGCCTGGTAGAAAAATACCAGGATCGTGCGATGGCCAACCGTGCTTTTGAACTGGCATGGACGCATAGCCAGGTAATACTCCGGCAGATCGACGCGCTGGAAACCGATGCGCAGATGTATGGCCGGCTTGCGGGCTCGATCATTTTTGTGAATCCTTCATTGCGCGCCGATCCCGGCGTGATCATCCAGAACCAGCGCGGTCAGTCGGGCCTGTGGGGTTATGCGATCTCCGGCGATCTTCCCATCGTTCTGTTGCAGATCGAGGATTCTTCCAATATCGATCTGGCCAAACAAATGGTGCAGGCCCATGCTTACTGGCGGCTGAAAGGATTACAGGTTGATCTGGTGATCTGGAACGAAGATCATGGCGGATACAGGCAGACCTTACAGAACCAGTTGCTCAGTATTGTAGCCCCTGGTATTGCAGGAAGCATAACGGATCAGCCGGGCGGCATCTTTATACGGTCTGCAGACCAGATCTCGAACGAAGACCGCATCCTGTTCCAGAGCGTGGCCAGGGTGGTGATCTCGGATCGCCTGGGCTCGCTCGAAGAGCAGATGAACCGGCGCAGCAAACTCAAAGGTGTAATACCTTATTTCAGTCCTTCTAAATTCTATGCAACGGTTACCACGGTGCTGGAGCTCCCGAAAGACCTCCAGTTCTTCAACGGAATCGGCGGATTCAGTGCGGATGGCAAGGAATATGTGATCATTACCGATCCGGCAAACCGTACGCCTGCGCCGTGGGTGAATGTGATCGCCAATCCTCATTTCGGTACTGTTATTTCGGAGAATGGCCAGTCTTATTCATGGATCGAAAACGCACATGAACTTCGTCTGACGCCATGGCACAATGATCCCGTAACGGATGCAGGGGGCGAAACATATTATCTCCGCGATGAAGAGAGCGGCCGGTTCTGGTCGCCCATGCCATTGCCGCAACGTGGCAAGTCACCTTATATTACCCGTCATGGTTTCGGTTACAGCATTTTTGAATACAGTGAAGACGGAATTTATTCTGAGCTGACCGTGTATGTAGACATAGAAGACTCGATCAAATTTGCCATACTGAAACTGCAGAATATCTCAGGCCGGCAGCGCAGGATATCGGCCACCGGCTATATGGAATGGGTACTGGGCGATCTGCGCTTTAAGAACCAGATGCATGTGATCACCGAAACCAATGCCCTTACCGGCGCGCTGTTTGCGCGCAACCCTTATAACAAAGAATTCGAGAACCGCGTTGTGTTCTTTCATGTGGATGAACCCAACAGGAGCTTTACCACCGATCGTACGGAATTCATCGGCCGTAATGGGAACCTGCAAAACCCGAACGGCATGAACCGTGCGCGTTTATCGGGCAGGACCGGCGCCGGACTGGATCCCTGCGCGGTACTGCAGGTAACTTTTGATCTGGCGGAGGATGAGGAAAAGCAGATCGTTTTCCATCTCGGCACCGGCAGGGACCAGGCCGAAGCGGAAGAACTGATCAAAAAATACAAAGACCAGTCGAACGCTACAGAAGCGCTCGACAGAGTGAAACAATACTGGGAGCAGACCCTTCAGGTGGTGCAGGTGCAAACGCCCGATGCGGCATTGAATACACTCACCAACGGATGGCTGAACTACCAGACCCTTGCCTGCCGGATCTGGGCGCGCAGCGGTTTCTACCAATCGGGCGGCGCTTTCGGCTTCCGTGATCAGTTGCAGGATACTTTATCGCTGTTGCATAACCATCCGGACATCGTAAAGGAACAGATCCTGCTCTGCGCATCGAGGCAGTTTAAAGAAGGGGATGTGCAGCACTGGTGGCATCCGCCTATGGGCCGCGGCGTGCGTACCACCTGCTCGGATGACTATCTCTGGCTGCCATTTGTTACCGCGCGTTATGTATCCGTAACCGGTGATGCAGCGATACTCGATACCGAAGTCCAGTTTATCGAGGGCCGGCTGCTCAATAGCGGAGAAGAATCGTACTATGACCTGCCCATACGCTCCAATGAAACCGCTACACTCTACCAGCATTGCGTTCGTTCCATAGACAACGGTTTGCGTTTCGGCTCGCATGGCCTGCCGCTGATGGGTTCAGGCGACTGGAACGACGGTATGGATAAAGTAGGAGAGCATGGCAAAGGAGAGAGTGTATGGCTTGCCTTCTTTCTGTACCTGATACTCGAACAGTTTGCTGCGGTGGCGGAATTGAGAAAGGATGATGCCGTTGCCCAACGTTTACGCGCTGCTGCGGTTACACTCAAGGAAAATATCAATACCCAGGCCTGGGATGGCGACTGGTACCGCCGTGCCTATTTTGACGACGGTACGCCGCTTGGATCTTCTGCCAACGATGAATGCCGTATCGATTCCATTGCAGAGCTGGTCCGTACTATCGGGCGCAGGCGAACCGGAAAAAATAAGATCGGCAATGGCATCGGCCGACAAATACCTCGTAAACGAAGATGCTGGTATCGTTCAGTTATTCGATCCGCCGTTCGATAAGTCGGCGTTGAATCCGGGCTATATCAAAGGTTATGTTCCGGGTGTTCGTGAGAATGGGGGACAGTATACCCATGCCGCCATCTGGCTGGTGATGGCATTCGCTTCTATGGGGGATACAGAAAAAGCCTGGGAGCTGATCAAACTCATCAATCCGATCAATCATGGCGCCGACGGAGAAAGTGTGAAAGCGTATAAGGTGGAACCTTACGTGATCGCCGCCGATGTGTATGGGGTACCGCTGCACAAGGGCAGGGGTGGCTGGACCTGGTATACAGGTTCGGCGGGATGGATGTACCAGCTGGTCATCGAATCCTTCCTGGGGCTGCGCAAAGAAAGCAACCGGCTTTATTTCAATCCGAGGGTGCCGCCAGACTGGCAAGCGTTTACGATCAGGTACCGCGTCAATCAAACCGAATATGAGATCGTGTTCAAGCGCTCGGAAGGCAAACCTTCAAAGCTGATGATAGACGGCGCGGAGCAGGACGCCGATCATATTGTGCTGACAGACGATGGACAAAAGCATACCGCCGCGATCGGTTTCTAAGCTTCTGAAGGGAACAATTTTTTCGATGTATACTAAAAATCATTGTATGGACACGCCGCTACACTTCGCCGGGATCTCCGGCAGCCTCCGTAAAGGATCGTACAATACTATGTTGCTGAAAGCCGCAGCAGAACTGCTGCCGGAAAATACGACCATGGATATACTGCCTATCGAAGACCTGCCGCTCTATAACGCAGATCATGATCTTCCCGCTGCACAAGCCAGGCCCGAGATCGTACAGGGGTTTATGGATGCGATCGGAAAAGCGGATGCGCTGGTGATCGCTTCGCCGGAATACAATTATTCCATTCCGGGCGGTTTGAAGAATGCGATCGACTGGGCTTCCCGCGGCGAACACTCACCGTTGCTGCGGAAGCCCGTGGCCCTGATGGGCGCCACGCCGGGCATGTGGGGCACGGTGCGTATGCAGCTGGCGTTTCAGGCCGTATTCCTTTTTCTGGATATGAAAGCAGTGCTCAAACCGGAAATACTGATCGCCGATGCCGCCAAAAAATTTGACGCTTCAGGCCGGTTGCTGGATGAGAAAGCAAAAGAGCTCATCAGCCATAAACTGCAGAACCTGCGCGAACTGGTGCTGGCAGGTAAACTCCAGTATCACTGATCTTCTCCGATGGTAATGGCAGACGGCGCCGGCGGAGGAGGTGGCACTTGCGGCGTATCTCCTGCAGCAGGAACTTCGAAGCCCGGGCGCTGCGGCGCTTTACGCCAGAAGCCGTGAATATGTTTCCAGGAAAGATATTTCAGCGGGATATCATCGCCGAATACCATACCCCAGGGTTTGAGATGAGGGATCTTGTCGAAACTTACCTTCAGGATGGCCAGAGTAGGAATGGCCAGGAACATGCCCGATATTCCGCCAAGCACGCCGCCCAACAATACGGCGATCACAGAGAACAAGGAGTTCAACTTTACTTTTCCGCCTACGATGGCGGGAAAGATCAGGTTATTATCCAGTATCTGCACAAGGCCCAATACGCCGATGATGCCGAGCGGAAGCTTGATATCGTTCGTATAACTCATCGTGATCAATACACCCAGCAAACCCGCGATGATCATGCCGATATACGGGATCAGGTTTAATACCGCCGCCACAACCGCTATCAGCAACACGTATTTTACTCCCACGAGGTACAGACCCAGCATATTCAGAATGGTAACGATCACCATTTCTATGAGCAGTCCAAGGATATAACTGCTGATCACCAGTTTCGATGCCTCTATCACTTCAAAGATCCGCGGGGCATGATCGATCTCACAGAGATCGAGGATGAACTTCATTAGCAGTTTGCGGTAATAAAGGATCAGGAAAGTATACAGCGGTATCAGCAGCAGGTTATTGAGAACATCGGTCAGTGAGAACAGGGTGGTAGTTACCAGCGAACTGCTTTGTCCCTTGATGCTCGTGATCTGCTCGTTTAGAAAATCGTGCTTTACATGGAAATGTTCCACCAGCCAGCGGTTCACATTTACCAGATAGAGCTCAAAATTCTGCTGCAGCTGCGGCCAGTCTTTCATGAACGCCGCGATCTGCGTTACCAGCAGGTAAACGATACTCGAAACGATAACGATCGCAATGGTCAGTGCAAGCAGGATGGCGAGAATGCTCGGTATGCCGAATCGCCGGAGACGCGTGATCAGCGGCAATAATACCAGCGCCAGCAGCAGCCCGAAGTAAACCGGGAACAGGATACCGTGCAGGTAGTACACCAGCAGGCCAATAAGACTCAACAATAAAATAACAAACGTGGATTTGGCGTAAAAAGGAAGCGTATCCCTGGAAGTGGTCATACCCTTAGGTTCAAAAATATATGCCCGTGTTTTGCAAGTCCGGAGTCCCTGAAGGTTTAAATGCCAGCGGCGGCCTGTGGATTTTTTTCCCCAGAAAAAAAGCAGCTCGCGCTGCTTTCAGGAATATCGGTTTTATAATACCTCGAGTGGTATGAACTTCTTATGTTCCAGTTGTTTAAAATGTCTGGTGGTAACACCGGTCACTTTTTTAAACTGGTTGGAAAGATGTCCGACACTGCTGTAATTGAGATGATAGGAGATCTCGGTCAGGTTCATATTACTATACACCAGCAATTGTTTCACCCGCTCTATTTTGTGGGCGATAATATAGTCTTCGATGCAGATGCCCTTCGATTTCTTAAACAGATTGGACAGATAGGTGTAGTCGTATTTCAGTTTTTCGCTGAGGAAGCAGGAATATTTTTTGGTGACCGGCTCTTCGGAATAGTGGACCAGTTCCAGTATCGAATTCTTGATCTTTTCAATAAGCATGGTCTTTTTATCAGAGATAAGTTCCAGGCCTATGCCCATCAGGGCTTTCTGGAGTTGTTCATATCTGGCGGGACTAAGGGAGGATTTCAGTTCAACTTCGCCCAGTTCCACACTTACATAGGATATTTTCAGGTCGGCCAGTAACTGCTTTACTGCCATGATACACCTGTTACTAACCATGTTCTTGATGGGAAGTTTCATACAGTAGTTTTTTCAATAAGCATAAAAAACCGTTCCAGCGCGGATTTCCCCGTCCGCAATCTCCGGGCTGGCAGACCCGGCAAGCGCCCCTGCCTTCGCCGGCTGCCGATCGTATTCAGGGTTTCGGTTCCGGTCCTCCTATTGGGCCCTATGTAATTGTCAATCCGCGATCTGCGACCCGAATCGCAGGTAAACGCGGCGTTTATTGGCGGATAAAACTGGCATGTTTTTTTGAACATTTATCCGGATCATTCCCTTAAAAAAAATCCCATGAAAAATATACACGGTAAAAAAGTTGCCATCCTCACAGAAGACGGATTTGAAGAAGAAGAACTTACCAGCCCTAAAAAAGCGCTGGAAGAAGCAGGCGTTCTCGTTTACATTGTTTCGCCACGAAAAAAAAGGGTGAAAGCCTGGAAGCACGATCACTGGAGCATCGAACTGCCGGTAGATGTATCCCTGGATGAAGCCCGCCAGGAAAATTATGATGCTTTATTGCTGCCGGGCGGCGTACTCAATCCCGATCAGTTGCGCATCAATAAAAAAGCAATCGCTTTTGCGGACAGCTTTCTCGAAAACAATAAACCGGTCGCGGCGATCTGTCATGGGCCACAGCTACTGATCGAAACCGGCAAACTGAACGGCCTGAACATGACATCCTATCCATCCCTGCAAACCGACCTGCGCAACGCGGGCGCGGTATGGCATGATGAGGAAGTAGTAATAGACCGCGGATTGATCACGAGCCGCAGCCCCAAAGACCTCGACGCATTCAACAAGCAACTGATCCGGACCCTGGCCGATACGAGCACCATGGAGGAAAAATCGGATACGGTTACTTTTAAATACAGCCAGTCCATGTAATGCCCGGCACGGCTAAAATCCCGATATGAGTCTCAGCCTGTACCGAAAAAAAAGAAGCTTCAAAACCACGTCCGAGCCCGAAGGCGGAAAAAGCAGCGGGGCCAAATTACGCTTCGTGGTGCAGAAGCACGATGCCTCGCACCTGCACTATGATTTTCGCCTTGAAATGGAAGGCGTACTCAAAAGCTGGGCAGTTCCCAAAGGTCCTTCGCTGGATCCTTCCGTAAAGAGACTGGCGATGATGGTAGAAGATCATCCTTATGACTACCGCAATTTCGAAGGCATCATCCCCGAAGGCAACTATGGCGCCGGAACAGTGATCGTTTGGGACGAGGGCACCTACGAACCGGCGGTGGCAGAAGCAAAGGACAAAAGATCGCAGGAAAAACAGCTGCTCGCCGAACTGAAAAAGAAAAGGCTCAAGATCAGATTGCATGGGAAAAAACTGCATGGCGATTTTGCGCTGTTCAAAACAGGCTATGGCGCCGATAATGCCTGGCTGCTCACCAAGCTGGAAGATAAATATGCTTCTGCTGAGGATATCACTGAAAAAGATAGGTCTGTTGTGAGCAAACGAACACTCGCCCAGGTAGAGAAAGCGGCGGGAGTAGTGCGTGTTAAAAAAGCGGCAGTAAAAGCAAAGACAAAAAAAACCGCCAATGCAAAAGCTGCTAAAACAAGATTTGCAGCCAAGAAAAACGAAGAAGCGGAGCAGACCGGAGATATCGGAAAAATGATCGCTGCCGCGCCAAGAGCTTCATTTCCGGCAGTGTTCAAGCCCATGCTCGCCACCAGGGTAGCCGAGCCCTTTGACGGGCAGGACTGGATCTACGAGATCAAATGGGACGGCTATCGCGCCGTTGCATATTTGAAAGGATCGAAAGTGAACATCTACTCCCGCAACCTGCTTTCGTTCAACGAAAAATTCGGGCCGGTGGCAGACGCGCTGCGCGAATTGAAAACAGATGCCGTATTTGACGGCGAGATCGTGGCGCTGGATGAAACTGATAAACCCAATTTTCAGCTGCTGCAGAACCATGCTGCCGGCGAAGCGCATTTCGCATATTATGTTTTCGATGTCGTCTGGTACGATGGAAAAGATCTTTCCGAGCTGCCATTGCTGGAGCGCAAGCAGATATTGCGATCGATCCTGCCGGAAGAGCACCCGGTGATCCGCTACAGCAGTCATATAGAGAATACGGGCAAGGATTTTTTTGAAGTGGCTGTCAGGCATGGACTCGAAGGCATCATGGCCAAACGCAGCACCAGTGCGTATACCAAAAACCAGCGCAGCGGCGAATGGCTGAAGATCAAGAACGACCAGCGCCTGGAAGCGATCATCTGCGGGTTTACCAAGCCACGTAACAGCCGCAGCTATTTTGGCGCTGTCATTCTTGGAAAATACAAAGGCAGTAAGCTGGAATATATCGGTCACAGCGGTTCCGGCTTCAATGAGTCGGCGCTAAAAGAGATGTATGCACGCTTCAAGCCGCTGATCACGGAAAAATGTCCTTTCGATAAGGTCCCGAAAACCAATATGCCGGTTACCTGGCTGAAGCCGCAGCTGGTTTGCGAAGTGAAGTTCACTGAATGGACAGGCGAAAACATATTGCGGCATCCGATCTTTCTTGGACTGCGGGAAGACAAAAAAGCCGCTAACGAAAAAAATGAAAAAGTGATACAGGCACCTACACGATCCAAAGCCAGGCCTGCAGGCCCGGCGGCAAAAAGCGCAGCAGCGATCCCGGAAGATGAGAAAGAAGCAGTAGTGACCGTTAAAGGGCATTCGCTCAAATTCACCAACCTGAATAAACTGTATTGGACTGCTGAAAAGATCACGAAGCGCGATCTGCTGAATTATTACACGGCCATCGCACCCTATATCATGCCCTATATGAAAGACCGTCCGCAATCGCTGAACCGGCATCCGGATGGGATCGACAAGCCGAATTTCTTTCAGAAAAATATGGGCGAGCATGCGCCGGACTGGATCAGCACCTTACCGTTTACCAGCGACTCGGACCGGAAGCCAACCAATTACCTGGTCTGCAAAACAGAGGCAGACCTGTTGTACATGGCTTCGCAGGGTTGCATAGAAATGAACCCCTGGCATAGCCGGGTAAATAAAGTGGATTATCCAGACTGGTGCGTGATCGATCTGGACCCTGATACCAATACCTTCAACAAAGTGATAGAAACCGCACAGGTGGTGAAGCAGGTACTGGACAGTATTGGAGCAGACAGCTATTGCAAGACCTCGGGATCGACCGGGCTGCATATCTATATTCCGCTCGGGGCGAAGTACACCTATGACCAGTCGCGCTTGCTGGCGCAGCTGGTGGTGCAGATGGTACAGGCAGAGCTGCCTTCGTTCACCAGTATCGAACGCACACCTTCGAAGCGGAAAGGAAAGATCTACCTCGACTATCTCCAGAATAAAACAACCCAGACCATTGCGGCCCCTTATTCGTTGCGGCCGAAGCCGGGCGCTCCGGTATCTGCTCCTTTGCACTGGGAGGAAGTGACGAAAGGGTTAAAGATCAAAGATCACAACATCCGGAATATTTTTGACCGGCTGAAAGAAACCGGCGATATTTTCAAACCGGTACTGGGTAAAGGCATCGACATGAAAAAAGCGCTTCAGAAAATTGAAGCGCTGCAGTGATCCTAGTGTTTTTTAAAATACTGCACTTCCCGCTCATGCTTCTGCGCAGCTTCCAGGGAACTGAAGGTGCCCAGATTCCTGCGCTTGTCTGTCTTGGGATCTTTTTTGCGGGAGTACAGCCGGTACTCGCCTGATTTCAGTTTGCGTATCATGATGCTGTTTTCTTAGTGTATCGCCAATACCATGCCATCTGGCCCGGGATTTTTACAGCGCATTCAAAACTGGATATGCCGGAAGGACCATCGATCGTGATCTTAAAGGAAGCTGTGCAAAAGTTCAAAGGCAAGAAAGTGCTGGAATCCTCCGGCAATACAAAAGCGCCGTTGCCCGAATTGCAGAGTAAGACCGTTATCGATTTCAAAAGCTGGGGAAAACATTTCCTGATCTGCTTTAAAGGATTTGCCATCCGCATCCATTTTCTTTTATTCGGCACCTATCGTATCGATGAGCGAAAACCGGCCCCGCCCAGGCTGAGCCTCCGGTTCGCCAATGGGGAACTCAATTTCTATACTTCGTCCATTCAGCTGATCACGGAAGACCTGGATACGGTGTACGACTGGACGGCCGATACAATGAATGAGAACTGGAACCCTGCAGGCGCAAGGAAAAAATTAAAAGCAAATCCCGACATGCTTGCCTGCGATGCTTTGATGGACCAGTCTATTTTTGCCGGGGTAGGAAATATTATCAAGAATGAAGTACTGTTCCGCATTAAAGTACATCCCGAGAGCAGAGTGGGAGCATTGCCGGCGAAACAACTGAATGCGCTTATCAGGGAAGCGGTGATATATTGCTTTGAATTCTACGAATGGAAAAAAGCGTATGTGCTCAAAAAGCACTGGCTGGTGTACAATCAAAAAACCTGTCCCAGGGATATGATCCCGTTCAGGCGAAAGAACCTGGGGCGCGGCCAGCGTAAGACATTTTACTGCGAAAGCTGCCAGCAATTGTACAAATGAATTAAAACAGGATCAGGACGCTTTTTTCTTCCTGCCCGTGCCGCTGCCGCTGCCGAGACTGGCTTTCAGCTGCTCCATAAGATCGGTACCTTGTTTGTGTACGACGCGGAGCGGAGATGCTTTTGGCTTCACACCTTTTGCTTTGGCTTTGATGATCTTCATCAGGTCATCGGTATAAGTATCCTTGTACTCGGAAATATCGAATTTGGCAGTCATGTGTTTGATGAGTTCCATGGCCATTTTTACCTCTGCGGGTTTGGGTGCGCTGCCTGCAGGCATTTTTACAGCCTTATGGTCACGGATCTCCTGCTGGTAGCGGATGCGGTTGATCACGAGAATATCGTCATAGGGCTTGATCAGCACCAGGCCTTCTTTATTGCGAAGCACAAAAGAACCCACGCCGCAGGTTCCGGTCTTTTCGAGTACTTCTTTTAACAAACGGTAAGGTTTGGCTGCATTCTTATCGGGCTCTGCATAATAGGGCGCTTCAAAATAAATACTATCGATCTCTTCTTCTTTGGCGAACTGGAAGATCTCGATGCGCTTGGTCTTTTCAGGACTGGCCTGTTTGAAATCCTCATCATCCAATACCACATATTTGCCGTTGTAGTCATAGCCTTTCACAATATTTTCCCAAGGCACTTCCTTGCCGGTAGTTGCGTTAACGCGCATGAAACGGATATTGGAATGATCTTTTTTATCGAGCATATCAAGATCCAGCCGGCTGTCTTCCACCGCGCTGTAGAGTTTGATGGGAATGGTCACAAGGCCGAAGCCGATACTTCCTGTCCAGATAGAACGCATAAAAATCGATTGTACAGAAGGCCGCAAAAAAATCGTGCCATCTTAGTGCAGCAAGGGTTTGCGAAGAATTGCCCTCGCCTGCGGACCAAAAGCGCCGCAGCCCGGTTTTAACCGCTCTTCTAAAATTAATTTCGGGATCGATTTTTTTTATTGAAGATCAGGCTGTAAATGCCTGTTGAATTGCGTACTTTCAATGCAAACCGGAAACAGCGATAATGATCGCCTATCGTATTGCTATCAACTGATATCGTATGCTTAAGAAATCATTTCCCGGCAGGATAACATCACGCAGGACGCCAAATCTTTTTTGGTTACTGCTGTTTCTCCTGCTCTCCGCCACCGCTGCTGCTCAGAATCGTAAGATACTGTCTGCTGCAGAATTGAAACGATTATCCGTAGAAGAACTGATGAATATTGAAGTAACCTCCGTATCGCGTATGCCGCAGAAGCTGACTGAAGTGGCTTCGGCGTTACAGGTGATCACGGGCGCCGAGATCCAGCGCTCCGGTGCTACCAATATTCCCGATGCATTGAAACTGCTGAGCAATCTGCAGGTGGCAGAGTATAATTCCAGTGCATGGATCATCAGCTCCCGCGGATTCAATACCATTTTCGCAAATAAACTGCTGGTGATGATCGATGGCCGCTCCATATATACCCCTCTGTTCGGCGGCGTGATCTGGGATCTCCAGAACCTTTTGCTCGAAGACGTAGATCGCATCGAAGTGGTCAGCGGCCCTGGCGGCACATTATGGGGCGCCAATGCTGTGAACGGAGTTATCAACATTATCACTAAAAAGGCAAGGGAAACGCAGGGCACTTATATCTCGGCCTCCGCTGGAAATTTCATAAAGGACAATGCGGAGATCAGGCATGGAGGGCGGATAGGACCCAAAATGTTTTACCGCATTTACGGTCAGCATTTCGACCGCAATGTTTCATTCCTGGCCAACGGGAACGAAAATTCAGATGCATGGGGTATGAGCCAGGCGGGATTCCGTCTCGACTGGACCGGCTCTCCTGTGAATACTTACACCGTACAGGGCGATTTCTATGCGGGCTCCAGGAAAACACCGGGGTTCCATTCGAACAGCGACGGACAAAATGTGCTGGCGCGCTGGAACCACACGTTCTCTCCACGCTCGGGGCTTTCCCTGCAGGTATATTATGACCGGTATTTCCGCGACGATGTGCCTTCGAGCGGCTATGACAAAATGAAGACCTACGACCTGGATTTTCAGTACAGCTTTCCCATCCGGCAGCGGCAGAGTGTACTGGTAGGCTTCAATTACCGGATGTCGCAGGATGAAGTGGTATACGCAACGCCGGCAGTAGCCATTCTTCCGCCTAAAAAAGACCTGGAACGCGTGAGCGGTTTTATCCAGGATGAGATCCGCCTGCTCGACAGTCTTAAACTCACTGTGGGTACCAAACTCCAGCATCATTTTTATGCCGGGTTCGGATTACAGCCCAGTGTGCGGCTTGCCTGGACATTCAGGAACAGGAGCACGTTATGGGCGGCGGTATCCAGGGCCCTGCGCACCGCCAGCCGGTTCGATGTGGATATTTATCTTCCTGCAGCACCTCAACCGCCTACTGTGGCAAGTGTTGCCGGCGGACCGAATTTCGTGTCGGAAAAAGTGCTGGCTTACGAACTTGGGTACAGGATACAGCCGAGCAACTATGCTTCATTTTCCGCCGCCGCATTTTATAATGTTTATGGTGATGTGTACAGTGTAGAGCCCGATCCGGGTACACAGACTTACCGGATACAGAATGGCTCCGAAGGAAAATCCTGGGGCCTGGAACTGTCGGGTGGCTGCCAGCTGACCAATTCCTGGAAGCTGCGTGGTGGTTATACTTTTTTCAGAAAAGACCTGCGCACCAAGCCTGGCCATGTGTTCAACCCCGATTACCTGGGCAATGACGCGGAGAACCAGGTGACCGCACAATCCATCCTCGATATTTTCAGGCGATGGCATCTGGATATCTCCGGCAAGTACATCGATCACCTGCCGGCAACGATCGCTACGCCCGCCGTAGCAGGTTTTGTTGAAATGGATCTGCGGCTTGCCGTAGACCTTAAACCGTTCGAGATTGCCGTAGTAGGGCAGAACCTTCTGCACGAACGGCATGTTGAATTCGGTTCATTCAGGATACCGAGAAGTGTTTACTTTAAAATCGCATGCCGTTTTTGAGAACAGGAAAGCCCCATATCATTACCCACCGGATCGGCCTGCGGAAGAATATCGCAAGCCTGGTAGCCGCATTCATGCTGGTTGCAGGCGCCCCTGACGCGCAGGCCCAGGCGAGCCGGGAAGGCGCTATCAAAGCTGTGTTCCTTTTCAATTTCAGCCAGTTTGTTGAATGGCCGCAGCAGACATTCAGCAGTCCTTCGGCGCCATTTGTGATCGGCATCCTCGGCGATGATCCATTCGGTCCTTATCTCGATGAAACCATCGAGGGTGAAAAAGTGAACGGGCATAAACTGGTCGTTCAGCGATTCAGGGATGTGAAGGATATCAAATCATGTCATATCCTGTTCATCAACCAGCGGGATGCCGATTACCGCGATCTGCTTGGCGCGCTGGCTGGTCACAATATCCTCACTGTAAGCGATGGCCGCGGCTTTACACGTTCGGGCGGCATGGTGCGTTTCTCTACGGAAAACAATAAGATCAAACTCGAGATCAATCCGGATGCGGCCAAACAGGAAGGCCTGGTGATCAGTTCCAAACTGCTGCGTATCGCTACCATTTTTGACCCTACAAACCGCGGGCAGTGAAACTGAGGGATACACCCATACAAGCCAAACTGATCCGGGTCATACTGCTGACCACAGGCACTTCGCTTTTCCTGGCCTGCGCGGCTTTCTTAACCTATGAGTTCTTCGTGTTCAGGCAGGATACAAAAAGCCAGCTGCTCACTGTTGGTCATATCGTAGCCGCCAATAGCACGGCAGCGCTGGCATTCGATAACCGCCAGGATGCCATTGAGATCCTCAATGCCCTGAAAACGGAGCGGCATATTGTGGCGGCCTGCCTGTATGATAAGGGCGGCAAAATATTCGCCACTTATATTGCAAAACCGATGGGTCCCGGCTTTCCGGCGAAACCTGGCGATGATGGCGGGTACATGTTCGAGAATGGCTATGTGGAAGGATTTGAAGCGGTAACAGAAGGCAGCAACCGGCTGGGTACCCTGTATCTGCGTTCCGATATGGGTGCCATCTATACCAGGCTTCAGCTGTACGGTATGATCACGCTGCTGGTACTTGGCGCGTCTTTTCTGGTGGCTTACCTGCTTTCGCGCAGCCTGCAACGTTCCATCTCGCAGCCGATCCTGAACCTGGCCGAAACAGCGAGGCTCGTGTCTGAAAAATACGACTACTCGGTGCGCGCGGTAAAATCCGGCGATGATGAACTGGGTCTGCTGACAGACGCTTTCAACCATATGCTCACCCAGATAGAACTGCAGAACCTGGAAATACTTTTGTTCAATCAGAAACTGGAACAGAAAGTGATCGAGCGCACCAACGAACTCCGCTCTGCCAACAAGGAACTGCAGATGCAGAACGAGTTTGTAGAGACCATTCTCGATTCTTCCGTTCATCTCGTTGCGGTGCTGGATACCGAAACAAGGTTTACTACGGTGAACAACCAGTTCTGCCTGGTGTACCACAAGACCAAATCCGATGTGATCGGAAAAAAATACGAAGAGGCATTTCCGGTGGCCAAGGATTCGCAAACGCACCAGGACATCCTGCGGGCATTGCAGGGCGAATATATTTACAACCAGGTAGTGAAATCCCGGCTGGTGGATGCTTATTTCGAGAACTATTTTATCCCTTTAAAAGAGAATGATCATATCTATGGGGTGCTGGTGCTGGGTCATGATATCACCAATATCATGGAAGCGAACGAGAAACTGAAACTGCTGAACGAGCAACTGGTAAAATCAAATCTTGACCTTGAGCAATTCGCTTATGTGGCTTCGCACGATCTGCAGGAACCATTGCGGAAGATCCAGACCTTTGCGCAGCTGGCGAGAAAGGACCTGGAAAATGCTTCGGCCCCTGCCAACTATCTCGAAAAGATCACCGCTTCGGCCAAACGCATGGCGGAACTGATCAATGCGGTGCTGAATTACAGCCGGCTCTCCAAGAACCGCGAGCAGTTCGTTCAGACCGATCTCAATGGGATACTCAACAATATCAAAACCGATCTCGAGCTGCTGATCTCGGAAAAAAATGCCAGCATCACCAGCGATCCTTTGCCCGTAATAGAAGGCATACCGCTCCAATTAAGCCAGCTGTTCTTTAACCTGATCGGTAATTCCCTGAAATTTTCTGAAAAAGCGCCTGCTATCCATATAAGCGCCAGAATAATGCGCGGTTCGGAGATCAAACGCCAGCAGGTGCCTGAAAAAAATGAAGATTACCTCGAACTGGTATTCAGCGACAACGGGGTAGGATTCGAGCAGCAATATGCAGAACGCATCTTCACTATATTCCAGCGGTTGCACGATAAGCAGAGCTATACGGGCACCGGCATCGGCCTTGCATTATGCAAAAAGATCGTGGAAAACCATAATGGCTATATCAGCGCCGAAAGTCGTTTGGGTGAAGGCGCAGCTTTTTACATTTATCTGCCGGTGCATCATATCCCGGGCATCCATGACTGACGGGTCCGCTAAGAGATCATCTCAGCCCGGTATTCTTTTTCCTCCTTGAATGCAACCCTTGGCATCAGGCCCAGCAGTTTAAACATGGCATCATCCTCTTCGAAGCTCGGGTTGGGCGTGGTAAGCAGTTTATCGCCTGCAAAAATGGAATTGGCCCCCGCCATAAAACAGAGGGCCTGCTCCGCCACACTCATTTCAGTGCGGCCCGCGCTCAGTCGCACCATGGTGGCCGGCATCAGTATCCTGGCAGTGGCGATCATGCGCACCATATCCCAGGTGTCTACCTTGCTATTATGTTCCAGCGGGGTTCCGGCGATGGCTACCAGCGCATTGATGGGAACGCTTTCCGGATGCTCGGGCATGGTGCTGAGCGTATGCAGCATATTGATCCGGTCATTATGTGTTTCCCCCAAACCGATAATGCCGCCGCAGCAAACAGTAACCCCGGCCTTGCGCACATTTTCCAGTGTGGACAGCCGGTCTTCATAAGTACGGGTACTGATGATCTCGCTGTAATGTTCTTTGCTGGTATCGAGGTTATGATTGTAAGCATACAGTCCGGCATCCGCCAGTTTCTGCGCCTGTGATGGAGTAAGCATGCCGAGCGTGCAGCACACTTCCATACCCATTTCGTTTACGCCTCTTACCATGTCGAGCACCCGGTCGAAATCCCGGTTATCGCGTACCTCGCGCCAGGCAGCGCCCATGCAGAAGCGCGTGCTGCCGGCATCCTTTGCTTTTTGGGCATAAGCCAGCACTTCCTCTTTTTTCATCAGGGGTTGCACTTCTACACCGGTATTATAACGGGCAGCCTGCGGACAATAAGCGCAGTCTTCGCTGCAGCCGCCTGTTTTGATGCTGAGCAGCGTGCATACCTGCACTTCGGCCGTATCGTTGTATTGGCGATGCACCGATGCCGCCCTGAAAACAAGCTCGAGCAGCGACGAATGATATATTTCCTGGATCTCCTGTATCGTCCAGTCGTTACGGATGGCAGACATAAGCGGGATTTTTGCAAATATAGTAGAGAAGCATTTAGCTCTTAGCCTTTAGCCCTTAGCCTTTAGCGTTTAGCTTTAATACGTCTAACGGCTCGAAATATAATTCCGCCATTTCTCTATCACCTTCCCCATATCATCAGGCAATGGGGCTTCGAACAGCATTTCCTGTTTTGTTTTGGGATGAACGAATCCCAGCAGCCGGGCATGCAGGGCGCAACGGGGACAGAGTTCAAAACAGTTCTCCACAAACTGTTTATACTTCGTATAGATCGTGCCTTTGAGGATCTTGTCGCCGCCGTATTCCCAGTCGTTGAACAGGGTATGGCCGATATGTTTCATATGCACCCTGATCTGGTGGGTTCGGCCTGTTTCGAGTACGCATTCCACCAGCGTCACATAGTGGAACCGCTCCACCACCTGATAATGTGTGATGGCATGCTTGCCTGTTTCGCCCTCGGGGTATACATCGAACATCTTGCGGTATTGTTTATGCCGGGCTATATGGCCGGTGATGGTACCCTCATCCGATTCCATATCGCCCCATACCAGTGCGAGATATTTGCGTTTTACTTCATGATGAAAGAACTGCTTGGCCAGATGCGCCGCTGCTTCGGAGGTTTTGGCAAGAACG
>Ga0213876_10000720_pt1 | contig 23058 bp, 16 predicted proteins | sample BarmaccomBMRX_R9_FD_160113 | JGI IMG/M metagenome (GOLD analysis project Ga0213876, IMG submission 160113) | Root-associated microbial communities from Barbacenia macrantha in rupestrian grasslands, the National Park of Serra do Cipo, Brazil - RX_R9 | ecosystem: Host-associated > Plants > Roots... | reverse complement strand
TGGCGCTGAGCGCGAGGATCGGAATCTCGGAGCCGGCGCCCTCCAGACGTCGGACGCCCCGGGCGGCCGCCAGGCCGTCGATGCCCGGCATCTGCAAGTCCATGAGGATCAGGTCGAAGCCGCCCTTGGCCGCCAGGGCGATCGCCTCGGCCCCGGAGGCGGCCTCCACGCAGTCGTGGCCGAGCGGGCTCAGCATGGCGCGGACCAGCTCCCGGTTGATCGAGAGGTCGTCGACGATGAGGATGCGGGCAGGACGTCCGTCGGCCAGGGGAGGCGGCTCCGGGGGGCAAAGGAGCGGCGCCTCGCTGATCGGCGCGAGCACCTCGAACCAGAAGGTCGAGCCGACGCCTTCGACGCTGTCCACCCCGATCTGGCCGCCCATGAGCTCGGTGAGCTTGCGGCTGATCGCCAATCCGAGGCCCGTGCCCCCGTGGCGGCGGTTGATGGAGCCGTCGACCTGGGAGAATCGCTGGAACAGCCGGTCGCGCTGGTCTGCGGGGATGCCGGGGCCGGTGTCGGCCACCTCGAACCGAAGCCGCGGCGCGGGTCGGGCCAGCTGCATGACGCGCAAGGTGACGCGCCCTGCGGCGGTGAACTTCACCGCGTTGCTGAGCAGATTGAGCGCCACCTGACGAAGCCGGCCGCTGTCGGCGTCGACGAAGGCCGGGAGCGCCGCGTCGAGCTCCAGATGGAGCGCCAGTCCCTTCTCCTTCGCCTGGCCGGCCACGATCTCGACCACCTCGCGCGCGAAGGCGGCGGGATCGAAGGGCTGGGGGTCGAGCGTCAGCTGGCCGGCCTCCAGTTTCGAGAAGTCGAGGATGTCGTTGACCACCGCGAGCAGGCCGTGGCTGGCGGTGATGATGCGCCGGACGTGGAGCTGGGCTTCTTCGGGCAGGTCCGGCATGCGCCCGAGCAGATCGGCGAACCCGACCACGCCGGTGAGCGGGGTGCGTATCTCGTGGCTCATGTTGGCGAGGAAGTCGATCTTCGCCTCCGAGGCGGCCTCCGCGCGCGCCCGAGCCTCGATCAGATCGTCCTCGAGCTTATGGCGTGCGGTCACGTCGCGGTAGCTGGTCACGGTCTTGGTCGGACGGCCGGCGGCGTCGCGGACCACCACACCGGCCCCCTCGACCCAGACATAGTCGCCGCCCTTGGTCCTGGCCCGAAATTCGCCCCCGCCCTCCTGGCCGGCCGCGCCGGTGGCGAAGCGGTCGTGGAGAATGGAGGCCACGCGCGCCTGATCTTCGGGGTGGACGAAATCGAGGGTTTTGCGCCCGATCACTTCAGCCGGCTCGTAACCGTAGCGGGCGACGGAGGGCGAGGCGTAGGAAATGACCCCGTCTGGCTCCACGACGAACACCAGGTCGGTGACGTTGTCGGCCAGCAACCGGTAGCGCGCCTCGCTGGCGGCGAGCCGGGTCTTGACGCGGCGGCGCTCGGCCAGGGTCGCCCCGATCGGCAGGGCCGTCACCGCCAGGACCAGCAGGAACACCTGCAGCCCCAGCATCTGGCGCAGGAGGTCGGGGCCGAGCAGCCGCAGCGGCCCGTGGCCGGCGGCCACCAGGGCGACGGCGATGACCGCGGTGAGCAAAAGACCGAGCGCCGCCCCGGCGATTTCCATCCGGAAGGTCACCAGGAGCAGAGCCGGAACGATCAGGAACGCCAGCGGCGTCTGGGATTGGCCGAAAACCAGGGCCGCCGTCCCCGCCAGGAGCGCCAGCGACAGGGCGTCCAGCGCCGCCCGTCGCGGCCCGGCCGGCTTGCGGGACCGTCTGGGCCGCAGGGCGGTCAGCGGCGGCACCAGCACCAGCAGCCCGAGCGATCCCGACAACAGCCAGCTGAAACCCACTCTTAGCGGATCGTCGAGCCGGTTGAGCACCAGACTCGCGCTGGCGAGGCAGATCAGCGGATCGACCACCAGGCAGAAGATCGCGAACACCCGCAGATGCGCGAGCCGCCGCAGATCGAGCCGGCGCCCCGCATAGCGGCGGATCAGCACGGCGCCGGTTCCGATCTCCAGACCGTTGAAGGCGGTCATCGCCAGCGAGGCGGCGAAGGGCTGGCCGCAGAGGAGATTGGCGGCGAGGTTGCCGGCGACCGCGGCGGCCAGCAGCGGCGGCCAGCGGCGCGAAGCCACGTTGAGCATGGCCGCGAGGGCGACCGCGTTCACCGGCCAGATCCCCGGCGCCCGGCCCGATTGGCGCGTGAACAGGATGCAGAGCGCGGCCAGGGCGAAGATCGCCAGTCCGAGGCCGACCGCCTGAGCGAGCTCGATCCAAGTCCGCCCGAGAACCTTGCGCGGCTGCGGCATTCTCAGGACGAACTCCTCTTCGAATTGCCCGGAACCGAGCGCTTCTGGTTATGGGTGCGGGTTCCTTACCGGCGGTTAAGCACGCGCCCCGCCGGCGCCCTCTCAGGCCGCCGCCGCTCCCGCATGCGCCCCGCCCCCGAGGGCTGCTTCCAGCGCCTCCCTCAGGCGTTCCGCCTTGATCGGCTTTTCGACCACTGAGCACATCCCCGCAGCCAGATATGCGCCCACCTCGTCGGGGTCGGCGTTGGCGGTGAGCGCGATGATCGGCACCCGGCTGGCGGGCGCGGCCAGACGCCGGATCTCGCGGGCGGCGGTGACCCCGTCCATCTTCGGCATCTTGATGTCCATGAGGATCAGATCGAAGCGTCCCGCCTTGGCCGCCTCGACGGCCTCCTGGCCGTCCGCCACGGATTCGGTCGAACAATCGAACATCTCGCAGAGCGCCTCGACCACCATCCGGTTGGTGGCGTTGTCGTCCACCACCAAAATGTGGGCGGCGCGGGCCGGCCGCGCAGACAGCGTCGGCGCGACCTCGGCGGCGGCCGCCTCGACCGCCGCGGGGGCGGTGAACTCGAAGGTGATCGTCGCCCCGGGACCCGTGTTGGCCGCCGCCTGCAGGCGCCCCGCCAGCGCGGACATGGTTCGTTCGGCCAGCATCAGGCCGAGCCGCGCCCTACCGCCCGCGCCGCCGTCGCTGTCCCAGCTCAGCATCGAGGCCAGATCGTCCCCGGGGTCGGCGGTCCCGTTGTCGCGGACCCGGCCGACGAGGGCGACACCATTCTCGGTCGGCTGCGCCCGGAGGCTCGCCTCGATCACGCCCCGGCCGGCGCAGGCCATGGCGCGGCCGATCAGGACGTCGAACACCTGCAGCAGGCGCTCCCGGTCCGCCATCGCGGCGCAATCCGGCTGGCCGTCGTAGGAGACGAGCAGGGTGACGGCCGCCTCCTCGGCCCGCGGGCGCCAGCGGCGGTCGATCTCGTCCATCAGCTCCTGCAGACGGACGGAGGTCGGGACGATCTCCAGGCGGCCGGCCTCGGCCTTTTGCAGCTCGACGGCGATGTCCAGGAGGTCGAGGGCGGACCCTCCGGCCTCGCGAATGGTGTCCACGAGCGCCGGCGCACCGTCGGGGAGACGCATTCGAAGCAGCCCCTCGGCCGCCGCCAGGGCGTCGGCGATCGGCTCGCGGATCTCGGCGCAAAAACGTTCGACGGGACTGGCGCCGACCTGGTCCGAGGCCAAAAAGGCCACCATCCGAACCGGGTCGGCGACGCCGATATAAGACCCCGCCTCGGTGACCGCCACGCCGGCGTGCAGCGCCGCCGGATGCGTCACGGCGATGCGCTGAACGAACTGGCGCAGGGGCTCGCGCGCCTCGGCGCTCACCGGCGCAGGCTCCATCAGCTCGCTGAGCGGCCGCTCCGGTCCGCCCGGCGCCTCCATCCGGATCAGGAACGATTCGCGCTGGACCAGACCCACCGCGCGGCCATCGTCGACGACGGCCAGCACGCGACAGGTCTCGTTCCGTACGAAGACGGCGAGAGCGACTTCACAGAGACCGTCCGCCGGCAGCGGCGGGTAGCGGTCGACCACTTCGCCAAGGGTGTGCATGACGTCACGAATGCCTAACTGAGCGCACACCATGACAAGCCTGACTTGCAAAGGTGTTAATCGCTTGGGTTTCGTGACGAGGGGTGAACAACTACCGCGATATAACATGGTTTCCTGGGTGGAAACCTACCTGGCGGAGCAACACTTCGGTTACCGAACTGCGACCAGTGACCGATTGACGGGCCGTCAAGCATTTTCCCGTCCCATGACCGGTCCAGGACAAACGGATCGGGCCAATGGCGAAGGCGAGTTTTCAGCGGAACCAGAGGGTCTGGGTCGAGAGCGTCGGCGCCTGGGCGGTGGTCGAGAGAATCGAGCCGGTCTGGGCGAAGGGCTTCGAGGAGCCGGTCAAGGTCACCTATGACGTCGGCCTCGGGCGCCCGTTCCTGGCGCATGAGCTGCAGGCCGAGGAGGAAACCAAGGCGGACGCCGGCCAGGAGGAGACCCGCTGGCGGCTGATGCGGGCGCGCAACAAGTGGCAGTCGGCCGGCGACTGCGCGCACCATCCCTACCCGGGAACCTATCCGGTGGTGGTCACCGACGCCGGCGACTGGGGCGGCTGGCGCGTGCCAGGCGCGGAATACGACCGCGATCCGCGCAAGATCGAGTTTCAGGCGCGGCTGATCGCCTCGGCGCCGGGGCTGCGGACCTTGGTGCGCGAGCTGCTCGCCTCGATCGTGGAGGCGCCCGAGGACGCGCCCCCGGCGCTTCAGGAATTTGCCCGCAAGGCCCTGGTGATCGAGCGCTACCTGCTGGAAAGCCCCGCCGAGATCCCCTCGCCCGCGCCGCTGGCGGCCGAATAGCGCCCCAATCCCTCCGGCGCTCTCGCTTCGCGTTGTCCGGGCCTTCCGGCGGCCTTAAGTCTAGGCGCATGCGCACCGACACGCCTCAACCGGTCAGCCTCGCGGACTATCGCCCGCCGCTCTACCTCGTGGACGAGGTCAGCCTCGCCTTCACCCTGGCCCCCGACGCCACGCGCGTGGTCGCCAAGCTGAAGGTCCGGCGCAACGGCGACCACGCCGAGCCCCTGAAGTTCAACGGCGAGCGCCTGAAGCCGCTTTCGGTGGCGATCGACGGACGCCCCTTGATCCCGGCCGAGTACGAGATCGACGGCGAGTTCCTCACCATCGCGCGCCCGCCGGTGGCCTTCGAGCTCGAGACGGAGGTCGAGATCGACCCGGAGCGCAACAAGGCGCTGGAGGGGCTCTACATGTCCGGCGGCCGGTTCTGCACCCAGTGCGAGGCCGAAGGATTCCGCAAGATCACCTACTTCCCCGACCGCCCGGACGTTCTCGCCAGGTTCACGGTCCGCATCGAGGCGGAGAAGCGCTTTCACCGGCTGCTCTCCAACGGCAACCTCATCGAGGCGGGCGACCTGCCGGGCGACCGCCACTACGCCGTCTGGAACGATCCCTTCCCCAAGCCCTGCTACCTGTTCGCCCTGGTGGCGGGCGAGCTCGACGTGCTGGAGGACGCCTTCGTCACCGCCAGCGGGCGCCAGGTGGACCTGCGCATCTTCGTCGATCCGGGCATGGCCGATCGGGCCCTCTACGCCATGGACAGCCTGAAGCGGGCGATGCGGTGGGACGAGGAGACCTACGGGCGCGAGTACGACCTCGATCTCTTCATGATCGTGGCCGTCCGGGACTTCAATTTCGGGGCGATGGAGAACAAGGGCCTCAACGTCTTCAACTCCTCGCTGCTGCTCGCCGACCCGGAGACCGCCACCGACGCCGACTACGAGCGGATCGAGGGAGTCATCGCCCACGAGTACTTCCACAACTGGACCGGCGACCGGATCACCTGCCGCGACTGGTTCCAGCTCTGTCTCAAGGAAGGCCTTACGGTCTTCCGCGACCAGGGCTTCTCGGCCGACCAGCGGGGCGAGGCAGTGCAGAGGATCAAGGAGGTCAAGCAGCTCCGGGCCCGGCAGTTTTCCGAGGACGCGGGGCCGCTGGCCCATCCGGTCCGCCCGTCGAGCTACATCAAGATCGACAACTTCTACACCGCCACCATCTACGAGAAGGGGGCGGAGCTGATCCGCATGCTGCGGACGATGATCGGCCGCGAGGCGTTCCGGGCCGGCATGGATCTCTACTTCGAGCGCTGGGACGGCCAGGCCGCCACGGTCGAGGCCTTCATCCAGTGCTTCGCCGAGGTCTCGGGCAAGGATCTCGGCGGCTTCTTCGCCTGGTACGAACAAGCCGGCACGCCCAAGCTGCGGCTGGAGGCCACCTACGACGCCGGAGCCCAAACCCTCGAGATCGGCCTCGAACAGAGCACCGCTCCGACGCCGGGCCAGCCCGAGAAGCGCCCGCTGCCGATCCCCATCGCCTTCGGGCTGCTGGACGAGGAGGGCCGGGCGCTGCGCGACACCGAACTGGTCGTTCTCGATGGCCCCTCGCGGCGGCTGACGATCGAAAAGCTTCCCCGCACGCCGGTGATCTCGGCGCTGCGGAGCTTCTCGGCGCCGGTGAACCTGGTCTCGGACGCCCCCGCGAAGGACGCCTACGTACTGCTGGCCGCCGATCCCGATCTCTTCAACCGCTGGGAGGCGGGCCAGGGGCTGGCGCGCGACCTGATCCTCGCCCGGGCGAGTGGACGCCCCGACGAAGTGGGCGAGGAGCGCTTCGCCGAGGCGCTGGAGGCGGCGCTCGCCGACCAGTCCGCGGACGAAGCCTTCAAGGCGCTGCTGCTCTCGCCGCCCAGCGAACCCGACCTGGCGGTGGCCGCCGCGCCGGCCGACCCCGGCCCCCTCCACGAGGCCCGGGAGGCGCTGCGCCGGCGCATGGCCATGCGCCTGGGGGACCAGCTGCGCAGCCTGCACCTGCGGCTGCAGGAGAGCGGCGGCTTCTCGCCCGGCCCCTTCCAGGCCGGCCGGCGGGCGCTGCGCAACGCCGCCCTGGAGCTGCTCGCCGCCGATCCGAGGTCGGTCAATCTCGAACGCGCGGTCGGTCACTACGAAGCGGCCGGCAACATGACCGACGCCATGGGCGGCCTCAATGCGTTGATACGACTGGGCGGCGAGGAGTTCGAACGGGCGCTGGCGCACTTCTACGACCGCTGGCGCGACGAGCCCCTGGTGGTCGACAAGTGGTTCGCCCTTCAGGCCCGCGATCCCTCGGAGGGGGCCCTCGGACGAGTGATCGGTCTTACGGCCCATCCGGCCTTCGACCCGCGGACCCCCAACCGACTGCGGGCGCTGGTGGCGACCTTCGCCGGCTTCAATCCCGCCCGATTCCACGACCCCAGCGGCGCCGGCTACCGCTTCCTCGCCGACCAGATCCTGGCGGTGGACGCCTTCAACCCCTCGGTGGCGGCCCGGCTCGTCGATCCCCTGGGCCAGTGGGGCCGCTACACGCCGACCCTGGGGGCGCTCATGCGGGCCGAGCTGGAGCGCATCAGCCGGGCGCCGGGAATCTCGAAGAACGTCTACGAGCTCGCCTCCAAGGCGCTGGCCTGACCCCCTGAGAATCGCGCCGGCGCGTCGTCACGGCCAGGCTCTTTGCGTGACGCCAGCGGCGATGCCCGGTAGGATTCACCCTCAAGGTGACTCGCGCCGTTGCGAGACAAGGGGGAGCTGCGGTTTTGACCAAGGCCGGCGGCGACCGTCGGATGGCTCGGCTCGGGCGACGAGCCGGCGCCGTTCCGCGCCTGGCCGGGGGCGCCCAACTCACCGCCGTCGCCATCCTCTGCGCCCTGATCCTGCTGGCCCTCTACTCCGGCTACGTGATCATGCGCCTGCGGGAAGGCGGGCTCTGGGGCGGGGCGCTGATCCCCCCCACCGCGATCGCCGCCATCCTGGCCCTGCTGCTGATCGTGCAGGGCCGTCAGGCGCAGGCGGAGGCCCGCGCTTTCGCCGCCTCCGAAGAGCGCTTCCGCATGGCCGTGGAGGCCGCCCGCTGCGGCATCTGGGAGTGGGACCTGCGCTCGGACGAGATCTTCATGTCGGACGTGACCGGGGCCATGCTGGGGTGGGGCGGCGCCGGGGTGGTGTCCGGCGAGGAGGTGATCGGAAGGATCGCCCCCGAGCACCGCGAGCGGGTGCGCCAGGCGCTGGCTTCGGCGGCCGCCCACGGCGCGTTCGACGTCTCGTTCCGGGCCGCCGGACCGGATGGCGCGGCCACGGTATGGATCGACGCGCGCGGGCAGGCGGCGGGCGAGCGCGGCCCGGGCGGCTTCTCGCGGCTGGTGGGCGTCGCCCTCGACGTCACGGAGGAGCGGGTGGCCCAGCTTCGGGCGCAGGCGGCCGAAGCGCGGCTGCAAGGCGCCATCGAGAGCGTCTCCGAGGCCTTCGTGCTCTGGGACCGGCAGGGCCGGCTGGTGCTGTGCAACCAGAACTTCCGGCAGTTCTTCAACCTCGAGCCCAGGATGCTGAAGCCCGGCGCCACGCGCAGGGCGGTGGAGCGCCTGATGCGGCTGGCGATGCGCGCCGACCCCGAGGCCGTCCCCGGAAACGGGCGCGAGGTCGAGCTCGCCGACGGGCGTTGGATCATCATCGCCGAGCGGCGCACCGCCGACGGCGGCTGGGTGGTCACCGGCGCCGACGTCACCGAGATCAAGCGGCAGGAGGAGGCCAGGCGCGCCAACGAGGAGCAGCTGCGTCAGGCGGTCGTCGGGCTGGAGCGCAGCCGGCAGGAAGCGGCGGAGCTCGCCAAGAAATATTCCGCAGAGAAGATCCGCGCGGAGTCCGCGAACCAGGCCAAGAGCGAGTTCCTGGCCAACATGAGCCATGAGCTGCGCACGCCGCTCAACGCCATCAACGGCTTCTCGGAAATGATGGTCGAGGAGATGTTCGGGCCGCTCGGCGACGCGCGCTACAAGTCCTACGCCCAGGACATCCTGAGCTCGGGACAGCACCTACTGGCCCTGATCAACGACGTGCTCGACATGGCGAAGATCGAGGCCGGCAAGATGAACCTGCGCTTCGAGCCCCTCCGGCTCGAAGAGGTCGCCGAGGACGCCGTCCGGTTGATCAGGAACCGGGCCGAGGCGGCGGGCCTCAGGGTGATCATCGACGCGCCTGCGCTGCCCGACGTCGAGGGCGACTATCGGGCCCTCAAGCAGGTGCTGCTCAATCTGCTCTCCAACGCGGTCAAGTTCACCCCCCGCGGCGGGCGCATCGTCGTGGCGGCCGAGGAGCGGCGGGACGCCATGGGCGAGCGGGTCAGGATCAGCGTCACCGACACCGGCGTCGGCATCGCCCACGAAGACCTCGCCCGCCTCGCCCGCCCCTTCGAGCAGATCGAGAGCCAGCTCGCCAAGACCCAGCAGGGCACCGGCCTCGGCCTCGCCTTGTCGAAGTCGCTGGTGGAGATGCACGGCGGGCTTCTGGAGATCGAAAGCCAGCCTGGCGTGGGCACCACGGTGAGCTTCCTGCTGCCGGTGCGCCAGGACCCGGAGGCGGAAGGCCGCAGCCACTACGCAGCCTGATCGGCCTGCGGCTCATCCTGGCCCGAAGCGGCGCTCCAGGCGCTCGATGACGATATCGCCTTCGTCGATGCCGCTCATGGGCTCGTCCCAGCGGGCGGGATCGCGGATCTCGGCGAGGTGAGCGACGACGTCCTCGGGCGTAGGGACGTGGCCTCTCGGGGCGGCCCACCCGTCCACGAGGCCGGTGAAGACCCGGCCGTAATGGCCGCGCAGGACCGAGAAGGCCTCGCCGTGGACATCGCATTGCGGGCTGGCGAGCCAGGTCACCAGGGCGGCCACGTATTCGGGGGCGCCGGCGCCGGGGAACCTGTGGCTGCGGGCCATGATGGCGTCCATGAAGTCCTTGTCCACGCGCGTCTCGCCCGGCGCGCCCATTCGGCTGCCTGAGGCGTTCGGCATGACGCTGTTGACGCGGATTCCGGCCGGCGCCTCCAGAGCCAGCACCCGCATCAGGCCGATCACCCCGGTCTTCGCGGCGCCGTAGTTGGCCCGATAGGGGTTGCCGAACACGCCGGACTGCGAGGAGGTGAAGACGATCCGCCCGTAGCCCTGCTGCTTCATCAGCCGATAGGCGGGCTGGGTGACGAAGAACGCGCCCTTCAGGTGCACCGCGAGCACCGATTCGATGTCCGCCTCGCTCAAGTCCTCGAACAGCGCATTGCGCTGGTTGCCGGCGTTGTTGATGACGATGTCCACGCGGCCGAAGGCGTCCAGCGCGGCGCGGGTGATCGCCTCGCCGCCGACCTTGGTGGCCACGCTGTCGCAGTTGGCGATCGCCCGGCCGCCGCGCGCCACGATCTCACCCACGACCGCCTGGGCGAGGCCTGCGCTGGAGCCCTCGCCGCGGGTGTCGCCGCCGAGGTCGTTGACCACCACCGCCGCGCCGCGCTCGGCCAGCATCAGGGCGTAGGCCTTGCCAAGTCCCCCGGCCGCCCCCGTCACGATGGCGACCTGCCCCGACAGGTCGATGGGCTGGCTCATGCTTCCTCCCGCTTCGGAAAACGATTTCGGCTGTTCCGTTCACACACCGGGCGTCTTTCGCCAAGTCGGCGTTTCAACACCCGGCGGAGGAGCGAACGCCTTCCTGAACACGCAGAACACCGGTCCGCCGCGCACGCGCGACGCGATGCGCTCGCCGGTGTCGCGAAAGCCCATGCGCAGATAGAAGCCCTCCGCCGGCGGCTCCGGCAGGGTGGCAAGCTCAGCCCAGCCCCTAAGCCCCGCGAGATCGAAGGCCTGCGCGCAGGCGAAGCGCCCGAACCCCTGTCCGATGCGCTCGGGCTCGATCCAGAGGTTGTCGAGCAGGGGGCGCGGCGCCTCCACGAGAGAAAGGAAGCCGGCCAGGCCCTCGCCGGCGCGGATTTCGAAACAGAGATTGCGGCGAAGGTAGTCGGGCGTCACCTCCATCAGGGGCAGGGCGGCGGCCAGGTATTCCGGCGCCCAGCCCCAATGGGCCTTCGAGCGCGCGATGAGTCCATTGACCGCGCCGAGGTGTTCGTCTCGGGCCGGCGTGATGTGCATGGCGCCTCTGGTCAGACCTGGTTCAGGGCTCGGCAAGGATACGTCGGAAAACGCGGCGGGCGGCCCGCCGCCGGCGGGTGAGCTCGGCGCGCAGCGCGCGGTGGTCGCGCACGCCGGCCGCCTTCGCCAGCAAGGCGCGCAGGGCTTTCGGCTCCGATTCCGGCGTCGCCGCCTCCGCGAGCGCGACCTTGAGCAGCTGGGAAAGGTTCTGCTGCAGGCGCCAGGCGGCCCCGAGCTCGGCCGCAAGATCCGGCGCCAAGAAACCCGCCGCCTCCAGGGCGTTCAACGCCTCGGCGGTGTTCTGCCTCAACGGTCCGCCTTGCGAAGCGTGCGCAAGCTGCAGGAACTGGGCGGCGAACTCGATGTCCACCAGGCCGCCCTCGTGCAGCTTCAAATCCCAGAAGCCCTGCGCCGGGCGCTCCCGCTCGATCAGCCGCCGCATCGCAAGAACCTCCGCGGCCGTCTGCGCGGCGCCGTGCGGCGTGCGCAGCGCCGTGGCGATCGCCTCGGCCGCGGCGTCCGCAAAGGCGGCCGACGTCGCCCAGACCGGCCGCGCGCGGGTCAGCGCCAGACGCTCCCAGGTCTCCGCCTCACCGGCGTAGTAGGTCTCGAAGGCCGCAAAGCTGACCGAGACCGGCCCTTTGGTGCCGGAGGGCCGCAGCTGCATGTCCACCTCGTAGAGCTCGCCCTCGCCGGTCGGAGAGGAGAGCGCAGTGATCAGCCGGCCGGTGAACCGCCCGTAGAAGGTCTCCGCCGCCCATCCCTTGACGACGGACGCCGCGCCGGGCTCGGCGGCCCGGTAGAGCGTCATCAGATCCAGATCGGAGCTCGCGGTCATCTCGCGCGATCCGCACTTGCCGAGCGCGATCACCGCCACCTCGCCCGGGAAGACCCCGGCCTGGCGCTCCATCTCGGCGAGGGAGGCCTGGGCGAGCCCGGCGATGCAGACGTCGGCGAGATCGGCGAAGGCTTCGCCGGCGGCCTCGGCGCTCGCCACGCCCGCCAGCACCTGCAAGCCGATCTGAAAGGCGCGCTCGCGGTGGAGACGGCGGCCGGCGTCCATCGCCGCTTCGAAGCCCTCCGCGCCGCCCAGCGCCGGCGGTGGAGGGCCCAGCGGCTCCAGAGGCGCGAAAAAGTCGGGATCGAGCAGGGCGTCGAGCGCCGCCGGGCGCCGGGCGAGCGCGCGGGCGAAGCTCGGGGCGATGGCCATCACCCGCACGATCAGGTCCAGCAGCCGCGGCTGCGCCAGGAACAGGGACTGCACCTGCACCCCGACCGAGAGGGTGGAGAAGAAGTCGGCGAAGCGGGCGAAGGCCTCGTCCGGCGCGCCGGCGGCGGCGACGGCCTCCAGAAGGCGCGGCGCGAGGCGCGTGAAAAGCTCGCGGCCCCGCTCCGTCCGGGTGGCTGATATCCGGCCGTGGTGCCAGGCGCGCACCGTCTCGGCCACCTGGTGCGGCCGCGAAAATCCCATCCGGTGCAGGGTCGCCAGCGTCTGGGGATCGTCCTCGACGCCGGTGAAGACCAGGCTGCCGAACCGCGAGGAAAGCGGCTCCTCTCCGGCGAACAGCTCCCCGTAGCGCTGACTGACGCTCTTCAGTGTACGGACGACCCTCGCATCGAACCGGCGCAGGTCGGAGAACCCGGACAGCGACGCCACTCGCCGTCGCAGGTCCTCGTCCTTGGGGAGCCGGTGGGTCTGCTCGTCGCCGATCATCTGGATCCGGTGCTCCAGCGCCCTCAAGGATCGGTAGGCGCCCGCGAGATCCTCGGCGGCCTCGGGCGTCACCTGGCCGGCCTCCGACAGCGCCGCCAGCGCCTCGAGCGTCCTTGGCGTCCGCAGGCCTGGGTGACGTCCTCCGAGGATCAGCTGCTGGGTCTGGACGAAGAACTCGACTTCGCGGATGCCGCCCGGTCCCAGCTTCAGGTCCGCCCCGGCGGCCGCCGGCCGCTCGTGGGGCCCGAGCGACTGGATCTGCCGCTTGATCGAATGGATGTCCGATATGGCCGCGAAGTCGAGGTTGCGGCGCCAGATGAAGGGCTGCAGGTCGGCGAGGAAAGCTTCGCCGCAGGGCCGGTCGCCGGCGGCCAGGCGCGCCTTGATAGCCGCCGCCCGCTCCCAGTTCTGGCCTACCGTCTCGTAATACTCCAGCGCCTCGTCCACCGGCACCGCCGCGGGCGTCGAGGCCGGGTCCGGCCGCAGCCGCAGGTCGACCCGGAAGACATAGCCGTCGGCGGTCCGGTCCTGCAGGAGCCCGGCCAGGCGCTGGGTGAAGCGGACCGCGAAAGCCCGCGCTTCGAGGCCCCCGGCGAGCGGCATCGCCGCCGGCTCGTAGAAGACCGAGATGTCGATATCACTCGAATAGTTGAGCTCGAGCGCCCCCATCTTGCCGAGGGCGAGGACGAAGAAGCCGGGAAGCGGCCCGGCCGGCCCCTCCGGCGATCGGCGCAGCTCGCCGTCGCTGATGGCCGCCTCCGCCGCAAGGACGAGCGCCGCCCCCACCGAGGCGTCGGCGAAACGGGTCAGGGCGCCGGTGACCGCGTCCAGGTCCCAGACGCCGCCCAGGTCGCAAAGGGCGCAAAGCAGATGCAGCCGCCCCTTGAGCCGGCGCAGGCGGGCCGCCCCGCCCTCCAGCCCCAGCCGACCCGCCTGATCGGCCTGCGCGACCAGGGCGGCGAGCGTCGCCTCCGGGTCCGCCTGCAGGGTGGCGGCCAGGTGGTCCGCATCGCGCGCCGCCAGCCGCGCCAGATAGGGCGAGGCGGCGAAGATGGGCGCCAGAGCCGGCCAGGCCGCGGCCACGCCCTCGGACTCGCCACCCTGTTCGGCGAGGCGCTCGCGGGCGCGCTGGGCGGCCTTCGGATCGATGATCGGCCCGCAGGGGACGAGGCGTTCGAGGAGCCGGCTCAACGCCCGGCTCCAGGCAGCACCAGGGCGGCGCGAAGGCCGGGACCGGGACCGCCGGCCCGGTCTCCCTCGGTGAGCTCGAGCCGGCCGCCGTGAGCCTGGGCGACCGCCGCCACCAAAGCGAGGCCCAGCCCCGCGCCCGGCTGGTGGCGGCTGCTTTCGAGGCGGACGAACCGCTCGGTGACCCGCTCGCGCTCGGCCTCCGGCACCCCGGGGCCGTTGTCGGTGACCGAAAGCTCGATCTCGCCTGAGGCCATGCGCCGGACCTGGAGGGCGATGGCCCCCCCGTGGGGCGAATACTTGACGGCGTTGTCGAGCAGGTTGGCGAGCGCCTGGGCGACGAACTCCCGATTGGCCCGCAGGCAGAGCCCGCTAACGAGGTCGGCTTTGAAGTCGAGCGCCTTTTCCTCGCAGAGCGGCTCGTAGAGCTCGGCGACGTCGGCGGCGAGGGCGGCGGGATCGAAGTCGGTCTGGTCCGGCGCCTCGGCCGCCGCCTCGAGGCTGGCGATCGCCAGCACGGTCCCGAAGGTTCTCAGCACCCCGTCCACCTCGTCCAGGGCCTGGCGCAGCGCCACGACCGGGTCGCCGCGGCCGGCCGCCCCGTCCATCAGGGCCGCCTCCAGCCGGGCCCGCAAGCGCGTGAGCGGCGAGCGCAGGTCGTGGGCGATGGCGTCGCCGGCGTGGCTGAGGCCCGCGATGGACCGCTCGAGCCGCTGGAGCATGTCGTTGAGGCCACGGGCGAGGTCGTCCAGCTCGTCGCCGGTGCCGCGCAGCTTCGCGCGCGCGCCGAGGTCGCCGAGCCGTGCGGCGTCGATCACGCCGGTCAGGGCCTGCATCGTATGGCTCACGTCACGGCTCACGAACAGGCCACCCGCCAGGCCCAGCACGATCACCAGGGCCGCCGCGCCCCAGAGCGCGTCGACGATCCTCAGGATATAGGACTGCGCCTCGGCCACGTCGGCGCCGACGAAAAGCAGCTCCTTGCCGGGCAGGCGCTCCTCGAGGCCGCGCGCCGCGCGCCGCACCTGCGTTCCCCGCGGATCGATCTCGGTGACCCGGAAGCTCGCCCAGGCTCGGCCGGCGGCGGGGGGCGGCATGGGCGAGGCGGCGATCGATCCCGAGACCGGCGCGCCGCCCTCGGTCATCAGCAGGTAGAGGAAGCTGCGGGTGCGGGAGGCCCGCTCGATCACCGCCTGGTTCAACGCCGAGAATCCGCCGACGTGATAGATCGCCTCCAGCTCGGCGGTTTCGCTGAGGACCGTGGCGTCGGCGGTCCTGGCCGCTTCGCCGGCGGTGGCCAGATAGATGTAGGCGAGGAACGCGCCGCCGGCGGCCGCGAACAGCGCGAGGAACAGCAAGGTCAGCCGGAAGGCGGTGGTGCGGACGAGACGTGGAAGACGCACGCCCTCAGGCGTCCAGGCGGTAGCCGGCCCCGCGAACCGTCTGCAGCATGGGCCGATCGAAACCCTTGTCGATCTTGGATCTCAGCCGCGAGATGTGGACATCGATGACGTTGGTCTGGGGATCGAAGTGGTACTCCCAGACCTTCTCCAGCAGCATGGCGCGGGTCACCGACTGGCCGGCGTGGCGCATGAGGAACTCCAAGAGCTGGAACTCCCGCGGCTGCAGCTCGATCTCCTGGCCGCGCCGGCGCACTTCCCGCCCGATCAGGTCCATCTCCAGCTCCCCGACCTTCAGGCGGGTCTGCACGGCGCCGGTCTCGCGCCGGCGGGCCAACGCCTCGACCCGGGCGATCAGCTCGGCGAAGGCGTAGGGCTTGACGAGATAGTCGTCGCCCCCGGCCTTCAGCCCCTCGACCCGATGGGCGATCTCGCCGAGCGCCGAAAGGAACAGCACGGGCGTCTCGTCGCCCTCGCGCCGCAAGGTCTGGACCATGGAGACGCCGTCGAGCCTCGGGGTCATGCGGTCGACGATCATGACGTCGAAGCCGCCTTCGCGGGCGGCGGCGAGCCCGGCTTCTCCGTCGGGGACGACCCGGCACCCATGGCCCGCATCGGCGAGACCCCGCGTCATGGCCTCACCAGCTTCGGCGTCGTCCTCGACGATCAGCAGTCGCACGAGGCGCTCCCGGCCGCGGCCTAGCCGTCGATCTTCAGCGGAATGAAGATCGGGACCTGGCCGCCCCGGCGCACCGCCAGCGGGATCGAGCCGCGGCCCGACTTCTTCCAGTCGGCGACCGCGCCGGCGACGTCGCTGGCGCTCGCCACCTGCCGATCGCCGGCCCGGACGATGACATCACCTCGCTGGAGACCCTTTTCGGCCGCGTCGGAGGTGCCCTTGACCCCCTGCACCACCACCCCCGCCTTCACCGAGTCGGGGATATTGAACTGGCCCCGGGTCATGGCGTTGAGCGGCGCGAGCTGCATGCCGAGCACCGGCGCCCCGGGGGTCGCGGCGGGATGGTCGGCGCCCCCCTGATCTTCGTCGGAGTTCGGCTGGCCCCGGCCGTTCAGCGCCAGCTGGTCTTCCGAGGGACGCACGCCCGAGCGGATGTCGACGGTGCGCGCCTTGCCGACGCGGAAGACGTCGAGGCGGATGACGTCGCCGGCGTGGGCCTTGGCGACCTCGCGGGTCATTTCGGCGTTGGTCTTGACCGCCACGCCGTTGACCGCGACCACCACGTCGCCGGGCATGAGGCCGGCCTTCTCGGCCGGACCGCCGGGCACTAGGTCGGCCACCTGCGCGCCCCTGCGGCCCGACAGGCCCCAGGCGTCGGCGAGCTCGGGCGAAAGGTTCTCGATCGTCGCGCCGATGTAGCCGCGGGTGATCTTGCGGCCCTCCATCAGCTGCTTCGTCACCTCGTCAGCGACGTCGGCCGGGATGGCGAACCCGATCCCGACCGACCCGCCGGTGGGCGAATAGATCGCGGCGTTCACCCCGATCACCCGGCCGTAGACGTCGAAGGTCGGACCGCCGGAGTTGCCCCGGTTTATGGGGGCGTCGATCTGGATGTAGTTGTCGAAGGCGCTCTCGCCGATGTCGCGGTTGTATGCCGAGACGATGCCGGCGGTCGCCGTGCCGCCGAGGTCGAAGGGGTTGCCCACCGCCACCACCCAGTCGCCCACCCGCGGCTTCACGCTCGTCTCGAAGCTCACGAACGGATAGTTGTGGCCCTCGACCTTGAGGACTGCGAGGTCCGTGGCTTCGTCGCGTCCGACCACGGCGGCCTTCAGCTCGGCGCCGTCCTTGGTCACCACCTTGATCTCGTCGGCGCCCTGGATGACGTGGTTGTTGGTGACCACGTAGCCCTCGGGCGAGATGAAGAAGCCCGACCCGGATGACTGCTGCTTGGGCGCCGGCCGCTCGTCGGGGCCGCCCGATCCGTTCCCCTTCGGCACGATGTCGAACGGCAGGTCGCCGAATCCCGGGATCGCCTGGCGCAGCGCCGAAACGTCGACCTTGGAGGTGACATGGATCGAGACCACGGCGGGCGAGACCCGTTCGAAGATGTCCGCGAAGGACTGGGGCGCCCCGGGCGCCGGGGCGAAGATCGGCGCCGTGGAGGCCTGGATCAGGCTGCCGCCGTGGGGCCCGCCGGCCGGCGCCGGCAGTTTGAGGCCCGCCCCGGCGATGGCAGCCACCGCGACGCTCGCGCCCGCGACGGCGCCGACGAAAAAGGCTGTTTTCTTCACAGGCATATGGAAACGTTCCTTGCCCCGGAAGAAGGCCGGGGGTTCTCGCCCCTAACTTAGGAGCGGATGCCAAAGAGCGCCACTGGTCTCAAGTTACCTTTCCTTCATCGCCCCGTGATGCCGCAAATGAGCGGCGCAATGTCTCAAGTCCTTTCCTCGGGACCCAGCTTCTTCAGGGCGGCCTCCTCCTGGGGGGTCAGGGTCTCGGCGTCCGGGGCGGTGGAGGGACGGCGGCGAAGCGCCAGGGCCGCGAGGCCCGCCAGCAGCACCGCGACCGGCGCGCCCCACAGCAGGCTGTTGCCGAGGGACAGCCTGGGCGTCAGCAGCACGAATTCGCCGTAGCGGCGTACGAGATAGGCCTTGATCTGGTCGTCCGAGCGTCCTTCGGCCACCTGCCGGCGGACCAGCTGGCGCAGGTCACGCGCGAGGTCGGCGTCGGATTCGTCGATGGATTCGCTCTGGCAGACGAGGCAGCGCACGTCCTTGAACAGCGCCCGCGCGCGCGCCTCCTGGCCAGGGTCGGCCAGCCGGTCGGCCGGGTCGGCGGCCGCGGCGCACAGGAGCGCCCAGACGGTCAGGGCCAGACCGGTGCGGGCGAGGGCGCGCACGGCCCTATTCCGCCGGGGCCTGCGCCAGCGGCTGGCGCGCGCGGCCCGGGACGGCGAAGCGGACCCGCCGGTCCGACAGCGAAACGAGCCCCCCGAGGGCCATGAGCAGCGGCCCCAGAAAGACCAGGCGCACCCAGGGGTTCCAGTAGGCCTTGACCAGAAAGGCGCCGGCCCCCACGCCTGCGTCGCGCCGGTCGCCGGCTGTCACATAGACGTCGTCCAAGAGCCCCGGGCAGATGGCCACCTGGGAGGTGGTCTGGCCGCCGGCGGCGTAGACCCGCCGCTCCGGCGCGGCCTCGCAGACGAGCCTGCCGCCCGGGCCCGTCACCCGGATCAGCAACCGGGCCGCCTCGTAATTGGGACCGACCACGTCGCCCGCCTGGGCCAGGCGAAGCTCGAAGGCCGCGAGCCGCATGCTTTGGCCCGGCTGCAGCGCCGCGGCCGCCTCAGCGCGCCAGGCGGTCTCGAAGGCGGCGCCCATGGCGAAGAGGCCAAGCCCCAGATGCGCCAGCGTCATGCCCCAGGCCCCACGCGGCAGGCCGCCGAGCCGCCGGCCGACTTCGGACCAGGGAGCGCGGAACGCCCGGACGCGCTCGGCGGCCTCCACGAGGGCGCCCGTCGCCACCCAGAGGCCGAGGCCCACGCCGGCCGCCGCCAGCGCGCTCCTGGGACTGACCAGGGCGAGGCTGAGGAGAGCGCCCGCCAGCGCGATAAGGGCCGCGGCCCAGAGCCGCTGCAGCGCGCCCAGGGCGTCGGCGCGCTTCCAGGCCAGCAACGGGCCCGCCGGCAGCAGGATCAGGGCCGGGGCGAGGAGGGCGGTGAAGGTCACGTTGAAGTAGGGGGCGCCCACGGAGATCGGCACGCCGTCGATCGCCTCGCGGATCAGCGGCAGCAAGGTGCCCGCCAGCACCGTCGCGGTGGCGGCCGCCAGCAGCACGTTGTTGACGAACAGCGCGCCCTCCCGGCTGATGGGGGCGAAAGCCGCCTCGTCCTTCAGCCTCGGCGCGCGCCAGGCGAAGAGGCCAAGTCCTGCGCCCGCGGCCACGCCCAGGATGACCAGCAGCAGGATGCCGCGGCGCGGATCGATCGCGAAGGCATGGACGGAGGTCAGCACGCCCGACCTGACCAGGAAGGCGCCCATCATGGCCAGGATAAAGGCGCCGAGGCCGAGCAGGGCGGTCCAGCTGGCCAGCGCGCCGCGCTTTTCGGTCACCGCCGCCGAATGCAGCAGCGCCGTGCCGAGCAGCCAGGGCATGAAGCTGGCGTTCTCCACCGGGTCCCACGCCCACCAGCCGCCCCAGCCGAGCTCGTAGTAGGCCCAGAAGGAGCCGAGGGTGATCCCCATGGTGAGCAGGCTCCAGGCCGCCAGGGTCCAGGGACGGATCCAGCGGGCCCAGGCAGGATCCACCCTGCCCTCGGCCAGGGCCGCCGCCGCCAGGGAGAAGACCACCGAGAAGCCCACGTAGCCGGCGTAAAGGAACGGCGGATGGGCCGCCAAGGCCGGATCCTGCAGCAGCGGATTCAGGGAATCGCCTTGCACCGGCGGCAGGGCGACCCGCGCCAGCGGGTTGGAGGCGAAGACCATGTAGCCGATGAAGAGGACGCCCAGCGCCCCCTGGACGGCGACCGCCGAGGCCTTGAGCGCGAAGGGCAGACGCCGGCTCGCCGCCATGGCCGCGCCATAGCCCGTGAGCATCAGGCACCAGAGCAGGATCGAGCCCTCGTGGCTGCCCCAGGCGCCGGCGACCTTGTAGAGCAGCGGCTTGGCGGTGTGCGAATTGGCCGCCACGTTCAGGACCGAGAAGTCCGAGCTCACGAAGGCGTGGATGAGGGCGAGAAAGCCGATGGCGACGGCGGCGAACGCGCCGACGGCCGCGCCTTCGCCGGCGCCGGCCAGGGCGCCGTCCCGCCGGATGCGGGCCGCGAGGGAAAGCACGGTCTGGGCGAGGCTAAGCGCCAGCGCCAGGGCCAGGGCGAATTGGCCGAGCTCGTCGATCATGGGGATGCGTAACTCGGAGCGGCCCCGCCGCCCCGCCACTCGCCCTGCTTCTTGAGCGCGGCGGCGAGCTGCGGGGGCATGTAGCGCTCGTCGTGCTTGGCGAGGATCTGGCGGGCGTCGAAGACCCCGGCCCCGTCGTAGGCGCCGATGGCCACCACCCCCTGGCCTTCACGGAAAAGGTCCGGCAGCTCGCCGCGGAACACCACCGGGCTCGCCGCCCGATGATCGGCGACCACGAAGTCCACCTCGCCGTCGGGCTTCTTGACCACGCTGCCGGGCCGCACCAGCCCGCCGAGCTGGATGTCCCGCCCCGCCGGCAGGCGTGCGGCCATCGCCTGGGAGGGCGTGTAGAAGAACGAGATCGAGCCCCTCAGCGCGTAGAGCGCCACCGCGACCGCCAGGGCGGCCACCGGCCCGGCGACGGCCAGGACCATCAGCCGGCGGCGAGCGGTGCGGGAACGAGGCAGCCAGGACATCGTGGCTCCAGACTTAGGCTGTTCTCGCGGGACATACACGCGCCGCGGCCTCAGCGCTGCGGCGCCGTCGCCGCATCCAGCTGACGCAGCACCTCGGGGCGGCCGGCATAGCGGCGGCGCGCCTCGGCGAGGGCCGCGTCGCGCCGGTCGGCCTCGCCGAGCACCGCATAGGCGCGCACCAGCCGCGCCCAGCCGGCCGGATCGTCGGGGCGGGCCTTCAGGCGCGCCGCGAGGCCATCCACCATGGCCTGGATCTGGGGCGCCGGGGCCGGCGCCGGCGCCTCTTGCGGCGGCGGCTTGCCGGTGGCCTGGACCTGGGCGATGGCGGCGGCGAGGCCGGCGCGGCGCGGATCGGCCGGATCGAGGTCGAGCGCCAGAGCGCGCCAGTCGGCGAGCCCGCCCGCGACGTCTCCGTGGTCGATCTTCTCCAGCGCCAGGTAGAAGCGCGCCCCGGGGGCCTGCGCGTCGAGCGCCAGGGCCCGCTGGAAGTCCTGGCGGGCGGCCGCATTCAGATCCCCTGACCCGATCGCCAGGTCCGTTTCGCCCTTCAGATCCCATAGATCCGCGCGTTGGGGGGCGAGGGCGATCGCCCGGTCGAGGGCCTGGGACGCCTCCAGCGGCTGGCCGGACAACAGCTCGTAGCGGGCAAGGTAATAGAGCGGGCCGGGATCGCCGGGATTGCGCGCCGCAGCCGCCCGCATCAGCGCCGCCAGCTCCGGCGCGGTCAGGCTCTCGAGCGGCGCCTGGCGCCACTGCGCGAGGCGCTGGGCGAACGGCTGGTCCGCCGCCCTGGGCGCCCCGACGGCAAGATAGACCGCCAGGGCCGCCAGCGGCGCCAGCATCGCCGCCACCAGGGTCAGCCGGGGCGAAGCGGAGACGAGCGGGGAGTCCCTTCGTTCGGCGGCCGCCAGCAAGCGCCGGCCGGCCTCCGCCCGGACGCCTCGCCGGTCGGCCTCGGCCAGCAGGCCACGCGCCGCCAGATCATCGATCTCGGCCATCTGACGCCGATAGACCGTCAGCGACAGGTTCTCGGCCGGGCCGGACCTCGCCGCCCGGGCCGCTCGGTGAACCATCAACGCCGCCGCGCCTGCCGAAAGCACGGCCGCTGCGACCCACAACCAGATCATGGCCGGCTGTTATCGGAAAAGGCCGCGGCGCGCGAGTAAGGGGAAATGCGGGGCGCGGGTCGCCGGCAACCGCCCATGGCCCAGCACGTTCTGGCTCCCACAGGCCTCGGAGAAGCCCATGAAGATGATCGCACTCGGCCTGGCGGCCGGCGCCCTGACGCTTTGCGCCGGGCCGGTCGGAGCCGCCGACAACCAGGCGGGCGCCCCGCTCGCGCCGCCTCAGGCGGCCGGTCTCTGGACTCTGCAGTCGGGCGGCCGCGCCATCTGCCTGGTGAAGCTGACGGCCGAGAAGCGGGGCGACGCCGGCTTCGCCGCCAGCGCCCCGGCCGGCTGCGGAGACGCGCTGCCCGCTGGCGTCTCCGGATGGACTCCCACCGGCGATGGAATGGCGCTCACCGACGCCGCCGGCAAGGTTCTCGTCGCCTTCAACCGCTGGAGCGACAGCCTCTTCGTGTCGCACCGGTCCAGCGGCGAAGACATCCAGCTCCAGCGCGGCGGCCCGAACGGCTGACCGTTCGGCGATTTCGCCCCGCGAGGCGTCGCCTCACGCGGCCCGCGCCAACCGCTCGCTCTCGGCCCAGAGCCGCGCGGCCGCCGCATCGTCCTGAGCGGCCGCAGTGGGACGCGCCGGAGCGCAGCGTTCGAAGTAGAGCCCGGTCTGATTGGCGACCTGTGGCGATGAGGCGAGATAGACGATCGTCTCGGCGCCCTTCTCGGGCGAGAGGGCGAACACCCGCGCCGCCGGCATGACCATTCTGAGCAGGCCGGAGAAATCGGAACCGAAGCGGGTGGCCACGAAGCCTGGATGCAGGCTGTTGGCGGTGACCCCGGTCCCCGCCAGGCGGCGGGCGAGCTCGCGCGTGAAGAGGATGTTGCACAGCTTCGATCGGCCGTAGGCGGGGAGGGCGTTCGTCGATCCCTTCAGCTGCAGGTCGTCGAAATCGACGGCGCCGGCCCGGTGGGCGGAGGAAGAGGTGTTGATGATCCGCGAGGGCGCGGCGGCGATCAGCCGGTCCTTCAGGGCGCAGGTCAGCACGAAGTAGGACATGTGGTTCAAGGCGAAGGTCATCTCCAGGCCTTCGCGGGTCTCCTGACGGCGGTCGAACACCGCGCCGGCGTTGTTGACGAGCACATCGATCCTCGGCTCGGCCGCGGCGATCTCGGCGCCGACCCGTCGGGTCCCGGCGATGGTGGAAAGATCCGCGAACCGGGCGCCGTGCTCCACCCCGGGTCCGGCCCGCCTCAGCTTGGCCAAGGTCGCCTCCGCCCGTTCCGGATCGCGGGCGACGAGCACGATCTTCGCCCCCATCCTCGCCAGACTCTCGGCCGCGGCCTCGCCGATGCCCGACGTGGCCCCGGTCATGACGACAACCTTGCCTTGCATGATATCTCCCGGATCGCAGGAGTTTAGGCCCGTAGT
>Ga0213876_10000719_pt1 | contig 23133 bp, 21 predicted proteins | sample BarmaccomBMRX_R9_FD_160113 | JGI IMG/M metagenome (GOLD analysis project Ga0213876, IMG submission 160113) | Root-associated microbial communities from Barbacenia macrantha in rupestrian grasslands, the National Park of Serra do Cipo, Brazil - RX_R9 | ecosystem: Host-associated > Plants > Roots... | reverse complement strand
CATACCGGTTGTCGCAGTTGCCATAGTCATCGTCGGCGTATCCGCTGTCGTCGCCGTATCCGGAGTCGCCATCGCCGGCATAGCCTTCGTCTACGTCATAATCATCGTCGCCATACCCGCTGTCGTAACCGCCGCCATAACCGCCATCATCGTAACCACCGCCGCCATAGCCGTAGCCGTCGTACGGCAGGCCGAGCAGAGCGGTGGCGCCAAGCCAGTGCCAGCGTCCGAATCCGTCACGCCAGCCGCGACGGTGCCCGTGATGTCCGTGCCATCCGCGATGCCCATGGCCCCAGCCGCGATTCCAGTTGCGATTGATGTTCCGGTTGACGTTTCGATTGATGTTGATGTTGCGATTGTGGTTCCAGTTGCCGTTCCAATTGTGGTTCCAATTGCCATTACCCCAGCCGCCATGACCCCAATTCCCGTGGCCGCCACCATGCCCCCAGCCGCTGCCGCCACCCATGTGCATGCCGCCAAAGCCGCGGCTCGTGTGGAGACCGCCGCCGAAGCCATGGCCCGCGTGCATGCCGCCACCGAACCCGTGCATGCCGCCCACATGGCCGCCATGAAACCCGCCGCCCGACGGACGGGCGTCCGCGGGCGCCGTCAGCGCAACAAGACCCGCCATTGCAATGGCAGCGGCGAAAACCGTGGCCCGGATTGCGTTCGCAACAATGGTCATCTGAAATCCTCCTGAAGCCTCCGATGCGGTTTAGGGTTAAGTGGCAACGGCGCAGGCGTCCATTCTGTTGCAATATGGGACATCTTGGTAGGGATTGCGGAAGCAGCTTTCTGCCGCTTGGTTAATTTGGCTCAGGCGACGAAGCCGACGATCCGCTTGACGTCTGCCATAATCGGCCCCGCGATGCCCCGGGCCTTTTCCGCGCCGGCCTGAAGAATTAGGTCGATTTCCGCTGGGTCCGCCAGCAGCCGGCGCATTTCGGCGGCAATCGGGGTGAGCGTTGTGACCGCGAGATCGGCCAGCGCATTCTTGAACTCGGAAAACTGTTTGCCGGCGAACGCCGCGATCACCTCGCTTTTTGGTTTGCCCAACAGTGCAGCATAGATATTGACGAGATTCTCGGCTTCTGCGCGGCCTTCGAGACCCTTTTCAAAATCCGGCAGGGGATTGGGATCGGTGCGCGCCTTGCGGATCTTCTGCGAGATGGTGTCGGCGTCGTCAGTGAGATTGATGCGCGAATAATCGCTCTCGTCCGACTTCGACATTTTCTTCGTGCCGTCGCGCAGACTCATCACGCGCGTGCCCGCGCCCATGATGACGGGCTCCGGCAGCGGGAAGAAATCCGGCGTGTCGTAGTCGCTGTTGAATTTCTGCGCGATGTCGCGCGACAGTTCCAGATGTTGCCGCTGGTCTTCGCCGACCGGCACGTGGGTCGCCTTGTAGACAAGAATGTCGGCCGCCTGCAGCACCGGATAGGTATAGAGCCCGACGGAGGCGCGCTCCTTGTGCTTCCCTGTTTTTTCCTTGAACTGTGTCATGCGGCCGAGCCAGCCGAGACGCGCGACACAATTGAATATCCACGCCAGTTCAGCGTGCTCCGGCACGCGGCTCTGGTTGAACAACACGCTTTTCTTCGGATCGACTCCCGACGCGATATACGCCGCGGTCACTTCCCGCGTCGCGGCCGCCAGCTCCTTCGGATGACGATAACCCGTGTCCTGCGTGATCGCGTGCATGTCCACCACGCAATAGAGGCACGGCATCTCGTCCTGCAGCTTTACCCAGTTCTTGAGCGCGCCCAGATAGTTGCCGAGATGCAGCACATTGGTCGGCTGCATGCCGGAAAGAACAAGCTGCGGATGGGTCGTCATGAATGAAGCTCAAGCGGGACGCGGGGCGTTATGCCTTCCGCCAGCCGGCGCTTCAAGCGTCCGGCTTGTTTCCGGTCTGCGCGCGCGCCCATGCCAAATAGTCCTCGTTGCCATTCACGATCGGCAGGACGAGGAAACAGGGCGTCGTGTAGGGATGCAGCGGCCGCGCCGCGGCGATCACGTCGTCCACCCTGTCGCGCCGCGTTTTGATGAAAGCGGAAACCTCCGCGCTGTTCTCCAGATTGCCTTCCCACTCGTAGATCGAATGCATCGGATAGATGTTGACGCAGGCCGCCAGTCGCGCGCGCACCAGCGCTTCGCCCACCCGCTTCGCTGCCGCTTCGTCCGGGAAGGTGGAGTACAGGAAGACAAATTCGCTTTCGCTCATGCCGCGATCCTAGCGCGAAGAAAAACGGCGCGGGAAGTAAATCCCGCGCCGCGCTTCTCAGCCTGTCCTTCAGCTCAGACGAGCTTCAGATTGACCGCTTTGGGGCCGCGCTTGTCGGCCTCGATGTCGAACTCTACGCGCTGGCCCTCATTGAGCCCGCGCAGGCCCGCCGCCTGAACGGCCGTGACATGGACGAACACATCCTTGCCGCCGCCTTCCGGCGCGATGAATCCAAAACCCTTCGTCGTGTTGAAGAACTTGACCTGACCGGTCGTCATTACGGTCTCTCCTGAAAGCATGGAGTTTCGCGATGAACACCGCGTTCATCGCGATCCAAAGTCGCGTCTCGCTTTCAGGAAGAACGTCGTCGTCACTCCAGATCGGCCGTCTTGTGGAGGGACAACCGCATGGTGCGCATTTGACTTATTCCGGCTCGCGCGGCCTTTGAACGGCGCCGCGTATACGGCCTCGCTTTTGCTTTGGCAACTACCAGGAAAACGCGAGCGGAATGTGTCCGGGCTGTGCCTTCACGCGATCGAGCCACGCCAAAACCGCAGGAGATTCCGCAAGCTCGAAGCCGCCTTCATCCGCGCAATGCGTGTAGCCGTACAGTGCGATGTCGGCGATGGAATAGCGTTCGCCGGCGAACCAGTCGTGCGCTGCAAGATGGGTGTCCATGACCTTCAGCGCGGCGTTTCCACTTTCGTGCCATTCCTGAACAAGATGACGCTTCTTTTCCAGCCTCTCTTTCGGCGCGTATTTCAGCCAGTACCGCGCCACTGCAATATACGGCTCGTGGCTGTATTGTTCGAAGAACATCCACGACAACGCCTGCGCGCGTGACCAGTTGTCGTCCGGCTGGAGGGGCGTGCCTTCGCTCAGGTACCAGAGAATGGCGTCCGACTCCGCGAGGCAGCGGCCGTCATCCAGCTCCAGCAGCGGCACGCGGCCGTTCGCGTTTTTGCAGAGAAACGCCGGCTTGCGCGTGTCGCCCGCAAGCAGCTCGTATTCCAGCAGCGTCAGTGGAATGCCAAGTTGATGTGCCGCGAGCCGCACCTTGTAGCAATTCCCCGACACCTGCATTTGATGAAGAATGGGCACCTTCGCCTCCGCTGATTGATGCGGATGGTGCCGCGATTCGCCATGCGCCATACGCGTATTGGAATTGCGCGAATATGCAGGCCGACTGTTACCGCCGAGCCACAGGGTTGCCACAGCATTGCCACACAGAATGTGATATTCCATCGGTTCGCAGGGGGAAGACTTCAATGAAATTCTGGCACTTCGCGTTGGCCGCAGTTGCGATCGGCGTGGCAATCGGATTCGCCTGGCCGGCGGCCGCCGATCCATTGACGATGGACGAGCCCACGACCGTCAACGGCGTGGAGACAGTCTGTACCGGGATCGGGTCGGCGCAGGAGGATCCGCGCTGGAAAGCGTATCCGGTCCGGGTCGAGTTCTCGAATGGTGGTTCGCAATATCTGGCTGGTGCCCATGTGACGCTCGGCGCCGGTGGCAAGCAGCTGGCGGCCTTCGACTGCTCCGGTTCGTGGATTTTGTTCCGGCTGAAGCCGGGAACTTACAAGGTCTCCGCCACGCTCACCGATCAACCGCAGGGAGGCGAGCGCAGTGCCACCTTCTCGCCGCCCGCACACGGACAGAAGCGCGTGGTGATCCAGTTTCCGCTGCCGGCGAATAACTGATAATAGACTCCGGCGTTGAGCAGTTCAGCGCTGCATTTGCATCAGCTGCTGCATCGGCATCAGATTGTGGTTCAGGTGGGCCATGATCCACACCGACCCGAAGATCACCAGCCCCACGATCAGCAGCCCGAACGCCAGCGCCAGGATGTTGTTGGTGTTGTCGGGTGCCGTGGTGAGGTGGAGGAAGAACACCAGGTGGATTCCCATCTGGGCCACGGCAAGCGTGGCGAGCGCCATGGGAATGCCGGGGTCATAGATCACATGCGTTTTCGCTACCCAGAAAGAGGCGATCGTCAGTCCCGTGGCGAGCGTTAGTCCCAGCGCATAGGTGCCGAGATGCGCCATGTGCTCGTCGCTGGCGCCGCCGCGGTCGTCGTCTTCATATTCAAGTTCGTCGTCGTGCCTATGCGTCATAGCCGTGTTCCCACAAGGTAGACGAGCGAAAAAATTGCCACCCAAACCACGTCCAGGAAATGCCAGAACATGCTGAAGCAGAGGAAGCGGCGGCCGATGTCCGGACGGAATCCCTTGGCAAAGAATTGCGCCATCATGGTGCCGAGCCACAACAGGCCGGCGCTGACATGCACGCCGTGGCAGCCGACCAGGGTGAAGAATCCGGTGAGGAAGGCGCTGCGCGTCGGTCCATAACCTTGCCCGTGCAGCGCGGCAAATTCGGCCGATTCGAGTAGTATAAAGGCTAGACCCGTTAATCCTGTCGCAAGCAGCGCCAGCTGGGTGAGAAGCTGATTGCGCTTTGCCACCGCGATGTTGGCCATGCCGCAGAAGAAGCTCGACGCCAGCAGGCAAGCCGTTTCCCACGCGACGCGGTCCAGCTCGAAAATGTCCTTCGCTTTCGGGCCGCCCGCGGTTGCGTCCGCCAGCACGGCATAGGCCGCGAACAGGCAGGCGAAGATGACGATGTCCGATAGCAGGAACAGCCAGAAGCCGTAGCCCACGATCACCCGCTTCGTCGCCGGTCCGCCGCCGCCATGCCCGCGCGCGATGTTGGGGCCGCGATGACCGAGACGGAACGGATCGGCAATGGTGATGGTGGCGGCCGGGTTGCTCATGCCCACGCCTCTCCGCTCAAAACCCGTTGACGGATGGCGCGATTCTCCCGATCGAGACGCGCGACCTCTTCGGCGGGGATCACATATTCGGGCACGTCGCGCCAGGCGAACACCACGAAGGTTGCATAGGCACCGACAAGCCCAACGATCATCATCCACCAGATGTGCCAGATGAGCGCGAAGCCCACTATGGTGGCAAAGAAGGCGCAGACCACACCGGTCGGGCTGTTGCGCGGCATTTCGATCGGCTCGTAGTCGGGCTCCTCCGGCATCCGCTCGCGCTCGAACGCACGCTGCTTAACCTCCCAGTAGACTTCCGCATCCTTGACCTGCGGCAGCACGGCGAAGTTGTAGACCGGTGGCGGCGAGGAGGTGGCCCATTCCAGCGTGCGGCCGTCCCATGGATCGCCGGTGGTATCGCGCAGTTCGTTGCGCCGCAGGTAACTGACGACCAGCTGGATGACCTGGCAGGCCACCCCAACGATGAGTATGGCCACGCCGGCCGCGGATATCAGCAGCCACGGCCGCCACTCGGCCACATCGTAATGCTGCAGGCGCCGCGTCATGCCGAGAATCCCGACCCAGTAAAGCGGCATGAAGGTGACGTAGAATCCCACAAAGGCGAACCAGAACGCGGCCTCGCCCCAACCCTCATGCAGACGAAAGCCAAAGGCCTTCGGCCACCAATAGGTGATCGCCGCCATCACCGCGAACACTACGCCGGCGACGATCACGTGGTGGAAGTGCGCCACCAGGAACATGCTGTTGTGCAGAAGAAAATCGGCCGGCGGCACGGCGAGCAGCACACCCGTCAATCCGCCGGTGATAAAGGTCGTCATAAATCCCAGCGACCACAGCATCGGCGTGGTGAAGCGTATGCGGCCGCCGTACATGGTGAACAGCCAGTTGTAGATTTTCACGCCGGTGCCGACCGCGATGATGCTGCTGGCGATCCCGAACACCGCGTTGACGTCTCCGCCCGCTCCCATCGTGAAGAAATGGTGCAGCCACACGCAGAAGGAGACGATGCAGATGAAGAGCGTGGCTGCCACCATCGAGCGGTAACCGAACAGCGGCTTGCTCGAGAAGGTGGAGATGACTTCCGAAAAGATGCCGAAGGCGGGCAGCACGAGAATGTAGACCTCGGGATGTCCCCACGCCCAGATGAGATTCACGAACATCATGGCGTTGCCGCCGGCCTCGTTGGTGAAGAAGTGGAAGTCGAGGTAGCGGTCCAAGGTCAGCATCGCGAGCGAAGCCGTCAGCACCGGGAAGGCCGCCACGATGAGGAGGCAGGATGCCAGCGACGTCCAGCAGAACATAGGCATGCGCAGATACGTCATGCCGGGCGCGCGCAATTTCAGAATGGTGGTGACGAAGTTTATGCCGGTGAGCAGCGTGCCGATTCCGGAAATCTGCAGCGACCAGAGGTAGTAGTCGACACCGACGCCAGGCGAATAGCGTAGCTCGGACAGTGGCGGATAGGGCAGCCAGCCGGTGCGCGCGAACTCGCCGATCACGAGCGAAAGATTCACCAGAAGCGCGCCGGTGGCCGTCAGCCAGAAGCTCACGGAATTGAGCGTCGGAAAGGCAACGTCTCGTACGCCCAGTTGCAGCGGCACGACGAAATTCATCAGGCCGATGATCAGCGGCATGGCGCCGAACAGGATCATGATGGTGCCGTGCGCGGAGAACACCTGATCGTAATGCTCAGGCGGAAGATATCCGGGCGCATGAAATGCCACTGCCTGCTGGGCGCGCATCATGATGGCGTCGATGAAGCCCCGCAGCAGCATCAGCAGCCCCAGCAGGATGTACATGATGCCGATGTGCTTGTGGTCGACGCTGGTGATCCATTCCTTCCACAGATACCGAGCCCAGCCCTTCACGACGATCCACGCCAGAATGCCAAGCACAGCCAGGACCACCACGGCGCCGGCGATCAGGGGAACGGGCTGATCGAAGGGGATGGCGTCCCAGCCGAGCTTTCCGAACATTACGGCTTGCCCCCGCGCGGCACTACGTTTTGGGTGCCCGGTCCACCCCGGCCTTCCTGCGGGCCTTCACCGGGCGGCACCTTCTGCGCGGCGATGGCACCGAACAACGCCGGATCGATACCGCGATAAGTGTAGGGCTTCGTCGCGACGCTTTGCTTGAGCAACCCGTCAACCGCCGCGCGATCCAGCGGCGCACCGTTCGCACCCGCCACCCAATCTGCGAACTGCGCCGGCGGCACGGCGATCGAATCGAATTTCATGTCCGGGAAACCGTCGCCGCTGAAATGCGCCGAAAGGCCGAGATACTTGCCGGGCTGATCGGCTTGCAGGTTAAGCTGGGTTACCATGCCGTTCATCGCGTAGATCATGCTGCCGAGCCGCGGCACGAAGAAGACGTTGAACACGGAAGCCGAGGTGATGCGGAAGTGCAGCGGCCGTCCCACGGGAATGACAAGCTGGTTCACGCTTGCGATGTTCTGCTCCGGATAGATGAACAGCCACTTCCAGTCGAAGGATACGGCTTCGATTTCCAGTGGTTTTTCCGTGGAAGGAAGCGGTGCGAACGGATCGAGCTTCTGGCTGCCGATCCAGATCACCCCGCCGAGGAAAAAGATGGTGAGCGCGGGTATCGACCATACAACCAGTTCTATCTTGCCGGAGTATGTGAACTCGGGCCGATAGACAGCGCGTGTGTTCGAGGCGCGGTACCACCAGGCGAAGGCAAGCGTCACGATCATGGTGGGGATGACGATCGCCAGCATGATGACCAGCGAGTCGAGAAGAATGAGGGTATCGCCCCGGGCGACAGGCCCCGCTGGCGCGAAGATAGAGTCGGCGCGGGCTAGCGAGGGCAAAAGAGACGCCAGGGACAACAGGCTAAACCGTGCAGCCCGGCTCCCCGATTTGCCAATATACGTCACTCCGCCATCCCCTCCCGGCTGAAGTGCCCCAACGAAGTATCGTTGCAATCTATTGCTTCACGGAACAAGCGGCGAGTTTGCTCCAGGGCAACAAATGCTGGTTAGCCGGGTTGCTCTAAATGTCGCGGCCCTTGCGGCTGGAATAGAACATCAGCGCCATGAGGCCGCCCCCGACGAGAACCGTCACCACCACGCCGGCGATCAGAAAAGCCCAGCCGATCGGCGGTATTCCGACCGCACCGACCCTGCTCCAGCCATAAATCGCATAAAAGATCGACACGGCCAGGAAGCCAGACAGGACGAGTATTGCCGTCCAGCCTGCCACGCCGAGCGAGCGTAGAGTGTTCCGCCGGGATGCTTCCATCACTTTAGAACGTCCGGTTGATCGATCCCGCTTCACAGGCGTTGCCTTGAAACGCAGAAAGGTCACATTTCTCGGGCCTGCTTCGCACCGAATCAAGGAGAAATAACAATGCGCCTCGCCCGCTCCGCCTTTGCCCTGATCGCTGCATGTCCGATGACCGTAGCCCAGGTGGTGCCGACGGTCGCGGAGGGCGATGTCGAGCGTGCGGCGGACAAGTTCTCCCAAAACGAAATCGTGCAGGCGGCGGCCGGGTTTTTCGGCACCACCACGGAGGCTGTGGCGAAAGCGGTGCAGCGGGTGTTCGCCGATCAGGGCCTGCCGGATGCCTACATCACCGGCGAGGAGGGTTCAGGCGCGGTGGTTGTCGGGCTGCGCTATGGGCAGGGCTGGCTGGTCCGCAAGCACCGTGAGGCGACACGCGTGTATTGGCAGGGGCCCACCATTGGCTTCGACTTTGGCGCCAACGCCTCCAAGACGTTCGTGCTGGTCTACAATCTCGGAGATTCCGACCGGCTGTTCCAGAAGTTCCCGGGTGTGGAAGGCAGTTACTATTTCATCGCTGGCATCGGGGTAAACTATCTGCGCTCGAACAACATCACGCTGGCGCCCATGCGCACCGGGGTGGGTCTGCGCGCCGGCGTCAACGCCGGCTACCTGACCTTTACGCGCCAAGCGACCGCCAATCCGTTCTAATGCGTCGTGGCTTACCCGGCTTGTGCGGATAGACGCCTCAGGATGACGTCATCCTGAGGTCCACGCGGCGCCGCGAAGGATTATTGCGCCGGCGCCGGCGCGTCCTCAGTCGCGCGCGGACCGTGAACGGCGGGCAGGTAGAGGAGCAGCGCCGCGGCCACATAGGTGGAGGAAAAGGTTCCGACCACGATGCCGAAGAGGATGGAAGCCGTGAATTCGAACAGCGCCGGCCCGCCGAAGAGCAACAGCGGGATGATGGAAGTGGCCGTGGCGACGCTGGTCAGGATCGTCCGCGTGAGCATCTGATTGGTGGACAGGTTGATCAGGTCCCGCAACGCCATGCGTTTGTATTTGCGGCGGTTCTCCCGGATGCGGTCGAAGACAACAACTGTATCGTTGATCGAATAACCCGCTAAAGTCAGCAGCGCGGCAATCGAGGTCAGCGTGAAATCCCAATGCAGGATGGAGAACAGGCCAGCCGTGACGAACACGTCATGACCGGTGGCGACCACCGCCCCTATCCCGTACTGCCATTCGAATCGCACCCAGACATAGACGGCGATGGCGATCACGGCGAGGATGGTTGCAATGATGCCGGCTCGAAACAGCTCGCCGCTGACCTTGGGGCCGATCACCTGCTGGTTGCGCATGCTGTATTCAGCGCCGAGCTTTTTCTTGATGGCGTTGGCGATATCGGTGCCGGATTGGTTCGGTCCTGGCTGAACCCGGATCAGGACGCACGAGTTGACGGGCGTGTCGCAGGCCCCGCCGCCGAAATACTGCAGTTGGGTCTCGGGGAACCCAAGGGTGTCGACCTGGCTACGGACCTGCCCGACATCGATGGTGTGTGCCGACTTGACCTCCAGCAACACGCCGCCCGTGAAGTCGATGCCAAGGTTGAAACCATGGATCGCAATGGAGATGATGGCCGCAAGCAGGAGAAGGCCGTCGATCGCGAAGGCGTAAAACCGCGCGCCGACGAAGTTGATATGGGTTTCTTCAGGCAGGATTCTGTTCAGGAGCGGCATGGGCTGGTTCGAGATGTGGCGCGGCAGACATAACGGCAAGGTCTGCCTCGAACAAGCGGCGTGCCCCATGAGTGCGGGCGTGGTCCGTTATCGGCGCAATTCGGCCTCTTCCGCCCGGATGGCGCGATGACGACGCTGCCCCCAACTCCGCCGGTCGCGACTCCCGGAGGACCAGACGAAAGGCTGCAAGCCACATTCATGGCATCCGTGGTGGCGGCGATCGCCGTGGCCACTATCTATTTCGGGCGGCCGATCTTCGTGCCGTTGGCGCTGGCGATCCTGATTGCCTTTGCGCTGTCACCCGTCCTCGCGCTTCTGCGCAAGCTCCGGCTCGGCCGCGTTTTGTCGGTTCTGATAACGGTGCTGTTCGCCGTGATCGTGATCGCGGGACTTGGAACCTTTATCGGCTCGCAGGCGGCGAAAGTCGCGGCCGAGCTTCCGCTCTACCAGAGTAATCTCATCAAGAAGGTACAATCGGTTCGAGGGACGGCGGCTGGAAGCAATCTGGTTCGCAGCATCACCGGCGTGTTCGACAATCTGGGCAATGTCATTGCCGGGCCACTGGCCGCGCCAGAGACCAAGACCGATCGGGCCAAGGAGGGCCCGAAGCCGATCCCGGTGACGGTGGTGCGTCCACGCACCACGCCCGTGGAGATTATCGGCACGGTGATCGGGCCGCTGATCGATCCGCTGATCAGCCTGACCGTGGTGATCGTTTTTGTGGGATTCATCCTCCTGCAGAAGGAGGATCTGCGCGATCGCTTCATCCGCCTCGCGGGCTATCAGGACTTGCAGCGCACAACGATCGCCCTGGACGAAGCGGCGGACCGGCTGAGTCAGTACCTGTTCTCGCAAACCGTCATCAACATGTGCTTCGGTGCCATGATCGGCGTAGGTCTATGGCTGATCGGCATCCCAAATGCGGGGCTGTGGGGTCTGCTTACCGCGATGATGCGGTTTGTCCCGTATGTCGGCGTGCCATTGTCGGCGTTGTTTCCGCTGGCGTTGGGATTCGCCATCGATCCAGGCTGGAGCAAGGCACTGTGGACGGCGGCGCTCTATTTTTCGCTGGAGCCGATCACCGGCCAGCTGATCGAGCCCGTGATCTACGGCCGCAACATGGGATTGTCGGCAGTGGCCGTTGTCGTGGCGGCGATCTTTTGGACCTGGGTGTGGGGACCGGTCGGGCTGCTCCTCTCGACACCGCTCACCATGTGTCTGGTGGTCATGGGCCGCCATGTGGAGCCGCTGAAATTTCTCGATGTTTTGCTGGGCGATCAGCCGCCGCTTGCCCTGGAGGAAAGTCTTTATCTCCGAATGCTGGCGGGCGATCCCGATCGCGCCGCGCTGGAAGCGGAAGCGTTCATCAAGAACAACTCCCTGAAGGAGTTCTTTGACGACGTGACCATCAGGGCGCTGGCCCTGGCGCAGCGCGATCTCGATCGCGGCGCGCTGGACCGTCACCGCCTCCATGCCGTGCGCGAGACCGTCGAAGCGTTGATCGAGAATTTGGCGGAGCGCGATGAGGTTCCCGAGGGGATTTCGCGGGACGACAACGACAGGCCTCCGCCGCTGCCCGAAACGGGTCATCTGCCGGAAGGCTGGCGCGGCCGCGCCGTTTTATGCGTTGCGGGCCGCAGTCCGCTGGACGAGGCGGCCGCAGCCCTGCTCGCGCACATGGTGGAGAAGCATGGCATCGGCGCGCGCGTTGTATCGGCGAGCGACGTGGCGCCTGCGCAACTCGCCAATCTTGAAGTCTCCGACGTGCAGGTGGTGTGCGTCTCTTATCTGGATCCGGGCAACTACAAGAACGCCAGATATTTGGTGAAACGTCTCAAGAAGCGCATGCCGAAAGCGCATCCGATCGCCGGTTTCTGGGGCTATGCGGAAAGCGACTCGCACTATCTCGATTCCGTCGAAGCGATGGAAATCGACGATGTGGTTTCGAGCCTGAGTCAGGGCGTGGAGCGCATTCTGGTGCTCGCCCGCCGCGCCGCCGCACCGCCCGCATCGGACCCGGCATCCAGCGCGGCCTAGGGAACGCGGCGTACCGGGACCGGCATGGCGCAAATGTCGAGCACCGGGGGTGGCGTGCGCACATAAAACTCCGGCGCCGGATTCTTCCGCAGCTCCTTCTCTTTCGCGAAGGATGCCGATTCCGTGCGCATCACCTGGTAACGCGGCCGCTCTTTCGCCTGCATGTCGGCGGCGAGACGAACGCGAATGATCGGGTCGCGCCTGCTGACGTCCTGAATGACGCCGATCTCGACTTTGGGATCGCCGCGTTCCAGCTTCTGCACATACTGCATCCCGTCGATCACGCGGCCGAAAGCGGTGAGGTTGCGGTCCAGCCGCCGCGGCGCCTGACCGATCACGATGTAGAATTCCGTGCTGGCGGTGTTGGCGCCATTGTCGCGCGCGAACGCGAACGTGCCCGGGCAGTGGATCATCCACAACCGTTGCGCTTTCGCGTCGCGCCCGGTCGGGAAGCCGTCGATGTGTCCAACCTCCGGCGCGAAAATGTCGGCGTTGCCGAGCGGCGTGAAATTCATGTCGCTGCCGGACGGCCTTTCGAACTCGGCCGTTAGCGGCGGCCATTGCTTGAGCGACTCGGCCTGTTTGGGATGATCCTTGGTGGCAGCGGTGCCTTCGCCAATTCCGCCTTGCGCTACGAAGCCGTCGACCACCCGATAGAACGAGAGGCCGTCGTAGAAATGCGCGCGGATGAGCGCGCGCATCCGTTCGACATGCTTCGGCGCAAACGCCGGGTCCAGTTCGACAGTAACCGTGCCGTAGCGTGTGTCGATCAGCACAAGATTGTCGGGATTGACGTCGCGCCAGTCCTGTGGCGGCGCATCGGCGGCGCGCGCGGCGGCGATGGCACAAAGGAAAACCAGAGCCACGGTTCTTCTGCTCATTCCAACCTCCTTCAGGATTCCGCCAGCTGTCCGAGACCTTGTTTCAGCGTCGTGAGCCACGGTTCATAGCGGCGCCAGTGCTCCAGCGATTCGCGGAACAGCGGCCGGCGAACCTGTTCCGAGCTGGCGGTGCGCACCGGCCGGTTGCTTTCGAAGAAGCGCAGGCATTCCGGCTCGAACGGCAAACCCAAATAGTCGAGCAGATTGCAGATTTCGATCTCGGGATTCTCTACCAACCCTTCATACGACACGCGATGCACGCGGTCCGGCAGCACGCTGTCATAGTGCGCCATGAGGTCCGCGTAGTCCGAATAGAACCGGCCGAGCTCGCCGAGATCGTAGGTGTAATGCTGGCCGCGTGCGAAGTGATGCGTGAAATTGGAGAAGCAGCACGCCATCGCGCCACGCCGCGCATCGATGATCTTCGCGTTCGGCAGGATGAGATGGATAAAGCCGATATGCGCGAAATTGTTCGGCATCTTGTCGATGACATGCGGACGCCCGAGCTTCGCTTGCGTTCGCGCCCGCTCGACATATTCGGCGCCGAGATTTCGCAAGGCGTCGGCTGACAGATCGGAGAGCGCAAGAGGGTAGGGCGCGCCGCCCGCGCCATCGACTCGCGCTGCCATCGCCATGATGTCCGGCAGTTCTCCCACGCCTTCGACTGCGGAGTGGCTGGCGAGAATCTGCTCGACCAGGGTCGAGCCCGCGCGCGGCATGCCGACGATAAAGATCGGTGCGGTACTATCGAAGCCAAATCCTGCGCGCTTGGCGAAAAACGCTTCCGTGAATAGTTCGCGCGACCGCGCGACCATCTCACTGGCGATTCCCGGATCGTAATTCAGCCCCGACCTCCACATGGCATTGCCCGCGGCGTAATTCTGAAAGGATTGCGCGTACTCCTCCTCATCGCCGAACGCCTTGCCAAGCGCGAAGTGAAACGCCACGCGGCTCTCGCGCGTGAGGCGGGGCAGCTGCAGCTCCGCCAGCATCGCGTCGATCTCCGCCTTTTTGAATCGGAAGGTCTTGAGGTTGGCGAGGCTGTAGCAGGCTTCGCCCAGATCATGTTTCAGGGATAGAGCTTTGCGATAGGCGGAGATGGACTTTTCGGTTTCGCCGGCGATGCGCAAGGCGTTGCCGTAACGCACCCAGGTGAATGGCTGATTGGGAACGTTCGCCAGCAGGTCACGGTAGAGCGTGATCGCGCTGGTGAGATCGCCGGCGTCAGCAAGGATGGAGGCTTTCAGATCCCAGAATTGCGGATTGCGCGGCTCCCGGCGCAGCAGGAGATCGGTGTCGGCGACCGCTTCGGCGAATCGCCGGCTTTCCCACAGCGAGATGGCCCGGGCATGAATATCTGCCGTGGCTTCCGGCGAATCGTTTAGCACTGATTTCGGATCCTTCGTGACGGCGGCATATCAGCCACTACGAGGCGAGAACGCAAAGGCCGCTTGGCCGGCCCGGCGTTGCCCCGGGGAGCGGGGTTCGCTAAACAGCCCGCCTTCGGGCCGGAAGAGGGGACGGCTCCCACCGGAACAGGCATATCCATGAAAGAATTCGGACATTTCATCTCGGGCCAGCATGTGGCGGGCACCTCGGGCCGCTTCGGCGATGTCTTCAACCCGGCCATCGGCGAGGTTCAGGGCAAGGTGGCGCTCGCCTCCCGCGCCGAGATGCGCAGCGCCGTGGAAGCGGCGCTGAAGGCCTTCCCCGGCTGGGCCGCGACTAATCCGCAGCGCCGCGCCCGCGTCATGTTCAACTTCAAGGCGCTGGTCGAAAAGAACATGGACGAGCTGGCGCACATGCTCTCGTCCGAGCACGGCAAGGTGATCGCGGATTCCAAAGGCGACATCCAGCGCGGTCTGGAGGTGATCGAGTTCGCCTGCGGCATCCCGCATTTGATGAAAGGCGAATACACCGAAGGCGCCGGCCCGGGCATCGATATCTATTCCATGCGGCAGCCATTGGGCGTGGTTGCCGGCATCACGCCGTTCAACTTCCCGGCCATGATCCCGATGTGGATGTTCGGCGTGGCAATCGCCTGCGGCAACACCTTCATCTGCAAGCCAAGCGAGAAGGATCCCTCCGTTCCGCTGCGTCTCGCCGAACTGATGATGGAAGCGGGCGCTCCGGCCGGCGTGCTCAATGTCGTCAACGGCGACAAGGAGGCGGTGGACGCCATCCTCACCGATCCCGACATTCAGGCGGTGACGTTCGTCGGCTCGACCGCGATTGCCGAGTATGTCTATTCGACCGGCACGGCGCACGGAAAGCGCGTGCAGGCGATGGGCGGCGCCAAGAACCACGCCATCATCATGCCGGACGCCGATCTGGATCAGGTGACGAATGAGTTGATCGGCGCGGGCTACGGCTCGGCCGGCGAGCGCTGCATGGCGATTTCCGTCGCCGTTCCGGTGACAGACAAGCTGGCGGACGCTTTGGTGGAGAAGCTGAAGCCGCGGGTGGAGTCGCTGAAGGTTTCGACCCCGACCGATCCGGACGCGGCGTACGGCCCGCTGGTGACGCGCGAGCATCGCCAGAAGGTGCTGGACTACATCGATCTTGGCGTAAAGGAAGGCGCCGATCTGGTGGTGGACGGCCGCAGCTTCAAGATGCAGGGCTACGAGAACGGCTTCTATCTCGGCGGCTCGCTTTTCGACCGCGTGACGCCGGAGATGCGGACTTACAAGGAAGAGATTTTCGGGCCGGTGCTGCAGATCGCCCGCGCGCAGGAATTCGAGGACGCGATCGCATTGCCCTCGACACACCAGTATGGCAACGGCGTCGCCATCTTCACTCGCGACGGCGATGCGGCACGCGAGTTCGCGGCCAAGGTGAAGGTCGGCATGGTGGGGGTGAATATCCCCATTCCGGTGCCGCTCGCCTATCACACCTTCGGCGGCTGGAAGCGCTCCGCCTTCGGCGACGTGAACCAGCATGGGCCGGAAGGCGTGCGCTTCTTCACCCGCATCAAGACGGTGACGCAGCGTTGGCCGAAAGGCGGCGTGCGCGAGCATCCCGATTTCGTCATTCCGACGATGAAATAGTCTCGAAAGGCATTCTCGCATGGTAGCGCAGCAACTGGAGTCGGAAACGCGACGCGCGTTGGATTGGGAGTGGCGCGTCGCGCTCCTCACCATCCTCGGCGGTTTCGCGGTGGCGATCGCGGTAATCTTGTTTATCTATTTCCGCACGCCGTCGCCGCAAGCGGTCGAGACCGCGCGGCGTGCCCAACTCACGAGTTTGATGAAGAGCCAGGCGCTGGTCTGTTCGCAAGCGATGGCCGCCGCCAAGAATTTCGGCATCGTTCCCAGCTATGCGTCGCCGGCCAGCTTGCTGCCGAGTGAAACGCAGGTCCGTGGCCGCTATTTGTGTGCTGCTGCGACGAACATCGGACATTACAATATTGCCGTCGACCTCTACTGCCGCGAGCTGAAGAATCCGCGCTGCGTCCAGCTGTTTAGCGTGACGCAGCAGGACGGCACCATCCTTTACAAGCGCCAGAGCTGAAGCACGAAAGGCAAAGCCCGGCATGTTTACGCCGCTGGGAATCACGCGAAGCGAGCTGTGCGGCAAGGGCCGCAATGTGGTTCGCAAGGAAGGAAAGCAAGTCCTGCTGATCGATGCGGGTGAGCGCATTTTCGCCATCGCCAACCGCTGCCCGCATGAAGGCTATCCCCTGAGCGAGGGAACGCTGGGGCCGGGCTGTGTGCTCACCTGCAACTGGCACAACTGGAAATTCGATCTGAAAACGGGAGCCGCGCTGGTAGGCCGCGACCCGGTGCGTACCTATCCCGTAGAGTTGCGCGGCGAGAATATTCTCGCCGACCTCTCCGATCCGCCGGCCGCGGCGCAACGCGCGCATGCGCTGAACGGACTGGAGTCGGCCATCGCTGACAACGACATGGCGCGCATGGCGCGCGAGCTGGCACGGCTGGAACGTGCCGGCTTCGACGCCGGCGTAGGTCTCAGCCACGCCATCGCCGTGCGCAACGCGCGGCTGGAAGAGGGCATGACGCACGCGCATGCCGCCGCCGCCGACTGGCTCGCGCTCGCCGAGCGCGCATCGTCGCCAGAGCTGCGGCTGACCGCGCTGCTCGAACCCGTCGCGCATCTGGCCGACGACACGCGCGGTGCGAATCTCTTTCCGTATACGGACGGAACGGCAGAATGGAATGCACCGGCGTTTGTTGCCGCCGTCGAAGCGGAAGATGAAGCGAGGGCAATCGCGCTGGTGCGCGGCGCGTTGGCGCAGGGCCTGACATACGAACGCTTGCTTCCGGTGTTTGCTGAAGCGGCGCTGGCGCACTACGCCGATTTCGGCCATTGCGCGATCTACGCCTTCAAAACCGGCCAATTAATTTCATGTCTCGGCGCCGACGCCGCGGAACCGCTATTGCTCTCGCTCACCCGCATGCTGGTGCGCTCGACGCGCGAGGAGCGCCTGCCGGAATTCCGCTTCTACGCCAAGGCGCTCGCGGCCTGGGACGGCGGGGGGAGCGAACCGGCGCACGCCAAAGATTTTATCGGCGCATCGATTGACGGCACCTTGAAGCGTGCGCTTGCCAGCTCCGGCCGCGAGGTGCGCGAACTATATGACGCGCTGCTTGGTGCTGCGGCATGGAACCTGCTGCATTTCAATCGCGCCTTCGAGCAGGCGAGCGATGGCGCCATCGCCGACAACATCAACTGGCTCGATTTCACCCACGCGCTCACCTTTGCCAATGCCTGCCGCCATCTCTGCGCGGAGCGGCCCGATCTCTGGCCGCGCGCGCTGCTGCAGATGGCGCTGTTCGCCGGACGCAACCGCAAATACGTCAGCGCGGATATGGCGGAGGAGCACATCGCGGGCTGGGCGGTGCGCGACCGCGACGCATTTCTCGCGCGCGAAATGACGGCGCTGTACGATCACGGCGTGCCGGAGCCGATCATCGCCTGTCATCGCGTGAAGGTGCTGCACGCGCTGGAAGACGAACTCGCCGCCGCGCCGGATGCGCCGTGGGCGGATGCGATGTGCGCCGCGGTGAACCGCTATCTTAACACGCCGATGAAACGCCACCACGGCCTTCGCACCGCCACCCAGGCGCGCGACTTCATCGCGCGGGAGGCATGAGCGAGATTGTCAAAGCGGGATTTCTGGCCTTGAAGGGGATCACGTCAGCTCCCAGCAAGCGAGATGGGCGGGAGGCCAAGGCCCCCGCCTATTTCCGTGGCAGCCGGACCTCTCGATCATGCCGGGACGGTTCAAGACCCCAGTGCAGCAGGCGTGGGAATACGCGAACGACGCCATCGGCGCGCGCTGGGTAATCGTTTCCAATCAAAAGGTGATCCGGCTCTACGCGGTTGGCCGGGGTCGCCGCGAATACGAAACGTTCGAGCTTGCGGGTGTCGACGAGGCTGCAGAGCTCAAGCGGCTGGTTCTCATTCTTGGCGCGCAGCAACTGCTTGGCGGTCAGACGCAAGGGTTGCTGGAAAGGAGTCTCCGCGAAGACAAGGACATTACCGATCAACTCTATCGTGACTACAAATCACTGCGCGACAATCTCATTCAGTTCATCCGCGACCAGCACACCGAAGTCGCTGCCGAAGACGCCATAGCGCTGGCGCAAAAAATTCTCGATCGGGTGATCTTCATCGCCTTTGCGGAAGACACCGTGCTGCTGCCGGCGGACAGCATCAAGAACGCGGTGGCATTTCACGATCCGTACGCTGAGCCGAAGCCAAAATGGGAATATGTGAAGCGACTGTTCCATGCCGTCGATGGCGGCAATCCGCGCCTCAACATTCCTCCCTACAACGGCGGGTTGTTCGCGGCCGACCCAACGCTCGATGCGCTCGCTATTCCAGATCACATCTGCGAGGAGTTCGCCAAGATCGGCGGCTACGATTTCGCCAGCCAGGTTTCTGTTGCCATCCTTGGGCGCATCTTCGAGCAATCGATCAGCGACATCGAGCAGAAGCACGCTGCGGCGCGCGGCGAAGCCCCGCCCAAGACCAGCAAGCGCAAGCGCGAAGGTGTGGTCTACACGCCGGACTTCGTCACCCGCTTCATCGTCGAGCACACGATTGGCGTCCATCTGACGGAACGCCGCGAAGCGCTGCTGAGCGCGCACGTAGACGGCGAGGGAGGGAGCGGCGCAATCCGCTGGAAAACGAAGTCGTCCGAAAAGGCCTTTTGGCGCGAATATCTCGATTGCATTACGTCCTTGCGCATCGTCGATCCGGCCTGCGGCTCTGGCGCCTTCCTCATCGCGGCGTTCGACTTCCTGAGCGCCGAGCAGACTCGGGTCCGTGAGCAATTGTCTGCGCTGGAACCCGGCCTGCTGGTGCACTCGGAAGCAGACACCGATGTCGAGATCATCACGCAGAATCTCTACGGCGTGGATGTGAACTCGGAATCGGTTGAGATCACGAAACTGTCTCTATGGATCAAGACGGCAAAGAAAGGTCGCCAGCTGGAATCGCTGGATCATACCATCCGCTGGGGCAACAGCCTCATTGAAGACTCCGATTTTCACGCCGCGCCTTCGATTGGAAGACTGCGTTTCAGGAAATCTTCGATGCCGGTGGCTTCGATATCGTCATCGGCAATCCGCCCTATGTGCGGATGGAGCTGATTAAGCCGTTCAAGCCGTATCTTGAAACCCGCTACGAGGTGGTCGCGGACCGCGCCGATCTCTATGCCTATTTCCTGGAACTGGGCGTGCGCTTGCTGAAGCCGGGCGGTCGCCTTGGTTATATCTGCTCTTCAACATTTTTTCGCACCGGTTCCGGTGAGCCGCTGCGCCGATACCTCAACGCCAAGGCGGAAATCGAGTCCGTGGTGGATTTCGGCGACCTGCAGATTTTCGAAGGTGTCACCACTTATCCCACGATCCTCACGCTGCGGCGGCGTAACGGAGATGGCGCGGACGAAGCATTGCGCTTCCTGCATGTGAACGAATTGCCCGACGATCTGTCGAAAGTGTTTTCAACTGCCTCGCAAGCGATGCCACGGGCGCGGTTGGGCAGCGGCTCATGGCGCTTCGAAAATGACCGGCTGGATGCCATCCGCAAGAAGATGGCGGCGGGGCGGAAGACGTTGGCCGAGGTATACGGGCCGCCGCTCTATGGCATCAAGACAGGTTTGAATGAAGCCTTCGTGCTCACTCGTGCACAGCGCGATGCACTGGTGATGAAGGATTCGCGCTCGGCCGAACTGCTGAAACCCTTTCTCGTGGGCGAGAATCTTAGGCGCTGGCATGTGGAGAGCGACGATCTGTGGCTGATCTACACCCCGAAAAACCGCGTCGACATCGAGGAGTACCCCGCCATCCGCGATTGGCTGCTGCCGTTCCGCGACAAGCTCGAAAAACGAGCGACCAAACAGAACTGGTGGGAGTTGCAACAAGCCCAGGCGGCGTATGAGCCAAGCTTTGAGGCCGCCAAAATAGTTTTCCCAGACATGTCTCAGGGTCCAAAATTTTCGCTAGACACCAAGGGTTATTTCTGTGGCAACACCGTCTACTTCTATCCGCATGAAGATCGTGGATTGGAAGCCTATCTAAATACGAAAGCTTTTTGGTTCTTGCTATTCGGACACGCTGAGGCGCTCCGGGGCGGCAAATGGCGCCTCCGCTTGTTCTCCAATCATCTTGACGCGATGCCAGCGGCGAGTAATCCAGCCGAGTCGCAGTTAACTAGGTCCGCTTTGTATGCAAATAGCGCAGCTACTGAACGCGCCACCACCATTCTAGCCTTCCTGCAACGCGCAGCCGATCTACGTGGTGGCGCACGTCTATCGGATTCGTTCACGCGATGGCCGGGATTGAACTTCGGGAAATTTCTGTCGGAGCTAAGGCGCGTGCATTCCGTTGAAATTCCGGTGCGCGAGCGTGACGAATGGGAGCGATATTTCAACGCGCGCAAAGCAGAGGTTGAAACGCTTACGGCTCGTATTGGCGATGCCGAAGCCGAGATCAACGACCGCGTCTACCGCCTGTTCGATCTCTCGCGCGATGAGATTTCGCTCGTCGAAGAGGCTATCGCCGGTCAATACTGACGCGCCGCTGGCAGCGCAAAACAGAAGGGCGAGGGGGTGAGCCCTCGCCCGAAGTGGCAGTCCGTCGTTTTGAAAATCAATACGTGAATTACATTCCCGAGCCCTGGATCTGCTTCCAGCTTGCTTCGATTGCCTTCACCGCGTTGTCCGGCAGCGGCACGTAATCGAGGCTCAGCGCCATCTGGTCGCCCTGCTCATAGGCCCATTTGAAGAATTTGAGCGCGCTTGCCGAAGTGGCCGCGTCCGCCGGCTGCTTGTACATGATGATGTAGGTGGTGGCGGTGATCGGCCACGAAGCCGCGCCCGGTTGATCAACCAGCATGACGTAGAAGTTCTGCTTCGCGGCGTCGTCCCAATTCGCGTTCTGCGCCGCGGCACGGAACGATTCCACCGTAGGGCTTACCGTCTGTCCCGCCTTGTTCTTCATCTTCACGTAGGAGAGGTGGTTCTGCTTGGCATAGGCGTATTCGACATAGCCGATCGAGCCCGCCGTCTGCGCCACGTTGCCGGCCACGCCTTCGTTGCCCTTGGCGCCGATGCCGGCCGGCCAATCGACGGAGGTCGCCGCGCCGACCGCCGATTTCCAGTCCGCGCTGATCTGCGACAGGTAGGTGGTGAAGATGAATGAGGTGCCAGATCCGTCCGAACGGTGCACGACCGTGATGGTCTGGCTCGGCAGCTTGACGCCCGGGTTGAGCGCCTTGATGGCAGGATCGTCCCAGCGGGAGAGCTTACCCTGATAGATGTCGGCCAGGGTCTTGCCGTCGAGCGTGAGCTGGCCGGGGCGGATGCCCGGCGCGTTGACCACCGGCACGACACCGCCGATCACGGTGGGGAATTGCGTCAGGCCCGCTGCATTGAGGTCCGCCGGTTTCAGCGGCATGTCGGAGGCGCCGAAGGTGACGGTCTTTGCCTTGATCTGGGCAATGCCGCCCCCCGATCCGATCGACTGGTAATTCAGGCGGACACCGCCAACGCCCTTATAGGCCGCCGCCCATTTCGCATAGATCGGGAAGGGGAACGAAGCGCCGGCGCCGGAAATATCCGCTGCCAAAGCAGGCGAGGCGAGCGCCGACAGCGCCACCGCCGCCACGAGAGATCTGAATATCATTGGTCTGTCCTTTCGAGAACGGGTTTAGTTCGTGAATTGCAGGCGGATGCCAAGCTCGTTGAAATCCTGGCCGACCTGAATGGCCCCTCCTGGCGCGTTCAGCTTGCTGACATGGACGATGCCATCATTCAGCTGCAGTTTTATGTTGTTGTTGAGATACCAGTTCAATCCCAGCATGACGATCCGCTCCTCGCCGCCCGCGACACCGGGAAGCCCGCTGGGCAGGAGCGCGGAGTTCTGGTTCCAGTTGAGATCGGTGTTGCTGTAGCGCGCTGTCAATTCCCAAGCGCCCCACGAGTCTCCGGCAAGGGAGAACGGGCTAGCTACTTTCGGCGCGCCGAAACCGCCCACCTCATTGTTTGTGGCCGACACCGAATAGCTTTTCGGCTCGCCGGTGATCACCCAGCTGCCCTCCACAAACCAGCCGGAGAACTCCGGATTGTCGAGCGTGTGTCCGCCAAGCACGGCCGCGCGGTCGACCGAGAAATGCGCGTATTCCCCGCCGAGGAAGAAGTTCTCGAAATTCATGCCGCCGTTGAAGGCCCACATGTTGGCGGTCTTGGCGAAGATGTTGCCGGTGCTGATCAGGCGCGTGCCATCCACGCGAAGCTCGGGGCGGTCCTGCAGGTTGATGGTGCCGACGCCGCCGCCGGTGAACGCGTGAGAGTAGTCGCCACCGAAAATGAGGTTGGAAACGCCGTCAGACCACAAACGGTAACTGCCATGCAGCATCGCCTGCGTCTGTTCGTCGCCACCATTGCCGTGCCCCGCGATCGAACCCGTCTTGGAGCCGGTGAAATCGGCGCCAAGAACGAAATTGTCGCCCGGCATCAGAAAGTCTGCCTGCTGGAAACGCGCCTCGATGCCGCGCCTTGCATCGCCGCCGCCAAACGAGTCCAGCGCGATGTTCTCGATTTCCGGCCGTTCCATGAACATCAACTGGCCTGACGATGTGGTTCCCTCGAACATGAAAGCCGGCTCGATGACGCCAAGATTCAGTTCGAAACTGGGAATTCCGAGATAGGCAACGCGGGCGAGGCTGAGGTTCGGATCGCTTCCGTCGC
>Ga0213876_10000718_pt1 | contig 23145 bp, 17 predicted proteins | sample BarmaccomBMRX_R9_FD_160113 | JGI IMG/M metagenome (GOLD analysis project Ga0213876, IMG submission 160113) | Root-associated microbial communities from Barbacenia macrantha in rupestrian grasslands, the National Park of Serra do Cipo, Brazil - RX_R9 | ecosystem: Host-associated > Plants > Roots... | reverse complement strand
AGAGGAAGCGCGTCGCAAGGCGGCTGACGATCCGCAGCGTCGGGCACAGGAAGAAGCCCGACGCAAGGCCGACGAGGAAGCGCGCGCCAGGGCCGCCGCCGAGGAGGCCAAACGGCGCGCCGCGGCCGAGGAAGAGCGTCGCCGCCAGGAGGCCGCGCGCAATCCGCCACCGACCTTGCGCGCCGGCGATGGGCGCTGGAGCGCCACGGCCGCGATCCAGACCCATGCGCGCGGCCGCGTCTGCAACGCCTCGTTCACCATATCGGGCGTGGCGACCAACGGCGTGCTGCAGGCGAGCACGACCTATGGCGGGCCGATGGTCATCCGCATCGGCGACGACGGCTTGAAGGCGGTCAGCATCGCCTATGACGGCCGGCCGGTGCGCACCTACTGGGGCAACATGCAGAGCACGCTGGTGGAATTCCTCGACGGCTGCATCTACCGGATCACCTGGACGAAGCAGTGACGGGCCGGGTTGACAGGCGCACGGCGCGCGGCCAAGTCTGAGGGCAGAGGTCCGACGGAAGCATGGCTGACAAGTTGCAATACGACGCGCTGGTCGACGACGCGCTGCGTTCGGTGGTTCGCCGCGTGCTGACCATGATCGCCGCCGACGGCCTGCCCGGCGCACACCATTTCTACATCAGCTTCCGCACCACGGCCGCGGGCGTGGAGATGCCCGACTATCTGCGCGAGAAATATCCCGACGAGATGACCATCGTGCTGCAGCACCAGTACTGGGATCTCAAGGTCGGCGAGGAGTCGTTCGAGGTCACGGTGAGCTTCAACAAGCGCAACGAGCGGCTCCTGGTGCCGTTCGCCGCCATGCTCGCCTTCGTCGATCCCTCGGTGCGCTTCGGCCTGCAATTCGAGAAGCGCGACCAGGCCGCCGGCCAGTTGCCGGCGCCCGACAAGCTGCCGGCGCTGGTCGGCCCGCCCGGCGACGAGAAGGCCGCGCCCGACGGCACCGCCGCGACGGCCGACAAGGACTCCCTGCATGTCACGCCCGAGGACATGAAGGACGAGAAGCCCAAGGACGCCGACACCAAGGTCGTGGCGCTGGACGCCTTCCGCAAGAAATGAGGTCTTCCCTTCTCCCCGCGCAGGCGGGGAGAAGGTGGCGCGAAGCGCCGGATGAGGGGCTTCGCTGAGGCTCAACGACAGCAATCGTTATTGTTGCGCGAAGAAGCCCCTCATCCGCCTCGCTCACGCTCGGCACCTTCTCCCCGCCTGCGCGGGGAGAAGGAAGACCTCAGGCGCGCCTGGGCGGCGGCGGCGGCAGCATGGCGAGGACGTCGTAGGGGATACGCTCGGCCTCACAGCGTTCGACGATGCGGCGCACGACGGCGATATGCGCCGACAGGAACGGCATGCCGGCGCGCCGCGCATCGGCATCATCGCGTGCCAGCCGTACGGTCACCGGGTCGAGCCGCTCGCCGGTCTCCTCGGCCAAATTCCTCAGGCGGTAGATCAGGCGCATTGCCTGATCGGCGGCGCGATCCTGCGCCTTGCACAGGTTGAACAGCCGCAGCCAGTGCTGTGGCGAGGGCAGGAAGGCATCGCCATCGGGTCCGGGGTCGCCGGCCATCCAGCGCCGCACCGTGCGCTCCTGCGCACCGACCACACGCGCGACCTCGCTTTGACTGAGTCCGACCCGCGACAGCATGACCCTGACATTCTCGGCCGTTAGATCGGACACTACGCGTCTCCATCGGAGTTCGGTCGGCATGCGCCAACCGTGCCATCATCCTAGCATGACGGCGGGCAGGGAGAGCCATCACGATGCAAGGATATCTGATCGTCTTCGTCGGCGGCGGCATCGGCGCGGCGCTGCGCCATGGCGTGAACATCCTCAGCCTGCGCCTGTTCGGCCTCGCCTTTCCATGGGGCACCATGATCATCAACATCGTGGGCTCGCTGGTGATGGGCCTGGTGGCCGCATGGTTCGCGCTGCGCGGTGACGCCAGCGGGCCGTGGCGCCTGTTCATCGCCACCGGCATCCTCGGCGGCTTCACGACCTTCTCGGCCTTCTCGCTCGATGCCGGGCTGCTGGTCGAGCGCCAGCAGCTCGCCAGCGCGGCGTTCTATGTCGGCCTGTCAGTCGTCGGCTCAATCGCCGGCCTGTTCCTCGGCCTGTGGGCCATGCGCACGGCGCTGTGAGCCTCAGAACGACGAGCCGAGGCGAAAGGCGAAGCGCCAGGGATGCGCCGTGGTCGTCGACGAGGTCCGTCCGACGAGTATCTTGGCGATCTCGACCTCGCCCGAATACTCCTCGAACAGTCGCGCATGCAGGCCCAGGCCGGTGGAAACGCCCTGATTGAAGAACGGCGCATTGAGCGGGTCGATCGCCCATAGCCGGCCATAGTCGATGAACGTGTAGACATAGGGATCGAAGCGCGCCTTCAGTGAGTCGAGCCAGTCCGGCGCATAGCGCAGCTCGGCCGACGCGGCGATGGCGTGATCGCCGACCGAATCCGAAACCACGAAGCCGCGGCCGAATTCGCGGCCACCGAAGCCGAAGACTTCCGAGGCGGGCAGCGAGCCGGTGGCGACCTGTGCCGTGCCACGCACGATCGCGGTCACCGTCTTGCCGATCGGCTGCCGGCGCTGCAGGGCGAGGTTGAACTTCGCGAAGCCCGGCGTTGCCGAAGCGCGCGCACCAGTGCGCGCGTCGACGATGTCGAGTCCGACGCTCGCCTGCAGGCTGGCGATCCACCGGCCGTCGAGCCCGTCGGTGTAGTTGCCGGCCAGCCCGGCGCGCAGCACGCGCAGCGAGTCGCCGGGGATGTGCACACCCTGCAGCGTGTAGTCGACCTCGATCACGTCGAAGACGCCGAAGCCGACCAGGCCCATCTTCTGCTGGCGGATGATCGGATGCGTGTACTGGGCGCGACCGAGGATCGAGCGGCCCAGCAGCGAGATCGGCTGGCCGTTGAAGGTCGCGGGCGGCCGCTGCCACACCGCCTGGCCGATCAGGTTCAGCCGTCCGCCATCGCTGCCGATCGGCAGGCCGTAGCGCACATCGCCGAAATGCAGGCGATCCCACGGCACGGCGAAGATGTAGCGCCCCTCGAGCTGGTCGCCGCCGGTGAACAGCGAGCGGCCGATGCCGCCGACGCGAAAATTCACCGTCGTGTCCGGCGTGGTCTGGAAGCTGTCGAGCTGGGCGATCGGCGAGAAGCGGTCGAACGTGCCGTCGACGACCAGCTGCAGGGCGCCGGTGCCGCCCGCGCTGTCCGCCGCGGCGCCGACCTTCAAGGTGACGCCGGGCGTATCCGCCGCGTTCAGCACGCGTCGCTCCAGCTCGGCGCGCCGCAGCGGGCGATGGCCGACCAGCGGGCTCAGGACCTCGACGAGCCGCTGGCGCACCGCTTCCGAGCGGATGCCGTCGCCCACGACGATGCGCGTGACCGTGCCCTCGATGACGACGATGCGCAGCCGCTCGCCGGTGAAATCCTGGGTCGGCAGGACGACGTTGTAGAAGACGTAGCCGGCTTCCTGGTAGCGCGCCGCGACGCGGTTCACCGCGGCGACGATCTCGGCGAATGGCACGCGACGATTGAGGATGGGTGCGAAGATCGGATCGAGGTCGGCGGCGCTGAACGCGGTCGTGCCTTCGACGACGACGTGGCGGAACAGGACCTGGCGTCCGGCCAGATCGGCCGGCACGCCGAGTGTCGGCGCCTTGTCCGGCACGTTGAGCTGGGGGCGATTGGGGGCGTGGGGCGGGTCTACCGGCTGCACTTCCCGACCAACCACCGACGGCGTCGGCAGACTGGTCGGCACCTGGCCCCTCGCGGCGAATCCATTCAAGGCCGCCAGCAGGAACAGGCCGAGCAACACGGCGCGGAAACCACCAACACCTCGCAGCGACCACCGCAACAACAGTCGCCGCCAGGCTAAGGCTTCCTGCCCCCCCATCAGCCCCCCAATCCTTGTCGGCGGCTGCGCTGACCACGTTACCCAACCGCGGTCTCGCCTCCGCCCTACCCGATCGCCGGCCACCCCGATTTTCTATGGCCGCCGATCAATGTTCCCGTACTGGCGTCTCAGCGCAAGACGCCATTGAGAAGAGTCCCCGTCGTACCACCTCCCGTCGCAGGCGCCGTCACGCCGTTCACGCCGTTCACGACCGGCGTCAGCAGGCCGCTCGTCGTTCCGCCCGTGCTGGTCGTGCTGCCGAGGACGGGTGCCAGAACGCCGCCCGCCGCCGTGCCGGAATCCACCGTCACGCCGCCGATCACCGGCGTCACGACGCTCGAGTCCACGCCGGCGCTGGCGCCGGAATTGGCGCCGCCATCGGTCGGCTGAAGCAAGGGGCTGGTGGGAGCGACGCCGCCCGCCGCGCCGTCGGGCTGGATCAGCGTGTCGCCGGCGACATGCACGACACCGGTGACCGGCCCGCTGCCGGTGCCGGAGATCGTCGGCAGGACGCTGGTTCCCGAGCTGCCGCCGGAGGTCGTGCTGACGCTAAGGGCACCTGCACCGCCGCCATCCGTCGAGGCGCCGGCACTAGTGGCGGGAGCGCTGGAGCCGCCGCTGCCGGACCCACCCGACAGCGTGGCGGCCGATGTGGTTGGCCCTGTCGGCCCGCTCTGGTCATTGCAGGCCGCGGTCAATGCGATGATCCCCATAATCAACCCAACAGACGCCGGACGGCAATACATGGACTATCTCCTGCGCGGACACACACCCTTGGGCAAAGCAGCTTGAAGTAATGATCAAGCACACGCCGGCCATTTACATTGGGCCTCTTGCTGTCGTTTTTCAAATACACCAGATTTGTTCACTGGTTAGTGCAGCTACCGGCAGCAAAACTGCTGAATTCACGCCATCGATATACAGTCTTCGCTCGGGAAATTTCCGGCAGATTGCTGGGCAGTGGCTCGATTCCCAAGTGGAACAGTCCACTAGGCACCACACCCCACCTGCGGGTTGTATGGCCATGACGGCTGCTACCCAGGGTCAAACCGCCATTTGGGTATGAACCCCTGTCCTGGTCGGCAACCCTGACCATCCCGTCACAAGTGTGTGAGACCGCACAATTGCGTCGGCGCGCGGGGCCGTGTAGGCAACGGCCACCCTGGAGGGCTCGATGGTCGACTTTACGTATCAGGACATGTTTCCGCTCGGCGAGGACGCCACGCCGTATCGCAAGTTGACGTCGGATTTCGTCGGCACGACCAGGCTCAACGGCGCCGACGTGCTGACCGTCGATCCCGAGGCGATCACCACCCTGACCGCTTCCGCCTTCCACGAGATCTCGCACCTGCTGCGGCCCGGCCACCTCAAGCAGCTGTCCGCGATCCTCGACGACCCCGAGGCCACCACCAACGACAAGTACGTGGCGCTGGAACTTCTCAAGAACGCCAACATCTCGGCCGGCGGCGTGCTGCCGATGTGCCAGGACACCGGCACCGCGATCGTCATGGGCAAGAAGGGCCAGCGCGTGTGGACCGGCGGCGGCGATGAAGCGGCGATCGCCAAGGGCGTGTTCAAGACCTACACCGACACCAACCTGCGCTATTCGCAGGTCGCGCCTCTGTCGATGTTCAAGGAGGCGCAGACCGGCACCAACCTGCCGGCGCAGATCGAGATCTACGCCACCGAGGGCGACGCCTACAAATTCCTGTTCATCGCCAAGGGCGGCGGCTCGGCCAACAAGAGCTATCTCTACCAGCAGACGCCGGCGGTCTTGAACGAGACCTCCCTGCTGAAATTCCTCGACACCCAGATCCGCACGCTGGGCACCGCGGCCTGTCCGCCCTACCACCTCGCCATCGTCATCGGCGGCACCTCGGCGGAACTGAACCTGAAGACGGTGAAGCTCGCCTCGACGCGCTACCTCGACAACCTGCCGAGCGAGGGCAACAAGCACGGCGTCGCCATCCGCGACCGCGAGATGGAGCAGAAGGTGCTCGATCTCACCCGCAAGATGGGCATCGGCGCGCAGTTCGGCGGCAAGTATTTCTGCCACGACGTGCGCGTCATTCGCCTCGCACGACACGGCGCCTCGGTGCCGATCGGCATGGGCGTCTCCTGCTCCGCCGATCGCCAGGCCATGGGCAAGATCACCAAGGACGGCGTCTACCTCGAGCAGCTCGAGACCAACCCGGCGCAATACCTGCCGGAAGTCGAGCCAACGCAGCTCTCGGGCGACGTCGTGCCCGTCGAGCTCAACAAGGGCATGGCGCACACGCTGGCGACCTTGAGCAAGCATCCGGTGAAGACACGCGTCAGCCTCACCGGCACCCTGATCGTCGCGCGCGACTCCGCGCACGCGAAGCTCAAGGAGCGGCTCGATGCCGGCCAGGGGCTGCCGCAGTACTTCAAGGATTTCCCGGTCTACTACGCCGGCCCGGCCAAGACGCCCACGGGCATGGCCTCCGGCTCGTTCGGCCCGACCACCGCCGGCCGCATGGATTCCTACGTCGATCTGTTCCAGGCCGCCGGCGGCTCGATGGTGATGCTGGCCAAGGGAAACCGCAGCCAGCAGGTCGTCGACGCCTGCAAGAAGCACAAGGGCTTCTATCTCGGCTCGATCGGCGGCCCGGCCGCGATCCTGGCCAAGAACAACATCCGCAAGGTCGAGGTGCTGGAATATCCCGAGCTCGGCATGGAAGCGATCTGGCGCATCGAGGTCGAGAACTTCCCGGCCTTCATCGTCACCGACGACAAGGGCAACGACTTCTTCAGCGAGCTGAAGATCTAGGGACCAACCACCATGCTCGCCGACCGCTACGGATTGCCGATCAGCACGGACTCCACCACCGCGCGCGATGCCTATATCGCCGGCGTCGACTGCGTGCTGTCGGCGGCGCATGGCGCGGAGGCGCACCTGTCGCGCGCGCTGATGGCGCAGCCCGACCTCGCCGTCGCGCATGCCGCGCTGGCCCGCGCGCATTTCCTGATGGCGAATGTCAGTGAAGCACGCGCCTCGATCGCCAAAGCCCGTGAGCATGCGGCGAAGGCCACGCCGCGCGAGCAGGCGCATGTCGACATCCTCTGCCTGGCGATGGAAGGCAAGCCGGTCGAGGCGCTGGCGGCAACGCGCGCACATCTCGCCCAGCATCCGCGCGACGCGATGGCCGCAGCGCCGGCGACCGGCGTGTTCGGCCTGATCGGCTTCTCCGGCCGGCGCGATCGCGAGCCCGAGCAGGTCGAGTTCCTCGAGATCCTGCGCCGTCATCTGCAGGACGACTGGTGGTACCAGTCGGTCCTCGCCTTCGCGCTCGAGGAAGTCGGCCGCCTCGACGAAGCGCGCGCGCTGATCGAGCGCAGCATGGCGACCAACCCCAAGAACGCGCACGGCGCGCACATCAAGGCGCATGTGCTGTACGAGATGGGCGAGGATCGCGACGCGCTCGACTATCTCGATTCGTGGCTGCCGACCTATCCGCGCGAAGGCCTGATGCACTGCCACATCTCCTGGCACGTCGCGATGTTCGCGCTGAGCCTGGGACAGACCGAGCGCGCCTGGCAGGTCTACGAGCAGGGCGTGCGGCCCGGCGGCGCCTGGGGCCCGGCGCTCAACGTCGCCACCGACTCGCCGGCCTTCCTGTGGCGCGCCGAGCTGGCGGGCCATCCACGCCGCGAAGGCGAGTGGCGCGAGATCCGCGACTACGCGCTGAAGTCGTTCCCCAAGGCCGGCATCGCCTTCATCGACGTGCATCGTGCGCTGGCCTGTGTCGCGGCGGGCGACAATGACGGCGTCGCCGCCATCGCCGCCGACCTGAAGCAGCGCGTCGAGTCCGGCCGCTCGGTCACCGGCGATGTCGTGCCGCGTCTCGCCGCCGGCCTCGACGCCTACGGCCGCAGCGACTGGAAGGGCGCCATCGCCGCGCTCGAGCCGGCGCTGGTCGAGACCGTGCGTATCGGCGGCAGCCGCGCCCAGCGCGACATCATCGAGAACACGCTGCTGGCGGCATACCTCAAGGACGGCCGCCCCGCCGTCGCCCGCTTCCTGGTCGAGAACCGCGTCGACCGCCGGCCATCGACGCCGATCGCCGGCCTGGCCTGAAGAGGAGTCGAGTCGATGCAACTGTGGACAACGACGGTCGCCTCGCCGCGCGGCACGATGCGGGTGGCGCAGCAGGCCGAGGCGGCCGGCTGGGACGGCCTGCTGGTGGTCGACTCGCAGAACCTCTCCGGCGATCCCTACGTCGCGCTGGCGATGGCGGCGACGGTGACCACCAAGCTCGGCCTGGGCACCGGCGTCACCAACTCCGTCACCCGCCACGCGGCCGTCACGGCGAACTTGATCACCTCGGTGAACCGCGTCTCGCAGGGCCGCGCCGTGCTGGGCATCGGCCGCGGCGACTCGGCGCTGGCGCATCTCGGTCGCGCGCCGGCCAAGCTGGCGCAGTTCGAGCGCTACATGCGGCAGCTGCAGATCTACCTGCGCGGCGAGTCGGTGGCGTTCGACGACATCGACATCCCACTCGACGTCGCGCCGCCGATGTCCGAGCTCGAGCTCGCCAACGCCCCTTCGGCCAGCCGCATCGCCTGGATCGCCGAGGGCGCCAAGGTGCCGGTCGAGGTCGCCGCCAGTGGCCCGAAGGTGATCGCGATCTCCGCGCTGCACGCCGATCGCATCATGTTCACCCTGGGCGCCGATGTGGAGCGCATCGCCTGGGGCATCGAGCTGGCGCGCAAGACGCGCAAGGATGCCGGCCTCGATCCCGACGCCATCACCTTTGGCGCCTACGTCAATTCGGGCTGCCATACCGACATCGAGGTCGCGCGCAGCCTGGTGCGCGGCGGGCTGACGACCTTCGCGCGCTTCTCGGTAATGCACGGCAAGACCAGCGGACCGCTGCAGGGCAAGGACCGCGACGTGCTGAACAACCTGCGCAACGCCTACGACATGCGCGCCCACACGCGCGGCGACTCGCAGCAGGCCACGACACTGACCAACGACTTCATCGATCGCTTCGCCATCGTCGGTCCGCCCGAGGCGTGCGTGAAGCGCTTCGAGCAGCTGAAGAAGCTTGGTCTCGAGCGCATCGCCAGCTCGGGTGCGACGCGCGGCGCCGATCCCGGTTATGCCGCCGCCGGCCGAGCCCTGTTCGAGAAGGAAGTGCTGCCGGCGGTGCGCGCCGCCTAGACGCGCTCGACGCGCGGCGTGCCGAACAGGCCGTGCGGGCGCAGCATCAGCACGAGAACCAGCACCAGCCACGCGGCGACGGCGCCGAAGCTGGGATCGAGGTAGCCGGCCGCGAGACTCTCCAGCACGCCCACCAGCATCGCGCCGACAATGGTGCCGGGAATGCTGTCGAGGCCGCCGATGATGACGATCGGGAACACCTTCAGCCCGACCAGCGCCACGCTGAAGCCGCCGCCCGATACGAACGTCCACAACGTGCCGGCGGCGACGGCGATCACACCCATCGCCACCCAGGTCAGGGTCACGTAGCGCTGCACGTCGATGCCCGAGGCCATCGCCGCCGCACGATCCTCGGCGATGGCGCGCAACGCCACGCCGGTGCGGCTGCGGTGATGGAACCAGGCGACGAGCGCCACGCACAGCGCGGCGATGATCGCCGCCGCCAGCCGATCGGTGGCGATCTGCAGGCCGCCGGCATCGATCGGCGCGCGATCGATCGGCAGCGCGATGTCACGCGGCACGCCGCCCATCATGATCGTGCTGCCGCTGCGGATCAGCGCGCCCAGGCCCAGGGTCACCATGATCAACGAGATCAGCGGCGCGCCGAACAGGCGGCGCAGCACCAGCCGGCTGAACAGCAGCGCCAGCGCCGCCATACCCACGGCCGCCAGCATCAGCGCGCCGAGAAGGCCGAGTCCCAACCCATGCAGGCCGAACGCCACCAGCAGCGCACCGAGCATGACGCATTCACCGAGCGCGAAGTTGATGATACGCGCGGCCTTGTAGACGACGACGAAGGCCAGCGCGATCAGCGCATAGATCGATCCGGCGAGCACGCCGTCGACGACGAGGGCGATGAAGAAGGACACGCAGGCGAAGTCTTGGCGAAGTCGCCGCGTGAGTCCATGGTGCGCCGATGAATCTCGCCAAGAACCACATCGACGTCGGCCTGTTCAGCAACCAGCGCGACGCACAGCTCGCCTTCTGGCAGGGCCCGGTCGGCCTGCCCTACGACCATCTCGGCAAATTGGGCGGCGGCATGCAGCAGCATCGCCACCACATGAACGGCTCGATCCTCAAGATGAACCACGCGCGCGAGCCCCTGCCGCAGATCGCGCCCTCGGGCATCATCGAGGTGCTGATCGCGCGCGAGGGCCTCGACGCGCCGCGCCACCTGATCGACCCCGACGGGAATCGCGTCACCCTGGTGCCCAAGGGCTACGAAGGCGTGGTCGGCATCGGCGTCGTGCTGCGCGTCAACAACCGCGACGCGACGGAGCAATTCTATCGCCACGCCATGCAGTTCGAAGCCGTCGGCCACGGCGTCTATCGCTGCGGCGACTCGCTGGTGATCGTCGGCGAGGAAGGCAAGGTCGAGAAGAGCAAGGAGTGGCGTGCTCCCGGCTACCGCTACACCACGGTGCAAATCTGGGACGCCGCCAAGGAGCACGAAGGCATCCTGGCACGCGGCGGCGAGGAAGGCGCACCTTTGCGCGTGCTGGGCGAAACCGTGCGCTATTCCTTCGTGTGCGATCCCGACGGCAACCACATCGAGATTTCCCAGCGTGCCTCGCTCACCGGCGGTCATTTGTAAATTCTGGCTAGACTGGCTAGAATGTGGCGATGGCCCGCAAGCCCGCCAAACCGCGCCGCACGCGCAAGCCGCGCGCCCTCGCCGAACCGAAGGCGAAGCCGTTCAAAGGCGCGCCCGCGACCTGGCAATTGCAGCACGCCAAGAACCGCTTCAGCGAACTGGTCGAGGCGGCGCTACGCAAAGGTCCGCAGGAGGTGACGCGTCACGGCAAGCCGGCGGTCGTGGTCGTGTCCAAAGAAGAGTACGACCGGCTGACTGGCGCCAGTACCAAGTCGAAGATGGATTTCAAGGAGTACCTGCTGAGCTTCCCGAAGATCGACGGCTTCGATGAGATCATGGAAGAAGTCATTCGCGAGAACCGGCAGATGCCTGATTCGAGCTTCGATCCCGACCGCGATCTCGACTGATGTATCTGCTGGATACCGTTTCGCTATCGCAGACCATCAAGCGCCGACCGGACGCGCACTACTCGGCGTGGTTTGCCCGACAGGATGCGGTGTCCCTGTTTGTCAGCGTGCTCACGCTGGGTGAGGTCTACAAGGGAATCGTGCGACAGCTGAGTGGCGATCCCCGCCACGCGCGAGATCTGCAGGCGTGGCTGAACAAATCGCGGTCTGACTTTGCCGGGCGGATTCTCGACGTGACCGAACCGGTCGCGCTGCGCTGGGGCGAGCTCGTCGCGAGCGGCCCCACGCTACCAATGATCGACACATTGATCGCCGCGACCGCCTTGGTTCACGGCTTCTCGGTGGTCACGCGCAATGTGCGCGACTTCGAACGGGCCGGCGTAGCAGTGATCAATCCGTTCGACTGAACCTCAGGCGTTCGCCGCCGCCTGCTTCTTCGCCCGCTTGCGGTCCTCGGGCTGCAGCAGGCGCTTGCGCAGGCGGATCGCCTTGGGGGTGATCTCGACCAGCTCGTCGTCCTCGACATAGGTGATGGCCTGCTCGAGGCTCATCTTGCGCGGCGGCGTCAGGCGCACCGCCTCGTCTTTCGACGTCGTGCGGATGTTGGTGAGCTGCTTGCCCTTCAGCGGATTGACCTCGAGGTCGCTGTCGCGCGTGTGCTCGCCGATGATCATGCCCTCGTAGACCTGGGTGCCCGGGTCGATGAACATCGGCCCGCGATCCTCGAGGTTCCACAGCGCGTAGGCCACTGCCTCGCCCATGCCGTTGGCGATCAGCACGCCCTTCGAGCGGCCACCGATCGGGCCGCGATGGGCGCCGTAGCTGTGGAACAGGCGGTTCATCACGCCAGTGCCGCGCGTGTCGGTGAGGAATTCGCCGTGATAGCCGATCAGGCCGCGCGACGGCGCATGGAAGACGATGCGCACCTTGCCGGCGCCGCTCGGGCGCATCTCGGTCATCTCGGCGCGGCGCTGCGAGAGCTTGTCGACCACGACGCCAGAGAATTGCTCGTCGACGTCGATCACGACCTCCTCGATCGGCTCCATCTGCTGGCCGGTCTGCGGGTCGGACCGAAACAGCACGCGCGGGCGGCTGATGGCGAGCTCGAAGCCCTCGCGGCGCATGGTCTCGATCAGTACGCCGAGCTGCAACTCGCCACGGCCGGCGACCTCGTAGGCATCGGCGTTCTCGGTCTCGCGCACGCGGATGGCGACGTTGCCATCGGACTCGCGCATCAGGCGTCCACGGATCATGCGGCTGGTAACCTTGTCGCCCTCGCGGCCCGCCAGCGGCGAGTCGTTGACCGAAAAGGTCATGGCGAGCGTCGGCGGATCGATCGGCTGCGACTCGATCGGCTGTTCGACGGCCAGCTCGCAGATCGTGTCGGCGACGGTGGCGGTCTTGAAACCGGCGATGGCAACGATGTCGCCCGCTTCGGCGATCTCGACGCCGGTGCGCTCCAGGCCGCGGAACGCCAGCAGCTTGGTGATGCGGGTCTGCTCAATCACGCTGCCGGTGCGCGACAGCGCCTTCACGGTGGCGTTCGCCTTCACCGAGCCGCTGAGGATCCGGCCGGTCAGCACGCGACCGAGGAAAGAATCGTACTCCAAGGTCGTCACCAGCATGCGGAACGGCGCCTCGGCCTCGACCTTCGGCGGCGGCACGTGCGAGACGACGAGATCGAACAGCGGCGCGAGGTCCTTGCGCGCGCCGTGGAGCTCGAGATCGGCCCAGCCCTGGCGACCCGAGGCATAGAGCGTCGGGAAGTCGAGCTGCTGGTCGTTGGCGTCGAGGGCGACGAAGAGATCGAAGATCTCGTTCAGCACTTCGTCAGGCCGCGCGTCGGGCCGGTCGATCTTGTTGATCACGATGATCGGTCGCAGGCCCAGGCGCAGCGCCTTGCCGGTGACGAACTTGGTCTGCGGCAGCACGCCCTCGGCGGCGTCGACCAGCACCAGCACGCCATCGACCATCGAGAGGATGCGCTCGACCTCGCCGCCGAAATCGGCGTGGCCCGGCGTGTCGACGATGTTGATGCGCGTGTCTTTCCAGACCACCGAGGTGCATTTGGCGAGGATGGTGATGCCGCGCTCGCGCTCCAGGTCGTTGGAGTCCAGCGCCCGCTCGGCGACCTGCTGGTTCTCGCGGAAGGTCCCGCTCTGGCGCAGCAGCGCATCGACCAGGGTCGTCTTGCCATGGTCGACGTGCGCGATGATCGCGATGTTGCGGAGCTTCATTGGTACGCTTTCCGGAGGGGTCGGAGGGGCTTATACGGATGTTGCTGCGCCGCAGCAAGTCGGGTTCCGGGGCGCTGTTGTCAGCTAAACGCCCTATAAGGCACAGGGATTCCGTTTGGTACCGCATCGGTACAGAAGGAGACATAAAGCATCAATCGAATACGAATTCATGACACTTTGATGCTGCGGACTGCAAAAATAAGACAATAGTGCTGACGAATCGAGTCGCTTTCCCCAGGGCTTTGCGGCATACAACGTGCTTGCGACTTCGGGCGGGCGGGACGCCCGGGTCGTTCGTCTCCGACGATCGAGCACTGTAGCAGGGATGATCGCGATGGCTCTGCCACCGAGACAGGGGCTCTACGACCCCACCAACGAGCATGATTCATGTGGCGTCGGCTTTGTGGCCAACATCAAGGGCCGCAAATCGCACGATATCATCCGTCAGGGCCTGCAGATCCTCGTCAACCTGGATCATCGTGGCGCGGTCGGCGCCGATCCGCTGGTCGGCGACGGCGCCGGCTGCATGATCCAGATGCCCGACAAGCTCTTGCGCGCCTGGGCCAGCCGCACCGGCGTCGCCCTGCCGCCGCCGGGCGAATACGCCGTGGCGATGTGCTTCATGCCGCAGGACGAGAAGGCGCGCGCTTTCGCGATCAAGCAGCTCGAGCATTTCATCAAGGTCGAAGGCCAGATCCTGCTGGGCTGGCGCGACGTGCCGACGAATGTCGAGGGCCTGGGCAAGCGCGTCATCGAAACGATGCCGGTGATCCGCCAGTGCATCATCGGCCGCGGCCCGAACACGCGCGACCAGGATGCCTTCGAGCGCAAGATCCTGGTGATCCGCAAGCAGACGCAGAACCCGCTGGCCCAGCTCGAGAAGAAGCGCAAGCTGCCGGGCCTGACGCAGCTCTACATGCCCTCGGTGTCGACGCGCACCGTGGTCTACAAGGGCCTGCTGCTCGCCCACCAGGTCGAGAGCTTCTACGAGGATCTGCGCGATCCGCTGACCGAGTCGGCGCTGTGCCTCGTGCACCAGCGCTTCTCGACCAACACCTTCCCGTCATGGCGGCTGGCGCATCCCTACCGCTTCATCGCCCACAACGGCGAGATCAACACGGTGCGCGGCAACGTCAACTGGATGTACGCGCGCCGCCGCACGCTCGAGTCCGACCTGCTGGGCGCCGACCTCGACAAGATGTGGCCGCTGATCCCGCACGGCCAATCGGACACCGCCTGCATCGACAACGCGCTCGAAGTGCTGGTGGCCGGCGGCTATCCGCTGGCACACGCGATGATGATGCTGATTCCGGAGGCGTGGGCCGGCAACCCGCTGATGGATCAGAAGCGTCGCTCGTTCTACGAGTACCACGCAGCCCTGATGGAGCCGTGGGACGGCCCGGCCTCGATCGCCTTCACCGATGGCCGCCAGATCGGCGCCACGCTGGATCGCAACGGATTGCGGCCGGCGCGCTACATCGTCACCGACGACGATCACGTGATCATGGCCTCGGAGTCCGGCGTGCTGCCGATTCCCGAGGAGAAGATCGTCAAGAAGTGGCGCCTGCAGCCCGGCAAGATGCTGCTGATCGACCTCGAGCAGGGCCGCATCATCGACGACGAGGAGATCAAGCGCACGCTCGCCGAGGCCGAGCCCTACGAGCAGTGGCTGAAGGACACGCAGTACAAGCTCGAGGAGCTCAGCGAGCTGCCCGACCAGCCGATGCCGGGACCGACCAACGATCCCAGCACCTTGCTCGATCGCCAGCAGGCCTTCGGCTACACGCAGGAGGACATCCAGTTCTTCCTCGAGCCGATGTCCAAGGAGCCCGACGATCCGATCGGCTCGATGGGCACCGACACGCCGATCGCCGTGCTCTCGAACAAGGCGAAGCTGCTCTACAATTACTTCAAGCAGAACTTCGCGCAGGTCACCAACCCGCCGATCGATCCGATCCGCGAGGAGCTGGTGATGTCGCTGGTGTCGATGATCGGCCCGCGACCCAACCTGCTGGGCCACCAGGCCGGCACGCACAAGAGGCTCGAGGTCTCGCAGCCGGTGCTGACCAACGCCGACCTCGAGAAGATTCGCTCGATCTCCGAGCTGCTCGACGGCGCCTTCCGCACCGCCACGATCGACACGACGTGGCCGGCGGAAGAAGGCGCCCAGGGTCTCGAGGACGCGATCGAGCGCATCTGCCACGAAGCGACCGACGCGGTGCTGGCCGACAACAACATCCTGATCCTGTCGGATCGCGAGGTGTCGGCCGACCGCATCCCGATCCCCGCCCTGCTCGCCACGGCGGCGGTGCATCACCACCTGATCCGCCAGGGCCTGCGCATGCAGACCGGCCTCGTCGTCGAGACCGGCGAGGCGCGCGAGGTGCACCATTTCTGCGTGCTCGCCGGCTATGGCGCGGAGGCGATCAACCCCTATCTCGCGTTCGAGACCCTGGAGAAGGTGCGCATCGAGAACGGCCTGCCGTTCAAGGCCTACGAGGTGCAGAAGCACTTCATCAAGGCGGTCGGCAAGGGCTTGCTGAAGGTGATGTCCAAGATGGGCATCTCGACCTATCAGTCCTATTGCGGCGCGCAGATCTTCGATGCCGTGGGCCTGCACTCCGACTTCATCGAGAAGTACTTCACCGGCACCGCGACGACGATCGAGGGTGCCGGCCTGCTGGAGATCGCGCACGAGAGCGTGCGGCGTCATCGCGACGCCTACGGCGACAGCCCGATCTACCGCAACATGCTCGATGTCGGCGGCGACTACGCCTTCCGCCTGCGCGGCGAGGATCACGCCTGGACGCCCGAGTCCGTCGGCAAGCTGCAGCACGCCGTGCGCGGCAACCTGCCCGACGAGTACAAGGCCTTCGCACGCACGATCAACGAGCAGACCGAGCGGCTGCTGACCATCCGTGGCCTGATGTCGTTCAAGCTCGCCGAGACGCCGGTGCCGATCGAGGAGGTCGAGCCGGCCGCCAACATCGTGCGCCGTTTCGCCACCGGCGCGATGAGCTTCGGCTCCATCAGCCGCGAGGCGCACACCACGCTCGCCATCGCGATGAACCGCATCGGCGGCAAGTCGAACACCGGCGAAGGCGGCGAGGAGACCGATCGCTTCAAGCCGCTGCCCAACGGCGACTCGATGCGCTCGGCGATCAAGCAGGTGGCGTCGGGCCGCTTCGGCGTGACGACCGAGTATCTGGTCAACGCCGACGACCTGCAGATCAAGATGGCGCAGGGTGCCAAGCCCGGCGAAGGCGGCCAGCTGCCCGGCCACAAGGTCGACAAGAACATCGCGCGCGTGCGTCACAGCACGCCGGGTGTCGGACTGATCTCGCCGCCGCCGCACCACGACATCTATTCAATCGAGGATCTGGCGCAGCTGATCCACGATCTGAAGAACGCCAATCCGCGTGCGCGCGTGTCGGTGAAGCTGGTGTCGGAAGTCGGCGTCGGCACGGTCGCGGCGGGTGTCGCCAAGTGCAAGGCCGACCACGTCACCATCTCCGGCTTCGAGGGCGGCACTGGCGCGTCGCCACTGACGTCTCTGACCCACGCCGGCTCGCCGTGGGAGATCGGCCTGGCCGAGACCCAGCAGACGCTGGTACTCAACGGGCTGCGCGGCCGCATTGCCGTGCAGGTCGACGGTGGCCTGCGCACCGGCCGCGACGTCGCCATCGGTGCGCTGCTCGGCGCCGACGAGTTCGGCTTCGCCACCGCGCCGCTGATCGCCGCCGGCTGCATCATGATGCGCAAGTGCCACCTCAACACCTGTCCGGTGGGCGTGGCGACGCAGGACCCGGTGTTGCGCAAGCGCTTCACCGGCCAGCCCGAGCACGTGATCAACTACTTCTTCTTCGTCGCCGAGGAGCTGCGGGAGATCATGGCGCAGCTCGGCTTCCGCACGCTCAACGAGATGATCGGCCGCGTCGACAAGCTCGACATGCGCCGCGCGCTCGACCACTGGAAGGCCAAGGGCGTCGACCTGACGAAGATCCTCTACCAGGTGCCGGCACGCGAGGGCGTGGCGATCTGGAACAGCGAGCGGCAGGACCACGGCCTCGACCGCGCGCTCGACCACCAGCTGATCCAGGCGGCGCAGCCGGCGCTGGAGAGCCGCGAGCCGGTGCAGATCGAGCGGCCGGTGCGCAACGTCAACCGCACCGTGGGCGCGATGCTGTCGGGCCAGATCGCCCGGCGTTATGGCCATGGCGGCCTGCCCGAGGGCACGATCTCGGTGAAGCTCACCGGCACCGCCGGCCAGAGCTTCGGCGCCTTCGTCGCCCGCGGCGTGGCGCTGGAGCTCACCGGCGACGCCAACGACTATGTCGGCAAGGGCCTGTCGGGTGGTCGCGTCGTCGTCCGGCAGCCGGTGGGTGTGCCGCGCACGCCGACCGAGAACATCATCGTCGGCAACACCGTGCTCTACGGCGCCATCGCCGGCGAAGCCTACTTCCAGGGCGTCGCGGGCGAGCGCTTCTCGGTGCGCAACTCGGGCGCGGTCTGCGTCGTCGAGGGCACTGGCGATCACGGTTGCGAGTACATGACCGGCGGCGTGGTCGCGGTGCTGGGCGACACCGGACGCAACTTCGCGGCCGGCATGTCCGGTGGTATCGCGTATGTCTACGATCCGGCAGGCCGCTTCAAGTCGCTGTGCAACATGGCGATGGTGGAGCTCGAGTCGGTGACTGCGGGCGACGGCGGCATCGACGCCGAGGAGGCCGACAAGCCGCGCCAGCGTTCAGTCAGCGCCTACGACAGCGGCATGGGCGACATGCTGCGCTTCGACGAGGAGCGCCTGCGTATCCTGGTCGAGCGTCACCTGCTCTACACCGGCAGCGAACGCGCCCGCGAGATCCTCGCCGACTGGGATCATCAGGTAAAACGCTTCGTCAAGGTGATGCCCAAGGATTACCGCCGCGCGCTGCTCGACATGCGCGCGGAACGCACGGCGGCCAAGGCCGTCGCCGCGGAGTAGGAACACCAACCCCCGTCATCCTGAGCGCAGCGAAGGATCTTTCCGAAAGATCCCTCGCGTTGCTCGGGATGACAGCGAACGCTGAACGGAGTCTCTAGCGATGGGCAAGCCGACCGGCTTCCTCGAGATCGCGCGCCAGGACCGGGGCTACGAGAAGGTCGAGGCGCGTCTGAAGACGTGGAAGGAATTCGTCCACCCGCTGCCGAACGACACGGTTCGCCAGCAGGGCGCGCGCTGCATGGATTGCGGCATCCCGTTCTGTCACAACGGATGCCCGGTCAATAACCAGATCCCTGATTTCAACAACCTCGTCTATCGCGACCAGTGGCGCGATGCGCTCGAAGTGCTGCACTCGACCAACAATTTCCCGGAGTTCACCGGCCGCATCTGCCCGGCGCCGTGCGAGGCGAGCTGCGTGCTGAACATCGACGACAATCCCGTGACCATCAAGACGATCGAATGCGCCATCGTCGATCGCGGCTGGCAGGAAGGCTGGATCAAGCCGCTGGTGCCGGCGAAGAAGACCGGCAAGCGCGTTGCGGTCGTCGGCTCGGGCCCGGCCGGCATGGCCTGCGCCCAGCAGCTCGCGCGCGCTGGCCATTCGGTGACGCTGTTCGAGAAGAGCGACCGCATCGGCGGTCTGCTACGCTACGGCATCCCCGACTTCAAGATGGAGAAGCACCTCATCGACCGCCGTATGCGGCAGATGGAGGCCGAGGGTGTCGAGTGCCGCACCGGCGTCGAGGTGGGCATGACGATCTCGGTGAAGTCGTTGCTCGAAGGCTATGACGCCGTCGCCCTGACCGGCGGTGCCGAGATGCCGCGCGACCTGGAAGTGCCGGGCCGCGAGCTCGACGGCATCCATTTCGCGATGACGTTCCTGACGCAGCAGAACAAGCGCGTCGCCGGCGATGACGAAGGCCGCGCCGCGCCGCGCGGCACGATCTCGGCCAAGGGCAAGCACGTCATCGTCATCGGCGGCGGCGACACCGGCTCGGACTGCATCGGCACGTCGAACCGCCAGGGCGCCGCCTCGGTGACCCAGCTCGAGGTCATGCCGGCGCCGCCGGAGAAGGAGAACAAGGGCCTGACCTGGCCCGACTGGCCGCTGAAGATGCGCACGTCGTCGTCGCAGGAGGAAGGCGCCGAGCGCGACTTCGCCGTGCTGACCAAGCGCGCCACTGGCGCCAACGGCAAGGTGCAGGCGCTCGAATGCGCGCGCATCGAATGGGTGAAGGACGCGTCCGGCCGCATGGCGATGAAGGAAATCCCCGGCAGCGAGTTCGAGCTGAAGGCCGATCTCGTGCTGCTGGCGATGGGCTTCCTCGGCCCAGTGCGCAAGGGCATGGTCGAGCAGGCCGGCGTCGAGCTCGACCCGCGCGGCAACATCAAGGCCAACGTGGTCGACTACAAGACCTCGGTGCCCAAGCTGTTCTCCGCCGGCGACATGCGCCGCGGCCAGTCGCTGGTCGTCTGGGCGATCCGCGAAGGCCGCCAATGCGCCCGCGCCGTCGACGAGTTCCTGATGGGCTCGACGGTCCTGCCGCGCTGATTCTTACCTTCCCCCGGAGGGGGAAGGTGCCCGCAGGGCGGATGGGGGATGTCGAAGACGGACACCTGCGTTCGTCTTCGACATCCCCCATCCGTCGCTACGCGCCACCTTCCCCCTCCGGGGGAAGGTAGAATTCAGGTGGCGCCGATGGTGTCGTCGATCGCCAGGCCGAGGCGATCGACGATCTCCGCGATCTGCTCCTCATTGACGATGAACGGCGGCGCCAGCAACACGTGGTCGCCGCGTTCGCCGTCGATCGTGCCGGCCATCGGGTAGACGATCAGCCCGCGCGCCATCGCCGCGCGCTTCACGCCGCTCGCCAGCTTGCGCGACGGCGCGAAGGGCTCCTTGGTCGAGCGATCGGACACCAGCTCGACGGCCTGGAACAAGCCGCGACCGCGGATGTCGCCGACATGCGGATGGTTGCCGAAACGCTCGCGCAGCCGACGCGCCAGCGCATCGCCCATCGTGCGCACGTTGGCCAGCAGGTTGTCGCGGCGGATCACCTCCTGCACCGCCAGCCCGGCAGCGCAGGCCATCGGGTGGCCCATGTAGGTGTGGCCGTGCTGGAAGAAGCCGCTGCCATTGGCGAAGGCGTCGTAGATGCGCCGGCCCAGCAGCACGGCGCCGATCGGCTCGTAGCCGCCACCCAGGCCCTTGGCGATGGTCATCAGGTCGGGCGCGATGCCTTCCTGCTCGCAGGCGTGCAAGGTGCCGGTGCGACCCATGCCGCACATCACCTCGTCCAGGATCAACAACACGCCGTGCCTGTCGCAGATCTCCCGCACGCGCTTGAAGTAGCCCGGCACCGCGGTCACCGCGCCCGCCGTCGCACCGACAACGGTCTCGGCGACGAACGCCAGCACCGTGTCAGGACCGAGTTCCTCGATCTTGCGCTCCAGCGCATTGGCGACACGCAGGCCATACGCGGTCTCGCTCTCGCCCGGCTCCTGGAAGCGGTAGGCGAAGCACGGGTCGATGTGATGCGTCTCGATCAGCAGCGGCGCGAACTGCGCGCGGCGCCAGGCGTTGCCGCCTGCCGCCAACGCACCCAGCGTGTTGCCGTGATAGCTCTGCCGGCGCGCGATGACGTGGCGGCGCTGCGGCTGGCCGGTCTCGGTGAAGTACTGCCGCGCCATCTTGATCGCCGCCTCGACGGCTTCCGATCCACCGCTCACTAGATAGGCGTGCGACAGGCCCGGCGGCGCGTCGGCGATCAGGCGGTCGGCGAGGCGCTCGGCGACCTCGGTCGTGAAGAATCCCGTATGGGCGTAAGCGATCGCGTCGAGCTGCTCGCGCAGCGCGGCGATCACGTCGGCGTGGCCGTGACCGAGGCACGAAACCGCAGCACCGCCCGAGGCGTCGAGGTAGCAGCGACCTTCGGAGTCGACGATCTCGATACCGCGTCCGCCGACCGCGACGCGCGGTGGCGCGCCGGTCTGGCGATGCAGGACATGGGTCATGGCTTGGCTCCGCGCGGCAGGTGGACGCCGAAGGTCGCGAGCTGTGACTCGGTGTGGCGCAGCGCGTCGAGCGCGCGCTGACCGCCACGCCCGGCAACCAGTGCCGCGACGATCTCCGCGACCGCGAGCAGCGGCGTCATGGTGTGGAAGAACGAGGGACTGTCGGTCGACACGAGGATGGCGTGCGAAGCCAGTCGTGCCAGCGGCGAAACCTCGCTGTCGGTGATCGCGACCACCGGCACGTCGCAGGTTCGTGCGTAGCGCGCCGTCTCGATCGTGGCGCGCGAGTACGGCTCGACGCTGGCCGCCAGCACGACGTCTTTGGCCGTCGCGCCGCGGATCGCGTCCAGCCCGGTACCGCCGGCGTCGTCGAGCATCACGGTGCGATCGCCCAGCAGCGACAGCATGTAGTGGAAATGCCAGACGGCGCTGTGGCAGGAGCGCAAGCCCAGGCAGTAGATGCGCCGCGCGGTGTAGAGCGCCGACGCGGCGGCCGTCAGGCGATCCAGGGTCGCCGGATCGCCCAGGCGTTCGACCTGGCGCGATAACGCTGCCGCCATCTCGGCTGCGAGCGCGCGATCGCCGCGAAGTTTTTGCGTGCGGACCTGCTCGTCGCCTTTGCCGGCGAAGCCCAGCGTTCCGTCGCGGATGGCGCCGGCGTAGAGGCTGCGCACGGCATCGAAGCCGTCGAAGCCCAGCCGCTTGGCCAGCCGCGTCATCGTGGCGGGCGGCACGCCGGCCTCGCGCGCCTGCTCGCGCATCGACAGCAGGGCGACGTCGTCCGGCCGGTCGAGGATGTGGCGCGCCGCAGCCTGGAGCTGCGGCGACAGCTCGTCGAAGGCGGCGACGATGCGGTCCGCCAGCGGTCCGCGGTCCGCTGCCGCCCGCCCGCTCATCGCAGCGGGATCGGGTACATCAGGCCGCCGCGCGTCCACAGATCGTTGGGCCCGCGCGGCAGCTTCATCGGGCTGCCGACGCCGACATTGCGATCGTAGCTGTCGGCGTAGTTGCCGACCTGCTTGATGATCTTATAGGCCCAGTCTTCGTCGAGCCCGAGCGCCTTGCCGTTGCCCGGCGTCGTGCCGAGCAGGCGCTTGACCAGCGCGTCGTCGGACTTCAGCTGCTCGTCGACATTGGCCTTGGTGATGCCGCGCTCCTCGGCCTCGAGCATCGCATAGTGCGTCCAGCGCACCACCGCCAGCCAGGCATCGTCGCCACGGCGCACGAACGGGCCCAGCGGCTCCTTGGAGATGCGCTCAGGCAGGATCATGTACTCGTCCTTGCCCGTGGCACGTGTCGCCATCGCCGAAGCCAGCGCCGAGGCGTCCTGGGTCATGGCATCGCAGCGGCCGCTGAAGAAATTGTCGTACATCACGTCCTGGCTCTCCACAACGACCGGCTTCATGGTCATCTTGTGGCTGCGGAACCAGCTCGCGAGGTTGAGCTCGTGCGTCGTGCCCTGCGCGATGCAGATCGTGGCGCCGTTGAGATCGGCGATCGACTTCACGCCCAGCTTCTTGCCGACCATCAGCGCCTGGCCGTCGTAGAAATTGATCGCCGCGTGCTGGATGCCCAGCCCGGCGTCGCGCTGCAGGGTGATGGTCGAGTTGCGCACCAGCATGTCGATCTCGCCCGACTGCAGGGCGGTGAAGCGCTGCTGCGCCGAGAGCGGCACGTACTTGGCCTTGGTCGCATCGCCCAGCACGGCGGCGGCCACGGCGTTGCACAGATCGACGTCGAGGCCGCTCCAGCGCCCCTGGCTGTCGGGCAGCGAGAAGCCGCTCAAGCCGACATTGACGCCG
>Ga0213876_10000717_pt1 | contig 23188 bp, 21 predicted proteins | sample BarmaccomBMRX_R9_FD_160113 | JGI IMG/M metagenome (GOLD analysis project Ga0213876, IMG submission 160113) | Root-associated microbial communities from Barbacenia macrantha in rupestrian grasslands, the National Park of Serra do Cipo, Brazil - RX_R9 | ecosystem: Host-associated > Plants > Roots... | reverse complement strand
CAAAAAACGAGAAGACGGGCGAAGAATTTGCACTACATTTTCGAGTTCCTAACGCCACAATTGCCCGCGAGCCCGCTCTGGGAGCGGATCCCGCAATTTTTCCGGCCGGATAACTGTCCAAGATCGGTTAGGGTGGTGCCATGAATTCCCGCAAGAAGGCGGCCAAGGCCGATTCCCGCGAGTGGAAGGCGCCCGAAATACGCGACCTGACGCCTGAAGAAGAGGTCCAACTTGACCGGATGTGTGAAGAGATCGGACGGTTAGTTTGGGGCGAAAAGTGGCCCGAGGCCCGTGAGCGGGCGCGCCGTCTTAACGGCGGGCGCGGCTGAAGCCAAACCGTCCCCCGGAATGGGGGTATTGACCGCCGCGCCAATAACCCCGCAATCCAGAGTGCACCGAGCACCTAACCCATCTTCCGCGATCCGTATCGGAGCCCCATCGCAAAAAGGTAGGATCTTTCTCTCCCCCCTACCCCTTCCGGCGGCCGATGAGAACCCCAGCCGGCGGCAGGTCCGTGCCGCCGGTGAGGATTTCAAGACCTTCGAAGGATGCGAGCTTAACCGGGTGCGAATTGTAGTTGAAGAAGAAGCGCAGGGTGCCGAACCGGCGGGTTCGCACCCCTTCCGGAAGGTCCATGAGTGGAAGCTGCTGCTCGGTGGCCACCATTTTCACCAGATCCCCCAGCCACCGCGAATCAGGCAACGTGGCCAGGTAGAAAAACCGGCCGTGCCGGAAAAGCACCCCCCGGCTATCCTCGAGCCGGGCGAGCGGCTCCAGGTCGGTGGCCACATGTTCGACCCAGATCTCAGCATCATAGCGTTTTCCGTTCCAGTGCACGGCCTCCGGCGCGAAGTCCGGCAAGGCGTCGACGCGGGTCACCCGCAGGGGTAGCAGTTCCTGAACCGGCCCGGGCGGCAGATTTGGCGGGATGGCGAAGTGGGCGGTTTTTGAGCCGAGGCGCGGCCCGAACAAGACCACTCCGGTGGAACGCCGTAACGTCTCTAAAAATTCCGGACGCACGATCGGCAAGGGGGGAACCACGACGAGCTGATAGCCATTCAGGTCTCCCCCTTGCGGCACGATATCCACGTTTAACCCGTGCTGGCGCAGCGCACGGTAGAATCGAAAAACCTCGGCGAGGTAGCAAAACGCTTTCGTTTGCGGCTGGATGGTGATCGCCCAGGACGCTTCATAATCGAAGACGAGGGCGACGTCGCCCCGCTGCGGCGTCTGTCCATCAAACACGGAGAGTTCCTCCCTGAGCTGGGTGATTTCTGCGCAGGCGACATCCGGCTCGCCGTCGGGCAGTTGGAGCCCGGCGTGATACTGCTCTTGCGCAAACGGCGCCTGGCGCCAGCGGAAGTAGCTCACGACTTCGGCTCCGTGCGCAAAGGCCTCCAGCGTCCAGAGCCGCACCATCCCGGGCAGCGGGGCTGGGTTGTAAGGCGCCCAGTTAACCGGCCCCGGTTGTTGCTCCATGATCCACCACCGGCCACGGCCGCAGGCGCGGTAGAGGTCGTGATGCAGCGGACCGTAATCCGGGTCGCCGGAACGCAGGAACTCTTTGCGGTGCGTTTCAGAAAAAAAGGGAACCCTCGCGAGATACCCGAGCGGGTAGACGTCCCAGCTCGCAATATCCAGGTCCCGTCCCACGTCGAAGTGATCGAAATCGGTGAACCCGCCCATAAAATTGTGAGTGATCGGGCGCCCCGGGGAGAGCCGGCGCAACACCTCGATTTGCGCCTTCTGGAACTCGCGGATCATGTCGGAACTGAACCGGCGGAAATCGAGGCAATGCGCTGGATTGGGTTCGGCCGGCGTACGATTCGGCAGTTCAATCTCGTCGAAGTCCCGGTATTCCATACTCCAGAACACGTTGCCCCAGGCGTAGTTCAAGGCTCCGATATTCCGGTATCGCTGGCGCAGCCATTCGCGGAAGCGCGCCCGGGCTGCGGGGGAATAGGAAAGCGCCGTGTCGTGGCAGCCGAGCTCATTATCGATCTGCCAGGCGTGAACCGCCGGGTGATTACCCACCGCTTCAGCCATGCGCGTCACCATCTGGCGGCATTTGAGCCGGTAGCCTTCGTGGGAAAAGCAGTAATGACGGCGCGAACCGAACCCGAGGGGCAGGCCGTCTTCATCCAGCGGAATCATGTCGGGCATCGAGTCGACCAACCACTTGGGTGGGCACGCCGTCGGCGTTCCGGCCACGACCGAAAGCTCCTCATTTTGCGCGAGATCCAGAAAACGTTGGAGCCAGGAGAAATCGAACTGTTCCGGCTCCGGTTCGAACCGGCTCCAGGCGAATTCGGCGACCCGGACGTAACGGATGCCCAAACTGCGCATCCGTTGCAGATCTGAAGGCCAGCGGCCCTCGTCCCAATGTTCCGGGTAGTAACAAACGCCGAGTGACGGCGTCGAAGGTTTTTGTTGTGTCATACGGCAGGAAGTAGTGGTGTCGGCTGGTTAATACAGCTATCAGGGCATCCCGGTTGGGTGGGGTCAGCGGCGGACAAGGAGCACGCCGTACGGCGGCAGTTCCGTTCGGCCCTGGAGTTTTTGCGTTCCCAAGAGGTCGAAGGCAGGCGAGTGGAAGGTTACGGCCTGGGGTTGGGAGGTGAAGTTTAAAAGGAAACAGAACCGTTCGGCCTCATTCGACCGCGTCACGGCCTGGACCTCGGCCGGGATGTCTGCCCAGGAGGCCAACGGGTCTTGAATGGCAAGAGTGTCCAGCAACGCGGCCGCATTTTGAGGGGTGAAAAAACTGCCGAACTGGACGACGCGCCCCTGTCCCTTCTGGAAGAGGGTCACGGCGGGTTGGCCGGCGTAATAGTCGGAGGCGTAAGAGGCCAGCACGCGCACTTCCTGCGCCACCGGAGCCAACGCTTCATTGAAGACCGGCGCCTCCAGCGAGGCAGCGGAACCTTCGAAGCGCAGCACAGACGTCTCGCCCGGGGTTGTGGCCGTGAAGTCTGCGACCCGCACGCCCGTGAGGTTTTCGTAAAAAGCTTTTCCGCCCGCATCGTAACACCAATGGTTGTGGTCCCGGTAACCGCCCCAGCAACCGAGCACCAGGGTCCCGCCGCCTTCCACGTAGGCCTGTAAGGCGGGAATATCGGCGGCCGCCAGCACGTGGGCGTGCGGGAAAAATATGATTTGATAACCTGCCAGATCGCCCGCGTCCTGAACGCCCGAGAGGGGACGTACGTCCGGCCCAAGGTGCCGCTCCGACAAAGCCTGGTAAACGCTGCGCTGATCGGCCTCCCGATGCCGGCCGGTAAAGTGTTCAATTCGGGCATGCGATTCGTTATCGAAGTCGTACAGGATCGCCGCGGTCGAAACGCAACGCGTACCGGTCAAGGTTGCGGATAAGCGCTTGATTTCTTCGCCGAGCCGTTGTGCTTCCTCCAGCCGCCAAGTGTTGCGCTCGTCATGATAAAGCAACCCGTTCCAATGGGCTTCGGCCCCGTAGGGCAACGAACGCCAGCGGAAAAAGAGCAAACCGTCAGCTCCCTGGGCGATGGAATTCCAGCACCAGAGCCGCATCTGCCCGGGCTTGGGCGTGGGGTGAAGGTAGTCGGGATTCCCGTTCAGGATGCCGCCGATCTGGCCGCTGGGGCCCGACTGTTGTTCCAAGACCATGAACTTGGGTGAGAGCCCGCGCATCCGGGACAGGAGCCGAGACTCGGCGCGGTCGCGAAAATGCGGCGGCAACGCAACCTCGCACACCCTGAATTCCGGGTAGGAATCGTACGACACAAAATCGACGGCTTCCTGCACGAACTTCCAGTGATCCACATTCGTCATCGTCTGGAACGCGTTATGGGTGACGAATTGGTGCGGCGCGATCCGTTTGATGATCCGGTACTGCATCGCCCCGAAGCCGACCGTCATGTCGGACGTAAACCGGTAAAAGTCCAGCAACAGGCTAGGGTTCTGGTAAGTGACGGTAGGCCGCGGCAGCCACACCTGGTTCCAGTCGGTGTAGGTCTGGGACCAAAAAGCCGTTCCCCAGGCCTGGTTCAAGGCTTGCAGGGAGCCGTAACGTTCCCGGCACCAGGAACGAAAGGCCTCGTGATCGCTCGGAGCGAAACTGACGTCCAGGTGGCAGTTCAGCTCATTGTCGATCTGCCACCCGATTACCGCCGGATGCGTTTTATAGTGTTCGGCCAGTACCTCGGTGATGCCCTGACACTTCTGCCGATAAACCGGTGCCGTGTAGTTGTACGCTCGCCGCGAACCGTGCGTCAGACGGGTGCCTTCATAACCTACCCGCGACACCTCCGGGTAACGTTCGGTGAGCCAGGCGGGCGGGGTATAGGTGGGCGTACCCATAATCGCCTTGAGCCCGTGCTTCCCGCAAAGTTCAAGTGCGCGGTCGAACAAAGAAAAATCGTAACGGCCTTCCTCGGGTTCCCAAACGCTCCAGGCACCCTCCCCCATCCGGACCACGTTCATGCCGGTCCGAGCGATGCGCGCAAGGTCTGCGTCCCACCGGTTCTCCGGCCATTGTTCCGGGTAGTAAACTACACCGTAGAGAAATGAATCGTAGGAATAGGTCTTGTCCATGGTTGAGGTTTAAAGGCCATCGGAAGGCGTCCGGAGCTGGCGGTGCGCCTGCCGCCCCGGGGTACCACCACCCGCCCGTTCCCAGCGTCCCCCAGGGCAAAGGCCGGATCGACCCTCTCAAGACTTGGTGCAGTCACGGAGGCTGTCTCTTACGTAAACCTGTTGGTTCCGGTCGGAAACGAACGACTCTTGACCTAACCTTTGGTGGCGCCCGCCGTCAGCCCGCCGCGCCAGTATTTACCCAGCACGATGAAGGCGATCAGCAGCGGGAGCACGCTGACCAGCGAACCCAGCGCGATAAGGTTATAGACCGGTTTGCCGCCCGCGGCGGAGCTCAGGCTGTTCCAGACGTTCAACCCGAGCGTCAACGGGTAGAGGCTGTCCTGGCTCAGGACGATCAACGGCAGGAAAAAGTTGTTCCATGCCCCCACGAAACAGAGCAGGGCAACAGTTACCAGGCCCGTTTGCAACAGCGGCATGCCGATGCGCCAGAAAATCTGTCCCTCACCCGCCCCTTCCAGTCGCGCAGCTTCGATCAACTCATTGGGGAAGGACGAATCCCAGAATACCTTCATCAGGTAGAGACCGAATGGGTTAACAAGGCTCGGCAGAATGACGCCTAACATCGAGTTGACGAGGCCGACCTTGTTCAACATCAAAAACAACGGCAAAACCAGCGCCGTCGACGGCACCATGATCGTGCCCAGGATGAAGTTGAACAGAAATCCCTTCGCCGGAAAGTCATATTTGGAAAAGGCGTAGCCGCCCATCGCGCAAATCACGGTGCTGCCGGCCGCGATCGAGAGGGCATAAAGCAGCGAATTGCCGAACCAGCGCACGAAGATCCCATTTTGATAGGTCACGAGGCCGACGAGGTTCTCCAGGAAATGCGTGGGACTGGCAAACCACAGCCCGAACGTCGAGAAGATCTGGCCGTTGTCCTTGGTCATGGCCACGATGATCCAGGTGGCAGGTAACAGGCAGTAGAGGAGAAATGCCGCAAGCACGAAGTTCCGTAAGATTCCTGGAACGGGGGAAACGCCGGCATCCTCCCGAGTGGCGGGCGGCGGCGTCGGCGCGATTACATTTCCGGGAGGCCCTGCAGGAACCGTCGCATCGCCGGGGCCGGTTTGGGAGGGTGATTGTTTCAAGGCCATAAGTCTGCAGGTTCGTTAACTAGGAACCGACGCGCCGCAGGAACGGGCCGCTGATCACGAAGATCAACAACGCCAGCAGAACCGCCAAAGCTCCCGCATACGAGTAGTTGGCGTCGCGCGCCGCGGTCAGATAAAGGTAAAGGTTGGGCGTGATGTTGTCCGCCACGTAACCGAGCGGGCGCAGCACGAAGGCTTCGGTAAAAAGCTGTGAGGTGCCGATGACCGAGAAGATGAACAACAGCTTCAGGGTGGGCATCAGCAACGGGACCTTGATCGCACGCACGATGTCCCACTGCGTGGCTCCATCGACGCGGGCAGCCTCATAGAGTTCCTTAGGGATGTTCTGCAGGGCCGCAAACAGCGTGATCATGTTGTAGCCCGTCCAGGTCCAGGTCACGATGTTAGCGATAGAAAACAGAACCAATGCCGGAGACAGGAAATCAATCGCGCCCCGGTGCAGGGCGGCCAGGAACTGGTTGAACGGCGAGAGATTCGGCGAGTACAGGTATCCCCAGATCAGCGCGCCGATGGCTGTGGGGATCCCGTACGGCATGAAGAAGACGGTTCGGCACACCTTGGTGAAGGCGCCCCGGGACCGGTCCAGCAAGAGCGCCAACGCCACGGCCACCCCCAGCATAATGGGGACCTGCACGACCCCGAATATAAGCATGTTTTTCAAGCCGTTCAGGAAGTCGGTGTCCTGAACGGCCCGAAGGTAGTTCGCCAAGCCCCCAAACACATCCCTGGCCGGGCCGATGCCGACCCTTTTGCGGATGAACAGGCTGAGGTAGATCGCGTAGACCACCGGCGCCAGGTAGAAAGCCACGAACACGGTCAGGAAAGGCGCGAGAAACAACAGGGCGGTCTTACGGTGCTGACGCATGGTTTGGGGGTTTTGGATTTCTGGTGAACCCGGCTTCGCTTCAGCTCACTTCGCCTTGACCTCGTAGCCGTCGCCTTTGGCGTTCTTAAGAGATTCGTTCTGCCAGGCGTCCACGGCCTGCTTGGGAGTCATCCTGCCGCCAAATAATGCGTCGGCCTGCTTATTGAAGTTGTCGTTCACGAAAGCAAACCAAGGCGCCCAGGCGAAGTCCACGTTAACCGCCTTCGAAGCCTGGACATAGACCTCGGCCACGTTCTGGCCGCCGCAAAACTTGCCCGGGTTTTTGTCGGGCTGGTTAAGGTCAGGCGCGTTAAGCCCGGAAAGCGAGGCGGGGAAGATGCCGTAACTGTTCCAGTTATTCAGCACCGGCCCTTTGGCCGTGTTCAACCAGATGGCGAAAAGGGTTGCGGCTTTCGGGTGCTTCGATTGTTTGAGCACCACGTTGCAGCTACCGCCAAAATTGCCGCTGCGAAAGGGCTGATTCTTGTCCCACTGGGGCAGCGGCGCGACGCGCCAGTCGCCGGAGGTCCGCTCGTTGACTGAGGCGGCCAAAACGCCGGGACCCCAGGCCGCTTCGATGCTTGAGGCAATCTGGCCCCCGGCGATCGCGTTAAAAAATTCGCCGGAGAAACCGGGGATGGTCGACACCAGTTTCTTCTTTATCAGCCCGTCCCAGTAGGCGAGCACTTTCTCCGACTGCGGGCTGTTCAGGGTTTGAATCCAGCTGTCACCCGAAGTCTTGAAAAATTCGCCGTTGGCGGCCCAGACCAAGCCCATAAACCAAGGCCCGGTCGTGATGTAAAAATTAGCCATTTTCACCTTGCCGCCGCTTGCCTGGGCAAGTTTCTCGGCTTGTTGCGCGAATTCATCCCAGGTCGCCGGAACGGTGAGCCCGTACTGATCAAAGATCTTCTTATTATAGAGCAAGGCCAGCGGACCTGTGTCTTGCGGGATGGCATACACGATTTTCCCGTCGGGTGACACCTGCCCCCACGTCCAGGGCACAAAATAAGCCTTTACGTTGCCGGCTCCGTATTTGGCCAGGTCGGCGAGTCCGTCAGTCACGATGAAAGACGGCAGAAAGTCGTACTCGATCTGCGCGACGTCCGGCCCGCCGGAACCCGCCTTGATCACGGTTTGCAGCTTCTGGTACTCCGCCGGCCCGCCGCCGACGTTGTTGACGTGCACTTTGATATTGGGGTAAGCCTGCTCGAAAAGGCTGGCAGCTTTGTCCAAGCCGCTCACCCATGACCAGACTTCCAACGTGATCGGGCCGCTCTCGGCCGGGAACTTGCTGTAATCGGGCTCCCGGTAAGACTCTTGGGCACCGGCCGGGGCAGGCAGCAAGCCGGCGAGGCCTGCCCATGCCGACACCAGAAGGGCAGCACCGGTGCATCGGGAACGCGAAGGAGAAACCAGCGAAAACCAGCGGTAAAGGATGGAGTGACGCATAGGGGAACTAGGCCCACTGATGAGTGGAGCCGAACTATCCAAGCCCAAAATGGGGTAGTACGCAAGCCCGACCCTCGGGTACGCCGGGTGCCGGTGGGCGGGTAAGGTTCGGGTTCAGGGTTCAGAGTTCGGCGGTGCCGCCAGTGCTGGAAGGCGACGTAAGCCAACCCGGCGCGGAACTTGCCGCCGAATCATCTCGTCATTTCTTCTGGTTGGGTTACCCTCCGCCTCGCCTACAGCATGCAAATCCAACGCGCCGCCGCGGATGACCTGCCCTCGATCCTCCACCTGCAGAGACGCGCCTATCAGACTGAAGCCGAGCTTTGTGGCGACCCCAACCTGCCGCCCTTGCGGCAGACGGCGGCTGAGTTGTTAGCCGAATTTGCCGGCAGATGCTTTTTCAAAATCGCTGAGCGCGGGCAGCTGGTGGGTTCGGTACGGTGTTGGTTGGAAGCAAACACGGTGCACATTGAGCGGCTGATCGTGCTCCCGGAGTGGCAAGGTAAAGGGCTTGGGACGGCCCTGTTGGCGCGTGCGGAACGGTGCTTTGCCGAGGCATCCTACGCCGAACTGTTCACTGGACATCGCAGCGAGAGGAACCTGCGGCTTTATCACCGACTCGGCTACCGTGAGGTAAGGCGTCAAGCCCTCAGCCCGCACCTCACGCTGGTTTTCCTGCGGAAAGATCTGTCACCAACGCCGAGTTAGCGAGGGTTGTTTTGCCATCAGCAACCGGCCTGGGCAGGCTACTTAGGTCCCGGATCAGGAGGAGGCTTGAGCTTTTGGACCGTCCCGGACCGGTGGGCCCGGGCCAGCGTGGCCGGTGAGTGTCCCTGGTCTTGCAGACTCGGTTAACCTGACCTCCCGGCGAAAAGTCGACTCTCCCTCGAGACACGTGCAGTTTGCACGGAAAATGTGGCAAGTACCGCCCATTTGGGCGCAGGCGGCCCGCAAGACGCCTGCTGAGCGCGGGAACCCCGGTTCCCTCTGCCCCTACCCCGGGAAGCCATCCCCGCGGCTTTTCCCTTTGTATACAACTTTTGACAATAGCTCACCGGCCGGGAAGTGTGGGCTTGTGGCGCTGGCCCCCTACGATCACAAAGCTCCTTAACCAAATTCGCGCCAGGGCCTATCAACCTACCACACCAAACCTTATGGAAACCCGACCCCTCGGCCGCTCCGGCTTGCACGTTCCCGTCCTCGCACTCGGCACCATGACCCTCGGCGGCGGTGACTTTTTCAAATACATGGGCGATGTCCAGGCGGACGAAGCCCGACGGCTCCTGGACGTCTGCCTGGAGGCAGGGCTGAACCTCATAGACACCGCCGACGTCTACTCCCAAGGCGCAAGCGAGCAGGTTGTCGGCGCGGCGATCCAAGGCCGGCGTGACCAAGTGCTGTTGGCTACCAAAGGCTTTGGCCGTATGGGCCCGGGGGTCCACGACGTCGGCCTGTCACGTCAACACCTGATCAAAGCCTGCGAAGACTCGCTGCGCCGGCTCGGCACCGACTACCTTGATTTGTATCAGGTCCATACCTTCGATGCGCTCACGCCCGTCGAGGAAACCCTGCGCGCACTTGACGACCTCCAGCGCGCGGGAAAGGTGCGCTACGTGGGCTGCTCGAACTTCGCGGGCTGGCACCTGATGAAAAGCCTCGCGATCTCCGAGCGCGAGGGGTTGGTCCGCTACGTCAGCCAGCAGGTTTATTATTCGCTGCTTCACCGTGACACGGAGAACGAGCTGATTCCGCTGAGCCTGGATCAGGGTGTCGGTATCCTGGTTTGGAGCCCGCTTTCTTTCGGTCTGCTCGGCGGCCGCTACCGCCGCGGCGCGCCGCAGCCCGATAACACGCGCCTGGCTAACATGGAGGCTCCCGGCACCGTGGACTGGGAGCGCCTCTTCCGCATTGTAGAGACGCTCGACGCCATTGGCCGGGAACGGGGCAAAAGCGTGGCGCAAGTGGCGCTTAACTGGCTCCTGCGCCGGCCCGCAGTTTCCAGCGTCATCATCGGCGCGCGTAACGAGGCGCAGTTGCGGGATAACCTGGGCGCCGTCGGCTGGAGCCTCTCGGAAGCGGAGGTTCGCCGGCTGGAAGCGGCCGGCGACTTGCCGGAGCCTTACCCTTACTGGCACCAACACAAATACGCGTCCGATCGCAATCCCTTGATCGCCCGCAATTACGTGGGGTGAATTGGGATTGAGGATACGCCCGGCTCCCTCGGCAGGCCGTCCGCGGGCGCCGTGGTTTTCCCGCGATTCAGGAAAAAGAGATTCCAGTGCGCCCGGGTGCTCAGGCAATGAATGGGAGGACCTGCTCCGGGGCCGGTATCCTGGACGTTGACCGCTGCCGTAAGGTTCGGCGCCCTGACCCGCGGAGTCTCCCGCTCCCCGATAAAGACGGCCTGCTTCCTACACATTCGCTTTGGAAGCATGCTTGACAGACCAAACGTTTGGCTTTTATTGACCTGGTCAAGAGGCAAGACCAGTTTTCCGATCAGGCCTTTTCTTGACAGCTGTTTCCCCAAGCTGACTGGCTTTTATGATTCCTCCGAGGTTCGCCGTGCGGATAAAGGGCTTCGGCAAGTGCCATGCCTCGTTACCCAACTTTTCACGAATCCAAAGGTCATGCTGCCCCTTCAAGAATGACGATCCAGGGCAAGCTGCGTTTCTACCCGTCGAAGCCCCCTCAGACATCCCTCTATGAACCCCTCGCCTTCCTTGCCTCTGAACCCTGACGGCCTGACCCGCCGCGGTTTCCTTACCCTCAGCGCCAAGTCCTCTGCGGCTTTGCTTTTACTTCGTTCGGCGTCTTCGGCCGCAGCGGCCCAGAAGGGCGCGCTTAGTTGGTTTATGTGGGGCAACACCGATCCGGAAATCAACCTCTGGAAGGAAATCGCCGGCATCGCCCATAAGCAAGACCCGAACCTCCAGATCGACCTGACCACCGCAGGTTGGGGCGATTACTGGACCAAAATGACGATGGAGGCCGCTTCGGGGGGCATGCAGAACATCGTTTCCATTCAGAGCCAGCGAACTCCCCAATTCGCGTCCGCATTCCAGCCGCTCGATCCGTTGGTCAAGGCACAGAATTTCGACCTCAAGGCGTTCGATGCGACGATCCTGCAGGCATTGACCTTCGACGGGGCCTTGCGCGCGTTACCCTATGACTTTGGGCCCCACATCATCTTCTATAATAAAGACCTGTTCAAACGCGACAACGTCCAGGAACCCAAAGCGGACTGGACCTATGACGAGTTTCTGCAGACGGCTAAGAAGCTAACCCACGGTAACCAATACGGCTTCGCCGCGTTTCCTTACCCGGACTTCTGTTTCCCGTTTATCTTGTCGGACGGGGCCACTTACCTGAACGCTCAAGGCGAGATTGACGTCGTCAACGCCGCTTTCGTTAAGGCGTATGACGCCTACGCGGCGCTCGTCCACCAACTCCACGTTGCGCCGCCGCTGCCCGCCACGCAAGATGCCAACACGGGGTGGTCCTTATGGACGGCGGGCAACGCGGCGATGGTGGTCTCGGGCCCCTGGGACGTCGTCAACGCAAAAAGCTCTGCGAAGTTTGAGTTCGGACTGGCGAGGATCCCTAAAGGCAGCAAGGGTTCGATCACCGTCGTAGGCGGCTCAGGTTTTGGCATTTCGTCCTCCGCCAAGGACCGGAACCTGGCGTTCAAGGCGATCGCGGCATTGACCAGCGACGAGGCCGAGGAACGCCTGGCCAGCGCCGGCCGCGCTTTTCCCGCGCGGAAAGCCCAACAGCCCTCCTGGTACAAGAACGCCCCGCCCGGCAGCGAGGAGATACTCAACAGCACCCTCAACGGCGGCGTGGTCCCGTTTAAGACCACGCCAAACTGGCAACAATTTAACCTTCTCTTCGTGCAATATGGGATTCCGGTGATGAACGGGCAAACGCCGGCGGCCACTGCCCTGCAGCAGGTGCAAGCGCAAGTTTCGTAGGAAGCGTCGTCCCTATGCCCTCCTCGCCTTCCAAGGCGGTGTCGCCTCACAGCAGTATCCCTGCGGAACGCCACCGCCGGGGCGCTAAACCCCGGAAATCCAGCACCGATTACACGAAGGCCTCTACCGTGCTCGCCTTTTTGCTGCCGAACGGGCTCGGATTCCTTGGGTTCACGCTGCTACCCCTGCTGGCTGCGTTGGTCATCAGTTTTTTTAGCTGGCCGGTGCTTGGACAGCACAGGTTCATTGGACTGGAAAACTACATCAGACTTTTCACCAAAGACCCGGTCTTCTTCCGCGTTTTCCTCACCACGCTCTATTTTGTCATCGGGTACGTGCCGTTAAATCTCGTCTTGGCGGTGGCCGTCGCCGTGTGGTTGAACAGCGGCATTCGAGGCGGCAAGCTTTTCCGCCTCATTTTTTTTCTGCCCGTTTTCACCCCCATGGTCGCCAACGCGTTGGTCTGGCGACTGCTGTTGACCCCGCACGGGGTGGTTGACTACGCGTTAACCCTGTTTCACCTGCCTTCTCCCAACTGGCTTGGGTCGGACCGCTTGGCCATGCCCGCCATGGTTCTCATGTCAGTCTGGCAAGGGTTTGGCTACAACATGCTGGTCTTTTCTGCCGGGTTGCGTTCCATCCCGCGCCCTTTATACGAGGCAGCCGCCATCGACGGCGCGAAGCCGTGGACTCGCTTCCGGAGGATCACGCTCCCCCTGCTGACGCCCTCCATCTTTTTCGGTATGGTGATGACCTTCATCACCTCCTTTCAAGTGTTCGTTCAACCCTACGTGCTGACGGCTGGAGGGCCCGGGGTAAGCACGACGACCGTGGTCTATTACCTATACAACAACGGGTTCCAATACTTTAAAATGGGTTACGCCTCCGCCATCGGTTGGGTTCTGTTTGCCGTCATCATGGTGGCCACGGCGCTGCAGTTCGGGCTCCAAAAGCGATTCGTGCACTATGAAAGCTGACGCTGCCGCCGCCCGAGGGCTTTGGCCGTTTGCCTCGCAGACGGGGATGATTGTGCTCGCCGCGCTCTGGCTCTTTCCGTTCCTGTGGATGCTGAGTACCGCCCTTAAGCCCAATGCCGAGGTTTTTCAGTTTCCGCCAAGGCTGTTCGGTTCGTCCGTTCAATGGTCCAATTTCCCGGCTGCCTGGAACGTCGTTCCGTTTGGGCGGTTCATGTTCAACGGGTTGGTGGTGTCGGGGGTGGGCACGCTGCTGGTGCTGTTTACATCCATCCTTTCGGCTTACGCCTTCGCCCGGCTGCAGTTCTGGCGGCGCGAACAACTCTTCCTGATTTATTTGGGAACCCTGATGATTCCTCAAGAAGTCACGGTCGTGCCGTTATTTCTGCTGATGAAATCGCTTGGCTGGGTCAATACCTATCAGGCCTTAATTCTTCCTTCGGCCTTTACGGCGTTCGGGACGTTTCTGCTCCGTCAGTTTTTCCTTACCATCCCGCGGGATTTTGAAGAGGCCGCGCGCATCGACGGCGCCACCCGGTGGCAGATCCTCTGGACGGTGATCGTGCCGATGGCCCGGCCGGCAATCGCGGTTCTGGCGCTGTTTACCTTCATCGGTTACTGGAACAATTTTCTCTGGCCGTTAATCGTCGGCAATACCCGCGAAATGGCCACCGTCCCGGTGGGTCTCAACCTCTTTAACGGCCAACACGGCACCGAGTGGAACTACATGATGGCCGCGTCCACAATTTCGATTCTGCCGACGGCGATTCTCACGGTGGCGTTACAGAAATACATCATTGAAGGGATTTCCATTTCCGGCTTTGGCGGCCGCTAACGCCGGGCGCGCCAACCGTCCACCCTGCCCTGATAAGCTAAACCCAAGGACCTACATTGAAAGAAGCCGAATTACGCTTTCGTCAAATCCACCTCGACTTCCACACCAGCGAATGCATCGAGTCCGTTGGGTCGGGGTTCGACCCGGACGAGTTTGCCGAGACGCTGGCGAGAGCAAACGTCAACTCGATTACTTGCTTTGCGCGCTGCCACCATGGGTGGCTTTATTTTGACTCGAAAGCCTTTCCCGAACGCAGGCACCCTCACCTGCAGCAGGCGTTGCTTCCCCAGCAGATCGAGGCCTGCCACCGCCGCGGCATCCGCGTGCCGATCTACCTCACGGTCCAGTGGGATTATTACACAGCGACGCACCACCCGGAGTGGCTGGCCCAGGACGGCGAAGGCCGGGTGATCGGCACGCCCCCGTTCGAAGCGGGCTTCTACCAGACGCTGTGCGTGAACTCGCCTTACCGTGAATTCCTCAAACAGCACACGGCGGAAGTGTTGGATCAGTTCCCGACCGACGGCCTGTTTTTCGACATCGTATGGCCCGTCCCCTGCGCCTGCCGTTATTGCCGCGAAAAGATGCTTGCAGCCGGCATGGAACCCAGCAACGAAGCCGCCCGCAACCGGTTCGGCCTCGAGACCATCAATGAATTCAAGCAGGACATGACGCACTTCGTTCGCAAACGGAACCCGGAGTGCACGATCTTTTACAACGCGGGGCACGTCGGGCCTCGGCACCGGCCGGTCAAAGGAGCATACAGCCATTTCGAGCTGGAAACGTTGCCCAGCGGCGAGTGGGGTTACCTGCATTTTCCGGTGACGGTCCGCTACGCCCGAACCCTCGGGCTCGATTGCTTAGGGCAGACCGGCAAGTTTCACACCTCCTGGGGCGACTTTCACTCTTTCAAGAACCTGGCCGCCCTCCGCTTCGAGTGCCTCCGCATGCTGGCGCACGGCGCCAAGTGCCTGATCGGCGATCAACTCGCACCGGGCGGGCGCATCGACCCGGACGTTTACCGCTTGGTCGGCGAAGTCTACGGGGAAGTGGCGCGCAAGGAACCCTGGTGCGCCGGCGCGCAGGCCGTGACCGAAATCGGCGTGCTCACCCCGGAAGAGTTCACCGGCGGCGCGGTGGGCGTGCTGCCCGAGGCCCTGAAAGGCGCGACCCGGCTCCTTGAACAAGGGGGCCACCAGTTTGACGTGCTGGATTCGGCCAGCGATTTTTCCAAGTACCGCGTCCTGCTGCTGCCCGACCACATCACGGTCAACGAGGAACTGGGGCAAAAGCTGGAAGGCTACGTCGCAGGCGGCGGCAGCGTCATCGCCAGCTTCGCTTCCGGGCTGGACGAAACGCGGAGCCGATTCGCCACGGAACTCTTCGGGGTAACGCTCGCCGGTCCGGGCCCGCGCGACTCGAACGGCAACCTGGTTCGCGGCAAGCCGTTCGAACGCCATGACTACTGCGAGTACCTCCGGCCACAGGGAGAAATCGGCCGCGGCCTGCCGGCGACCGAACACGCCATGTACCGCCGGGGCATGGCCGTCGGGGCCGGGGCGGAAACCGAAGTGCTTGCGCCGATCGTCGGTTCGTTTTTCGACCGGACCTACCGCCATTTCTGTTCCCACCGGCAGACGCCCTCTTCCGGCCGGGAAGTCCAGCCCGGCATCGTCCGTAAAGGCCGCTGCATCTACTTTTCCAGCCCGATCTTCAGCCAGTACAACGACAACGCCCCGCGCTGGTGCAAGCAGTTGGTTCTGAACGCGCTCGAGCTTTTGCTCCCGGAGCCTCTGGTCCGACACGACGGGCCCGGCACGCTGCAGGTGACTCTCACTGAACAAGCGGGACAGGGTCGATGGATCCTGCACCTTTTACATTTTATTCCTGAGCGGCGAAGTGAAACGATGGACGTCATCGAAGACGTGATCCCGTTATTCAAAGTAAAGGTCCGGGTGAGGGTCCCTCGTTCCGTTCGCGAGGTGGCCGTGGTACCTGAAGCCGCATTGGTCCCCTTCCGCACGGAAGGCCCCTATGCGGTTTTCGAGATCGATCGAATCGACGGCCATACGATGGTTAGTCTGACGTTTGGTTAGCGTTTCGGGCGCAGGCGCAGAAGAAGGCGTGAAGGCGATTGCCGGCTGGGCGTTACACCGCGCCCGGAGTTTAGTTGACGAAAGGAAAGTTACTTTAGGCCTATGCAATACCGCGAACTAGGAAGCACGGGCATGGACGTATCGGTGCTCAGTTTCGGCGCATCGTCGTTCGGCGGCGTCTTCCACCCGGTGAATCTCGATCAATGCATCGAGACGGTGAGGGTTGCCCTGGACGGCGGCATTAATTTCATCGATGTCTCGCCGGCTTACGGGGAGACACTCGCAGAGACCAATTTGGGCAAGGCACTCCGCGGCATCCGCCGCGATCGATACTACCTCGCCACAAAAGTCGGGTCTTACAGTGAGGCGAAGGGCGACTACGATTACTCGGCGGGGCGCACCGAACGTAGCCTTCACGAGAGCCTCAAACGGTTGGACTTGAATTATGTGGACCTGATCCAATGCCACGACATCGACTTTGCGGATCACGATCAAATTGTGAACGAAACGCTTCCCACGTTACACCGCCTTAAGGGGCAAGGGTTGGCGCGCTTTGTCGGCATCACCGGCCTGCCGCTCAAGATTTTCCCGAGCATCCTTGATCGGGTCGAGCCCGGCACGGTCGATACGATCCTGTCGTTCTGCCATTACGAGTTAAACGACGACTCGCTGACCGACCTGATTCCCTACCTCAAGGAAAAAGGCGTGGGTATTATCAACGCATCGCCCACCGGCATGGGCCTGCTGACGCCGCAGGGCCCGCCCGCCTGGCACCCCGCCAGCAAGGCCATCGTGGAGGGTTGCCGCAAAACCGTCGAGTGGTGTCGGGCAAAAGGCATCGACATCATCAAGCTGGCGGTGCAATACTCGTGCTCGCACCCGGACATTGCCACCACGCTGGTAGGCACGGCGCAACCCGACGCCATTCGGGCCAACATCGCCTACGTCGACGAGCCGATGGACAATGGGCTTTTGGCCGAAGTGCTTGAGGTCCTTAAGCCGATCCACCGTTTTAACTTCACCCGCGGCCGTCCTGAGCACCGCGACCCGCTCGTGGGCAGCTAAACAAAGCTTTTGGGTGGCGTTTCCCCGGGTTGAACGTTCGGCGGGCCAAACCCATCTAAGAACTGATCCCCATGCTGAAGACCGGAATCCTTAACCCGCACCTTAATTCACTCTTGAGCCGCGTGCGCCACACCAACGCGCTCGTCATCGCCGACCGCGGCTTTCCATTTTGGCCTGGGATGGAGATCGTGGACCTTTCCCTTGTTGACGGCATCCCGACCGTTTTGCAAGTGCTCCTGGCCATCCGGACGAACTTTGTCATCGGCCAATCCTTCGTGGCGGAAGAGTTTTTCTCGAGCAACCCGGAGGAAACCCAATCCGCACTCGCCCATGCCCTCGAGGGCATCCCGATCACGCGCGAACCCCACGTGGCTTTAAAAAAACGGGTGCCTGACGCCATCGGTTTGATCCGGACTGGGGACGCCACGCCTTACGCCAACCTCATCCTTATTTCTGCTTGAATATGAAGACGATCCGCCTTGAGGAACCCGGCCGCCTTGCCCTCCTGTCTACCGAAGGGCCTCCGGCGCCTGCATCGATCCAGCCCGAGGAAGCGCTCGTGCGCGTTCACCGCATCGGCGTTTGCGGCACCGACATCCATGCCTTCAACGGCAGGCAACCCTTTTTCAATTACCCGCGAATCCTCGGTCACGAACTGGGCGTCGAGGTGGTGGCCGTGGGTAGTTCGACCACAAACGTGAAACCGGGCGACCGCTGTTCGGTTGAACCCTACCTCAACTGCGGCAACTGCATTGCCTGTCGCCGCGGTAAGCCCAACTGTTGCGTACAACTGCAGGTGTTAGGCGTCCACACCGATGGCGGCATGCGCGAGGCCTTTGTTGTCCCGAGCCGCAAATTGCACCCTTCGGAGCGGCTGACGCTGGATCAGTTGGCCCTGGTCGAAACGCTCGGGATCGGGTGCCACGCCGTGGACCGTGCGTGCGTTGAGGCGGGCGAATTTGTGCTGGTCATCGGCGCCGGCCCCATTGGGCTGGCCGTGGTGCAATTTGCAATCGAAGCCGGAACGCAAGCCATTGTGCTCGACATCAACCCGAAACGCCTCGAATTCTGCCGCGAACGGCTGGGCGCCCCTCACGTGATCAATGCCGCGCTCCAGGACCCGCTCGAAGCGCTTAAACAGGTTACTTCCGGCGATCTGCCGACGGCCGTGTTTGACGCCACCGGCAATCCCAAATCGATGATGGGCGCCTTTGACTACCCCGCCCATGGCGGCCGGATGGTTTTCGTCGGGTTGTTCCAGGGGGAGGTCACGTTTAACGATCCGAACTTCCACCGGCGTGAGCTCACCCTTTCGGCCAGCCGCAACGCGCGGCCGCAGGACTTCACCCGCATCATCCACCTCGTCGAAGCGGGCCGGATTGACACCGGACCGTGGATCACCCATCGCGCTTCGTTTGCCGACGCGGTCACGGAATTTCCCGCGTGGACTCGGCCCGAGACCGGCGTGATCAAAGCAATGATTGAAGCCTGATTGGGTGCGCCCTGACCTGGGTCCACGGTGACGTGCACGCACGCCTTCTCAACCCAACGCGGTCCTGCTAACTATCTGTTGGCGGAAGCACCGGGCCCTTAAGCCCACACCAACGCCGTTCCAACCATCCGCTAACGATAAAAAGGTGAAAATCGACGCCCATCACCACTTCTGGAGGTACTCCGCGGCGCAGTACGGGTGGATCGATGACGCGATGAGCGCCATTCGCCGCGATTTCCTCCCGTCGGACTTGGAGAAAGACATTCGCGACGCAGGCATCGACGCCGTTGTCTCGGTGCAGGCACGGCAGACGCTCGAAGAAACGCGTTGGTTACTGACCATGGCCGCCCAGCATGATTTTATCAAAGGCGTGGTCGGCTGGGTGCCCCTGGCCGAACCTTCCCTCCGCGACGAGTTGGACCGGTTCCGGGGTGACCGTCGGTTGCGGGCCGTTCGTCACGTGGTCCAGGCCGAATCGGACGGTTACCTGCTGCGCGAAGATTTCAACGCCGGGGTGTCCGTCCTGCGGGAGACAGGGCTTGCCTACGACCTGCTCATTTACGAGCGCCAATTACCCGAAGCCATCCGCTTTGTGGATCGGCACCCGCAGCAGGTTTTCGTGCTTGACCACCTGGCCAAACCGCGCGTTAAAGAGAACCTGCTTGAACCGTGGCGCCGAAATCTCAAGGAGCTTGCCCGGCGCGAGAACGTGTACGCCAAGGTCTCCGGCCTGGTCGCGGAGGCTGATTACCACGCTTGGACCGAAGCGCAACTTCGTCCGTATTTGGAGACGGCGCTGGAGGCGTTTGGCCCGCACCGGCTGATGTTCGGCTCCGACTGGCCGGTCTGCTTGGTGGCGTGCCCCTACCGGCGTTGGTACGACGTGGTGCACCGCTTTGCCGCCTCACTCTCGCCCGAAGAGCAAGCAAGCCTGTTTGGTCGCACGGCGGCGTGCGCCTATCGCCTGCATGAGGCGTCGTAAGATGCGGATGTGCGGCCTCTACGCGGTTGCGCGCACAAGCCGGCGCATCGGCGCAAAGCGTTCCGCGAATCGAGAGATCTACGCTGCACGCCGCGGACGGTTAAAAACAGGAGTTACCTACACTTTTTTGTTTTCCGTGCAAGTGCCGGGAACGGCTGCAGTCAGGCGTTTTCGCGACCGGCCCAATGGGGTCGCACAGAGACGGCCTGCCCACGTAAGACAAATGATAGCTTTTGTGATACGCTAGGGCCATGGCCGACCACGCCTCCACGACGCGCACCCGTTTCCAAGAAGCCTTGGAAGCCGTGCACGTACTGCCCGAAGGAAACGGCTGGACGGTGATGCAGGCCGGGCACGACCCGCAGGCGTTCGCCGATCGAGAAACGGCCTTGCAAGCGGCCCAACGTTCTGCGGCCTTGCGCCGCGTAAGCGTTTTGGTGCACGAATCAGAGCGTGCCACCCGGACCGAGTGAGGACCAGCGGCCGACGAAGCGGGCCGTGTTCATCAATTGCCCTTTCGATGCGGCTTATCAGCCGATGTTTGACGCCATCGTCTTTGCCGTCCACCGGTGCGGTTTCCTGGCCCGGTGCGCCCGCGAGGACGGCGACAGCGACCAGGTGCGGATCGACAAGCTCGTGCAAATGATCGCCGAGTGCGAACTCGGCATCCACGACTTGAGCCGGGTCGACACCGAAGGCCGGCTGCCGCGCTTCAACATGCCCTTTGAACTGGGGCTTTTCATCGGCGCGCAACGCTACCGGCCGGAAGGCCAGCGGCCTATCGGGGGCTTGGTCCTCGAAGCCGAACCGTACCAGCACCAGCGCTTCCTTTCAGATTTGGCGGGCAACGACTTTGAGGCGCACCACGGCAGCCCGGCCGAGGCGGTCAACGCCGTTCGAAAATTCCTGGCCGGCCATTCCCAGGCGCCGGTGCCCGGCGGCCGCCAGATCCTCCAAGACCACGACTTTTTTCGTAAAATCGTGCTGCCCGTGCTGCTTGAAGGCCGTCAGCAGGACCTCGAGTCGCTGACTTTTCGCGAGTTTCGGGATTACGTGCAACAGGTGGTTGACCGGCAAGTGGCCGAGCGGGGTTCTCGGTCTGCGCCCCCATCCACCGGCCCTTAACTAAATGGCAGTGGACTAAACCCGAGCAAGGCAAGCGTCAGGGAAGCGCCACGGTGTGGGGATGACTGAGCCATGAGTTCATAGCGTGTCCTGCGGTTTACTTTTGGAGGGGCTACCGTCCCACCCCAGGCGCTCAATCTGCTTGGCGGCATTGTCGATGATGTCGGTCACCGCCGCGAGCTGGTCAGGGGGCAACTGGTCGCCGCGCATGCGGAGCACCATCCGGAGATTCTCCATCGCCCGCATGATCGGGCCGGAACGGTCGCGCGCGTGCCGCTCGCCGGCCTGTTGCAACCGGTGCAGGATGGCATCCGTCATCTCGCGGTTGGCATCAAGTTCGCGCCGCCCTTGATCCGTGATCGAATAGAGTTTGCGCGTGCCTTCGACGGTGACCGCAGCCAGTCCCATCTCCTCCAGCATGGTGAGCGTGGGATAAATAATGCCCGGGCTGGGCGCATGGGCACCGCCCATCTGGTTCTCGATCAGCTTGATGATTTCGTAGCCGTGGCGCGGGGCGTCGCTGATCAGGTGCAGGATGACGAAACGCAGGTCACCGCTCTCAAAAAAGCGGCCCGGCCCTCCGCCGCGATGCCCGCGGCCTTCGTGTTCGAATCGACCTCGGCCGAAGTGCCTGTCCTCATAAGGGTGTCCGTGGAAAGATTTCATGGCTTCTATCGAGATATGCTTTTTCATAGTACGATATATCGCGATATGCGCAACCTGTTTCTGATTTTGATAGAGGCTTTCGGTCAGGAATGACCGCATCACCGGCTTGGACTTCGAGGCGCTGGTGTCGGCGGACGGTCGACCCCGCCCAACAGGACGCCCCGGCCTAAAGCGACCGGCTGTGCCGTGAAGCCACCACCATTCACCTTATGAGCGCCCTGTGAAACGTATATGAACTTTACCCCGCCGGGAGCGATCATATACTCCGTCAAAGCGCCCGCCCACGAGCGGCCCGGGCGGCGATAAACGGCCGAAACCTGGTGGACGTTTGGCCTCGACACCCCTCTCGCGCCTGCGGTAGAAAAAGGGCTTGCCTCCGGTTCCTGCCACAGTCAGGGACCTCCGACCAGAGCTTCGCTTTTCCCTTTGCGCCCATGAATGCACCCGGTTCGAATCCAACACCGAACCGCTTCTCCCTCCCTTCAGCCCTCGCCTTGATCGTTGGCGCGGCGCTGCTGTTGCCGAGCTTGGGGCAAATGAGTGGTCAACCGCAGCAAAGCGCCAGTGCCGGTGCGGCTTCCGGCACGCCGCAGCCGGGTCCGGTCCACGCCTTGAAGGTCACCGTGCTTTCCACCATGCTGACCGACGCGGCGGGCGTGGGCGAATGGGGCTTTTCCGCTCTGGTGGAGGTCGCGGGCAAACGCCTGCTCTTTGACGCCGGCGGCCGGCCCGATACCGTGCTCAACAACGCGCGTGAACTCGGCATCGACCTTTCAGGCGTTGAAGACGCCATCCTCTCGCATCATCACTGGGATCATGTCACGGGCCTGGTAACCTTGCGGCGCGAACTGTCCAAGGCCAACCCCAACGCCCTTTGCCGCGCGCACGTCGGCCGCGGCATTTTCCTGGAGCGATTGATCCCGCCGGGCGCGATGGCCTCAGGCAGGATGTCCATGGCCGAAGTCAAAAGCGGCTACGAAGCGCTCGGGGGCAAATTCATCGAGTACGCCGAACCCAAGGAGCTCTTTGCCGGCGTGTGGCTCACCGGTCCGGTCCCGCGGCCCTACCCGGAAAAGAATTACCCGGCGGGCATCCACCTGCGCGATCCCAGCGGGAAACTGCTGGAGGACAACATCCCGGAGGATCAATCGCTGGTCCTCGACACCGCTAAGGGCTTGGTTGTGCTGACCGGCTGCGGTCACGCGGGGCTCATTAACATCCTGACTTATGCGCGCCAGACGGTGCGGCCGGACACGCCGGTGTACGCCGCCCTCGGCGGGTTCCACTTGTTTGCGGCAAAGGCGGACGCGCTCGCCTGGACCGCTGACAAGTTGAAAGGATTCGGGGTGGCGCAGATCCTGGGTGCCCACTGCACCGGCATCGAGCCGGTTTACTATTTCCGTGAGCGCCTGGGGTTGGAACGCAAGGCGTGCGTGGTTGGCGCGGTGGGTGCATCCTTCGACTTGGCCCAAGGCATCCACCCGGGCAACATCGCGCAATAACTGGAGAGCTCACCAACGGCGGAGCCGCAGGTTCTAACGGTTCACCGCTTTGAGGCCACCCGAACGGCCCTTCCGGCAGCATGCCGAAGACAGCCCGCTGACGCTGCTGCTCCACGCGCTCTGGGCGCTGCAGGCGTTACACAGGTTTTCAAGTTGGTTGAGCTGCTCGTCGCGCGGGTGAGATGGCCAGAGCGGGGGGCCGGTGGCCTTGCTTGCTCCGGCCGACCGAGCCGATTTGAGCCCCGAAGCGGCGGCAGAACCCAGCCTTATACCATTCAATTGCGACCGGGTTTCAGCCCCGAAGCGGCAGGAGAACCTAGCCCAGGGCTTTACTCGACTGCCATTTAGTAAGGGCCGCTGGATGGGGGCGCTTTGGTCCCGGAGCGACGCCTTCTGCCGCCCTTTCAGGGCTCGATCGA
>Ga0213876_10000716_pt1 | contig 23196 bp, 21 predicted proteins | sample BarmaccomBMRX_R9_FD_160113 | JGI IMG/M metagenome (GOLD analysis project Ga0213876, IMG submission 160113) | Root-associated microbial communities from Barbacenia macrantha in rupestrian grasslands, the National Park of Serra do Cipo, Brazil - RX_R9 | ecosystem: Host-associated > Plants > Roots... | reverse complement strand
CGTCGCCGTGGTGACCATGTGCGCCCTGACGAGCATCCTGTTTCTTGGAGGTTGGCTCTCGCCGCTGCCCTTTGCCCCGTTCACCTGGCTTCCAGGCGTGTTCTGGTTCGTCCTCAAGATCTGCCTCGTCTTCTTCATGTTTGCCATGGTGAAGGCGATGGTGCCGCGTTACCGTTACGATCAATTGATGCGGCTTGGCTGGAAGGTCTTTCTGCCGATTTCGCTCTTCATGGTGGTTGCGGTCGCGGCCGTGCTGCAGTTTTTCGGCCTCGCGCCGATGGGCGTTTAAAAAACGAGGTCTCAGCAATGTCCCTCGATCAAGCCGCGAAATCCTTGTTCCTCAAGGAATTCGTCTCAGCGTTCTTCCTGTCCTTGCGGTATTTTTTCAAGCCGAAGGCCACCTTGAATTATCCGTTCGAGAAGGCCCAGTTGTCGCCGCGCTTTCGCGGCGAGCATGCACTGCGGCGCTATCCGAACGGGGAGGAGCGCTGCATCGCCTGCAAGCTGTGCGAGGCCATCTGTCCCGCGCAGGCGATCACCATCGAGGCAGGTCCGCGCCGAAACGACGGCACGCGACGCACCACGCGCTACGATATCGACATGACGAAATGTATCTATTGCGGCATGTGCCAGGAAGCCTGCCCGGTGGACGCCATCGTCGAAGGGCCGAACTTGGAGTTTTCGACGGAAACGCGCGAGGAGCTGTTCTTCGACAAGGACCGGCTTCTCGATAACGGCAGGCGGTGGGAGCGCGAGATCGCCCGCAACATCGTCATGGATGCCCCTTACCGCTGATCGCAACTCCGATGCGTCTCTTCCCCTTGTCTCGCTCGAAGCCGATCCGCCCGGAATGCCCACGTCGCGCGTTGGGCCAAGCTTACGCCCGCGCATCGGCGAGCGGTGACGCGGATGCATTGTGTGGGGGAACTTGCGCGTCTATACACGGCGCGACCTGATCCCCGCCGAGCGGAGCCAAGGCACGAATGGACGTCTCTTTCGCCTTCTTCTACCTTTTTGCCGCCGTTCTCCTCGGCTCTGGCTTCATGGTCGTGGCCGCGCGCAACCCGGTGCACGCGGTTTTGTTCCTCATCCTCGCCTTCGTGAACGCTGCGGCGCTGTTCTTGCTCCTTTCGGCCGAGTTCCTGGCGATGATCCTCGTGGTCGTCTATGTCGGGGCCGTGGCCGTGCTTTTCCTCTTCGTGGTGATGATGCTCGACGTCGATTTCGCCGAGCTCAAGCAGGGGTTCTTGCAATACCTGCCGATCGGGGCGCTGATCGGCGTGCTTTTCCTCATCGAGCTCATCGCCGTCGCTTCATTCATCGTTTCGGGTGGCAAGATTGCCGGCGCCCCGCTTGCGATCAATGCGGTGGCGCAAGGGGAGCGCAACATCACGAACGTCAAGGCGATCGGAGATGTGCTGTATACGACCTATGTCTACTACTTCGAGGCCGCCGGATTGATCCTGCTTGTCGCCATGCTGGGCGCGATCGTCCTCACCTTGCATCGGCGCGAGGGGGTGAGGCGCCAAAGCGCCGCCGAGCAGAACGCGCGCACCAAGCTCACTGCCGTCGAGCTTCGCAAAGTGCCGTTCCGGCAAGGCGTTTAGGGGAAGTCGTGTGACAATCGGGCTCACTCATTATCTGACGGTCGCCGCGATCCTTTTCACGCTCGGCGTGTTCGGCATCTTTCTCAATCGCAAGAACATCATCCTGATCATGATGTGCGTCGAGCTCATCTTGCTCGCGGTCAACATCAACCTCGTCGCTTTCTCGGCCTTCCGCGGTGACATTCTCGGCCAGGTTTATGCGCTTCTGATTTTGACGGTCGCGGCCGCGGAAGCCGCGATCGGCCTTGCCATTCTGGTCGTCTATTATCGTAACCGCGGCACGATCGCGGTCGAGGACGTCAATATGATGCGCGGCTGAGCCGCTCGCGAAGGATCAAGCCCGACGATGTATTCAGCGATTGTCTTTCTGCCGCTCCTCGGCTTCCTCATTGCCGGTGGGCTCGGACGCGTGATCGGCGCTCGTTCCTGCGAGATCGTCACCACCGCCTTCCTGATGCTCGGCATGGTGCTCTCCTGGATCGCCTTCTTCCAGGTCGGATATGGGCACCAGGGTGCGGAGCTCGTCGACCTCGCGCCCTGGTTCATCTCCGGGGGACTGCGGGTGGAATGGGCGCTTCGCATCGACACGCTCACGGTCGTGATGCTCGTCGTCGTCAATACGGTGTCGGCGCTCGTCCACCTCTATTCGATCGGCTACATGGCGGATGATCCTTCGCGCCCGCGCTTCTTCGCCTATCTATCGCTCTTCACCTTCGCCATGCTGATGCTGGTGACGGCGGATAATCTCGTGCAGATGTTCTTCGGCTGGGAAGGCGTCGGCCTCGCTTCCTATCTCCTGATCGGCTTCTGGTACGATCGGCCCTCGGCCAATGCCGCGGCGATCAAGGCCTTCATCGTCAACCGAATTGGCGATTTCGGTTTCGCGCTCGGTATTTTCCTCGTCTTCACGCTGTTCAGCAGCATCGCCTTCAACGATATTTTCGCGCGCGCGCCGGAGATCGCGAAAGGCAGCTTCCATTTCCTGGGCTTCGACTGGCCGCCACTGACGCTCGCCTGTCTGTTGCTGTTCATGGGCGCGATGGGGAAATCCGCACAGTTCCTGCTCCATACTTGGCTGCCAGATGCGATGGAGGGTCCCACCCCGGTTTCAGCGCTCATTCATGCCGCCACGATGGTCACGGCCGGCGTGTTCATGGTGGCGCGCCTCTCGCCTTTGTTCGAGCAGGCCCCCTTCGCGCAGACGGCGGTGCTGGTGATTGGTGCGATCACCGCGTTCTTCGCCGCGACCATCGGGCTCGTTCAGAACGACATCAAGCGCGTCATCGCCTATTCGACGTGCTCGCAGCTCGGCTACATGTTCGTCGGCCTCGGAGCGGGAGCTTATTCGATCGGCATTTTCCACCTCTTCACCCATGCCTTCTTCAAAGCGCTCCTTTTCCTCGGGGCGGGCTCGGTCATCGTTGCGATGCATCACGAGCAGGACATGCGAAAGATGGGCGGGTTGTGGAAGTCGATCCCCTTCACCGGCGCCATGATGGTGGTCGGTACCTTGGCTCTGACCGGCTTTCCTTTCACGGCAGGTTTCTATTCGAAAGACGCGATCATCCAGGCAGCGTATGTGAGCGACCGCGAGGGCCATGTGTTCGCTTTTCTGTGCACCGCGATCGCCGCCCTGATGACGGCGTTCTACTCCTGGCGGCTCGTCTTCATGACTTTCTCCGGCCCGCCGCATTGGGCCGAAGCCGAGGCGCATGCCCAAGACATTTCCGACGCTCACAAGCCGCAGGCGGGAACGGCGTTTGCTCCCGCCGCTGATACTTCACACGAGCACGGCCATGGGCCAGTGCACCCCCATGAGAGCCCTTTGGTCATGCTCGTGCCGCTTGCGGTGCTTGCACTCGGCGCGCTCGCGGCGGGCTTCTTGTTCAAGGGCGTTTTCTTCGGTGACGCGGCCGAGCACTTCTGGAACGGTTCCCTGGTCTTCAAAGATGAGATCGTCAAGCGGATCGAAGAGGTGCCATTCCTCGTCGAGCATACGGCGTTGTTGATGATGATCCTCGGTTCGGCGCTTGCCTATTGGTTCTACATCGTGAACCCGTCGCTTCCGGGGCGTCTCGCGGCTGCCAATCCGATCCTTTACCGCTTCCTCCTCAACAAGTGGTATTTCGACGAGATCTACGATTTCCTCTTCGTGCGGCCGGCAAAGGCCATCGGGCGCTTCCTCTGGAAGGAGGGCGACGGGCGCTTGATCGACGGCTTCGGGCCCGACGGCGTATCGGCGCGCGTCATCGATGTGGCGAGAGGGGCGGTGCGACTGCAGAGCGGCTATCTTTACCACTACGCCTTCGCCATGCTCATCGGCGTTGCCGGCTTCATCACCTACTTCATCGTCATGGGAGCTCGGTGATGCCCGGCGTGCTCAGCGGCCTCCTCATCCTGCCACTCATCGGGTCGGCGCTCATCTTGTTCGTGCGCGGCGAGGATGAGGCGGCGCTATCGAACATCCGTTACATTGCGCTGCTTACGACGCTCGTCACCTTTCTTCTCTCGCTCATTGCCTGGTGGCAATTCGACCCGGCGAATTCGGCTTTCCAACTCGTCGAGCAAGCGTCCTGGGTCTCCTCGTCGATCACCTTCAAGCTGGGTGTCGATGGCTACTCCCTTCCCTTCGTCATACTCACGACCTTCCTGATGCCGTTCTGCATCCTTGCTTCCTGGCACTCGATCGAGCGGCGGGTGCGCGAATACATGGTGGCCTTTCTGATCCTCGAAACACTGATGATCGGGGTCTTCGTATCGCTCGACCTCGTTCTCTTCTACTTGTTCTTCGAGGGCGGTCTTGTTCCGATGTTTCTCATCATCGGGATTTGGGGCGGTGAACGACGCATTTATGCGAGCTTCAAATTCTTCCTCTACACGTTTCTCGGCTCGGTGCTCCTCCTCGTCGCCGTGATGGCGATGTACAAGTCGGCTGGGACGACGGACATCGCCGCGCTGCTCACCCATCGTTTTGACCCCTCGCTGCAAAAATGGCTGTGGCTTGCCTTTTTTGCTTCCTTCGCGGTGAAGATGCCGATGTGGCCTGTCCACACTTGGCTCCCGGACGCACATGTCGAAGCACCCACGGCAGGCTCGGTCATCCTCGCCGGCATCCTTTTGAAGATGGGTGGCTATGGTTTCATCCGCTTTTCCTTGCCGATGTTCCCCGACGCGTCGCATTATTTCGCGCCGCTCATCTACGCGCTCTCCATCATCGCGATCATCTACACGTCGCTCGTTGCGCTCATGCAGGAGGACATGAAGAAGCTGATCGCCTATTCCTCCGTGGCCCATATGGGTTTCGTCACCATGGGGCTCTTCTCGATGACGGCGCAGGGCATCGAGGGCGCGATGTTCCAGATGGTGAGCCACGGGCTCGTCTCCGGCGCGCTCTTCCTTTGCGTCGGCGTCGTCTATGATCGGACGCACACGCGCCAGATCGCCGCTTATGGGGGCCTCGTGCATCGCATGCCCCTCTATGCCGCGGCCTTCATGATCTTCACCTTGGCAAATATCGGCTTGCCCGGCACGTCCGGCTTTATCGGCGAGTTCCTGAGCTTGCTAGGCACGTTCAGGGCCAATAGCTGGGTGGCATTCTTCGCCACCTTCGGTGTGATCTTGTCGGCCGCGTATGCGCTTTGGCTCTACCGCAAGATCATTTTCGGCAAGCTTGTGAAGCCCGAGCTCATGGGCATGCTCGACCTTTCGGCGCGCGAGATCTGGATCATGGCGCCGCTCGCCGCCCTCGTCATCTTTTATGGCGTGCGGCCAGGCGTCGTTCTCGACGCCTTCTCGGCGCCCACGGAAGCTCTCCTCAAAACGACTGGCCTTGCGCTCGGCGCAGTGAAGTCAGCCGCGCTCATGGCCCCCTGAGGCACGATCCATGATGGCCACCGCGCTCCCTTCCATTCTGACCATCCTGCCCGAGCTCGTGCTCGCGACTGGCGCTTTGTTTCTCATTCTCACCGGCGCCTTCCAGGGAACCCGCTCGATCAACCTTGTGAATGGAGCGGCTTTCGCGATCCTCGTCGTCGCGGCGATTGCCACCGTCTTCCAGACATCCGAGACCCAGACCGCGTTCAACGGCTCGTTCGTGGTCGACGATTTCGCGCGATTCATGAAGGTGGTGACGCTGCTTGGCGCCGCTGCCACGCTTGCGCTCGCGATCGATGAGATGAGCCGCCAACTGCAAAAGCCGTTCGAGCTTGCCATCCTCGTCCTCTTGTCCTCGCTCGGCATGCTTTTGATGATTTCGGCGAATGATCTGATTGCGCTGTATCTCGGGCTCGAGCTCTCGAGCCTCGCGCTCTACGTGCTTGCCGCGATCGATCGCCACAACGCAAAGGCGAGCGAGGCTGGCCTCAAATATTTCGTGCTCGGGGCTTTATCCTCGGGGATGCTTCTTTATGGGGCTTCCCTCATCTACGGCTTCACCGGAACGGTGAGTTTCGCCGGCATTGCCGCTGCCGTGAAGGGAGGCTCGGGCCCGGGCTTGATGTTCGGTCTCGTGTTCCTCCTGGCCGGCCTTGCCTTCAAGATTTCCGCCGTGCCCTTCCACATGTGGACGCCCGATGTGTATGAAGGCGCCCCCACCCCCGTCACGGCCTATTTCGCCGCGACCAACAAGATCGCCGCCATGGCCCTCACGACGCGGGTCCTCATCCAGGCTTTCGGCACGGATGCGGCCGAGTGGCGTCAGATCCTGGTCTTCATCTCGATCGCCTCGATGGGCCTTGGGGCTTTCGCCGCGATCGGTCAGCGCAACATCAAGCGGCTCATGGCGTATTCCTCGATCAGCCATGTGGGTTATGCGCTCGTCGGCCTCTCGGCTGGCACGCAAGATGGTGTCAACGGCGTGCTCGTCTACATGGCGATCTACATGGCGATGACGGTCGGCACCTTCGGTTGCATTGTCGCAATGCGCACCAAGGACGGATCTGTGGAGACGATCGACGACCTCTCGGGCCTTGCGCGATCCCAACCAGCGTTTGCTTTTGTGCTCATGGTCTTGATGTTCTCGCTCGCGGGCGTCCCTCCGCTCGCCGGCTTCTGGGCCAAATGGTACGTGTTTTCGGCTGCGGTCGATGCGGGCCTCGTGCCGCTCGCGGTCATCGGCTTCCTCACCAGCGTCGTTGGCGCGTATTATTACTTGCGCATCGTGCGCGTCATGTATTTCGATGACGGTCCGGCCCGTTTCGTGCCGCTTTCGGGGGTGCTCAGGGCCGTGCTTGCGGTTTGCGGGATCGTCGTCATCCTCTTCGGCCTGCTGCCGTCACCCATAGTGATGGCTGCGGGTGCAGCGGCGAAGTCCCTTTTTTGATGCAGAATTCCGGCATTGCCATCTCATTGGGGAAGACGGCACGACGGGCCGGATACCGCATGCAGACGCAAGCGGAGGTCTCTTCCACTTCCGATATCGCTTTGGAGCGAGCGCGGGAGGGCGAGCGCTCGCGGCTCTGGATCGTGGCGAGAAGCCAGACGAAGGGTCGCGGCCGACATGGCCGCGTTTTCCTCTCGCCTCCCGGCAATCTTTACGCGAGCCTTTTTCTGAACGAAGGGTGTCGCGCGTCCCACGCTCCGGAACTCGGGTTCGTCGCCGGTCTTGCCCTTTTCGATGCGGCAGCCGCGCTGACCGGCCTTGCTCATCCCCGCCTCTCGCTCAAATGGCCGAACGATCTCCTCGTTGACGGGAAGAAATGCGCAGGCGTTCTTCTCGAGGGCCATGCAGTGCATGACGGGGTTTTCGCCCTCATCATCGGCATTGGCGTCAATGTGGCCGTTCTTCCCCCCGGCCTGCCAAACACCGCCATGCTCAAGGACGTTGCGCCGGACGTGACGGTCGAAGCGCTTTTCCTGCATTTGTCAGACAGCTTTGCGCGCCGTTTTTCCGACTGGACGCAGGCGCCCCGCGGGTCGCAGGCGCATTTCGCCGCCTGGGCCGAGCGTGCTCACGCGATTGGCTCGCAGGTGCGGGTCAAAATGCCGAGGGCGGAGGTCGAGGGCCGCTTCCGTGGGCTCGACCGCGGGCGGCTTCTCCTCGATACGAGCGAAGGCCTCGTCAAGCTCGACGCCGGGGACCTTTACGTCCTCGACCAAAGCCCCGCTTCGCAAGGTCGAGTGGCTTGAGCGGGCGAAGTTTCATGAGAGGGGCGCGCAGATCTCTTCTTTTTGTCAGGGCGCCTAAAAGCCCTTTGCCTGTGTCGCGGGCGCGGCACGCGGCGAGACGGCGATGAACGGCGAATCATCGCCTCTCCTGTTCGTGCCGCTCGGCGGACTTGGCGAGATCGGCATGAACGCCGCGGCTTACGGCTACGGCGCTCCGGGCAAGCGACAATGGATTTTGGTGGATTGCGGGCTTACCTTCGCGGGCGAGGAGGCCCCTGGAATCGATCTCGTTTATCCGAACCTTGCCTTCCTCGAGAAGGAACAGAAAAACTTAATGGGCATCGTGATCACCCATGCCCATGAAGACCATATCGGGGCGCTTGCGGCGGTATGGCCGCGGCTTGGCGGCGCCAAAGTTTACGCGACGCGCTTTGCCGTCGAGCTGATGGGCGCGCGCCGTCTCGCCGAGCCTGGCGCGCCAACAATTCCTCTCAACATCGTCGACCCGGGAAAGCCCTTCGACATCGGCTCCTTCAAGCTCGAGTTTGTTCCAGTCGCGCATTCGATCCCCGAATCCATGGCGCTGGCCATTCGCACGCCGGCAGGGCTCGTCTTGCACACCGGCGATTGGAAGATCGATCCGACCCCCGTTCACGCGATGGCGACCGATGAAGCGCGCCTGCGCGCGCTCGGTGATGAGGGAGTGCTCGCGCTCGTTTGCGACTCGACCAACATCGTGCGCGACGGCGCCAGCCCGAGCGAGGCGGAAGTCGCCAAGACGCTCCGCGGCTTGATCGTCGAAGCTCCGCAGCGCGTGGCGGTCACGATCTTCGCGTCGAACGTGGCGCGCATCCGCGCCGTCGCCGAAGCGGCGCGCGAGGCGCGCCGCGAGGTGGTCGTGGTGGGGCGTGCCATGCAGCGCGTCGTGGATGTCGCGAGCGAGTGCGGCTATCTCGACGGACTGCCGCCCTTCCACTCCCCGGAGGTTTACGCCCATCTGCCACGCCAGCGGGTGGTCGCACTCTTGACCGGCAGCCAAGGCGAGCCTCGTGCCGCGCTTGCTCGCATCGCGACCGAGGACCATCCCGCCATTACTCTCTCGCCGGGCGACCGTGTCATCTTTTCATCGCGGACCATTCCGGGAAATGAGAGGCCGGTGTCGCGCATCGTCAACACGCTGATCCGCCAAGGCGTCGAGATCATCACCGATCGTACCCATCTCGTGCATGTCTCGGGCCACCCCCGCCGTGACGAGGTGCGGCGCATGTACGAATGGGTACGTCCGAAGATCGCAATTCCCGCGCATGGCGAGGCCTTGCATCTGAGCGAGCACGCAGCCTTCGCGGAGGCGCTCGGCGTCGAGCAGGTGATCACCGCTTACGACGGCGACCTCGTTCAACTCGCACCCGGCCCCGCCGAGGTGGCGGGAAAGGTCGAGGTGGGTCGCCTTTACCAGGATGGCACGATCCTCATCGATGCGCACGATGATGCGGTTCGTGAAAGACGCAAGCTTTCCTTCGCCGGCATCGTCTCGGTTGCCTTCGCGGTCGATTCACGAGGCGAGATCGCAGGCGAGGTGGAGGTGGAGGCGAGCGGGCTTCCGCAAGCGACGCGCGCGGGCGCTTCTCTTCTCGACCTCGTGCTCGACGCTGTATTGCGGTGCGTGCACGGATTGCCGCGGCAGCGCCGACGTGATGTCGATTTCGTCGAAACCGCCGTCGGACGCGCAGTGCGTTCGGTCGTGAACGGTGCCTGGGGAAAGAAGCCTCAGGTCCATGTCCTCGTGGTGAGCGTATAGTCGATGATCGGCCGCCTCAATCATGTTGCCATCGTGGTGGCGGATGTTGCAGTCGCGGCGAAAATCTATCACGAGGCTTTGGGCGCCAAGGTCTCCGAAGCGCAAAAGCTTCCCGAGCACGGCGTGACCGTAGTCTTCGTCGAATTGACGAACACCAAGGTCGAGCTCCTCGAACCGCTCGGCGAGAACTCTCCCATCGCGCGGTTTCTGGCACGCAATCCGGACGGTGGAATGCACCACCTTTGCTACGAGGTTGGAAACATCATCGCGGCACGCGATCGCCTGATGGCCTCGGGCGCGCGCGTGCTTGGAGACGCCGAGCCGCGCATCGGCGCGCATGGCAAGCCCGTGCTGTTCCTCAGCCCAAAAGACTTTTCGGGCGTGCTCATCGAGCTCGAAGAGGCGTGAGGGTTCTGGAGCTGGAATCAAGACGCGGCGTGACGCTGTATTCGCGACGCCGCATCGGCGCGAGCGTATGATCACCTCGGGGCGTACGATTCACTGAAGGCGAGCGGCCATGTTCGGCATTCCGTGGAACACGATTTTAGCCTGGGGTGCGATTTATGTCGTCGTATGGTGGATCACGATATTTGCCATTTTGCCTATCGGGGTTCGCAGCCAGGACGAGGCGGGTGAAATCGTGCCGGGCTCCGACCCCGGCGCGCCCGCCTTGCCGCGTCTGGCATGGAAGGCGCTGATCACCACCGTCGTATCGGCCGTGATCTTGGCCATCATCTACCTGTTTCAGGGCTATCTCGACGAGCTGTGACGGAGGGCTTGGGTTCAGCAAGCCCATTTCGTTTGTGAAGGGCGTGGATGATCGGGCCAAGCCCGGTGAGGCTGGCTTGGAAACAGGCATCCCTTTGCCCCCTTGCGGGCTGCTGCTGGAGGCGCGCAAGCGCCGCAGTAATAATAACTTGAAGAACAATTGTTGGCCCGCCTTTTGAAGGTCATGCTCCAGTCGGTCGGCTTCGAGCGGGTCGATGTCGTGAGCAACCTTCTTGAGCTGCGAAAGCGCCGAACGTAGGGCCGGCATGTCTTGGTTCTTGCGGACAGTGAATTACGCGGAGTGGATGGCGCCGATCTGTTGATGCTGGCGCGCGCCGATCCAATCATTGCGCCAAGCCTCATCATCATCGTGACGCAGGACACTTCTTTTCGCTTCTACGAAAAATGCATGCATTGCGGCGCGGACGCGGTGATCCACAAGCCGGTTGTGGCGCAACACGTGATCGGCGCGGTGGTGCGGTTGTTGGCGAGCCCGCGTGCGTGGCGCAGCAAGCTGGTTCCCCACCCACGCAGCCTGCCACATCAACCTCTCGTGGCTTCCATCCTGGAACCGACGCCTTGACTACCCGCCGGCCTTTGTCCGAAGGCCTATTCTTTGCTTGACCTTGGACTCGCCTCGTTGAACACTTGAGGAAACCGCCGTCCAATCAGGCACGTCAAGTCCACCACGCTTGCGGTCGCGAGCTTATCCTGAACACGATCCTGTTAGCCCTCAGGCGAGGATGCTGTCGCGAGACCGGGTTCAGTTCCGGATCAACACGCTGCCGAGTGGGCAAATAATTCATCGCAAAGGCGGCTCGACCTTTCGGCATCGAGTGTAAGGGCCGGTGAGCAGCGAAGGGTGGAGGAGAGCGAGATGGCGCAAGGTTATGAGCTCTACTACTGGCCCTCCATCCAGGGACGTGGGGAGTTCGTACGCCTGGCTCTCGAGGAGGCGGGTGTCGAATATGACGATGTGGCGCGCCGGGATGAGGGCGCGATGTTCCGCTTCCTCGACGGCATGAAGGTCGCAACACCTCCCTTCGCTCCACCGTTCTTGAGGGCGGGGCGTCTGCTGATCGCACAGACCGCCAACATCTTGTTGTTTCTCGGCGCGCGTCATGGGCTGGCGCCTCCGAGCGAAGCCGGCAGGCTCTGGACTCATCAACTCCAGCTCACCATCACGGACATCCTCGCCGAGGTCCACGACACGCACCATCCTATCTCCACCAATCGTTTCTACGAGGAACAGAAGGCCGAGGCGCGCGCGCGGTCGCGCGATTTCCTGAAGGAAAGGTTGCCTAAATTTCTGGGCTACTTCGAGCGGGTCATCAGCGCGAATCGAAAGGGCAAGGGGCACCTTGTGGGAGCGAAGCTCACCTACGTGGATCTCTCGGTATTTCAGCTCGTCGAGGGGCTGCGTTATGCGTTTCCGCGCGGTGCAAAGCGCACCGAGCGGAATTGCCCGGCCGTTGTCGCATTGCACGACCACGTGGAGAGAAGGCCGAGGATCGCGGCTTATCTCAATTCCGATCGGCGCATCTCCTTTAATAGGGATGGCATCTTCCGCCGCTACAAGGAACTCGACCTGTGAGCTTTCGGTTTGAGGTCTGCCGATATGCGGGGCGCGTGGGATGAATTGAACGGACCAGGAGGCGATCGGATGAACGACGAGACCCAACGCTCAGCCGCGACCATCGTCACCGCCGCGCCCCGCCATGAGCCCAAGCCGGCCGATCCGTGCGTCATGGTGATTTTCGGCGCCTTCGGCGACTTGACGAAACGTCTCGTGGTGCCCGCGCTGTACAACCTCACGCGGACTGGCATCCTGCCCGCGCATTTCGCCTTGATCGGGGTCGATCTCGCCGACGGCACTGCCGAGAGCTGGCGCGAGCATCTGCACACGATGCTGGAAAGCTTCGTCGGCAATACTTCGGCGGAATTCGAGGTGGATAAGATCGATGACAAGGCATGGTCTTCGCTCGCGGGGCGAATGAGCTATGTCCAAGGCGACATCACCAAGCCTGAGCTTTACAACAAGCTCGCCGACACGCTCGCCGAGGTGCAGAAAAAGCAGGGGATCGGCGGGAACGTCATGTTCTATCTCGCGGTGGCCGATCGCTTCTTCGGCACGGTGGTGGACCGGCTGGGCGACGCGAAGCTCACCCATCAGGACGAGGGCGAGGACGGCAAACCGCGCTTTTGGCGCCGTGTGGTGATCGAGAAGCCTTTCGGCCACGACCTTGCATCGGCGCGCGCACTGAACGCCGAGATCGGGCGTTCGCTGCGGGAAGATCAGATCTTCCGGATCGATCACTTCCTCGGCAAGGAGACGGTGCAGAATATCATGGCGTTTCGCTTCGCCAACGGTTTGTTCGAACCGCTATGGAACCGCGATCGCATCGATCATGTGCAGATCACGGTGGCGGAGACCGTAGGTGTCGAAGGGCGTGGCAAATTCTACGAGGTGACCGGGGCGCTGCGCGACATGGTACCAAACCATGTCTTCACCTTGCTCGCAATGGTCGCAATGGAGCCGCCTGTCGGCTTCGACGCCCAATCGATCCGCAACAAAAAGGGAGAGGTTTTCACCGCGGTCCCACCGGTGCCGCCCGAGAATGCGGTGCGCGGTCAGTACGGTCCGGGAAAGGTGCTGGGTCAGCCGAAGAAGGCCTATCGCGAGGAGCCTAATGTCGCGAAGGATTCCAACATCGAGACCTATTGCGCGATGAAGCTCGAGATCGACAATTGGCGTTGGGCGGGCGTGCCCTTCTATCTGCGCACTGGAAAGAACATGGCGAGCCGCCTCACCGAGATCGCCATCCGGTTCAAGGAGGCACCTCACGCGCCTTTCGAATCAGGCCCTGCAGGACCACCGCCGCCGAATTGGCTCGTGATCACGATCCAACCCGATGAGGGAATCTCGCTGCAGTTCGAGGTGAAGCGACCCGGGCCCGAGGTCGTGCTGGCCACAGTGCGCATGAACTTTTCCTATTCTGACTGGTTCCCGAAGGAGCCGAATGTCGGCTATGAGACCCTCCTTTACGATGTGATGATCGGGGACGCGACGCTGTTCCACCGCGCCGACATGGTCGAGGAGGCTTGGCGAGTGGTGCAACCCGTGCTCGACGCCTGGGGGAGCCAAAAGGCCGATTTCCCGAATTACGTCTCTGGAAGCGACGGGCCGAGTGCTGCCGACGCGCTCATTGCACGCGATGGTGGTCGCCGCTGGCGGCCCGTGACCTCGGACACGGAGCACAAAGCATGATCCGCCTGGTCATTGTCGATGTCGACGGCACTTTGGTTACCCAGGAGAAAGTGCTCACCAAGGACGCGATGGCCGCCGCGCAAGATCTTCGCGCCGCGGGCATCACCCTGGCGCTCACGAGCGGGCGCCCGCCGCGCGGCATGCAAATGTTGATAGAGCCGTTGAAGCTCGAAGGGCAGATCGCCGGCTTCAACGGTGGTGTGTATGTGAACCCGGATATGAGCGTGGTCGAGACGCATCTGCTTGCGCCCGATGTCGCAAGAGAGGCGATGGGCCTCATTCTCAAGCAGGGGCTTGATGCCTGGCTCTATACGCCCGACGAATGGCTCGTGCGCAAAAAAGATGCACCTCACGTGGCGCGAGAGGCTTGGACGGTGAAGTTCGATGCGAGGGTGACGCCGAGCTTTCCTGAAGACGCCCTTTCACGCGCGGCAAAGATCGTGGGCATCTCGGATGATCACGAGCTTGTGGCCAAATGCGAAAAGGCGGCGCAAGAGGCGCTCGGCGAGCGCGCGAGCGCGGCGCGCTCCCAGCCTTATTATCTCGACGTCACTCACCCCCAGGCCAACAAGGGCACCGTCGTCACGACACTCTCCAGCTTGTGGGGCGTGCCAACCGAGGAGATCGCGACGATCGGCGACATGCCCAATGACGTTTTGATGTTCAAAAAAAGCGGACTCTCAATCGCCATGGGCAATGCGAGTGACGAAGTAAAGCGTCAGGCGACGGTTGTGACGGCGAGCAATGAGCAAGAAGGTTTCGCTAAGGCGATGCGGAACTTTGTTCTGAAAGGTAAGGAGCAATGAAGCCGGCACGTGGCACTCTGTTCGTCTATCATGACGCGCAGGCACTCGCCGGCGCGGCGGCGAAATTCATGTGCGATTGCGCGCAGGCAAAGCCCGGGCCTTTTATCGTTGCTCTTTCAGGCGGCTCGACCCCGAAGCTTACCTACGAGACGCTCGGCGTCGAGCCTCTCGTGGCCCGCTTTCCCTGGGCGCGCGCGCATTTCGTGTTCGGCGACGAGCGCTTCGTTCCCCCAGACAGTAAGGAAAGCAACGCGCGGATGGTGGATGAGGCAATGCTGTCGATCGCCCCCGTGCCGCTCGATCATGTGCACCGCGTGCCGACGACGAATTTGGATGCGTGGGAGGCCGCCGCCGCGTATGAGCGCACGCTGAAGGAGCTCTATGGCGCATCCGAGCTCGAGCCCGGCAAGCCGCTCCTCGAGATGTGCCTCCTCGGCCTCGGCGATGATGGCCACACCGCCTCCCTCATTCCTGGCGAGCCGGTTCTCGAGGATCGCAAGCACTGGGTGGCGGTGGTTGGCCATGGCCGGCCTGAGGTTCGCATCACGCTCACCTATCCGGCGCTCGAGTCGAGCGCGACGACGGTGTTCCTGGTGCAAGGGGAAGGAAAGCGGGCGATCCTCGATCGCGTTCTTTCCGGCGACGACACCGTTCCCGCCGGAAAGCTTCGCCCGGAAGGCGAGCTCTTCTGGCTCGTCGATACGGCGGCGGCCGGCAGGTGGAGCGCCGCAGGCTCGACGAGCACGTGAGCCCGCAAGCGTGGGCGACGAGATCGGCTCGTTGGTTTTGGCAATCCGAAAGTCCGGCACTCAGCGGTCAATCTCGCCAAAGACGATGTCGAGAGAGCCGATGATGGCTGAGACATCGGCCAGCATGTGCCCTCGGCTCAAGAAATGATTGCCTGAAGAGGTGCGAACGAGGGCGGCCGAACCTTGCACGGGCACGGCCGGTTGCTTCCTCCGAGACGAGGTACACGCCAAATTCGCCTTTGGGCGCTTCCACGTGCGAATAGACCTCCCCGGCTGGCACGTGGTGGCCTTCGGTGTAGAGCTTGAAATGGTGGATGGTCGTTTCCATCGAGCGCTTCATTTCGGCCTGCGGGGGGTGGGGCGATCTTATGGTCGTTGACGATCACCGGCCCTCGGCCTTCAAGCGGGATGTTGCGGCCCGAAATTGATGGTGAAATTGCGAAGCGCATTCTCCGCCATGACGACGCCGCCTGCCGCGGGCGCGCCCTTCACCCCGCGCCCGCTTCCTTTTCCTCTAGCCGATGGTCTCCAGCTCGATCACGAGATCGGTGGGCTCGGGCTCATGAGGCACGAGCTTCGGGGGCCTCGCATCTGTCCAATGCGCAAGCTCGACCACCCTTCCGGCCTGAACGCCGTCTCGAAGGGTCTCCGCCGGCTCGACGATGTTCAAACCGTTGTTGTCGAGGAAGAAAGTGTGGTCACCGAACATGTCGATCAGTTTCGGCACCACAGGATCACTGTCAGGAACGAGCCTCGCCGGATATTGCGCTAAGGTTCGCTCAACCCATTCGGAATTCAGCCTCATCATCATCTTCCTTGAGAGCTCTCGAGGCAACGCGGACATGGCGATCACGTCCGATGCCAAGCCTGCAAAATGCATACTCGCCCGGCGTCCCCTCAAATAGGGCGTGGGATGATGGAGTTCGTGCGACTCCTCGACGCATGAGTGGCGCGAGCCGCTCTCGGGCAGGTGCGCATGCGCGGCGCTCATGAAGCAGAGCATTGATCTGCGTTTTAAAACTCGCCCAACCCTAGGGGTAAGTCTTTTTTAAATTGTCGAGAATATCCTTAGCGAAAGCTTTCCATGATCGGATGAATGCTCATGACCTCCTCATCTGACCGCGCCTCCCTCGCAACACCGCGCCTCGGCCGTGAGCTCGTCGTTCTGCCGCCCCTTTCCCGCCCGTTCCTGCGTCGCAATTTTCACAATTTTGCGCTTGCCGGTGCCTGTCTTGTCGCTGCCGTATCCCTTGGCTGGGCCGCGGGCGCGAAACTCGGTGCAAATACTACCCCTGCCCAATCCATTGCGGCGACAGAGGCGCCGGATGTGGCCCAGCTTCTGTGGCAAAGCGTAGCGTCGCAGCGCCAGGAAACGCGCCAGCTTGCCGATGAAATGCGCGCCTTGAAGGCGAGTCTCGGGGGCCTGCAAGCAAGCCTCGGGAAACCGGGAGAGGATGTCAAATCGCTCAAGGCTGGGTTCGAGGCCGTGAAGCAGGGCCTCGATGCCGCAAAATCCGACACTTCCGGCACGCTCGCTCAGCTCGCAGGCAAGCTCGATCGCGCCGATCAGATCACGGCGCAAAAGCTTGCCCAGATCGTCGAGCGGCTCGATCGCCTGGAGCGCAAAACCGACGCCATGCCCCTTGGCGCAAACGCGCCGCAGCCTTCCGCCCACGCGACCCTTCAGCCCACGCCTCAGAATCTCGGTGTTCTGCCGCAGGCCAAGGTGACCGAAGCCAACGCCCAATCACCGCAGAAGCTTCCAGTGCAAGGCTGGGTCGTGCGCGACGTCTATGACGGCATTGCTCTGGTCGAAGGTCGCGGTGGGTATCGGGAGGTCGCGGTCGGCGAGGCCATTCCAGGCGCCGGTCGGGTGGAGGCGATCGAGCGGCACGGGCGTCATTGGGTCGTCGTAACGAGCCAGGGCGTGATCGCCTCTGAGCTCAACTGAATCAGGACGAGTCAGGGCGCACGGTGAAGGCTGGCGGGATTTCGAGTTCAGTCCTCACTCTACGTCGCTCCTCACTCTCAACTTCTCACGGTTTACTGCTATCATGTTCCTCCTGCTGCCGACGACGGGGACGTAGCAGCAAGGCGACAAGGCCGCTCCAACCGGTCTGATGCGAGGCGCCGAGGCCGCGCCCGGTGTCGCCATGATAATATTCGTGGAAGAGAACGAGGTCCTCTGAGCCCTTCTGCTTCTCGAGTCCGGGGTAAGCGGCCATCACCGGGCGGCGACCATCCGCACCCTTAAGAAAGAGGCGGCTGAGGCGATCGGAGAGCATCTCGGCAATCTTGCCGAGCGGCTGCTTGCGCCCGGAGCGCACCGGATACTCGACGAGGAAATCCTCGCTGTAATAGGATTCGAGCTCATAGAGGGACTCGATCAGAAGGTAATTGATCGGCATCCACACGGGGCCACGCCAATTGGAGTTGCCGCCGAAGAGCCTCGAATCGGATTCGCCCGGCACGTAGCGGATGCTGAATTCCTTCCCCTCCCCATGAAAGACGTAAGGCTGCGCATGGACCTTCGAGATCGAGCGGATGCCGTGCTCGGAAAGGAACTCCGTTTCATCGAGCATGCGAGCGAGCACCGCCTTCATGCGGTGGCCCCGCAACAGCGCGAGGAGGGCCGAGCCCTTCATCCCCGGCTCGAGCCATCGCGACACGAGTGCCGCGAGATCGGGCCTGTGGTGAAAAAACCAGAGCAACGCGGTCGCGAACTTGGGAACGTTTTTCGCATTCGCGATGTCGAGCACCTGCACGGCCATGAGCGGCATCAAACCGAGGAGCGAGCGAACGCGGATGGGCACGCCATGGCCGTCCGGCAAGCGAAGCACATCGTAGAAGAACTGATCTTCCTCGTTCCAAAGATCGGTCTCGGCCATGCCGACGCGGCTCATCGCGTCCGCGATGAAGAGGAAATGCTCGAAGAATTTGACCGCGATGTCTTCGTAGACATGGTCGCTCGTCGCGAGCTCGAGCGCAATTCGCATGAGGTTCAGGGCGAATTTTGCCATCCAGGCCGTGCCGTCCGATTGATCGATCCGTCCGCCCGTGGGCAATGGCGATGAGCGGTCGAAAAGGCCGATATTGTCGAGACCGAGGAAGCCGCCCTGGAAGACATTTCGGCCGTCCGCGTCCTTGCGATTGACCCACCAGCCGAAATTCAAGAGCAGCTTGTGGAAGATGCGTTCGAGAAAAACGGTGTCGCCACATCCGGTGAGTGCCCTGTCCATCTCGTAGATGCGCCATGCGGCCCAGGCGTGGAGCGGGGGATTGGCGTCGCTGAATTCCCATTCGTAGGCAGGGAGCTGACCGTTCGGATGCATGAATCGTTCTTGCAGAAGGAGCAAGAGCTGGGACTTGGCGAATTCAGGATCGATGAGCGCAAAGGTCACGGCGTGAAAGCAAAGATCCCATGACGCGTACCAGGGGTATTCCCATTTGTCCGGCATGGAAACGATGTCGCTGTTCGACAGGTGCTGCCAGTCGCGATCACGCCCCGATTTGCGAACCTCCGGCGGGCGCGGTTGCGCGGGATCACCTTCGAGCCAGCGGCGCACGTCGAAATTGTAGTATTGCTTCGACCAGATCATGCCGGCCAAGGCTTGCCGCTGCACGCGCCTTGCGTCCTCGCTTGCAAGATCGCTTTGAAGCGCGTCGTAGAATTCGTCGGCCTCCGCCAGACGCGTCTTGAACACCGCATCAAAATCGGCAAATGCCGCGAGCGGTTCGGCGCCGGCTTGCCGAAACCTGAGGCGAAGCCTTGCGGTTTCACCTGGGGCAAGTTCGAGTTTCACATGCGCGGCGCATTTCGTGCCCTGGTCGCGGCGGATCGCCTTCTCGTCTCCGGCGACGATGAAATCATTGATGCCGTCCTTGAAGGGGCCTTCGGCGGCGACCCCGAAGAGGCGCCGTACATTCGTCTCGTTCTCGCAAAAGAGGAAATCGCAAACCCGGTCGACGGCAAGCTCGCGGTCGGACATGCCGGGATGGCAGGCGAGGAGCGTGTCGCCATTCCGGCAAAGCCGGGACTTCTCGGTGTCTTTGCTCCAGGACCAGGTGTTGCGGGCGAAAAGCTGCGGCAGAACATGCAAGCTCGCGCTATCGGCCGCCTGGTTGGTGAGGGTGACGCGCATCAAAATGTCGTCAGGGGCGGCCTTGGCATATTCGACCATCACGTCGAAATAGCGGTTTCCCGCGAAGATGCCGGTATCGAGGATCTCGTATTCGGGGTCTTGCGTGGTGCGCCGCGCGTTTTCGCGCCGCAGCTCCTCGTATGGAAAGGGTGTTTGCGGGTATTTGTAGAGCATCCGCAGGTAAGAGTGGCTCGGCGTCGCGTCGAGGTAGAAGTAGAGCTCCTTCACATCCTCGCCGTGGTTGCCTTCGGCATTGGTGAGGCCGAAGAGCCGCTCCTTGATGATGGGATCTTTCCCGTTCCAGAGCGCGAGGGAGAGGCACCATCTGAGCTCGTCGTCGCTGAAGCCCGCGATTCCATCCTCGCCCCAGCGATAGGCGCGGCTCAGCGCCTCTTCATGCGTGAAATAATTCCAGGCATCGCCGTTCGCGCTGTAATCCTCCCGTACGGTTCCCCATTGCCGTTCGCTGAGATAAGGGCCGAAGCGGCGCCAGAGCTTGGCCTCGGCGCCATGCAGGCGTTTGGCCTCGGCGGTCGCGAGAAGCGCGGCCCTTTCGTCTAAACCGCTCGTCATGGGTCGGGACGAGAAAGCATCGGGTGAGCCTAAAGCATGAGGGTGCCATGCGCCACCTCATGCGCGATGCTATTGTTTGCGGCGCTGCTTCCCCTCCCCGACATCGTCGTGGGTGTGGCGCCCGAGCCCGAGCGCGCATCTGCCGCCCGCACGCGCGACAGGGGCGCGCTTGTTTGAACGCTCGCAGCGCGGCGTTGTCGGGCTCGACGGGAGAGTATCGGCCGCCGACCGGTCTCTTCACCAGATCATCGCGTAAGGCAGAAAGCCGATGATATCGCCAGGCGCGACCGCGCTGATGTCCTCCGGAAGCTCGGCAAGGCCGTCGGTCTCGGTGAGCGAGGTGAGGATGCCTGCCCCTTCTCGTGGATGCTTCACCGCCTCGACGCTCCCGTCCGACGAAGTGCGCAAGGTCACGCGCGCATATTCTCGCCTGCCGGGCTTTTTTTGATAGCTGAAAGCCGAACGCACCTTGAAGCACTCGGGTGGGGCAAGTTTCATGCCGCTCAACCGGGCGAGGAGAGGCCGCACGACATGCGAGAAGGTCACGAACACCGCGACAGGGTTGCCAGGCAGGCCGGCGAACGGGACGCCATTGATCATGCCCATCGCGACAGGCCGCCCGGGCTTGATGGCGAGCCGCCAAAAAACGAGCTTGCCGACTGCTTCGACGGCGGCTTTCACGTGATCTTCCTCACCGGTCGAAACGCCTCCGCTTGTGAGAATGAGATCATGCGCGCGAGCCGCGGTCGCCAGGTGTGTTGCGAGATCGGAGCGATCATCCCTCAAAATGCCGAGATCCGACACCTCGGCCCCGAAACGCTGCAGCAAGCTGGAGAGCAACAAGCGATTTGAATCGTAAATTGCGCCGTTCGGCAGGGGTTGCCCCGGCTCGGCAAGCTCATCGCCCGTCGAAAAGAGGGCGACTTTGAGCCGGCGCCTCACGGGGATGGAGGAAAGGCCGACTGCGGCCGCAAGCGCCACGTCCTGCGGCTTCATCCGCCGTCCCGCCGGAAGGAGAATAGCGCCTTTTGCGACATCCTCGCCCGCGTGACGCAGATTGGCGCCTCGTCGAAGGCCAGGCGGCAGGATGACGTGGCTCGGCGTTGGCACGACATCTTCCTGCATGAACACCGTGTCCGCGTCATCGGGGAGAGGTGCGCCTGTGAACACGCGAACCGCAACGCCTTGCGCCGTCAGCCCATTGGCCGCGCCGCCGGCCGCAACGCGGCCGCGCAAGGGGAGCTTGGTCGAGCCTTGCGGAGCGAGATCGAGGTGGCGCACCGCATAGCCGTCCACCGCGGAATTCGCGAAAGGTGGCAGCGCCATGGGCGAGAGTACATCTTCCGCGAGCACGCGTCTGTCGGCTCGCGAGAGCGGCACCACCTCCTGCTCGGCGACCGGTTCGAATCGTTCGGCGATCAACACCAGGGCCGCATCGACGGGCATGAGCGCGCCGCCGAAGGCGAAGCAATCGTCAGAGAGCTGCGCCATGTTCGTCCTTCCGAGACCGCGCAGAACTTGCCGGAAACGGGCCCGTGCGTTCCTTTGGCCTTGCGATTACCCCGCACTGGTTTTTGAAAACCATCATCCCGCCGCGCCCGATCGCGGTTCCGTTCCCGGCACGAGTCCCTCGGGAAGGCTTTGTGCATGGTCGGAGATCGCCCCCGGCGTCGACAACCAGATGCGGTCGCGATGGCGCGCGACATGTTGGAGCGCGCGGCGCAAATGCCGCAGGCGGAAAGGCTGCCCGACGATATAGGCGTGCAGAGCGATCCCCATCACGAGCGGCGTGTCCGCCGCCTGCTCGAGCATCTCGTCGAAATTGTCGATGATCATCTCGGCGAATTCAGCCGCACCCGCTCTGCGTGTGATGATCGCCGGAATGTCATTGATTTCCTGAGGGTAGGGAACGGCGAGGATGCGCCCGCCGCGTGTGCGCATCCACACCGGCTGGTCGTCCATGCACCAGTCGAGAAGATATTCGTAGCCCGCTTCGTGCAGAAGGTCCGGAGTCGAATGGCTCTGCGATATCCATGGGCCGAGCCATCCTTTGGGCCTTGCACCCTCATGCTTCATGATCGTGGTCGTGGTCTGCGCGATCAGCTTGGCTTCATGAGCCTCGTCGAGGTTCCCTTGACGTTCCGAGTTGCTGCGGCCGTGAGCGATGATCTCGTCACCGCGCGCCCGGAAGGCTGTCGGCAGTTGTGGGGCGTAATCGTAAAGCGCGGAATTGACGAGCACGCAGGAAGGCAAGGCGAGCGTCTCGAAAAGATCGAGGAGCCGCCAGGCGCCGATACGGTTGCCGTAATCGCGCCAGGCGTGGTTCAAGACGTCGGGTTGGGGGCCGCCGGGCACGAGCTCGGCGCCGAGCCCTTCACCAAAGGCGAAATGCTCGAGGTTGAGGCCGATATACACGGCAAGCCGCGCCCCGTTCGGCCATTCATAGCGATGGCGCCCGTGCAAGGCGTGATAGCTGTACCGGTTATGGCTCTTCAGCGTCATGAAGTTCGCTTTACGCCCTGCTGATGATGCGGGTTCGGCATCAATCTAGCCAAAGCTTGCTCGATCGGCACGGCTTTCTCCAATACGAGATTGGAGATCGCGGCGACGTCATCGAGCGGCACGACGGGAATTTTGGCTTCGGGGAACACCCTGTCCGATGCCACGCCCACGATGCAAGGATCGCAGGGATGGAGCGGCTCGCGTCCATTCGCGACGCGAAAGACCTCGAGCTTCGGATGGGTGAGCATCTTGAAGCCTTCCACGAGAACGAGATCGCAAGGCGCCAAACGTTTGAGAAGAGCAGGAAGGGTCATCTCCGCTTCGTCTTCGGCAAGCTCGTGGATGAGAGCGAATCTGCGCGCCGAGGACACGATAACTTCGCCCGCGCCGGCCTGGCGATGCACGAAGGAATCCTTGCCGGGCTGGTCGATATCGAAATCATGGTGCGCATGCTTCACAGTCGCGACGCGAAGCCCGCGCGCGGTGAAAGCTGTGATGAGCTTCACGACAAGCGTCGTCTTGCCCGCGCCGCTCCAACCTACGATTCCGAGGAGCTTCATGCGCGAGCCTCGCGGGAAAAACGGGCGTGAGCGCGCCGGGTCTCGTTGCTGGCCTTGCAGGCAGCCGCAAGATAGAAGGCGCTCATGACCACGCTCGATCTCAAGGGTCTCAAATGTCCGCTCCCGGCGCTTCGCGTGCGCAAGGCCCTGAAAGCCATGTCGCCAGGTGACGAGATCACCGCCGCCTGCACGGATCCGCTGGCTCGCATCGACATTCCCAATCTCCTCAACGAGACGGGAGACCGGCTCGAGGCTTTGGAAGAGGATGGAGGCGTGCTGCTCTTTCGCATCCGGAAGGGGTGCTCGGGCGAAAATCGA
>Ga0213876_10000715_pt1 | contig 23218 bp, 23 predicted proteins | sample BarmaccomBMRX_R9_FD_160113 | JGI IMG/M metagenome (GOLD analysis project Ga0213876, IMG submission 160113) | Root-associated microbial communities from Barbacenia macrantha in rupestrian grasslands, the National Park of Serra do Cipo, Brazil - RX_R9 | ecosystem: Host-associated > Plants > Roots... | reverse complement strand
CAACTCGCCCCCAATGATGCCGCTCCGAACTCCGAACTCCGAACTCTTTCCCTTTCCTCTTCCCGCCGTGTTCGCCGTGGTTCGCCGTGTTCGCCGTGTGAACTCTGTCGTTGTGCCCGCCACCCCCGCTGTGCCCGCCGTGTGACCGTGTGAACTCTTACGTTGTGCCCGCCACATCCGCTGGGTTACCCGTCAACGAAATCTTCCCCCCCAGGCTGATCCGGCCGGTGGTGACCACCGCGGCGCGTAAGCCGCCACGGCCTTTCAGGAGGGCCTCAGCCCCGGGCGCAAACGCCTGATCCATCCAATAACATGGGCGGCATTCGTCCCGGCCGAACACCCTGACACCGTCCAGGGTAAATTCGCGGCCGATCAACTCGTTGAGGCGCACACCCCGGGTGACCACGTTGCGCCGCAGGACGCCGGGTCCGCGGTCACGTACCCCGAGGCGATCGCACAGCTCTTCGAACACTTCGGCTTCAAACAGTGTGATCTGCCCCTTGTAATCCGGTTTATAGTTGAAAAAGCGGTCGCCCACGATGCCGCTTTGCGCCACGCACTCGACGCTGGATAGAGAATGCAACGGGTGCTGGTCCGGAGGCTTTCCGTGGTGGCCGAAAAAGTTGTGGCCGGGCGAAACAAAAAGGTACACGACTTCACCGAGGATGGTTACCACGAACCACTCTAAACAGTTATGCCTGAGCGTTCCATACAGGATTACGGCGTGCAATGGTATTCCCGAGGGTCGGCGCCTGAGTTCAAGCGCGATCACCTGGCCGTTGAAGAACCCCTGGAAATCCGGGTAGCGTTCACGCGCAACGGGGTCGCGGTAACCAAACCCGTTTCGGTGACGATGCGCACCCCGGGACACGATCCGGCTCTGGCGGTGGGTTTTCTATTCACTGAGGGAGTCATCCCGAGTCCGGATGCGGTGACGGGCGTTGAGACGAGCCCGGAACGCGGCGCGTCAATCGTCGTGCACCTGAATCGGCCGGTTGCGTTGAAACATTTGGAAAGGAACTTCTTCGCCGCCTCAAGCTGCGGAATCTGCGGCAAAGCTTCCTTGGAAGCCGTCAACCTGAACCGGGAAGTGATCCTGCCCGAAGGACGGCCCCGGTGGGGCGTTGCTGACCTCATGAAGATCCCCGAGCAGGTCCACGAAGCGCAATCCACCTTTCGCGCCACCGGTGGGCTGCATGCCGCGGCCTTGCTGGGTGCCGGTCGCGAACTATGGGCGGTTTATGAGGACATCGGCCGCCACAACGCGGTAGACAAAGTCATCGGTCATGCGTTGATCACCGGCCGGCACGATTTTTCCGAGGCGTTGCTTTTTGTGAGCGGCCGCGCAGGGTTTGAACTTGTGCAGAAAGCGATCATGGCGGGCATTCCGGCCATGGCTGCCGTCGGCGCCCCGTCGAGCCTCGCAGTGGACCTTGCCCGCCGTTACGGGTTTACCCTGGTGGGCTTCCTTCGGAATGGCCGGTTCAACGTTTACTCCGGTTTTACCCGGATCGAAAACGGCATTCCGTGCAAGCTGTAGCGGCGGCGCCGTGACTGCACCGGTCACGGGCACGGCCGGCGACTTACTTCCTTGCCAGCGACCGCTGGCGCCGGTGGGCGCGCAGCAGGGTAAAATGGACGCGTTTTCGATGTCCAAACCACCAGAGTATCAGGGGTGAGAAAAGTGCGCAGGCGCCCGCATACAAGGCCAGGACTATCCAAAATATTCTGGCAGGGTTCACAGTTGCATTGTCATGCAGTGCGCGCCACTTGTCGATGTTATTCTTGGTATTTGTGGATATTATCCGTATCGCGGCAGGATGGAACGGTCTGGTTTTTGATGGAGTTTATGCCCGTCGCGGGGCGACCCGCCGGGCCCGGCCCTGCCCTACCCGCGGCCGCCGCCGCCTCAGAGGATGTCGAAGGTTTTGACCAGCCCACCCTCAAACCGGAAACGATGATGAACCGTTCGATCGGTGAGCAGGCCGCCTTCCAGGTCACGCACGACCTGGTGGACCTCGACCACGACATCATCGTTTTCGCCTTCGAAGCGTTGCGGTTCGACCCTTGGATTGATCTGCCGCCACTGGCGCGTCCAGTAATCGTACACGGCGCCCCGGCCTTGAACGGTTCCGCCTTCCAGCCCGTTTGCCCAGACCACATCCGGGTGCAGCCCGGACACGGCCCGTTCGATGTCGCGGCGGTTAAAGGCTTCGTAGAGCGCCCGTAACAAGTCGTGCTTTTCAGCCATGAGCACCCTTGAACCCGCCGGCGCACCGCTGCAAGCGGATCGTCTATTCGTGATGAAAAGTGAAAAGGAGGAAGTTAGAAACCGGCGCCGTCAGCGGACCCGGAAATCGGCGGGCTTCATTTGGCCGGCCGCGTCAACTCCGGACGGCGCATCTCGCCGCAGATAAAACGCAACGCCTCGGGCAACTCAGCGCGCCAGACCGCGAAGTCATGGATGCCGGCGGTAACCCGCATTGCCACCGGGAACTTGTGCTCACGCATCATTTTATAGACCGGCCCGATCTGGGTCTCGATGTCGAAGTCGTCGTGGTCCCCGGAGTTGATGTAGAGCGCAATCGGGAGGCGCTTGGCGAAGAATCCATCGATTAATGAAGGGTAGTTGACGCGTTCCCAGACCTCCCGATCGAAGGGGCTTCCGAACACATCCCCTTTACGGGCACTGCTCGTGGGCGGCGGTTCCGGCACATAGATCGCCGGACTCATCAGGAGCGCCGCGCTGAAGCGTTCCGAGTACTTGAGGATGAAGCGGAGGGCACCGTATCCCCCCATGGAATCACCCCCGATCCCCCACCCTTCGCGTTCAGGGATGACGCGAAACGTGCGCTCGACCTCGGGGACAAGGTCCTGAATGAAAGCGGTCTCGATCTTTTCCTTCAGGTCCAGGTACCAGTTATCTCCTGATCCCGGCATGATAATCAATACCGGCGAGATCTCCCCGGAGCGGATGAGACGATCGGCCACCGCGTTGATCTGACCTTTGGAAACCCAGGCATTCTCGTTTTCGCTGTAGCCGTGCAGCATGAACAGAACCGGGTAGCGCAGGTCCGAATGGTCGTAGCCGTCGGGCAGGTAAACGTTGTAGCGCCAGTCCCGGCCGAGCGCCTGGGAAAAGAAGCTGTACGCCAGCACCTGACCGGCGCTCACGGTTCCCTGAATGGCTAAGCACGCAATAGCCACGACGGCGAGACGGGCCGCCCACCCCTTGATTTCCGTAACTGAGCTTCGCGCCATTTCAAACGGCACGACCCGAGCGGGTTTAGGGGGAATCATCGAGCGTGGGTAGCTTAAGGACCCCGTGCCGTCAACTGATTTTGCGGGGCCACCTACCGGCTGGCGATGGCGAACGGGCGGTTGCGATGGTAGAACATCCATGGCCCGGACGGCACCTCCGAGACCTCGACAAATCTCCAGTCGCACACGTCCTTGTTGGCCAACCCGAGGTAGTCGCGAACCGCGGGCGAGACGTCCAGGCCGGCACCTTGGTTCAGGTTAGGCCGGGGCCGCTCACGCCCGAAGACGTACTGCCAATGGTCAGTCCGGAACGGCCCGCAATCTTCCCATTGGGCATAACAAACGCGGTTCCCGTGCCGGATGGCGATCCAGCGGTCCTTCAACACCGTCTGGCCGTCCCGTACAAACGTCTGCCGGAACCAGGGGATGATGTAGGGGGCTTCCCGCTTGGTGTGATGCCGTTCGATGTCGTTGTAAGGCAAGGCAAAGTAGAAAGGGTTTTGACGCGGCACAAAACTAACCGGCATGAAATTGCGCCGGGCCCAGGGATTGGGGGTATCGTAACCGCCGTAGTTTGCGCTCCAATGCTTATCCCAGGCACTCTGCCGGTTCGGAACCGGGTTACGCATCGACGCATATTCGCCGACCCAAAAGATCGTCGTCACGATATTCATCTTCCACGGGTAGCGCCCGGAGTCGCCACTCAGCAGGTTGAACCCGGCGGGCCGGGAGTATGCCGGGACGAACCTCGGCGCGGTACGCACGTTCAACCCGGCGAAACGCGGGGTTCCGGGGACGGGCATCGATGCGGTACGCAGCTCGGAGCCGGCGCGGCGGGGGTTGGCCGGTACGGGCGTAGGCGCAGCCCGCAGAGCCGATCCGGCGCGCGGGGCCTTGCTCGGAACCGGCGGCGCGCTGCGCGGATCCGGTCCGGCCGATTGAGGATGGTCAGGAACGGGCGTCGGTGCGGCCGGGCCAGAGCCGCTCGGGCGGCGCGCCGGCAAGGCGCGCCGGACGGTGGTCTCCCCGGTGGGCTCGCGCAGGATGGGTCGATCCACGAGGGGGCTGGCGTTGGCGTACCGCGGCTCGGAACCATCGTTGCGTGACGCGGAAGGGTTGGACGCCGGCTTGGCCGGACGCCTGGCGGCCTGCGGGCCAGGCTTTGAACCCTGCGAGTCGCGTTTCAAAAAGCGGTTCGCGTGCCAGGTTCCGGTGGTGTCCGTGGCGGCATTTTCGGCTGCAGGGTCCAGAAAGCGCTTCGGCTGCCACGTTCCGGCCGCATCCGCGTTGAAGGCGTCGCCTCCGTAGCGGTTTTCGCCGGAGGTGACGGCAGTGCCATAGCACATCATCAAACCCAACAGTAAGAGGGAACGCCGCATGCGGTTGGCCCATTCCTTTTAGGGACAAGAGCCTGTTTCCGGCAAGCCCTTTCTGCGGATTGAAGGCCCGAAAAAGGCGGGGCCAGGGCAACCGCATCATCGGGCCGCGGCGTCGAACCGTTTTCCGCCTGCCGGCGACATGCGGCAAGGACCCGCCGCCGGCGCCGTCCGCGGTAGAAATGTCTGCGTTGCCGGGTCTGCGAGCGTTGCTACGTTAAGGCCATGTTTCGACGATGGCTGATCGGTCTGGTGGCATTGGCGGCGGCAGGTAGCTCCCTCGCGGACGATCTGGTGAGCTACGAAGCGGTGCCGGACGCCGTCAAACGCACGGTTGAAGCGAATCGCGGCGCCGGAACGGTGCAGCAGGTCGAGGTATTTCCCTTCGGGAACGTCAAGCTGTACAGAGTGCAGGTCGCCGTCAACGGCGTGCCTGAGCGCGAACTCCAGGTCGCTGAGACCGGCAAGCTGATCCGCTTCGACGAGTTCGGCACATCGCCGGCGCCGGATCAGGACGACGGGGATGATGAGAAGGGGAATTAAGCGTTCAGGTCGTGAATCGTGTTCCAATTCCGGAACAGGCGCAGATCGCCGGGGCGAAGCGGGTAGGGTTCGACGAGCGACGCGCGGACCAACCTTTCCACCAAGCCCTGAAGCCTGAACTGTCCGGCATCCAGCGCCGCGTTGGCCGCGCTGGCCGCGGTGCGGGGATAAACCGCTGCCAGGGGCTCGTAGTGACCCGGGCTGCGGGGAACGGCTCCCCTCCCCGTCTTGCACGCCTCAAGCACCCGGGCAAGGAACTCCGTTTCCATGAAGGGCAGATCGATGGCGAGCACCAGCAGCCAGGGGGTGGTGATTTGGTCGAGGCACGTCGCCAGGCCGCCCAGCGGGCCCCGGGACGGCAGACGGTCGGCAATGCAGGGAAGCGCTTCCGGAAAGCCGGGCCGCCGCGGACCGGAAAGGAAAATCTCGGCCGGTTCCAGCGCCTGTAAGAGCTGCAATTGGCGCTGCCACATCAGCAAGGGCTGCGAGCGTGCGTGCCCGCCGGGCGCCGGCAGCAACGCTTTGTCGATGCCCATGCGGCGCGAGGCGCCTCCGGCGAGCAGGACGGCGCTGAAGGCAAAGGGCATGCGCATGAACATAAACGGGCAAAGCCGGGGCCGGCTCCGGAGCACCATCAATTCCGCACCCCGGGGACGCAAACTTATGAACTTATGCTTTACGGAACGCGTTTCCCGCCTTGAAGTCATGCTTGAGCATGCATAACCGAATCGATTCGACTTTCGCCCGGCTGCGTCAAGCGGGCCGGAGTGGGTTCATGGCCTACATCACGGGCGGCGATCCCAACCTTGCCGTCACGGTAGAGATCGCGCGGGAACTGGCGTCCGCAGGCGTCGATTTTCTCGAGATCGGCATCCCGTTTTCGGACCCCCTGGCGGACGGTCTGGCCAATCAGTTGGGAGCTCAGCGGGCGCTCACGGCCGGCACGACCGTGCGCGGGCTCCTGAAGTGCATCGCACAGATCCGGGCTTCAGTTTCCACGCCGATCATTCTGTACACCTACCTGAATCCGATTTTCCAATACGGATTTGCCCGCTTCGAAAACGACGCCGCGGAGGCCGGTGTGGACGGGCTTTTACTGCTCGATTTCCCACCGGACGAAACGCTGCTGGATGATCCAGGCGGGCAGCGGCTCCACCGGATACGTCTGATCGCTCCGACCACGGACGAGGCGCGCGTCGCCACCATCTGTGCCCGGGCCAGCGGGTTCATCTACTACGTTTCGCGCGAAGGAGTAACCGGCGAACGGAGCGCATTGGATGGCTCCATCCAGGATCGGGTCGGAAAGATCAAGCGGCGTACCGAGTTGCCCGTTGCGGTCGGGTTCGGGATCTCGAACCCCGAACAGGCGGCCACCGTGGCGAGGATTGCGGACGCGGTGGTCGTCGGAAGCGCCATCGTTCGCCGCATCGGCGAGGGCGCGGCCCGGCAGGACCTGGCCCGGGAAATCGGCGCGTTTGTGCGGCCGATGACCCAGGCGGTCCACTCCGCGCGTTCGCAGCCGGGCAACAACGCGTAATGCCTGCTGGAAACGTGCGCCTGCGCGTTACGCGTCAGCCGCTACCCGTTACGGGACCACGTTCGGAAACAGACGGCGGCACTGTGCGGAAACAAAGGGATAATTCCAGCGTTCGCCCTGGAGGGCCTTGATGATCCCGATGAACCAGAAGATCAGAAAGAGCAGGTGAACCAGGGCATGCACGAGCATCAGCGACGGCACCAGGACAAAATGGAGGACCGGCAAGATCGCGGCGATGGAAATCAGAACGGTCATCCCGATGTTGAAAACGAACCACGTGCCGCCATAAAAAATGGATTGCACGGCCCAGTACCGGACGAACGCATCCTTTTTTTCGATGAAATAGAAGACGATGCCGCCCAAAAGGATAAAGATTGCGCAAAGCGCGGCGGCGAGGTTGGCGGGAATACCGGTGGTGTTCCCGGTTGAAGAGATCGGCTCAGCCATAACGGTAGTATACACCAGGATCGTGCCCGATGGCGATTACCGTCCCGCGGGCAAGATTTCGCGTGCGGCGGAGGATGGGCGGCGCTAATTTCCGCGCTTTATGTTAAGCGCCGGTATTGTGGGACTGCCCAACGTGGGCAAGTCAACTCTGTTTAACGCCATCACCCGGACGCGCAAGGCCGAGGCTGCAAATTACCCGTTTTGCACGATCGAACCCAATCAAGGGGTGGTGCAGGTACCCGACGAGCGCCTGGAGCAACTGGCCCGGCTTTCGCGCTCTCAGAAGGTGGTGCCTGCGGCGGTTGAATTCGTGGATATTGCGGGCCTGGTGCGCGGGGCCAGCGCGGGTGAAGGGCTCGGCAACCAATTTCTCAGCCACATTCGTGAGGTAGATGCCATCGTGCAGGTGGTTCGATGCTTCGAGAGCTCGGACGTTCATCACGTTGCCGGATCGGTTGACCCGATCCGTGACATTGAGGTGATCAACACGGAACTGGTCCTCGCCGATCTGGCCACCGCCCAAAAACGGGCCGAACGCATCCAGAAACAGGTGCGCGCCGGTGATAAACAGGCCAAAGCCGAAACGGCCGTCCTCGACAAGCTGGTGCCGCACCTTGACGCGGGTAAACCGGCGACGACGCTGGAATTGACCCCGGAGGACAAGGCGCTGCTGAGAACGTTTTTTCTGCTCACGTCGAAGCCGACGATTTTCGCCTGCAACGTGGCGGAATCAGACCTTACCGCCCTGGCCGAGGGCGGCCGGGACGTGGCCGCGGCAAAGCACGTCGGCCAGGTGCAATCGTACGTCAGCACGCATCTTGCCACGGAAGCCGTCGTGATCAGCGCGCAGATCGAAAGCGAATTGGTGGACCTCTCCGAGGCGGAGACGGTGGAGTACCTGGCGGGCCTCGGGGTAAAAGAGAGCGGTGCCGGCAACCTGATACGCGCCGTTTACCACCTGCTGGGGCTGCGCACCTATTTTACCACCGGCGAAAAGGAAACCCGGGCCTGGACGATTCGCGCCGGCGACAAGGCGCCCGCCGCCGCCGGCGTGATCCATTCCGACTTCGAACGCGGATTTATCGCGGCCGAAACGGTCGCGTACAACGACCTGGTCCAGCTCGGTTCCCTGGTGAAGGCGCGGGAAACGGGCAAGCTCCGCAGCGAAGGCAAGCAGTACGAGGTGAAGGATGGGGACGTCATCGAGTTCCGGTTCAACGTTTAGGTTCAGGTTCAGGGCGCAACGCGCAGCCGGGGGTTTACAGCGTAATGCTTCTGCGCGATTTTGGGCACTCGTAACGATGTTTTGCAGGTTTGTTCTGGCATGTTTACTCCTGGCCGCGCACGCCGAGGCCCACACGCTCCCGCAGGATTCTGAGGCTCCCCCGCCCGACATCCGCAAGAGCCTGGTTCGAATCACGACCGTTTCGCAGGAACCGGATTACCGGGTTCCGTGGAATCCCGGGAACGTCGGCGGCGGCGTCGGGGCCGGCTTTGTCATCGAGGGCGAGCGTATCCTCACCAACGCTCACGTGGTCAGCGCCGGACGCTTCATCGAAGTTGAGAAGGAAGATGACCCGAAGCTTTACCCCGCTGAGGTTCAATTCATCGGCAGCGACTGCGACCTGGCGGTCCTGAAGATCGCCGATCCCGGGTTCTTTAAAAACACGGCCCCGGTGAGCTTCGGGGGCATCCCGGCCATCCAGTCGAACGTGGACGTTTACGGGTATCCGATCGGCGGTGAACGCCTGTCGGTGACGCAGGGAATCGTTTCACGGATCGACTTCCAGACTTACACTTACTCGGGCATCGACTCGCACCTGGCGGTTCAGATCGATGCGGCCATCAACCCCGGCAATTCGGGCGGGCCGGTCCTGCAGGGGGGTAAAGTGGTGGGCGTGGCGTTTCAGGGTTATTCCGGTGAAGTCGCTCAGAACGTCGGGTACATGATTCCGACGCCGGTGATCCAGCGGTTTCTGAAAGATATCTCAAACGGCCAGTATGACGGCTACGTCGACTTGTCGGTTGACATTTTCAAGCTGGTAAATCCCGCCGACCGTCACGCGCTTGGTTTGCCGGACGATAATACGGGGGTAATGGTAAGCTCCGTTTCCGTTGCAGGAGCCAGCGCGGGAAAGCTCGAGGTCGGGGACGTGCTCCTGGCCATCGATGGCCACCCCGTAGCCAGTGACGGTTTTGTCCAGCTCGATGGTGAACGCGTCGAGATGGCTGAAATCGTCGAACGCAAGTTCAAAGGCGACACCGTCACGCTGAGCATTTTACGGGACAAGCAGCCGAAGACGGTCGACATCACCTTGTCGGGCAACTGGCCCTACCTGATGCAGGCCCAGCAGCACAGCCTTCATCCCCGGTTCGTCCTGTTTGGCGGTCTGGTGTTTCAACCCCTGAACCGCGCCTTCATGGAAGCCTACCAGATCGAGGACCTGCGGCTGCGCTACTTCTATAATTTCTTCGTCGTCGACGAGATCTATAAGGAACACCCGGAAGTGGTGGTCCTGTCCAATATTTTACCCGATCCGGTTAACGCTTACCTGTCGGAATTTCGGCTGCAGATCGTGGATAAGATCAACGGCCGGCTGATCAAAAACCTTAACGATGCGTCGGCCGCCTTCGCCGCCGACGCCGACGAGTACGTCATCCAGTTTCTGGGGAATAACCGGCCGGCCGTCCTGGAGCGAAAGGCGGTTGAGCAGGCGCGCGCCCGGATCAGGGCCAATTACGGGGTAAGCGTGGAGCAAAATCTTACAAACAGCTGACATGTTAACGACATTCCTGCGGCGCGGATCCGACGTCGCCGTTTCTACCTTCCGCGTTTGCGCCTTAACCCTCCTTGCCTCCGTCGCGGTGCCGGCCGCCGGCGGGGACGTGCCCGCGCTGGAAGCTACCCCCACGGAGCAGGTCGCACCGGCTTCGCAGAGCAACTCCGTCATCCGGGTAAACTCAACCAACCAGCCATACGACTTCTTCCGTCCGTGGAGCAAGAAGGCGCCCGCCAACCATCGCGGGCTCGGGGTGGTCGTGGCCGGGTCGGGGGTTCTGGTCGCCGCGGAGTTGGTCGGTAATTCCAACTACATCGAACTGGAGAAACCTGACACCGGCGAAAAGAGCACTGCCGCGATCCAGGTCGTGGATTTCGAGGCGAACCTGGCGCTGCTGCGCCCGGAGGATCCTGGTTTTCTGGCCGGATTTCAGCCGCTGGAGATCGATCCGGACGTTCGGGTCGGCGACAAGCTGGCGGTTCTGCAGCTCGAGGCGAACGGGACGCCGGTCTCGACTCAGGCGGTTGTCACCAGCGCCGAGGTTGGCCGCTACGAACTCGAAGACACGGCGTTTCTGCTCTTCCGCATGAGTTGTCCGCTGCAGGGCCGCGACAACAGTTTCACCCTGCCGATTGTCAAAGGCAACCGTCTGGCTGCCATCCTCATGCGCTACGACGCGCGGTCGCAGACGGTTGACGCGATTTCGAGCCCGGTGATCGCCCACTTTCTGACCGAGGCAGGCCGTGATCACTACGAAGGTTTTCCCCACCTCGGCCTGAGCTTCTCGTCCACCCGCGATCCACAACTGCGCCGCTACCTGAAACTGGATGAAGGTAACGGGGGCGTCTACGTCACCGGGCTGGATCCGAACGGCTCCGCGGCGAAATCCGGTCTGCGAGCCGGCGATGTCCTGTTGTCCGTGAACCATCAGAGCGTCGACGCGGACGGAAGTTACCAGGATCCCATCTACGGCCGTCTCTCCGTGATCAACCTGACGACCACGGTTCCTTTCGCCGGACAGAAACTACCCGTCACGATCATGCGGGACGGGGTGCGCCAGAACCTCGAGGTAAGCGTCTTCCACGTCCCGCCGGAGGACTACGTCATTGATCCCTACGTGATCGGGCGGGCCCCGCGGTTCTACATTTTAGGCGGGTTGGTGTTCCAGGAATTAACCCGGCAATTTCTGAAAGAATGGGGACCCAACTGGAATCGAGAGGCGCCACAGCGCTTCGTGTATTACGACCGGTATCAGGCGAACCTTTTTTCCACCAAACGCAAACTGGTGATCCTGACTCAGGTGATGCCGACAAAGGCGACCGTCGGGTACGAACGCTTGAATTACCTGGTCGTCAGGCGGCTTAACGGTGAGGACATCACAAACCTCGCTGACCTGGCCCGGGCCAGCCAGCACCCGATCGACGGCTTCCACAGGATTGAGTTTGAAGAGGATCCGCATATCATCTTCCTGGACGCAAACGAGGTGGCCGAACAATCGGGCGCGTTGCAGAAGCTCTATTCACTTCCCGCCATGCAACGCTTATGACCTTTGGGGCGATTTTCGATTGGGACGGCGTGATCGTCGACTCCTCGGCGCAACACGAGGCTTCGTGGGAGCGGCTGGCGGAAGAAACCGGGCTGCCGTTGCCGCCCGGGCATTTCAAGCGGGGGTTCGGGATGAAAAATGAATTCATCATTCCCAACCTCTACAAGTGGGCCGATCAGCCGGCCGACATCAACCGTTTATCCCTCCGGAAAGAGGAGCTTTACCGCGAACTTGTGGTCGAGCGCGGCTTGAGCCCGTTGCCGGGAGTGATCGCCTGGCTCGACCAACTCCGCGCGGCCGACATCCCGTGCGCGGTAGGTTCATCCACGCCGCGGCTTAACATCGAGGCGGTCTTGAAGGTGGTAGGACTTGAGAATCGTTTTCAGACCATCGTCACCGCTGAGGACGTCAAGCACGGCAAGCCTGATCCGGAAGTTTTTCTGAAAGCGGCCGAAGGGCTGGGCATTCCTCCTTCACGTTGCGTGGTGTTCGAAGACGCGTTCGTGGGCATTGAGGCCGCCGTCCGGGGCGGGATGAAGGTGGTGGCCGTGGCGACGACAAATCCGCTGGAAAGCCTGAGCAGGGCCGATCTGGCGGTGCACCGCCTGGATGAACTCACCATCCCCCGGCTCGAAGAACTGTTCCAAACCGGTCGCACGGCGGGCACAACGTAAGCGTTCACACGGTCACACCGCGGGCACGGCGGGTGTGGCGGGCACGACGGAAGAGGTTCACACGGCGAACACGGCGAGCCACGGCGAACACGGCGGGAAGACAAAACTACCCGGCACCCGATGCTCGACCCTTAATTCAGCCCCTGGCAAGGAGTACGCCGTCTTTGGCCCGGGGCGGCGGCGAGATTAATGGTCACTAAAGTTCTCGGTTACTGCCAACCGCCGCCCCGCGCCAAAGACGGCATAGGTTCAGGGGTGCCTAACCAGCGGCCCTCATTTGTGGCATTTGTCTTCCCGCCGCGGTCGCCGTGGCTCGCCGTGTTCGCCGTGTGAACCTCTTCCGTCGTGCCCGCCGTGTGACCGTGTGACCTTCTCTTATGGTGTGGCCGCCAAACGCGCCACACCCGTTGGGTGCTCGCCCAGGACGACTTCGGCGACGGCGGAGCGGAGCGCGTCGATCGTCACGGGTTTATTCACCACCTTGTTGACGCCGGGCGGCACCTTGCCGGCGGCCTTCATCAGCTCACCGAATCCGGTCAGCATCAGGATCGGGATCGTGACCCCTGCCTGGCGGGCAGCGGCCGTGAAACCTTCGCCGGTCATACCGGGCATGGCATGGTCGGTGATTACCAGGTCAAAGGTCTCCTCTTTGATGGCTCGCAGGCCCTCCGCCGCACTGCTGGCCAGGGTGACCTCATGATGATCGTTCCGCAGAAATAACGAGACAATGTCGCGAGCGACCTCCTCATCATCGATGACGAGGACGCGCAGTTGCCGCTTCAATTCATGCCAGCGCGTCCTCACTTCCGTTGGAGGCGGATTATGGAAAGGGAGGCAGATGCGAAACAAAGAGCCGTTCCCGACCTGGCTCTCAACTTCAATCGTTCCGTGGTGCCGTTGGACGGTCCCGTAAACCATCGCCAGACCGAGGCCCGTCCCCCGCTCTCCCTTGGTGGTCACAAACGGCTCCATGCAGCGAGCCCTGACCTCCTCAGGCATGCCCACCCCGTTATCCTGCACCTCCAAAATCGCCCGGTCCTGGTCAGGATAGGAACGTATCCAGATGGTGCCTCCGTTGGGCAGCGCGTCCACGGCGTTGAACACCAGGTTAGTCACCATTTCACGGATTTCCGCACCGTTGCACGTCACGGCGGGTACGGGACGAAGATCCACCTGGACATCGATATGACGCCCCTGCGCCAGGGCTTCATCCCGCCATCGGGGCTGAGTCATTGACACAGCGTCGGCGACCGCCTCGGTCAGATTGACCGCCTCAAGGACTTCACCGTCGCCCCGGGGGCGGTAGAATTCACGCAGCCGCCCGACCACGGTGCTCGCATCTTTGGACGCGGTCCGAATCACCCGCAGGTACTGGGTCGTTTTCTCATGGTCGTGCAGCAACTCAGGTCTTTCCAGCAGGAGTTCGGTATAACCGAGGATCGGAATCAGCGCGTTGTTGAAATCGTGCGCCACGCCGCTGGCCATACGGCCCAGCGCACGCAGGCGTTCCTGCTGGATGACATGCTGCTGGGTGTCGTGCAGTTCCTTTAGCGCCTGCTGCAGACGCTGATTGCTTTCCCGCAACTGAATCTCAGCCCGCCGGCGCTCCGACACTTCAGACTCCAGGGCGAGATTAGCCCACGCAAGCTCTTCGGTCCGTTCACGAACCCGCAACTCCAGTTGTTCATTGACGGCTTTCCGGTCAGTGATGTCCTCCGCCACGCCGGCCAGTCGAGCCACGCTGCCATCCTCTTCAACCAGCGGAAACGCACGGTCCCGCACCCAGCGCACCTGCCCGTCAGGCCGCAGGATCCGGTACTCCTGATCGTAGCCCCCCCCGTGACGTTGATCCGCCAACGCCGCCTGCCTGACGCGCTCGCGATCGTCCGGGTGAATGCTGTCGAGCCAGGCGGTGCCGGAGCAAAGCGTGGGCAGCGGCCGGTCCCAGATGCGTTCGTGAACCGGGCTGAAGTAGAGCAGTTCGTTCGTCTCCGCGTCGCTCACCCAGATCGCTTGATCGATATGGGAAAGCACTTGCCAGAACCGTTCCGGAACCCCGGGGCCGTTGCCCGAGTCCAACCCCGTCGGCTCCGGTGAGGCTTCGGGCAAACGAGCCTCAGCAGGAGAGCCGGCGGCCGCCTCGCTTTTCAGGCGTTCCAACTCGCGGAGCAACTTGTGGCGCTCCCATGCCTGGTGCAGCGCCAGCACGAGGTCCATCCTGGACCACGGCTTAAGCAGAAAGCGAAAAATATCGCTGTTAAGCACTGCCTCCTGGATCCCGGGCGACGATGCCATCCCGGTGATCAGCATGCGCGAACTCAGGTGTTGCAGCTGCCGGCATTTCCGCAGGAACTCGAGCCCAGGCAGGTCGGGCATAAACTGGTCAGCGAGGATGATCGCGAATTCCTGCGCGGCGATCGCTTCCAGGGCGTCCTTTATCCTGGCGACCGTGACAACCCGATAATGTTCACGCGAAAGCTGCTCCTGCATGGTGTGCAGGATCATCTTGTCATCATCAACGACGAGAACCGCGGGTACTGATTCCATTCATACTCCAGGAACGACGACAACCGTCAGGGAATCACGTCCGGTCAGGCCGCACGCGACGCGTCATCATTCCAGCTCCACAGGTAACGCTGCCCCGGCGACCAAACCTTTGTCCGTGATTTGGCAACTGATTCGCCCGGCGATGCCCGCCAGAGGCAACAGGATACGTTTGATCTCAGAAAGGTTCACGTGGTTGAGATTCGATGACCGGTACCAAAACCAGCAAAAACGGTCCTCAACCGTGCATCCGAACTCAACCCCGGTGGCGTCCTTTGCAGATTGGCAGTCAAGGCTGGCCACCGCCAGCCATCGCGCCTTGAAATCCGCCGGTTGCACGTGGACGGCAGATGGAGCGCACGGGGGCATCGGCGCAAATCGAATGGTCCGGGGGAGAAGTGCCTGGAAAAGCCGGCCCAGTTCGTCAGCCAAGGTCCCGGCCGGCATGTATACCCGATCATTCATGTCGGGATCGAAAGTGCCGGTCACGACGGCCAGCAGCGTGCGGCACTGCTCGGCGCTGTCATGGATCAGTTGGAGGCTGGCGCTCAGCCTCGGATCAAGCTGGGCCTCGTCATACTGAAGGTGATGCTCCGTCAGGGTGACGATCCCGCCGATCGCATTCGAGAAATCGTGGATGACTCGATCGAGCACGAACTCGATCGAGCGCTCACGAAAGCTCGGCAAGTCCAGCGCGGGGGAGCCGTTATGAAAATTACGACGCTCAGGCACTACGCTAGTTTCTACTCGGATCGGAAAAGATCGAGTAATTTTTGCGCCATAGACTTTACAATTTCTGGATCGGGGTAATTGGGGTCGGATACTAACCGTTTCAGCCGTTCGGACATTTCTGTAGAATTCACCGGAGCTTCGGACGGGCTGGATGCGTGGGGTTCTGAAGGTGCACTCTTTTCGCCCTTGTTACTGAGCGCATCCGATTTTTTTTGCATATCCAGCCTCCGATTATTTTTTTCGGCGGTTCGCCCGGTTGCTTTAGGCAAAAGCGGCGCGCCCCGGCGAAATCCCGAGGGCACTTTAGAGAAATTCTTTCAGCTCGAATGAGTGCAACCATTCCAAAAACCATTGCGCGTAGCGCGGTGAGCCTTTAGCTTAGGTCTTAGCCGAGGCCAGTGGATCGCCCTCGGAACGAATGTCGGACGTAACACTTACGTTTATCGTCGCATGGCCATTGAGAAAGTAGTCGTCATTGATGACGAACCTATCATCCTACGGTCACTGGAGATGCAGTTACGCAGCCGCCGGTTGGCGGTTGCGCTCTGCTCCACGGTGGCCGAAGCGGAGCGGCTGATCGCTCGAGACACCTTCGATCTGATGTTTGTAGACGTTCGTTTGCCGGATGGGAACGGGACCGACTTTCTGGCGCGACTCTCGGGCAACCCGGACCGGCCATTGATCGTGATGATGACGGGGCATGGGACCATTGAATCTGCCGTCAGTTGCATTCGAAACGGCGCTTTCGATTACATCATCAAGCCGTTTTCCGCCAGCCAAATCGACGTCATATTGAAAAAGGCGGAGAACTTTTCGCAAGCCGTGAAGGTGAGCCAGATGCTTGTCCAGCAGGCGGTCACCGACAGGGCGCTGATCGGCGCAAGCCAGGCCGTCCGCCAGTTGCGGCAGATGATCCAGAAAGTGGCGCCGACAGAGGCGACGGTCCTGATCAGCGGAGAGAACGGCACCGGCAAGGAACTGGTCGCGACCGAGATTTTCCGGGCCAGCGCCCGTTCTCAAATGCCTTTTATCAAGGTGAATTGCGCCGCGATCTCGGAGACCTTGATCGAGAGCGAGTTTTTCGGGCATGAGCGCGGGGCGTTCACGGGTGCGACGGAGAAGCGCGAGGGACGGTTCGAACTTGCCAATAACGGCACCATTCTGCTCGACGAAATCAGCGAGGTCTCCCTGAAGCTGCAGGCGAAACTGCTCCGGGTGTTGCAGGAGCGGGAGTTTGAACGGGTGGGCGGCAACCGGACGCTGAAAGTAAACGTCCGGGTGCTGGCCACAACCAACCGGGATCTGCAGCGATCGGTTGAGAACCAGGAATTCCGGCAGGACCTTTATTACCGGCTGAACGTCTTTCCGATCACGGTGCCGGCCCTGCGCCAGCGGAAGGAAGACATTCCGCTACTGGTGGATGCATTCCTGCGGCGATTGGCGGGACGGCACGGCGTCAAGCCGCCGACGGTGTCGCCCGAGGCCATGAAAGTCCTGCAGGGTTACGATTGGCCGGGCAACGTTCGGGAATTGCACAACGTGGTTGAGCGCGCCGTCATACTTACCGAGCCCGGCCGGGAGATCCAGCCGGCCGACCTTGCGCCGATGTTTCCGTCGGAATTGCTCGAAACGCACGGGTCGACTTTCGAACTGCCCGCCAACGCGAATGGCTCCCTGGCCTTTCCCACGAAGATCGTTCCGCTTGAACAGATTGAAAAAGAATACATCCAGCATGCCTTGCGGCAAGCGGGCGGCAATCGAACGCATACGGCGCACCTGCTGGGCATCAGCATTCGAACTTTGCGCAATAAATTGAATCAGCGCGGCGAAGGCGAAAGCGAGGAAGCCGGGGAGCGGGTGTGACGATCCGGCATCGGTTCGCTTTTCAACCTGGTTGAGCTCGTGTCTCCGGCAGGCTTCGGAAGCTTGAGCGGGCCGGATCGGGCCGGGCCGTCATGCAGGCTACGGCTGACTCCCAACCGGCGTCGGTGACAGAGCTGCCCCGGAGAGAACGCTGCGCCAAAAAAAGGTTTGCGTCCCAGCGAGAGGCTCGAGCCGGCTGTCCCCGATCCACCTTCACGACGAATTTTCTTGCCGCGGCGTCCGGACTGCCTTGATTGGCAGCGTGAACCGTTTTGTTGACCAGGTTGCAGTGGTAACGGGGGCCGGCCGGGGCATCGGGCAGGCCATCGCCGCGAGGTTGGCGGCGGAGGGCGCCAGGGTTGCCGTGATCAGCCGCACTGAAGCCAACGCCCAGCGAACCAGCGAAGAGTTAAACCAGCAGCGTCCGGATTCCGCCCGGGCCTACGCTGTCGATGTCGCCGACGGGCACGCGGTGGCCGACCTGTGCGGCCGGATCGTTAAAGAGTTTGGCAAGGTGAGCGTGCTGGTCAACAATGCAGGCATCACGAGGGACCGGCTAACCATGCGCATGGCGGAAGCCGACTGGGACGCGGTTTTGGACACGAACCTGAAAGGGGCGTTTCACTTCGCGCAACACCTCCAGCGTTCCATGATGAAGGCTTCGTACGGCCGGATCATTAACATCGCTTCGGTCAGCGGTCTCGTCGGCCAGGCGGGCCAGGTGAACTACTCGGCCAGCAAAGCCGGGCTGATCGGACTCACCAAGGCCCTGGCCAGGGAGGTCGCGGGCCGTAACGTCACCGTCAACGCCATCGCGCCCGGCTTCGTCACGACGGACATGACGGCGGACCTGCCCGAAAACGTGCGGGCCCAGGTGCTCGAGCGCATCCCGTTGCGGCGGTTCGGCGAACCGCCGGATATCGCGGCGGCCGTTGCCTTCATCGCGAGCCCGGAAGCGCGCTACATCACGGGCCAGGTGATCACGGTCGACGGCGGCATGGTGATGTAAGGCGGGCGGCGGGCCGGTCACGACCGATCCAGGATCGTTTTGGCCGTCACGGCGCCGCTCTCCATTGCGCCCTGAAAACTGGCGTGTGAAATCTGGTCGCCGCAGCGCCAGACGTTCGGGAAAGGATTGGCGAACTTCTGCGTGAAAACGCTTCCGGGCGGTTGTACGGGAACCGCGTAAGGGATTTCAAGGGTCCGAACGTGGCGCAAGGTTCCCGGCTTCAGCGCAAAAATCCGGTTGATTTCCTGTTCCGCTGCCGCCACGTCGGCCGGGGTCACCCGCGGCCGCAGGACCGTCGCGCTGATCAGGTGAACGTCAGGCGGCGCGTACTCCGGGGCAACGTTGGTAATCTGGACCAGGTTTCGCACGATTTTGGTGCGACCCGTCTGGAGAACCAGGAGCTTTTCGGGGTAGATGGATTGTCCCGCCCGGAAGTAGACGACCGCAGCCGGATGGGCCTCCCGCACCTGGGCGCCGATCAACTTTGCCGTAACCCGTTCCGGGCAGGTAAGGACCAGCTGATCCAGTTCTATCTCGTCACCGGACGCCAGCCGCACGGCGGTGGCTTTGCCCTGCTCGAGCACCACTGCCGTAACTTCCGTCTCCAGGCGCAAGGCTCCCGCCGGCAGACGCCGGGCGAGTTGGTCGGGAATGGCTTGCAAACCGAAGCGCGGGAGGAACGTTTGGCCGGTCAGGAACTTTTTGAAGTAGTAACGGAAAAGGGTCGCTGAGGTCTCGAGCTCGTTATCCAACAAAACGCCCCCGAAGAACGGCCGGAAAAACCGCTCGAAGGCTGCGTCGCTGAAGCCCTCCAGGTACCTTTTGGTCGAGACTTCGAATGCTTCGTTCAGGAGCGTTTCATCGTTCCGTGCGAGCAGACCGGCACCGATGATGCCAAGCCGGATCTTGTCGCCCCAGTTGAGACCCCGGCCCGCAGTCGTCTGCAGAGCCGAGCTGAAATCAGTCCACGTTTTCGGCCGCCGGAACGTGAACATTTGACCGGCATCCCACATCAGCGCGCCGGGATCGAAATAGCGGGGCCCGAGGGCGCTGACGTCCAGGTACGCCCGTACGGCCGGGTAATTATCGAGTACGACCTGGAATCCGAGATCAAACGTGTAGCCGTCTTCGTAGAACGAGCCGATCCGGCCGCCCACCCGGGCGTTTTGTTCAAGGAGTACAAACGGAGCCCCGGCTTTCGCCAGTTCCAAGGCACAAACCAAGCCGCTCAAACCCGCGCCAACGATAACGATCATAGCGCAAGCTATGCAGCGCCCGTGCGCTCGTCGAGCCAGGCGTGCACGTCCCGGATCACCTGGGCCGCTTCGAAGTCTCGGGCGAGCAGGCGGTAGCTCGACGGATAGGTGCGAAGCGTCTTGGGGGCGCACGCGTGCCGCCACACCTTGTAGACCAGCCGGCACCGATCTCGCGCCATCCAGGTGCCTTCATCGGATACCGGAGCGCCTGGACCGCAATGACCATCCTGCGGTGGCACCGCGAAGGCGGTGCCGACACCCCTCATCCCGGCTGAGGTCAGTACAACATTGCATCGGCCGGAGGGTCGACCGGCATCACGGCAGCCGCCCGGAGCGTAACCCGGGTCTTCCCGTCAATATCCTGGTAAAGCGGTTTCCCGACCACCTTGACCCACGCCATGTCGGTCTGCTGAACCGGACGGTCTGTCTCCACGTTAACCAGCATCGGACGGGCATCAGCCGCACAACAGACGATCAGCATACGAACAAGCTTGAAGTGCCGGCCTTGCTTGCTCGGCAGGTATTGACCCACCACCTCGACGGTCTTTCCCGAAAAAACCTTGCGCAGGCTCGGCTCAGCTTCGCCGTAGAGCAGATCCGTAACTTCCAGCGCCACGTTACCATCAGCAGTCCGCGGCAGATAATTTTCACCGTCCGCCGTGTCGCCTGGCCCGGGAGCATTCGGGTCGGCGGCCGCCGGACCACCGGTACCCGGAGCGAGGGCGGCGGGGGTCGAAGCTGAAGCCGAAGCGTCCCTGGAAGCGGTTTCGTCAATATCTCCGCCCAGCATCGTGGCCGGAATCTGGGGAACGGCCGCGCTACCCTGGTACGCGGAAGCGGATCGGGCGACGAGCGCCGAAGCGTCCTGAACTACGCTGCGATTCATCACGGCGTTCCGGTCGAACGCGTCCTTGGATACCAGGCTGCCCGTCACGAGCGGCGCCAAAAGCACGGCGCCGGCCGCGAAGCTGCGGACCGGGCTTTGGCTAGCCTCGTGAACGCATTCACCCGCCACGCAGCAACGCCGTGAGGCCGTCGTCACGCAGTAGAGGGTTCCGGCGAGAACGAGCAAGATGCCTCCGGCCAAAACGCCGGGCCGAAACAGCGGGTGAAGGTATTGATCGATGCGATGATCGATCCAGAAAGCAAGAAGCACACCCCCCACCCCGATCAGGGTAATCCCATTCAGGTACTTAGAGACCTCGGCTCGCATAGATCAATGGTAAAACTTGGGAGCATAGTAGGGCGACGAGTACATAAAGTCCAACCCCCAGCAACACGATAAAACGCTTCCGGAACAGAAGGCGGTAAAGGAACAGCAGTTTGAAGTCGAACATCGGGCCGAAAATCAAGAAGCTCATTCGGGCGAACATGGGGAAGCTGATGAAGGTCGCGGCGATAAAAGCGTCGGACGTGCTGCAGAGGGTCATGAGGGCGGAGAGACCGGTCATGGCCCCGGTGGCGAGGAGCGCGTGTCGCGCCAGGGGCAGGATGATGGCCTGGTTCACGGCCGTGTTGAAGACCGCGGCAACCGCGGCACCAAGCATAAAATAGACGGCCGTATCGATGAAGTCGTCGGACGCCAGCCGCACTGCCGCGATTAATTTTGCACCAAAAGTGGTGACATTGCCATCCGGCGCGTCCTCGGGCATGGGCGCGACGCTCAGCCCCGCCCGCCGGCGCCGGTCGGGACGGACAACGTCCGTTTTGAGGACGGCGTCGGGACGCACCTTTAAGGCCACCAATCCGGCCAGGACGGCCACGGCATACCCCGCAGTGAGTCTGATAAGCGTATTAAGGCCGGGCGACTGGCCGCGGAACGCCGCATAAGTGCTGAACGCCACAATCGGGTTCACGATGGGCGACGCCAGCATGAACGTGAGGCCGCATGACACCGGCATCCCTTTGTTCAACAGGCGCCGCACGATGGGCACAACGCCGCAGTCGCACACCGGCAGAAAAACGCCCAGAAACCCGCTCGCCAGCGTCGCCAGGAAAGGGTTGCGCGGCAGGAGCCGGTTGATCCGGGTCGACGGCACGAAGACCGCAACCACACCGGAGACCAGCGAGCCGGCCATCAGGAACGGCAGCCCTTCAAACGCCAGGGCGAGAAACGAGAACCAAAAATTCTGCCAGCTGAAGCTGAACCAACTCATGACGGCTGAACCGGCGATAGCATTTGCTCGTCTTACTCGAGTCGCGTCAAGGCATCAACAAATCCGGGGCAAATGCTCCCCGGAAAACATCTCAGTCACGCGGGTACCGCCGACCCGGGTTTTCATGAGGATGCAGGCCGCGGCACCCATCCATTCAGGAACGACCCGACGAGCAAGGGTAACTCGCGGCTGTACCCGCCTTCCAGCACCGCCGCAACCGGAACCCGAAGCCCGGCCAGCCACGCGCCGAACTGTCCGAAATGGGGCTGTTCCAACGTCATCTGAGTGATCGGATCCCGGGCAAAGGCGTCGAAACCCGCCGATACCAGCAAGAGCTCGGGGTCAAACGCCAGCAATGTACCCAGCGCCGCTCGAACGGCGCGCGCATGGGCGTCCGGATCACTCATCGGCGGGATCGGCCAGTTTGAGATATTGGCAAAACTCTTCGTGCCCGTTCCGGGATACCCTGGGTATTGATGCACCGACGCAAAACGGATCCGGTCGTCATTCGCCACGATCGCCTCCGTGCCATTCCCATGGTGGGCGTCGAAGTCCCAAATGGCGACGCGGGCGCAACCTTGTTCGAGGGCGTAGCGGGCGGCAATCGCCACGGAGTTAAGGTAGCAAAAACCCATGGCCCGATCGGTCGTCGCGTGGTGACCGGGCGGACGCAACAGTGAAAATGCGGCCCGCCCCTGCAGGGCTTCGTTGACCGCCGCCAGGGCACCCCCTGCGGCCCGGCGCGCGTGCGTCTCGATCCCCTCATAGTAGGGAGTATCACCATCGAAGTCGCGCGGCTGCTGCAACCGGCGAAGGTGCTCCGGGGTGTGGACCCGCAGCAAATCGGCTTCTGAGGCGATGCCGGGCTGCACCCACGCGGCATCCGGCCTTTGATCCTCCAGGTAAGCGGCGGTGGCCAGCACCCGGATAGGGCTTTCGGGATGGCACGGCGATTCGTAGCCGGCGCAGGCGGGGTCGTAGATTAAGCTGAGCATGGCCATGGTCCGGGTTGTCTGCGGGGCCGGAGTGCGTTACCTCTTGGCTTACCCGCAGTTTGCGGCCGCCTGCGTGCCCGGTGGTAGTGGCCCGCAGAGTCGACCATCGCTTTTTTTTATGAGAATCATCGTATTGTTGGCCTTGTTTTCCATGACGAACTTGTCCCAGGCCGCATCCAGCAGTCCCCTTCCGCCACAGATCCCGTTACGCGATTTTTTCCGCAACCCGGAAATAGCCGGGTTCCAACTCTCGCCGAGTGGTAACGACCTGGCTTACGTGAGACCTTACGAAAGCCGGCTCAACGTGTTTATCCGCCCCCGCGAGGGCGGCGAGGAAAAGCGGTTGACTTCGGTGACCGATCGCGACGTAACCGCCTATTTCTGGAAAGGCGACCAATACATCCTGTTCCTCAAAGATAACGGCGGGGATGAAAACTTCCATCTGTTCGCCGTAGATCGCGACGGCAAACAAGTCCGGGATCTTACGCCGTTTGAGGGC
>Ga0213876_10000714_pt1 | contig 23269 bp, 26 predicted proteins | sample BarmaccomBMRX_R9_FD_160113 | JGI IMG/M metagenome (GOLD analysis project Ga0213876, IMG submission 160113) | Root-associated microbial communities from Barbacenia macrantha in rupestrian grasslands, the National Park of Serra do Cipo, Brazil - RX_R9 | ecosystem: Host-associated > Plants > Roots... | reverse complement strand
TTCTTCGACTGGGATAAGTCGGACATCACCCCGCAGGCGGCTGCGATCCTCGACAACGCGGCTGCGTCCTACCAGACCTGCGGCAACGCCCAGGTCATGATCGCCGGGCACACCGACCGGTCGGGTTCGGACCAGTACAACATGGGCCTCGGTCAGCGTCGCGCCGACGCGGTCCGTGCGTACCTCGCGGGTCACGGCATCCCCGACGGCGTCATCACGACCCAGTCGTTCGGCGAGAGCCGTCCGCTGGTCGAGACCGCCGACGGCGTGCGCGAGCCGCAGAACCGCCGCGTCGAGATCACCTACGGAAGTGGCATGGCCCACTAAGTAGGTCCGGCTCCGCTTCGGCGGACCGGTTCGACAGGAAAGAGGAGCCGTCCTTCGGGGCGGCTCCTTTTTTTTTGGCCGTGCGGCTCGATCGCCGCCGCTGCGAGGGGGAGCCGCGGCGATGGGGACACGTAGCTTTCGCGAACGGCGACCTGTCGCCGCCAGCGCCAGGCGCCGGCGGGCCGCGCCGCGGTTCGTCCGGAAAGCGCTTGTCGGGCCGCGGCGTGGCGGGCTATCGGGCGCCCATCCTTCCAGCCTCACTCCGCCAGCGGGAGCTTCGATGCGTATTGCGATGATCGGGACGGGCTATGTCGGCCTCGTGTCCGGCGCCTGTTTCTCCGATTTCGGCCACGACGTGGTGTGCGTCGACAAGGACGCGCGCAAGATCGACGCGCTGCACCAGGGCGTAATGCCGATCTTCGAGCCGGGCCTCGACCGCCTGGTCGAAAGCAACGTCCGCGGCGGGCGGCTGTCGTTCACCACGGACCTTGCCGAAGGCGTCGCCGGCGCCGACGCCGTGTTCATCGCGGTCGGCACCCCGTCGCGCCGCGGCGACGGCCATGCCGACCTCTCCTATGTGTTCGGCGCGACCGAGGAGATCGCGCGCGCGCTCACCGGGCCGGCCGTGGTCGTCACCAAGTCGACGGTCCCGGTCGGCACCGGCGACGAGGTCGAGCGGATCATCCGCGAGACGGCGCCGGAGGCGAAGGCCTGGGTCGTCTCCAATCCCGAATTCCTGCGCGAAGGCGCGGCGATCGACGATTTCAAGCGGCCCGACCGGATCGTCGTCGGCACCGAGGACGAGGAAGCCGCCGAGGTGATGCGCGAGATCTACCGCCCGCTCTACCTCAACAAGGCGCCGTTGCTCTTCACCAGCCGGCGGACCGCCGAGCTGATCAAATATGCCGCCAACGCCTTCCTCGCGACCAAGATCACCTTCATCAACGAGATTGCGGACCTGTGCGAGGCGGTCGGCGCCGAGGTGCAGGACGTGGCGCGCGGCATCGGCCTCGACAACCGCATCGGCGCCAAATTCCTCCACGCCGGCCCCGGCTATGGCGGCTCCTGCTTCCCCAAGGACACGCTCGCGCTGCTGAAGACGGCGGAGGACCACCAGAGCCCGCTGCGCATCGTCGAGTCCGTCGTGGCGGTGAACGACGCCCGCAAGCGCGCCATGGGCCGCAAGGTGATCCAGGCGCTCGACGGCGACGTGCGCGGCAAGACGGTCGCGCTGCTCGGCCTCACCTTCAAACCCAACACCGACGACATGCGCGACGCGCCGTCCATCAGCATCGTCCAGGCGCTGGAGGATGCGGGCGCGATCGTGCGGGGTTACGATCCGGAGGGAGTCGAGCAGGCGCGGCCGCTGATGCGAAACGTCGCCTTCGCCGACAGCCCCTATGCGGCGGCCGACGGCGCCGACGCGGTGGTGCTGGTGACGGAGTGGGACGTGCTGCGCGCGCTCGACCTGCCGCGCCTCGCCGCGGCCATGGCCGACACGGTGTTCGTCGATCTGCGCAACGTCTATCCTCCGGAGGAGGTGGAGGAGGCGGGCCTGCGCTGGTTCGGGGTGGGACGGGCGCCGCGCGGGTGAGCGGGCGGCGAGGCGGTTCGGCAAGGAGACGGATGATGCGCAACCTCGTGATCGGATCCCTGCTGCTGGGCCTCGGCGCCTGTGCCACGCCGGCGGAGCGTCCGCCGGGCGCCACTGCCGGCATCACCGACCCGTCCGGACGGGTGGTCGCCCGCGCTTCGCTGCGGCAGGCGCCGGGCGGCATCGCCGTTCACGTCGAGGCGGGCGGGCTGCCGGCAGGCACTTACGGCGTCCACCTCCACGCGGTCGGGCGGTGCGAGCCGCCGGCTTTCGCGAGCGCCGGCGGGCATTGGAACCCGACCGGCCGCCAGCACGGCCGCGACAATCCGGCCGGCGCCCATCTCGGCGACCTGCCGAACCTCGTCGTCGGCGGCGACGGTCGCGGCGTGAGCGACTTCACCGTCGCCGGCGGGATGCTGGCGGGCGGCGGGGCCAACGTGCTGCTCGACGCCGACGGTGCCGCCCTCGTCATCCACGCGCAGGCCGACGATTACCGGACCGACCCCTCCGGCAATTCCGGGGCCCGCATCGCCTGCGGAACGATCGCCCCGGCCTAAGCCGCTTCGCCCTCCGCGCGGGCGCGGTCGAGGCGGCTCGCCTCCAGCGCGGCGAGATGGCGCGCGCCGATCCACAAGGCGACCAGGGTGAACGGCGGCACCACGTAGAGCCAGGCGATGCCGCCGGCGAGGCTGCCGGTCACCACCGACATCTTGCCCGCGAAATAGGGGCCGAGCGCGAGGCCGACCATCGTCGTGCCGAGCACGTAGGTGGCGCCGGCGGTCGCCCGCATCCGCGGCAGGACGAGATCCTGCAAGGTCGCCACGGCGGCGCCGACCCACATCGAGCCGAGCAGCTGCGCGAAGGGTGAGGCGGCGTAGAAGAAAACGAGGTTGTGGGTCGTGAACATCAGAGCGACCGGCGGCATCGGCAGCACCACCGCCAGCATGTTGACGAAGACGCGGCCGCGCGGGTCGCGGCGGCGCCACGCATCGGCGATGATGCCGCCCATGATCACGCCGACCGCCGCGCCGATCGCGGCGCCGGTGCCGAGGATCAGCGATGCTTCGTCGCGGGCGGTGGCGCCGGCGAGGTAGCGGGCGGCGGCGGCCGGCCCGGCATAAAAGGTCCGCAGCGCATAGGGCGCCGCCCAGAAGGACACGGCGTAGCTGATGAACGAGATGCTGCCGAAGGCGACGGCGAGCATGATCGTCGTCGGCGTGCCCCAGATCAGCCGCCACGTCGGCGGATCGCGGCGGCGCAGGACCAGCACCCAGGAGCAGATGGCATAAGCGCCGACGCCGTACGCCACCCACTGGGCATGATCGCCGGTCACGAAGGCGAGGCCGGCGGCGACGGCGGCGACGGCGGCCAGCCCGATGAGGTTCGCGGCGAGGACTCCGTTCGCGGCGGCCGCGACCAGGGTCAGCGGCGGCAGGATGGCGACGAGCTCGGCGCCGAAACCGCGCCAGGCGCCGTCGCGCACCACCGGCTGCGGCACACCGTCGGCCGCACCCCGCGGCGGCTCGCGCAGGGTCAGCACCCAGAGCGCGAGCAGGAGGCCGGGAATGCCGACGGCGAGGAACGCCGCCTGCCAGCCGGCGAGGTGGAGCGGCGCCGTCGCCGCATCCGGATGCGCCCGGTTCCAGCCGCTGCTGACGAGCGCGCCGATCGGCAGGCTGAGGCCGCCGCCGATATAGAGGCCGCTCGAATAGATGGAGAGGGCGGTGGCCCGGCGCGCCTTCGGGAAATAATCGGAGATCATCGAGTAGGCGGCGGGGGAGGCGCTCGCCTCGCCGATGCCGACGCCGATGCGGGCGGCGCTGAGCATCCCGTAGGAGGTAGCGAAGCCGGAGAGCGCCGTCATCCCCGACCACAGGCCGAGGCCGATCGCGATCAGCCGGCCTCGGTACCAGCTGTCCGCGAGCCGCCCCAGCGGGATGCCGAACAGCGCGTAGAAGACCGCGAAGGCGGTGCCGTAGAGGAAGCCGATCTGGGCGTCGTCGAGGCGCAGGTCGCGCTTGATGTCCTGCGCGAGGATCGAGATGATCTGCCGGTCGACGAAGTTGATCGCGTAGACCAGCACCAGGACGATGAGCGCGTACCAGCCGTAGGCGCCGATCCGCGTGCGTGCCGCCGGAATCTCCGCCGCCGCCTCGTCCATGCCGCCTCCCCCGATTGTGCCCGCTGCCGCACATGGCTAGCAGAGGCGCGTCTTTTGGCAATGGCGGCGCCTCGCGATGCCGGTCTCGGTCCTCTTCGTCTGCCTCGGCAACATCTGCCGCTCGCCGCTCGCCGAGGCGGCCTTCCGTGCGGAAGCCGCGCGGCGCGACCTGGACGTCGTCGTCGATTCCGCCGGCACCGGGGACTGGCACGTCGGCCACCCGCCGGACCCGCGTGCCCGGGCGGTCGCCGTCCGCAACGGGGTCGACATCCGCCATTTGCGCGCCCGCCAGGTGGCGGCCGCCGACTTCGACCGCTTCGATCACATCGTGGCGCTCGACGCGCGCAATCTCGCCGACCTGCGGCGGATGGAGCCGCCCGGGGCGCGCGCGCGACTATCGCTTCTTCTCGACCATGTCCCGGGGCGGGAAGGGGCCGCCGTCGCCGATCCTTATTATGGCGACGACCGCCACTTCGACGCCGCCTGGGGCGACGTCGCGGCGGGGGCGCGGGGCCTGGCCGACCGCATCGCCGCAGAGAGCGGCGGATGAGCGCGCTGCGGCGCCGCGTCTCGGCCCTGACCGGTGTCGCCGAGGATCGGCTCGAGCGGCTGTCCGGGGGCGACCTGTCCGAAGTGCTGCTGGTCCGCAGGCCCGACGGCCGGACGAGCGTCGCCAAAGGCGGGGCGGCGGTCGGGGCCGAGGCGGCGATGCTGAGGAGCCTCGCCGGCGGGGGCGTGCCGGCGCCGGCCGTCGAGGCGGAGCATGAGGGGCTGCTGCTGCTCGAATATGTCGCGAACGACCGCGTCTTCACGGTGCGCGCCTGGGCCGAGCTCGGCACCGTGCTGCGCCGCCTCCACGCGCGGACCGGCGAGCATTATGGCTGGCCCGTCGACTACCGGATCGGCACGGTCGAGCTGGACAATCGCGCGAGCGAAGACTGGCCGGCTTTCTTCGGCCGCCAGCGGCTGCTCTCGACCGCGGCGGTGCTCGATCGGCCGTGGCGCGAGCGGATCGAGCGCCTCGCCGTCAGGCTTCCCGAACTGCTCCCGGCCCGGCCGCGCGCGGCGCATCTCCACGGCGATCTCTGGACCGGCAATGTCCTCGTCCGCGACGGCGGCCTCGCCGCGCTGATCGACCCCGCCTGCTATCATGGCGACGCCGAAGTCGATCTCGCCATGCTGACTCTGTTCGACGCGCCGCCGGCGGACTTCTGGCACGCCTACGGTCTCCTCGAGCCCGGGTGGGAAGAACGGCGTCCGCTCTACCAGCTTTTTCCCGCGCTGCTCCACCTGCGCCTGTTCGGCGCCGGTTATGCCGGCCTGGTCGATCGGCTGTTGGGGGCGATAGGGGCTTGACGCACCACCATCTGTTAGGTAGTTGCCTAAATACCTAACAGGAGTCGACCAATGGCATTGCTCCCGATCCTCGCGGCCGCCGCCGTCGCCGCCGCACCCGCGCCCGCTGCGCCTGTCGAGGCACCGGGGCCCCTCGCGCCGCTCAAGGGCAGCTACCTCGCGCCCGCCGGGAAGCCGGCTGCGGTCGTCGTCATCGTCCCCGGCTCGGGGCCCACCGACCGGGACGGCAACAATCCGATGGGAGTCGCCGCGGCGCCCTACCGGCTGCTCGCGGAAGGGCTGGCCGAGAAGCAGGTCGCGACGCTGCGCATCGACAAGCGCGGCATGTTCGCCAGCCGCGCGGCGGTGGCGGACGCCAATGCGGTGACGATCGCCGACTATGTCGCCGACGTGCGCGCCTGGGTGAAGGTGGCGCGGGCGCGCAGTGGGCTGCGGTGCGCCTGGCTGCTCGGCCACAGCGAGGGCGGGCTCGTCGCGCTGGCCGCCGCGCAGCAGCCGGAGGGGATTTGCGGGATCGTGCTGGTCTCGAGTCCCGGGCGGCCGGTGGGCGTGCTGCTGCGCGAGCAGCTGAAGGCCAATCCCGCCAACGCGCCGCTGCTCGACCAGGCGATGGCGGCGATCGAGGCGCTGGAGGTTGGCAAGAAGGTCGAGGCGACGACGCTCCACCCGCCGCTGCGCGCTCTGTTCGCGCCGCAGGTGCAGGGCTACTTGATCGATCTCATGCGCTACGATCCGGCTAAGCTCGCGGCAGGCGTGCGCGTGCCGGTGCTGATCGTGCAGGGGGAGCGCGACCTCCAGGTCTCCGCCGCCGACGCCCGCGCCCTCGCCGCCGCCGACCCACGCGCCAAGCTCGCGTTCGTACCGGGCGCGAATCACGTCCTCAAGGCCGTGGCGGGCGACGACCGCGCGGCAAACTTCGCGACCTACGCGAACCCGGCGCTGCCGCTGGCGACGGGGATCGTCGAGCCGATCGCCGACTTCGTCACGCGGCCGCCGCGGCCGCGATGAACAGCGTCTTCGAAGCGCTCGCGCACCCGACGCGGCGCGCGATCCTCGAGATGCTGAAGAGCGGCTCGAAGACGGCGGGCGAGCTCGCCGACGCGTTCGACGTGTCGAAGCCGACCATGTCGGGTCATTTCGCCAAGCTCAGGGAAGCGGGACTGATCCAGGCCGACCAGCGCGGCGCCACCATCCTCTACAGCCTCAACCTGTCGGTGCTGGAGGAAGTGCTGCTCGGCTTCATGGGCAAGATGGGAACGGGGAAGGAGCAGGGACAATGAACCGCAAGACCATGGGATTGGCGTCGATCGCCGTCGTGCTGGTGCTGGCCGCGGCGGCATGGGCAGTCGGCGGCGGGCTCCCGGCGGAGATGCAGCTGCCGACGCATTTCGGGATCGACGGAACGCCGGATCGCTTTGCAGGCAAGTGGGAGGCTCTGCTCCTGCCGGCCGGAATGGCGGGAGGCTTGTCGCTCCTCTTCTGGCTCCTGCCGGCGCTGGAGCCGAGGCTCGCCAACCTCGAGCGCAGTGCCGGCCTTTATTACTGGAGCTGGGCGGCGCTGCTGCTCCTGAGCGCGGCGATCGAGCTCGTCGTCGTGTCGGTGGCGCTCCGTTGGGGCCTGCGCATCGAGCATATCGTCGCCGGGGCCATCGGCGTGATGTTCGTGCTGATCGGCAACCAGCTCGGCAAGTCGCGCAGCATGTTCCTCGTCGGCATCCGGACACCCTGGACCCTGGCCAGCGAGGAGGTGTGGATCCGCACCCACCGCCTCGGCGGCAAGCTGATGGTCGGCGGCGGCCTCGTCATGGCCGTGGCCGCTTTGCTCCCGCTTCCCTCGGGGCTGCTTGCCGGACTTTGCGGGGTGGCCCTCGCCGTCATGGTCGGCATCCCCGTCGTTTATTCCTACGTCCTGTGGCGGCGCGAGCGGACTCAGCCGAGCCGGTAACGCTCGACGACGCTATAGGCGGCGCCGTCGGGCGTGAGGCGGCTCTCGAAGAGGCAGAAGTCCGTGACCGGGAAGGACGGGCCCGAGGCAGATCCCGCCGCGTCGAGGAAGCCCCCGAGCGAGCCGCTGCCCCGCGGGAGGCGGGCAAGGGTGATGTGCGGGACGTAGGCGCGCCGCTCCGGCTCGAGCCCGGCTCGCACGATGGCCTGGTCCACCTTCTTGTGGAGCGCCTGGAACGGCTCCGGCGGCGACACGCCGGCCCACAGGGCCGTCGGCGCGCCGCGGCGCTCGAAGCTGCCCACGCCCGCGATCCTCGCCTCGAAGGGCGGGTGGACGAGCCCGGCGAGCGCGGCGTCGACGTCGGCCGCCGCGTGGCGATCGACCTCGCCGATGAACCGCACGGTGAGGTGGAGCTGGTCCTCCACCTGCCATCGCGCGCCGCTCACGCCGCCGGTCAGGCCGAGCAGCCACGCGCGGACGGCCGCCGGCGGCTGGATGGCGACGAACAGGCGGTGCATGGCGGTGCCTTAGCGCCGCACGCGCCGGAGGCGAATCGGTTTCGCTTGAATGTCTCCGCGCGGCCCACGATATTGCGCGGGGCGGGGGCTTGCTCCTCCGCGCAAACGGAGTGTGATGAAATGGCGAATGGATTTGACCCGCGCATAGGCGCCGCGCCGCGGACGGCGACGACGTTGGACGGCCGCGCCGCCGTCGACGCGGGGCTGCGGTCCTACATGCTGTCCGTCTACAATTACATGGCGTCGGGGGTGCTGCTGACGGCGATCGTCGCGACGGCGATGGTCTATACGGGCGCCGTCTTCTCGCTGTTCAACCCCCGGACCGGCGGCGCCACGCCGCTCGCCTGGCTGGTCATGCTGGCGCCGCTCGGCATCGTCTTCTGGCTGAGCTTCGGCATCAACCGGATGCGCGCCGCCACGGCCAAGGGGCTGTTCTGGGCCTATGCGGGGCTGCTCGGCGCGTCGCTCTCGACCGTGCTGATCGTCTACACCGCCTCCTCGGTGGCGCAGGCCTTCTTCGCGACCGCCGCCGGCTTCGCCAGCCTCAGCCTCTGGGGCTACACGACCAAGCGCGACCTGACCGGCTGGGGCAGCTTCCTGCTCGTCGGCCTGGTCGGCCTGGTCGTCGCGATGCTCATCAACGCCTTCTGGCCGAGCGGCCCGATGGGACTCGCGATCAGCGTCATCGGCGTGCTGATCTTCGCCGGCCTCACCGCCTACGACACGCAGAAGATCAAGAGCATGTACTTCGTCGTCGGCGGCGCCGGCGAGGTGGCGGAGAAGACCGCGGTGATGGGTGCGCTCGCCCTCTACCTCGACTTCGTCAACATGTTCCTGTTCATCCTGAGGCTGTTCGGCGACCGCCGCTGACCCAAGGCGGCACACCATAAAGGCGAGGGCTCGGCGGAGACGCCGGGCCCTTTGCTTTTGGGGCGCGCGCCATTCGGTGCTATCCTTGCGCGCGGGAGGGCAGGGCCGATGACCATCAATCTCGTCTGGGCGACGCTTGCCGGCGCGGTGCTCGGCGGACTTGCGGACTGGCTTTTCGCCGGCGTCCTGTTCCACGACCGCTACCACACCTACCCGGAAGTCTGGCGGCAGGGCGGCGAGCGCGGCCGCATCCTGCTCGCGCAGGCGCTGGCCATCGTCACCGCCGGCGGTTTCGTCGCCCTCGCCTGGAAGATGCACCAGACGGACGCGCGCGGGGCGATCAAGCTCGCCGCGATGGTGTGGCTGATCGGGCCGCTGCCGCTGCTGCTCGGGAACCACCTCTTCATCAAGCTCGATCCGCGCGTCACCGCCAGCCACGCCGTGGGCTGGCTCGTCAAGCTGGTCCTGATCGCCGCGGCGACGGCCTGGCTGCTTTAGCCCGGAGTGGGCTGCTGCGCCTTCTGCTCGGCGATGAGCTTGTCGTCTATGTCCATGGCGCGCTTGTAGGCAGGGCGGTCCTTCAGCCGGCCGACATAATCGGCAAAGGCCGGGCGGGCCTCGACGATACCGAACTCCATGCCCCAGCCGATCGAGGCGCCGACATAGACGTCGGCGGCGGTGAACTGCTCGCCGCAAAGGAAGGGCGAGGCGGAGCGAACGGCGGACTCAAGCGCATCGATGGTCGTGTCGAGCGAGCCGTAGCCCGCCATCATCGCCTTGTCCGGCGGCGCCAGCAGACCGAGCGCCTTGCCGGTGATCACCGCCTCCAGGGGGCCGGCGGCGAAGAACATCCAACGATAATATGGCCCGCGCAGAGGGTTGCCTGGCGGCGGCGCGAGGCCCGCGTCCTGGAAGGCGTCGGCGAGATAGGCGCAGATCGCCGCCGCCTCGGTCACCACCGTCTCGCCGTGGCGGATGGCCGGAACCTTGCCCATCGGGTTGATGGCGAGATAGTCCTTGCCCTTCATCGTGTCGCCATAGCCCAGCAGCACCGTCTCATAGGGCTGGCCGAGCTCCTCGAGCATCCACCGCACGATCCGCCCGCGCGACATCGGGTTGGTGTAGAAGGTCAGTGTCTCGCTCATCGCCGCTCTCCCGGGTTCGCGCCAGATTAGCGCCGCCCGCGGCGAGGGGGGAGAGGGCGGAGGAAAGAAAAGGCCGATGCGTGTCGCGCAACACCGTCACCCCGGACTTGATCGGGAGTGTTACACTTGACAACCCCAGTCGCTAGGCGTAGTGTCTCCCAATAAGGAGATACCCGGTGGCCAAGTCCGTTCTCAGCGCTCCCCATTTCCACAACGAGGAAGCCGCTTTCGCCTACGTCGAGGCGCTGCTTTGGCCGAACGGCCCGACCTGCCCGCATTGTGGCGGCACTGAGGAGCATGTCGGGCGCCTCACCGGAAAAACCAGCCGGATAGGGCTCCGCAAGTGCTACGCCTGCCGTGGCACCTTCACCGTCCGCATGGGCACCATTTTCGAGGATAGCCACCTCGCGCTGCACCTGTGGCTTCAGGTCATCCACCTGATGTGCGCGAGCAAGAAGGGCATCTCGACCCGTCAAATCCAGCGGATGCTTCAGTGCAGCATGAAGACCGCTTGGTTCCTCTCGCACCGCATCCGTGAGGCGATGAAGTCCGACATGCTCGGCCCGCTCGGCGGCGAAGGCCAGACCGTCGAAGTCGACGAGACTTTCATCGGCGGCAAGGAAAAGAACCGGCACCGCTCCAAGCGCGCGTCCTCCCGCCTCGGCGGCAGCTGGGGCAAGGAAACTGTCCTGTCGCTTGTCGAGCGCGACGGGCGCGTTCGCTCGCTCCACGTCGCCAGCGTCACCGCCGCCAACCTGCGGCCGATCCTCGTTGGCCAGATTGATGCGGCTTCGCGCCTCTGCACCGATGACGCTGGCCAGTACCGGCATATGCACCGCGATTTCCGGCATGAAATCGTGAACCACGGCGCCGAGGAATATGTGCGCGGGCCGTTCCACACCAATTCGGTCGAGGGCTTCTTCTCGATCCTGAAGCGGGGCATCGTCGGCTGCTATTTCCACGTCTCGGAAAAGCACCTTCACCGCTACCTTGCCGAGTTTGATTTCCGGCACTCCAACCGGGAGAAGCTGGGGATCGACGATCAGAGCCGCGCCGATCTCGCGATTATGGGCGGCATCGGTAAGCGGCTCACCTATCAAACAACTCGTTGCCCGGCCTAAAGGCGACCGGAAAACCCGCTGGCGACGCGCATGGGCGCGACTGCCAGCAGAGGACCCGCAGCTCGTCTTTCTCTTCGTTGTCGAATGACAACAGAGCGGCCTGCGTGGTATAGCGATGCTCATGCCACGCAAGCCTGCCCCCGCATGGGATGATCCCGAGGAGTCGAAGCGCTTCCTTGCTGCGGCGAAAGCCGCGGAGGCGAGCGAGAACCCGAAAGACTTTGACAGAGCGTTGCGTGCGGTCTCGCGGCGATCATCTACCCCTCCGCCAGCCTAAACACGCCGTCTTCATACTTGATAGGAGCGCCCCAAGCGCTCGGCATGTGTACGGGATTCCAGATGGCTTTCCCCTTGTTCTTGCGAGCGTCCACGTACCGCATGAGATCGCCGGCAAGCGGCTGAACCAGCCGGCCACTGCCAGCGCGTCCCTCAAGATGTCTTTTGATCGCAAAGGCGCAGTAATCAGCCAATTGCAGGATGCTCGAACCGGTTTTCGGCTGGCACGATGGATTGTCTATCAGCTTCGTTAAGGGCATCACCTCATGCCAATGCGGCAGGAGGTCCTGCTCGGCCTCGCCAGGGTCTCGCATGAAAGCAGTCATTTCCGGGATGCGTTGCTGAAGCTCCTTGTTCTCCTCCATGAGTATCGAGCAAACTTCGCCAGCAAGGTGCTTTTCGCGCATGTATCTCTCGGTCTGCATAAAGCACGATACGGCTCCGACCGTGTAAGCATCCAGCAAATTCACCCGAGGAGTATTGTCCGGGAACCTGCGCGCAAATTCCTTTCGGTCAATGCCGGACCAGACTACCGGGACGTTAAACTCAGAGACGAGGCCGCCTATCGCGCTCAACAGGGAGTTTCTTCGCAGCTGATCCCACGTCTCGCGCGGAAACTCGCCTGAACCGTGGAATATATCTTTGGCATGGAGACAGCGCGGCTTAGGCGCGCCCCGCGGCACGGCCTCAGAGAGATATTGGTCGAGCCGGTTGGCGAGGGGTCCCCATTGAGTGTCGGCGTGGATAATGACACCCGCGACGACGAGGAAGCGGTCGTGCTCGATTTTACCGATACCCGATTCGTCCATGTAGAGGACGCGCACCCACTTACTCCCGTCCAGCGGGCCGCCCCCGAAGGCCCGAAGCACGCTCATTGCGCACCCCCAACACTACCCTTGGCGTGTGGGGCTGTAAAGTGTAACGCTCCCGACTTGATCCGGGGTCCACCTTCTTCTCCGGTGCCGAGAAAAGAAGGTGGATGCCGGATCAAGTCCGGCATGACGGTTTCTGAACCGCTGGCCCGGCCTTAGGCCTGCGCTTCCGGCTCGCCCTGCTCGCCTTCCGGCTGCGGCGCCTTCTTGGCCTTGCGCTTCGAGGCCTTGGGCGCGGCGGGGACGATCTCGAACGACGGCGCGTTCTCCTTGATCGTCACCTTGACCTCGCCGCCGTGAACGAGCTTGCCGAACAGCAGCTCCTCGGCCAGCGGCTGCTTGATCTTCTCCTGGACGAGGCGGCCCATCGGCCGCGCGCCGTAGAGCTTGTCGTAGCCGCGGGCGGTGAGCCATTTGCGCGCCTCGTCGTCGAGGTCGATGTGGACGTTGCGGTCCGCCAGCTGCAGCTCGAGCTGGAGGATGAACTTGTCCACGACGCGGGCGACCACCTCCGTCGGCAGGTAGGCGAACGGCACGATCGCATCGAGGCGGTTGCGGAATTCCGGCGTGAACATCCGCTTGATCGCTTCCTCGTCCTCGCCCTCGCGGGTGGTGGCGCCGAAGCCCACGCCCTCGCGCGCCATGTCGGAGGCGCCCGCATTCGTCGTCATGATGAGGATGACGTTGCGGAAATCGACCGTCTTGCCGTGATGGTCGGTGAGGCGGCCGTTGTCCATGATCTGGAGGAGGATGTTGAACAGGTCCGGATGCGCCTTCTCGATCTCGTCGAGCAGCAGCACCGAATGCGGATGCTGGTCGACGGCGTCGGTGAGCAGGCCGCCCTGATCGTAGCCGACATAGCCCGGGGGGGCGCCGATCAGCCGGCTGACCGAATGGCGCTCCATATATTCGGACATGTCGAACCGCTGCAGCGGGATGCCCATGATCGAGGCGAGCTGCCGCGCCACCTCGGTCTTGCCGACGCCGGTCGGACCCGAGAAGAGGTAGTTGCCGATCGGCTTGTCGGGATCGCGCAGCCCCGCCCGCGACAGCTTGATCGCCGAGGCGAGCACTTCGATCGCCTTGTCCTGGCCGAACACGACGCGCTTCAGGTCGCGCTCGAGATGCTCGAGCGTCTTCTTGTCGTCGGACGAGACGCTCTTCGCCGGGATGCGCGCCATCGTCGAGATGACGCTCTCGATCTCCTTGGTGGTGATCGTCTTCTTGCGCTTGTTCGGCGGCACCAGCATCTGCATCGCGCCCACTTCGTCGATCACGTCGATCGCCTTGTCGGGCAGCTTGCGGTCGTTGATGTAGCGTGCCGAAAGCTCGACCGCCGCCTTGATCGCATCCGGCGTGTACTTGACGCTGTGATGCTCCTCGAAGGCGGAGCGCAGGCCGGCGAGGATCTTCACCGTATCCTCGATCGTCGGCTCGTTGACGTCGATCTTCTGGAAGCGGCGGAGCAGCGCCCGGTCCTTCTCGAAATGGTTGCGGAACTCCTTGTAGGTGGTCGAGCCGATGCAGCGGATCGTGCCGCCGCTGAGCGCCGGCTTGAGGAGGTTGGACGCGTCCATCGCGCCGCCGGATGTGGCGCCGGCGCCGATCACCGTATGGATCTCGTCGATGAACAGGATCGCGTCGGGCATCTTCTCGAGCTCGGTGACGACCGCCTTCAGCCTCTCCTCGAAATCGCCGCGGTAGCGGGTCCCCGCGAGGAGGGCGCCCATGTCGAGCGCATAGATCACCGCCGGCTTCAAGACGTCGGGGACGTCGCCCTCGATGATCTTGCGCGCCAGCCCCTCGGCGATGGCCGTCTTCCCGACGCCGGGGTCGCCGACGTAGAGCGGATTGTTCTTCGACCGGCGGCAGAGGATCTGAACCGTCCGGTCGACCTCCGGGCCGCGGCCGATCAGCGGATCGACACGGCCGCTCTTCGCCTTCTCGTTGAGGTTGACGGTAAACTGCTTGAGGGCCGACTCGTTCTTCTTCTTGCCCTCCTCGGGCTTGCCTTCCTCGGCGCCCTTGACCTCGGCCGGCTCGGCAGCGGTCTCGCCCTTGCCGACGCCGTGGCTGATATAGCTCACCGCGTCGAGGCGGCTCATGTCCTGCTGCTGGAGGAAATAGACGGCATAGCTCTCGCGCTCGGAGAAGAGGGCGACGAGGACGTTCGCGCCGGTCACCTCGTCGCGGCCGGACGACTGGACGTGGAGGATGGCGCGCTGGACGACGCGCTGGAAGCCGCTGGTCGGCGACGGATCGGTGTTGCCGTCGATCTTCAGCGCCTCGAGCTCGTTGTCGAGATAGGCCTTCACGGCCTCCCGCAACTCCTTCAAGTCGACGCCGCAGGCGGTCATCACCTTCGAGGCATGGGCATCCTCGGTGAGCGCGAGCAGCAGATGCTCGAGGGTGGCATATTCATGGCGGCGCCCGCTCGCCTCGGCGAGCGCCGTATGCAGAGTCTGTTCCAGTTCGCGGGCAAAGGACGGCACGTAATCTTACTCCTGTGGAGCCCGCGAATGAGTCACGGACTGCTTGGTCTTAATGTCGGGTGTCGCAAAGCCGGCATCAAGCAGCACGTCGAGAAAGCTGGGGACAAGCGCTTCAGTTCCCCGCGCTGCTTCATTTCTTGAACAAAGCCTCGGCGGCGGACATGTGGCTGACCGAGGCGTCGATCTTGGCCCGGGTGCGGACGATCTCGGCCTCCAGCGCGGCGATCCGCTCGCGAAGCTCCTCGACCGACAGCGGATCGAGATCCTGCTTCCCGAGCGCGGTGAGCGGGTCCTGCGGCTTGTTCGGAAAGAGCTCGTCCAGGTCCATGGCGCCCAGAATCCCCTGTCGCGCCCCCGGCTGTCAAGCTAGTGCGCGTTCCGATGGGCGCTGTTCCCGCAACGATGGTCGCGATCGACCCCGCCGAAGCGGGGGGTCCGGAGGTGCTCGTGCCGGTCGAGCGGCCGGTGCCGGAGCCGGGGCCCGACGAAGTGCTGATCCGGGTCGCGGCGGCCGGCGTCAACCGCCCCGACGTCATGCAGCGGCGCGGCCTCTATCCGCCGCCGCCCGGCGCGCCGTCCGTCCCGGGGCTCGAGGTGGCGGGGACGATCGTCGCCACCGGCACCGGCGCGGCGCGGGAAATGGCGGGAGAGACCGTCTGCGCGCTGGTCGCCGGCGGCGGCTACGCCGAATATGTCCTCGCCCATGCCGACATCTGCCTGCCGGTGCCGCCCAGCTTTGCGATGGTGGAGGCGGCGGCGCTGCCGGAGACTTTCTTCACGGTATGGGCGAACCTGTTCGGCCTCGGTCGTGCGCGCGGGGGCGATACGGTGCTCGTCCACGGCGGCACCAGCGGCATCGGCACCACCGCCATCCTGCTCGGCAAGGCATTTGGCCTCACCCTGATCGTCACCGCGGGGAGCGCCGACAAATGCGCCCGGGCGCTGGAGATCGGCGCCGCCCACGCGATCGACTATCGCGAGGAGGATTTCGTCGCCCGCGTTGCCGAGATCACCGGCGGCCGCGGCGTCGCGGCCGTGCTGGACATGGTCGGCGGCGATTATGTGGCGCGCAACCTCGCCTGCCTTGCCGAGGACGGCCGCCACGTCTCCATCGCGATGCAGCGCGGCGCCAACGCCGAAATCCCGCTCTGGCCCTTGATGGCGAAGCGGCTCGTCCTGACCGGCTCCACCCTCCGCGCCCGCCCCGTCGCGTTCAAGGCCGCGCTCGCCGACGAGCTGCGTCGCGACGTCTGGCCCAAGCTCGGCCCGGCCCTCCGTCCGGTGATCGACAGCACCTTTCCCCTCGCTCGCGCCGCCGACGCGCACCGCCGTATGGAGGGGGGCGAGCATGTCGGGAAGATCGTGCTGGAGGTGGGATGATGGAAGAGCTGACGCTTCACGAATACGCCGCGTCGGGCAATTGCTACAAGGTGCGGCTGACGGCGGCCCTGCTCGGTCTGCCGTTGGAGCGGCGCGAGTATGATATTCTCAAAGGGGAGACCCGCACGCCGCGATTCCTCGCGGAGGTGAATGCCAACGGCCGCATCCCCGTCCTGCAGGTGGGACGGCGCTTCATTCCCGAGAGCAACGCCGCCTGCTTCTTTCTCGCGGACGGATCGCGACTCGTTCCGGCCGACCGGTTCGACCGCGCCGACATGCTGCGGTGGATGTTCTTCGAGCAGTATAATCACGAACCGAACGTCGCGACCTTGCGCTTCTGCATCGCGTTCGTCGGCGAAGAGCGCCTGACCGACGCCCAGCGCGCGCAAATCCCGGCCAGGCGCGCCGCCGGCGACGCCGCGCTGAAGCTGATGGACGAACATCTCACCGGACGCGACTGGTTCGTGGGGCAGGCGATGAGCCTCGCCGACATCGCGCTCTACGCCTACACCCATGTCGCGGAGGAGGGCGGCTTCGACCTGTCCTTCTATCCCGGCGTCGGGCGATGGCTCGGCCGGGTTGCGGCGGAGCCGGGCTATGTCGCGATGGATGCCTGACTCGGCGCTTGCTTCGGCGCGCTTCCGCTCCTACATCCGTGCAAGGATCGGCCGCTCCGCGAGGGGCGGCCCTTATTGTTTCTACGGAGACCTCACGTGGCCCAGCCGCTCATGCCCCATGCGACCGCGTCCTGGCTGGTCGACAATACCGCGCTCACCTTCGAGCAGATCGCCGAATTCTGCGGCCTCCACATTCTCGAGGTGCAGGCGATCGCCGACGATACGGCCGCGACGAAGCTCACCGGCCGCGATCCGATCCGCGCCGGCGAGCTGACCCAGGAGGAGATCGAGAAGGGGCAGAACGACTCCTCCCATCGGCTCCACATGCACAAGGAGCCGGACCAGACGCGGCGCACCAAGGGCCCGCGCTACACGCCGGTGTCGAAGCGCCAGGACAAGCCGGACGGCATCGCCTGGATCATCCGCAACCATCCCGAGATCACCGACGGCCAGATTTCGCAGCTGATCGGCACGACCCGCACGACGATCGCGGCGATCCGCGATCGCAGCCACTGGAACATCGCCAACATTCAGCCGAAGGACCCGGTGACGCTCGGCCTCTGCTCGCAGCGTGAGCTCGACGCTTTGGTCGCCAAGGCGGCGAAGCAGGCGGGCCTCGAGGCGCAGCAGGACACGCGGCTCGAGGGCGACCGCGAGGCGCTGATCGAGGAGCTGCGCCGCGAGCGCGAGGCCGCGGCGCGCGATGCCGAAGCCGCGCTCGCCGCCGAGGAGGCCGAGACCGGCCAGGCACCGCTCTCCGAGGCGGAAAGCCTGTTCAAGAGCTGAGGCGGGGATCCGGGTGAGCGACTCCCGCGCCTCCGAGCCGCTCTCGCCCGACGTCTCGCTCGTTCCCGACGCGGCCTACACCCACAAGGGTCTCACCTATCCGCTCGGCCGCCGCGCGCCCGAGTCGGGCGAGCTGATCCCGCTGGCAGAGGGCGTCGGCTGGGCGCGGCTGCCGATCCCGGGCTCGCTCAAGCACATCAACGTGTGGGCGCTCGACGACGGCGACGCCGTCGCGCTGGTCGATACCGGCCTCAACATCGCGGAGTGCCGCGCCGGCTGGGAGGCCCTGTTCGAGGGGCCCCTTGCCGGCCGCCGCGTCGGCCGCATCCTGTGCACCCACTTCCATCCCGACCATCTCGGCCTCGCCGGCTGGCTCGCCGGACGTTTCGACGTTCCGCTCTGGATGACCCGCGGCGAGTGGCTGTTCGCGCGCATGCTCGCCGCCGACGTCCGCGACGCGCCGCCGCGCGAGGCGATCGCCTATTGGCGCGCTGCCGGCTGGGACGAGGAGCGCATCGCCCGCGAGGAAACGAAGGGCTGGGGCCGTTTCGCCGCGATGATGAGCGCCGTGCCCGTAAGCTTCGTCAGGTTCGCGGATGGCGACCTGTTGCGGATCGGCGGGCGTGACTGGCGGATCGTCGTCGGCTGCGGCCATTCGCCCGAGCATGGCTGCCTCTGGGACGAAGCCGGCGGGCTGCTCATCGCCGGCGACCAGGTGCTGCCGCGCATCACCTCCAACGTGTCGCTCAGCCTCTCCGAGCCGGAGGCGGACCCGCTCGGCGACTGGCTCGCCTCGATCGACAAGCTGCGCCGCCTGCCCGACGACCTGCTCGTCCTCCCGTCGCACGGCGAGCCCTTCACCGGCCTCCACGCCCGTCTCGACGCCCTCGCCCACGGCCACCGCGACCGGCTCGACGCGCTTCACCGCCGCCTCGCGGAGCCGGCGCGGGCGGTCGACTGCTTCGGCACCCTGTTCGCCCGCAGGATCGAAGACAACATGATGGGGCTCGCCACGGGCGAAGCGATGGCGCACCTGAGGCGGCTCGAAGTCGAGGGGAGGGCGCGGCGCGAGGTGCGCGGCGGCGTCCACTGGTATGAAGCGCGTTAAGGGAGGCGCGTAGCGGCTTGCTGGCGACGTTGCGCCGCGGCGCCGGGCCGGTCGGCAGGCTCGTTCATTCCCGCGCACCGGGGCATCGCCCCTTCGCGTCGACCAGCGCGACCTCCCAGGCCGGCTGATCGGTCGCCGCCGCGTCGCGCGCGCGGAGAGGCACGCATTCGTTGGGCGACTTAACGTGGGCGAACGACCCACCCTTGTGGATGTAGGTCACGCGGCAGAAGAGGATCGGGGCGCCCTTCGCGTCGGCGTCGATCGTCTGGCAGTCATAGTCGCGGACCTCGATGGCCTTGGGCGGGACGAGGCAGCCCAAACCCTTCCTGCAGGCCAGCGGATGAGCGGCGAGGCGCACCTGGTGCGCGAGCAAAGCGGCCTCGACCTCGGCGCGGGTGGGCTGTCCGGCTGGCGGGACCGGTGCCGATGTCAGCAATCCCGCAGCAAGCGGAAGCAAGGCGATTGGAGGAAGCATGCGCGACCATCCCATAACCCGCGCGGGGCGGCAAGGAGGCGCGCCGTCGCCGTCCCCGACGCTTGACCCTCGCCCGCACCGGGGCCAATGCTCGGGCCATGCCGGACGCTTCCGAAGCCATTTCTGAACTGACCTTCGAGGCTGCGCTGAAGCGGCTCGAGGAGATTGTCCGCCGCCTCGAAAGCGGCGAGGCGTCGCTGGACGAATCGATCGAGCTGTATGGCGAGGGCGACCGCCTGCGCGAGCAGTGCGAGACGCGGCTGCAGGCGGCTCAGGCGCGGATCGAGAAGATCCAGCTCGGTCGTGACGGCAAGCCGACCGGCACCGCGCCCTTCGACGCCGCGTGAGCGCCGCCGTGGCGGAGGCGCCGCTCCTCCAGCGCGAGATGGACCGGGTGCGCGCGGAGATCGACGCCTTGTTCGAGGAGCTTCTCGCTCCGCCCGCGGATCCGCGCGCGCGGCTCTACGAGGCGATGCGCTATGCCGCGATCGGGGGCGGCAAGCGGCTGCGGCCGCTGCTCGTCGTCGCCGCCTGCGCGCTCTTCCACGCCGACCGCAGCCGGGCGCTGCGAGTCGCCGCCGCCGTCGAATGCATCCATGTCTACTCGCTGATCCATGACGATCTGCCGTCGATGGACGACGACGAACTCCGGCGCGGCAAGCCCACCGTCCATCGGGCGTTCGACGAGGCGTGCGCGATCCTCGCCGGCGACTCGCTTCACGCTCTCGCCTTCGAGATCCTGGCGGACGAGGCGACCCACGAGGATCCGTTCGTCCGCATCGAGCTGGTGGCGGAGCTCGCCCGCGCGGCGGGTCCCGCAGGCATGGCCGGCGGGCAGATGATGGACCTGAACGCCGCCGCCGCCGGCCTCGACCTCCCGGGGGTCACTCGCCTCCAGCAGCTCAAGACCGGCGCGCTCATCGCCTTCTGCCTCGAGGCGGGCGCGATCATGGGCCGGCTTCCCGTCGAGGGCCGGACCCGCTTTCGCGGCTATGCGCGCGACGTCGGCCTGGCATTCCAGATCGCCGACGACCTGCTCGACGAGGAAGGGTCGGAAGCCCGCACCGGCAAGCGCGTCGGCAAGGACCGGGACAGGGGAAAGGAGACCTTCGTCTCGCTGCTCGGCCGCGATCGCGCCCGCCAGCAGGCCGAGTTGCTCGTCCGCCAGGCGATCGAATATCTCGACCGTTACGGTGCCGAAGCCGATCTGCTGCGTGAGATCGCGCGGTTCGCCGTCGAGCGCGATCATTGACGCGTCCGTCGCAAGTGGCGCTTCTCCGCCGCCCGCGCTAAGGGGGTGGCATGAGGACGGGGGTATATCCGGGCACGTTCGACCCGATCACGCGCGGGCATATGGACATCATCCGGCGCGGCGCGAAGCTGGTCGACCGCCTGGTGATCGGCGTCACCACCAATCCTTCCAAGTCGCCGATGTTCGCCCTCGGCGAACGGATGGAGATGGTCCGGCGCGAGGTCGCGGGGATCGGCGCCGAGGTCGAAGTGGTCTCCTTCGACTCGCTGCTCATGGCATTCGCCGAGCGCGAAGGCGCGACGATCATCGTCCGCGGACTGCGGGCGGTCGCCGATTTCGAATACGAGTTCCAGATGGCGGGCATGAACCAGCAATTGAACGATCGGGTCGACACGGTCTTCCTCATGGCCGACGTGTCGCTGCAGCCGATCGCCTCGCGGCTGGTCAAGGAAATCGCGCTCTACGGCGGCGACATCGCCAAATTCGTCAGCCCGGCGGTCGCGGCCGACGTGGCGCGCCGCGTCGAGCAGATCGGCCGCAAAGGGGCTTGATCCTTGCGGCCGCTCCATGCACGGTCGGCCCGGGTCCTCGGGCCGTTTTCAGGAAATCCACGATGCGTTTGAAGGCTTTCGTCGCGATGCTGCTCGGCTTCTTCCTCGCCGGAGCCTTGGCCGCGCAGGGCATCCAGGCGCCGCCGCCGGTGCCGCCGCTCGACCCCCAGAACACGTTGCTGCTCGATCTCTCGACCGGCGGCCGCGTCGCCATCCAGCTGCGGCCCGACGTCGCGCCCAAGACGGTCGAGCGGATCAAGACGCTGGCGCGACGCGGTTTCTACAACGGCCTCACCTTCCACCGGGTCATCGACGGCTTCATGGCCCAGACCGGCGACCCGAAGGGCGACGGCACCGGCGGTTCGGACCTGCCGAACCTGCCGGCCGAGTTCAACGGCCTTCCGCACGTGCGCGGCGCCGTCGCGGCGGCGCGCGCGGAGGAGGAGAACAGCGCGAACAGCCAGTTCTATGTCATGTTCGCGCCCAAGCTCGCCCTCGACGGCCACTACACCGTCTTCGGCCGCGTCGTCTCCGGCATGAGCTATGTCGACGCGATCAACCGCGGCGAGCCGCCGGCGCAGCCGTCGGTGATCGTCCAGGCCTCGATCGCCGCCGACAACGTGCCGCCGCCCTCGGCCGACAAGGTCGCCGCGGCCCAGAGCCGCACCGGCGCGGCCCTGGCGCTGCCGACGACCGGCCACGCCGCCGGTCCCGCCCCGCCGCCGCCGCCGTCGATCAAGATTCCCGATCCCCCCAAGCCGCGCCCGCAGAAGCCGAACTGAGGCGGCGCGCGATGCGCGTCGACTGCTTCGACTTCGCGCTGCCCCAGGAGCGGATCGCGCTTCGTCCCGCGTCGCCGCGGGATGCGGCGCGGATGCTGGTGGTGCGGGCGGACCGGCTCGAGGATCGCATCGTCTCGGCGCTGCCGGCGCTGCTGCGGCCGGGCGACATGCTCGTCTTCAACGACACCCGCGTCATTCCCGCGCAGCTCGAGGGGCGTCGCGGCGACGCCAGCGTCGGCGCGACGCTGCACAAGCGCGAGGGGCCGCGCGAATGGCGCGCCTTCGTCCGCAACGCGCGCCGCGTCCGGATCGGCGACCGCATCGATTTCGGCGCCGGCGTCCATGCCGTCGCCGTCGAGAAGGGGCAGGACGGCACGCTGCTGCTCGCCTTCGAGGGGAGCGAGCCGGTCGAAATCCTCCTGGAGCGCGCGGGCCGTATGCCGCTTCCGCCCTACATCGCCGGCCGTCGCCCTGCCGACGCGCGCGACGCGGAAGACTATCAGACGATGTTCGCGCGCGAGGAGGGCGCCGTCGCCGCGCCCACCGCCGCGCTCCATTTCACGCCGCGGCTGGTCGAGGCGCTCGACGCCGCCGGCATCCTGCGCGAGACGCTGACGCTGCATGTCGGCGCCGGCACCTTCCTGCCGGTCAAGGCCGAGGACGTCGCCGATCATCGAATGCACGCCGAATGGGGACGGATCACGGCCGCATCCGCCGCGCGGCTCAACGCCGTGCGCGCGGCCGGCGGCCGCATCGTCGCGGTCGGCACGACTTCGCTGCGCCTCCTCGAGAGTGCGGCTGACGAGGCCGGCACGGTCCGGCCCTTCGAGGGCGACACCGCGATCTTCATTACCCCCGGCTATCGCTTCCGGGTCATCGGGGGCCTCCTCACCAACTTCCACCTGCCGCGCTCGACCCTGTTCATGCTCGTTTCGGCGCTGATGGGTCTGGAGCGAATGCAACAAGCCTATGCGCATGCCATCGAAGCGGGCTACCGTTTCTATTCCTATGGCGATGCGACCCTCCTGCTGCCCGACGGCTGACGGCGCGGGCCGCCGGCACACCGGCCGGCCCCGTGCGTTGGGCGCTGTCCGGTGACCGTCGACCAGTCCCTCTCCTTCGCCGTGCTGGGCGGCGCCATCCTCCTCTTCGCCTGGGGCCGCTGGCGCTACGATCTGATCGCCCTTGGCGCCTTGCTGCTCAGCATCGTCGTCGGCGTGGTCAAGCCCAAGGCGGCCTTCACGGGGTTCACCAGCGACGTCGTCATCGTCATCGCCTCGGCGCTCGTCGTCAGCGCCGCCTTCGCCCGCTCGGGCGTCGCCGAGACGCTGATCCGGCCGCTCATTCCGCGCCTCAGGAGCGCGCGCCTGCAGGTGCCCGTCTTCGCCGGCGCGACGGCCCTGCTGTCGATGCTGACGAAGAATGTCGGCGCGCTCGCCATCCTCATGCCGGTGGCGCTGCGGGTGGCGCGGCGGACGCGGACCTCGCCCTCGTGCCTGCTGATGCCGATGTCGTTCCTCGCCCTGCTCGGCGGCCTCGTTACCCTGGTCGGGACGTCGACGAACATCATCGCGAGCCAGGTGCGCGAGGAGACGCTCGGCCATCCCTTCGAGATGTTCGACTTCGCGCCCGTCGGCCTCG
>Ga0213876_10000713_pt1 | contig 23292 bp, 24 predicted proteins | sample BarmaccomBMRX_R9_FD_160113 | JGI IMG/M metagenome (GOLD analysis project Ga0213876, IMG submission 160113) | Root-associated microbial communities from Barbacenia macrantha in rupestrian grasslands, the National Park of Serra do Cipo, Brazil - RX_R9 | ecosystem: Host-associated > Plants > Roots... | reverse complement strand
GCAGTGTAAAGAGCGCCGAAATCCACCAGCGACAACGCAATGCCGAACGCCAGCAAGGTGCCGGGATCTCGACGAACGAATTGTTCAGCGAGCGCTTTCAGGGGGTTCACGATAATTTCCAGTTATCCGACATGGAGAGAATACAGCATCATTCGTTTAGGTGTGACGGAGCGTCCCGGTTCCCTACCCTCTACGTCCGTCGACGCAAATAACTCGGCGTTAACAAGGTGCGGAGGCCTCACGATGCTCTCACATGATGCCCAACTTCAGGCGCAGGAACTTCAGACCGTCCTCAGCGGGCTGCCATCGCGGCTGTTCGACGACTTGGCTGGAGCTGCGTCGACTGCCTCGGCCTCGCTGCAACAGGGAGGCGTGGTCTACTTCTTCGGCAACGGCGGCTCGGCCGCTACGGCGGAGCATCTGGCGTCAGAATTGGTCGGGCGCTATGTGTCGGAGCGGCCGCCGATGCGTGCGGGCGTGCTGACGGCGAGCGGCGCAATTCTCACAGCGCTTGCCAATGATTATCCAGCGGATGACCTGTTCGCGAGGCAGGTTCGCGGTCTTCTCTCAGAGCGAGACACGTTGGTTGCACTGTCGGCCAGCGGGCGCTCCCCGAATATCCTTCGTGCGCTCGATCAAGGCGTCGCAAGCGGGTGTGCGCGAATTGGCTTCACCGGTAACTCGTCGGCAGAGTTCGCGGCGCGCTGCAACTGGGTTCTTGGTGTCTCTTCATCGTCCGTACCGCGAATCCAGGAGATCCATCTGATGCTCGGACACATCTTCTGCGAGCTTATCGAGATGTCGATCTTCCGGTGAACCCCAAACCGCATATGACGCGGCAGGTCGAAGCATTTCGTCCGCCCAACGTCCCATCGTTTCACCCGGCGCGGCGCCTTCACGTGATGACGAGCAATAGTTGAAGCGACGCGGAGCGAGGCGCTTCAGCGCCGGGCCAGCGGACGGCGCCGTGTCGGGTGCAAACGATTGTTGGGCGGCATCTTTAGCCCAGCAGTGGCCGCCGTATGCCGGATTTGCAGTGAGATAGCCGAATGCGTCTGCACCGATCGCCGCGGCCCGTGCAAGCTAGTACGCGGCAGACGTGAGCGGCGCGGCATTTGCGCACGTCAGGCCTGCGCTCGGCGCTGCGGATGCTGCAAATGCCGTGACGCGGCTTTAGGCCAAGCGGGTGCAGCATGTAGTGCGGCCAACGCTCGTCGTTTCGGTGGCTCGTCCAGCCGTCGCGGTCATGGTGTTGCGGCACGAGGAGCGCTCGTCAAGCCCTCCTCCGCCCAGCCGGCTTGACGCGCACTCCTCCTGCCGCTTGAGAGGCTGCTATGCGACGGCTGGACGGTGTGCTGGCCGAATCGGAGAAGCGATGAAGCGGATGCGCGATGCCCATGCTGCACTTCCTGACGATCGAAGGCGGCATCCGATCAGGGCACGGCTGGCGTTTGCTGTTTTTCAGAAGCACCGGAGCTCATGCCTCGGCTTACGGCTCAAGTATCCCTCGGTGCTTCTGAAAAACTGCAAACGCCAGCCGACTTCGGCCGATCTTCTGCGCCGGGTAGAATTCACTCATTGTGAATGGTGACTGTAATCCCGGATCTGTAGATTGCATCCCGTATGCGCCGCTCGCTTGTTGCTTCTCGCGAGACGCAACGATCTAGTTCCCGGCCGACAGAGTTCTGCCGCTTCGACCCGTCAGCAATCAGCCACTGATCTCGAGACAACACGCTCGCGAGCACGCGGCCGGCGCGGCAACCAAACACGATCAACCGGGCGCCCACTGCTGATCGCTGGCTGCTGACGCTTCCGGTTACCAGCGACCGTGTTTGCCGAGCATCTTCGTTGAGCCTGGCACCACGCCACACGCTCGTCCACCGAACGTCGCCTACGCCCACTCTCGACGTTCCGCTGATGTGCAAAATCGATTGAGACTCGCCTTCAGTTCTCCGGGGCGACCGTGCGTCTGCGCTGCAGTCAGTCCGCCCAACGTCCCTTGGTGTAAGCCGTGGCGGGCTTCACGCGCGGGGAGCGACGCGGCACGACAGCCGCCGCCGAAGACGCGCAGAGACGCATTCAGGCGTCTGCGGCTGGCGTGCCGCGGTGCATAATGAGATGACGTAGCCGGCTCGGCCGGCGGGCCGGACGGCTAGCCCGCTGACGGCTTCACACCAAAGTTAGCCCGCCGGTTCGACCGGGCTATCAAGAGATGTCACCGTGGTTAGTGACGACCCGGCCGTTCCTCCGGTCGCACCTCCCGCGTGGATCTGTACTGTCGTAACAAATCTCGGCGGTGAATGTGCGTCCGGAGCATTGGTCAGACGCTCCTCCGAGGACGCATAAAGCAAGATGAGACTCTCGGTACGATCACGCCATCTTCCGAGCATCTGAATCGCGAACGTCGCGCCAAGTAGGAACGCCACCACGCCTATTGCTACGGCGAGTGTCAGCGACGCGGGAGTAAACCTGAAGGCGATCGCACCAAATAGTAAAGCCGACGGAAGCACACTGGCCGCTCGAAATACCGCGTCGTTCCGCGCCCACTCCAACGCGGCAGCTACTGCCTCGTTTTTCGACGTGATGAACGCTAGCTGTTCCGGATAGTCTACCGTCGACGTTATAGCAAGCGCAGCCTCCAAACACTTTACCGTTAACCTGTGAAGATCGCGCCTCTCCCGCTTCAAAATTTTCTTTTCGAACAAGCGGAATGCTTTCAGCAGTCCGTTCATCGGCCAAAGGCTTAATGGTCGAAAGGCCATTGCTATTGCGTACGGGATCACGACGCCGGCAACAGCCGCTAGGCCGCCGATGACCGCATCCGGGATCTCGAACTCCTTGAGCGGCTTCAGCGCGGATGCTGTGGTGCTGACAATCCCGGCGACATTCGACGTCCCTGGCAGTGCGACGATCAGACCGAGAATCCAGAGAATGCCTGTAACATATTCCAAAATATAGGTCTGAACGAAAGAAATGGAGCGCTCCATGTATTAGGAGAGTCAGCAGCGTTCCGTTTCCCTACCTCCACGGAATACGTCGTGTGCACGCCGAGGCACGTCGCGGCTTCGTGGCCTCCGATACCCGCTTCTTTGGTCGGGCTAACGGCCTTGGTGTAAGCCGCTGCGGGCTTCACGCGCGAGGCGCGACGCGGCGCGACGGCCGCCGCCGAGCACGCGCGCAGACGCATTCAGGCGTCTGCGGCTGGCGTGCCGCAGTGCATAATTAGATGATGTAGCCGGCTGGGCCGGCGGGCCGGACGGCCAGCCCGCTGGCGGCTTCACACCAAAGTTAGCCCGCTGGGTGCCCTCAGCCCATTCGGCCGATCTCGCGCGCGCGTGGGTTTATGAGAAACGCATGGCGTGTTTGGTACTTGTCGAGATATTTGCCGACTTCGTGTGCGAACTCCGCCGGAGGGGCGAGTTGTCGCTTGCCAGCAATGACCGCTTCGGCAGCGTCGGCAAGCTTGATGTAGATGATCTCCTCTAGCAGATCCTCGGCCAGAAGGAAAAAGCCTTGATACGGCATTTCGGCAGTGATGTATAGCCATTGGTTGCTAGCGAAAAGCAACCCGGCAATTGCGTAGGCATTGTCCTGCTCATCGACACCGATGAAGAACGGCGGATAGCGCTCGCACATGCCGGCTTCGCTTAGGGCGACCAGACGCTGACGAGCTTCATACGAGATGACGAACGGTGCGCAGAAGATCGGATCTGCTGCTGCGGCATCCTCAGGGGAAAGCTCACCGGCCTGGACGAGCTCTCGGTCACGGCGGCGCGTCAGCACCACACCGACCAACCACCCAAGCAGGTCCATGTTCATATACCGGCGGTCCAGAAATCGATCATCCACCCGTAGCAACGGCAACCCGAAGCGCCGGCACAGGTCATTCTTCGTCGCGTCTCGGGCGACCTGAGTCGCGTCTCGATGCTGAGGACCATCGAACTCGACGGCGAACAGAGGCGCGAGATCGGCGTCGACAACGAGAAAGTCGACATGCGCTTTTAGCGCGAACGCATATTCACGGGTTGTAATGCCGCTCGCGTCGATGGGAAGGATATCGGCCAGCCGCACCTTGGCAAACACGCGAACGCCATGCGGTTCGCAGGCGTCGCGCAAGCGTCGATCGGTGACTTCCTCGGAATGATTGAGTAATCGCTTGAGCTCCATAGCTGGACCTGTTGATGATATCGCGGCGCCAGCACGATTGATGGCGTCCTACCCGTTGTCACGGTCGGGCTAACGTCGTTGGTGTAAGCTGTGCGGCCGGTGCCGCGTGCCGAAGCCGCTGCGGCGCGGCGGTTGCCCAATGACCGCAGAACCGAGTGGCGAGTTGCAACCGCCGTGACGCCGTTACGCTCGCGATGGCGTAGGCAGCTCGGCTGCCGGGCCGAAGCCGGGCCGCATCAGCTTCACACCAAAGTTAGCCGGCGTTACTTACCTACGTCGATATGGTACGTGAGATTAAAATACGCCCCCGCCTTGAACTCCTTCTCAAGCTTCAGTGCGTCTGCGGACTCCAGGACGCCGCCGACCGTCATGCCGTGCGCGAGTCGGTCTTGCCGTTGGACTAGTGCACCAATGCCGACTGAGAATATTTCACTTATGGAAAATCCGACTCCAGCACAAGCCCCAAACGTCTCTTTCCCCGCATTGATGCCCAGCTGAAAGCTGGGTCTAAAAAATGGGTCGTCCCACCCGCGCGGAATCAGGTTCAGCATCATTCCAACCGATTCACCCGTCACCCGATCTTTGGGCTTCTTTCGAATGACGAGCTTGCCAGCGTTTGCACCCTCCGTCTCAAGATCGGCGAAGTATTCCTTGCGTTTGAGGAGGCTATAGATCATCGCTGGCCCAACGGTGAGACGCACTGGATGTGAAGGCTCGTTCAAGAACGCAAAGGTTCCCGTCTGCCACCGACTGTCCTTAATAGCCTTCGAGATTTGTGCGCTGTAAGAATCCGGTTGATCCACCGGCGTGATGATCAATGGATATTTGCGGCCAATCAGAGCGTCGTAGTCCATCACCAGAATTTTTTCAGTTCCTTCCGCGTGCACTGGTACGGAACGGCCGATCGCGTTCACAAGGCGCGCGAAACTTTCAAGCCGTTGCGCCACATTTTCGAAATCGTTCCGTGATGCGCTAACCCGCCTGATGAGGTCCACCCCCGCACCTGTGTCCGTCCAAGCGAGACCCTTCTCTACTTCCGCTAACCTTTTGTACTGATCTCGGATCGGCGTCAATGATGTTGCAAGCTCCCAGTGAGCCACGCCGTCTTTTATCTTTGGATAGTTGTCGGGATCAACGCTTTGGAGCGTAAAGGTGGCGATGTCATCGACGTGGTCAGTGAGCGCGTCCAGTCTTCTCTTGAGATCATCAAAGAATGCGCGCTCGAGACCGTGATCGCGAAGCTGAACATCCAGTTCGCTTTCGGAAACAACGACCTCTTCGGTGACTGCCCCCGGGAACTCGTCTTGAAGACTCGCGATCGTCGCTTGGAGCGCGTCTAGCGCGTCCTTCTCCTTCTGCCGCGCCACGTCGCGGCTTGCACGAAGGCTTTGAATGGCTCCGCCGAGCGTCAGCGCTTCTGCAGTACTAAGACCCGGCTTCGACGCCGCGTCAACCGCGCTTTCGAGCGCGCGTTCCGCCTCCTCGGACTCGCTGCGTAGCGCGGAAACGGCTTTCAGTCCAGCACCGATCTTATCCGCCGCCTGGCGGGCGCTGTCAGCGAGCTTGTTCGCCCGGTCGCGTTCGGCCTTCGTCGTCGCGCGTGCTGCAACCTCGCGGCTGGTTGCGTTTACACTCTGCAGAAAGGTCGCCGCTTCACGTCCAGCTGACCGGACTGTCGTGGCGCGCGAACTCGCTGCAGCCCCCGCCGAGATGTCCGGAATCGCCGATCCCAGCGCCTCAGCGAACTTCTTGGCAGCCTTAACGGATTCAAGTTCAAAAACCTCGACTGGACCAATCTTGTACGTAAAAATCAGCGGGTTAGGGTCGTCCATCCATATCTCGACTTCGTCGCCTGGGTGCAGCGAGAGCGGCATGGAACTGTCAAGCGGCGTTTCCTCGAAGAAATCGGCCTTTTTGGTGCAGACGCGGCAGACCGACACCGCATTCAGTCGGTGGTCTATGTGTATCTGATACCTATTCCGACCCGTCCTCGGTTCTGCGAGCAGCGCTGAAGGTACAAGAAACACGATGAGAAAGACGAGGCGTTGACTGATGGCTGTCGGTCGCATATCGATATCCTCCCGGCGTTTCGGCGGTCCTCTTTCAATAGGAGTGATACGTCCGCCAAATTCCCTACCCGCGCTTTGGAAGATGATGGTCCGGCTAACGGCCCTTGGTGTAAGCTGCGGCGGGCTTCACGTGCAAGAAACGACGCGGCGCGCCGGCCGCCGCGACTAACGAGAAACTCGGCGGGAGCGATCTGCGGCCGGCGTGACGCCGTGGCGCAGGCGGATCAGTAGGCAGCTCGGCTGCCGGGCCGGACACCAGCCCGCCGACAGCTTCACACCAAAGTTAGCCGGCCTACCTACCCTTGTGATGCGGCGTACACAATTGCAGCGGGCGCACACTCTTGAGGCGCAACCACTTTCCATGACGGTTTGCGCAATTCTCGCAACGAGAATAGCGGTGACGCGACTGCGGAGAGCGCTGCAACCACTGGTTTCGTGAATGGGACTAACACGGCTCCGACAGCTAAGATTGATGTAACCGCCATTTTCGCCTTTGCGAAGCGCGCATCGGTTATCGCTTCTGAATACTGCTTGATCCATCGGTCGAAGTCACTCGCAGCGCGGCGCAAGTGGCGATCGCGCCGTTGCGGGTCTCCAATTATCTCAGGGAGTACCTTCGACTGCCACTGTCGAATGGCGTATATCGCTTCACGAAATTGGTCACTTTGCCTAAGGCGGATAATGTCTTCCAGCGGCGCGTCTCGCGTGGGCACCGGCAACCGCGGCAGCACCACCTCAAGCAGCAGAACGTCCTGAGCGTCCGGAGGAAGCTCTGGCGCGAGCTGCTGTTCGGTGGCAGCTCGCGCACTAGCGTCGGCATAGACTGGTACGGCCACGACTGAATCCACGCCGGCAGGCACGAGCGACCTATATTCTTCGGTCAGGTAAAGTCGAGATGCATACAATGGGTCGGCGTTCAAAGTTCGCGCAAGAGCTTCGCTGGCGATGGTTCGCTGCCACTCTTGAAAGTGCTTCGGGTTCCATTCAAAGCGCACGGCCGCGTCGTGTCCCTCAAGGAAATTGACGTCGGCACTGAGCAAATCCAGTTCACGTGCTGAAAGTCCCCCGTAAGGCTCGCTCGGGATCGGAACAACAACCCGGTCGAACAGTAGCAGTGCACGGCGATATAGCGGTGTTCGATGGTCGTAGATCGAGAACGTTCCCCAGTGCTCATCCATCTCAGATAATTATATCTCGAACCGCTCGAGCCAAGAGGGTGCGCGGGCCGAAAGGCAGCCTTGTTTCTCGCCGGCATATATTTGCCTGGCGCCGCCGCACACCCTCGCAAAGCGTGCGTACGCGCGGAGCTTCATGGAAAGGGAGCCGCCACGTGAATGTAGATTCGTCCGGCTAACGTCCCTGCCAGTAAGCTGACAAGCCGCCTTCAGGTGCGGGCGCCCACGCGGCGCGACGCTTGCCCCGCAAGCGGCGTGACGCCGTGCAAAATGGAACTGCCCGAGGTGCTTCAGCACCGGTCGCGGCGAACGGCGGCTTGTCAGCTTCACTGGCGAGTTGTGCGGCGCACGACCTTCAGGCGCTCCCGAACTGCTTGCGCCGGCGTTGCCTAGTTGTTAGGCGCGTAACGCGACAGCGTGCATCGGACGGTTGGGCCGCCGGCACTCGCCTGACAGTTGCATGTTGCTGGACGCACGGCGGTACGACCGGCCGATGCGTAGCGCGTGCAACTACGGAAGCACGGACCTGCAACCTGAGCGGGCACCAACAATGACGCGGACGCGGGCGGCTGCTGCGGAGCGAAAGCCTCACCGATTCGCAGACGCGTTCACTCCGAAGCGATGCGACCGGCTGCCGGCCGCGTGCACGCGCGGAGAGAGAACCACCGTGCACGAAGAAATGGGCTCAGGCGCCGCCACTGAAGAGCGCAGCGCGGGCAGCCGGTCGCGTCGCGAAACTCGCGACCTCGCGTATACGCGTTTGCTCCGCAGCGGAGCAGCAGTCGCTTCGCACGTGCATCTTGGACGTAACGAACCTGAGTCTACGCAGAACACGGGCCGTCCGCACAACGTCCCTTGGTGTAAGCCGTGGCGGGCTTCACGTGCGGGGAGCGGTGCGGCGCGAGGGCCGCCGCCGAGCACGCGCAAAGACGCATTCAGGCGTCTGCGGCCGGCGTGCCGCCGTGCATAATTAGATAATGTAGCCGGCTAGGCCGGCCGGCCGGACGACAGCCCGCCGGCGGCTTCACACCAGAGTTAGGCCGCACCGTTCCTGAGTACTTCTTCGAGAACATTGTGAGCTTCGCTGTACCAGCTGACGTTCTCGTGAAAGATGAGCACCAGATCTGCGGCTGCCGTCAACGGCTCGGCTGGCACCGCGACTGTTGTGGCGAATCTCAACACCTCATCAAGTGATTCGCCCTCGTGCGCCGTGGTCATAATGATCGGGTTGTCGGGGTTGTCGACAGCACGCATCGCTGCCGCTTCGTCGACGATGTCTTCACAAACGGTCGCGCCGTCACCCCAACACAGAATGTATGCTGCACCGCGATCAAGCAGACACTCGGCAGTGGAATAGATCAGGTCAATCGGAACGCCGGTCGTATCTCCGCCAAGAAGCACAAGGAAGGAGCTGGACGGAAGCGCTACCGTTCGGATATCGGCGAACTCGCGCGCGAATCCCAAGTGCACGCGCCGTCCGAGTTGGTCGTACCCCGCTAGATGCAATTTCATTGGTGCAGCTCTAGTCTCCGACAAACTCCAACCATTCGTCAGCCGCGCCCTCAGCTGCGCGAATGATAGAGATCAGCCGGCCAATGCTGACGCGTAGGTCGGGGCTCGCGGAGTCTTGGCGAATGACGTGGAGCTCTCGCAGCAGTTGCCCAGCCTGCGCCGACATGAACCGGGTGTTGCCGTAAGGGTCGATTGTGCTTAGTAGTAAATGATGACTTCGGCGATCTTGTCGTAGATCGTTAATCAGATCGCTGATCAGTGATGAGTCGTCGTACGCTGCGTCGCGCACAGACTCGTCATTGCCCCGCCAAAGCAAATCGATACCCATGGACGTAAAGTGTACCGGGTTACGCCGTTCTTCGTGTCGGCCTAACGTCCTTGGTGTAAGCTGTGCGGCCGGTCCCGCGTGCCGAAGCCTGAGCGGCGCGGCGGTTGCCGCCAATGTCGTTCGAAGACCGAGTGGCGAACTGCAACCGCCGTGACGCCGTCACACTGGCCGATGAAGTAGGCAGCTCGGCTGCCGGGCCGAAGCCGGGCCGCATCAGCTTCACACCAAAGTTGGGCGGCCGACAATCTCATGGGATCATGGTGACGCATGGTCGGCTTTCGACTCGTTCACTCGGCAATAGGCATGCGGGTCGTGTTTGGATCCGAGGAAGTGCCACGCACCGATTGTAGAGAGAACTTTGATGCGCCCGGGACGTACTGGGTCGACTTCGAAGACGGCCTCGACGGCGACTTCCTTGATGCACGCATTGACGAAACCGATGCGCGCATCGCTGAACTCTTTATACGTGACGTACGACTTGTCCTCGTCGGTCAAATGTGGGTCGCTCGCGTTGGCATAAGCCCGAAGGAATCTTCGATTCGCGTGTTCTTCGAGCCGGAGTGGCCGACATGGCGCTCGTCCGTTCGGTACGTGGATTTGCTTAGGGCTATCCCCGAGGCAGCTGCAAGCCGGACCGACATCATAGTTAAAGAGGATCTTACCGGCGAGACGTATGCGGAACTCACTTGCGAGCTTGGTGAAAGCACCGTCCTCGCGATTCTCGGGCGCATCGAGAGTTCTCTGGCTAGGGTTGTGGAACAGTGTGTTGCCTTAGCGGCTACACGAAACCCAAACGCTGTCGTGGCCGTGTTCGACTTTCCATCTCCTGTCGCGTCCGCATGCAAGCAGTATCTACTGCACTTCGCCGAATTTTTGCGCGATATAGGAGTTGAGGCGGCGACGGACCTCCATGACGAAGCCGGGCAGCTACTATTTACGGTAACACCGGCTCGCCGAACCACCGCCTTGAGTGCGATTCGTCAAGCATTGGACGTCTATTTGCGCTTGCCTACGGCTACGTTGGAAGGCGTGCCTGCGACTTTGGCCGATCAAATTGCGACAGACAAATTGCAGATGAACGTTCACCATCTGAAAGCGCAGCTCGCCAGCGCATCAATGATGCTCCGTCTGCAAGAAGCTACGATCGACGCCCAGCAGTGTGCGATCGACGCACAGCGCCGACTAATCGATGGTGCGAACGAATTGCAGAATGACCGTGAGGCGCTGATTCCTGGCGTACTCGATGTCGTACCTGCAGAGTTCAACGGCGCCCGACTGGATTTGCCGGAATTACTTCGAAAGCTTAAGAAATTGTTCTCGTAAGACCGGACTGCAACCAGGTCCGCCCAACGGATCTGCCAGTAAGCTGACAAGCCGCCTTCACATGCGGGCGGCGACGCGGCGCGCCGCTTGCCGATGCAAGCGGCGTGACGCCGTGCAAGCGGCATTGCACGAGGTGCTTCAGCACCGGTAGCGGCGAACGGCGGCTTGTCAGCTTCACTGGCGAGTTGTGCGGCGCACGTACTTCAGGCGCTCCCGAACCGCTTGCGCCGGCGTTGCCTAGTTGTTATGTGCGTAACGCGGCAGCGTGCGTCGGCAGGTTGGGCCGCCGGCACACTCGCCTCAGCCGCCCGGTGCGACGCGGTACGGCGGTATGACCGGCCGACGCGTGGCGTTGGCAACTACGGAAGCACGAAGCCGAAGCCTGAGCGGGCAGTCACAACGGCGCGGACGCGGGCGGCTGCTGCGGAGCGAAAGCTTCACCGATCCGGAGACGCGTTCATTCCGAAGCGATGCCACCGGCTGCCAGTCGGGTGCACGCGCGTAGCGAGAACCACCGCACACGAAGAATGTGCCTCAGGCGCCACCACGGAAGAGCGCAGCGCGGGCGGCCGGTGGCATTGCGAACGCCGCGGCTCGCGTGCACGCGTTTACTCCGAAGCGGAGCAGCAGTCGCTTCGCACGTGCATCTCGGAGATCGCGAACCTGAGTCTACGCAGAACACGGCCCGTCCGCACAACGTCCTTGGTGTAAGCTGTGCGGCCGGTCCCGCGTGCCGAAGCCGGAGCGGCGCGGCGGTTGCCGCCAATAACGTTCAAAGAACCGAGTGGTGAACTGCAACCGCCGTGACGCCGTCACGCTGGCCATGAGGTAGGCAGCTCGGCTGCCGGGCCGAAGCCGGGCCGCATCAGCTTCACACCAAAGTTAGGCCGCGCCGCCGATGTCGGGATTTTCTCCGGCCTCAACCCGCACCGTCCGCCATTGGCGCAGGCGAGTAACCGTATGTTTTGCTCCCTCAGAATTGGCCGGCGCGCTGAGTTCCGGCAGCATCGTCGCAAAAACATGCTCGCGGATTGCTGCCCGTTGCGGAAACGCTTGAATTATCTCCTTTAGTATCGCGCCGCAGTTCGCCCTGATTCGATCTTCCGGTTCGCAGCGCCACGCATCGGCGACCGCGCCGACTATCGCGTAGGCGGCGTGCGGATGGCGGTGCCGCCATTCTTCAACGGGCCGTGCCAAAAGTATCTTCGCGAACGCCAGCGGTGCCCAGATTCTGACTTCGGTTGGCAGGTTCGGATTTGGATGAACGACTCGATGCGGAAACTCGAAGCCGGATGGGGTGACAAACTTCTCAGCGTGAAGAAACAGTATGGAAGCACAGTCACGATGGACGGATTCTTCAGTGCTGGAGAGCGCGTTATCTATGACCGCCGCTAGAGTGCTCGGCTCTACCTTGGCGTTATCTAGCAGTTCCCACAGCAAGGCGACGGTGAAGGCATGATAACCGAGGTTACTCAGCGCCAGCAGTGCCCCGGCTCGTTGGATCGGGAGCGACGGCGTCCCATTCTCAGTGGCGAAGAGCTGGATCGCACGAATGGCTGCTTCCAGCTTTAAACGGCTCTCGGCCTCCTTCTGCAGAGCAACGTTACGCTGTGCCTCCAACTCGAGCCGCAGCTCCGCGCGCGTATCAAGCGAATGCTTAAGCAAGAGACCAACAACCGTCACCACGGTCGCAAGGAACGTCCCGATCAGAGCAAGCGTGGCCGAAACGACTTTTGCGCTGGGATCATCGCCAGTAAAGACAAGCGCGTCGCTGGCGTAAAGAATGGCTCCCAAGGTGACGAAGGCGAAGAGTACAGCGGCTGTGCCAAGGAGCGTCACACGGTTTTGCATGGCAAATAGTCGCATACGGACGTCGGCCTAACGTCGCAAGCTTCAGGGGCACGCGACCTGGATGCAGGTCGTTCGGATCACGCGAGCTTCATAGAAGGGTGCCGACGCGAAGGTGTTAGTTCGTCGGCCTAACGTCCCTTGGTGTAAGCCGCAGCGGGCTTCACGCGCGCGGAATCCCGCGGCGCGGCAGCCGCCGCCGAGCACGCGCGAAGACGCAATCAGGCGCCTGCGGCTGACGTGCCGCCATGCAGGATGAGATGATGTAGGCGGCTCGGCCGCCGGGCCGGACGGTCAGCCCGCCGCCGGCTTCACACCAAAGTTAGGCCGCGTGGTCGTTTAGGAGATTGCTAGTTCAGCCGGTTCGCGACGACGCTGGCGACGAGCGATATGACGAAGCCAGCCAGAACGACGGTGAGCCAGAACTTGCGCCCAGCTTCACGCTTATTGAACCACTCGAGATATTCGCCCCAACAGAAGTTATATACCGGGTAATACCGAAACAGGAAGGCAGCGGCAAGGAGAACTGCGGCGAACGCGGCGAAAATGCCACCAAAGAACCGTAACGGGAAGTAAGCGGCGGGTCCCGCGCGTCGATCCGCGACTTTTGCTTGCTCGATCGCGATCAAAGCTGCCACGGGATCGGTAAGTTTGCCGGTCTTCCACTTTTCCGCCAATGTTTGCACCGTTCTCTCATACTGCGTAGTCGGACTCCCAAACGTGACAAACGCCGACGAGAGCAGACCTACAAAACCGAATAGTACAAGTTCAAAGCCCACACGCGTGATAACGTTACCACGCTCTGAGAACGCTAACTGATTGGGCGCCCACCGACGGATGCGCTCTATACGCTCTTCCAGCAACGAGCTTGTGACGAACACCCAGTCACGATCCTGGCCGAAAACGTGGAACCGTACGGACACGTATCCTGGCTCGTCATATTCATCCACGTTTACAAGCTCAAGAGCGACAAACGGCTTTGTGTCGTCATTGGGCGCAACGCCGCACATATACGAAAGCCGAAGTATCTTTCCGGCTCCAGAATTTTCCTGGGCGAGTACCTCGTCCAGCGACAAGTTGTTCGCGACGACGCCATTTTGGAACTTTAGCATGAACCGCGTAATAGGCTCACCGTCATGGGTGAGCTTCCGTACCTGCTCACCGATCGTGTCGACGATACGGCGAAGATCAGGCTCTCGGAGAATGAAGCCGAAGCGATACGATTTCCGCGCTTCTACATCCATGGTCGTGACCCTTGCGACTCTTGCCGCATTAATCGCTCCTCGCACCCGTAGGCGTTGGCCGCGGCGAGTAGTATACCGAGTAGTGTGCTGATCGGACAGTGCGGCCCAATGCTGTAGTGAGATCGGAAGACGTCTGATGAGCCTGCCTGAAGCGGAGGTGTAGTTTGTCGGCCTAACGACCCTGCCAGTAAGCTGACAAGCCGCCTTCACGTGCCGGCGGCCACGCGGCGCGCCGCTTGCCACGCAAGCGGCGTGACGGCCGTGCAAGCTGCATTGCCCGAGGTGCTTCAGCACCGGTAGCGGCGAACGGCGGCTTGTCAGCTTCACTGGCAAGTTGGACGGCGGCCAAGATGACATGAGCCTCGTGAGGCATTCGCACAAGCCTGAACCTAGCCTATCGTGAACGAGCTTTATGACGATTCACTGTGCCGCGCGCACTCTCGTCTGCGCGAGCCGAAGCCGCCGACGTTGAATCTTGGGTGCGTAACACGCGCCGCCGCGTTCAGACCATCAACGCGCATCTCGGACGCGCAGCCCGTGCTTACTCGCCGCGCCGAAGCCGCTGCGTGGGCCGGGCAGCTCACGCGATCAAAGCGCCGTGCCACCGCGGCAACTCGCGCAAGACGGACGCGGTGCGTTAAGCGTCCGAGCCGAAGCCGCTGACTGTGAATCTTGGGCGCGGCACACGCGACTTGGTGCGTCTTCTAGAAAACGTGCCTGGAAAGCGTGCCGAAGGGGCGATGCCACCTTTGCGCATTTGCTTCTCGTGCGTTCCGACTTGCCTTCTCCACGTTGCGACATGGCATGCGAGACTCCCGAAGTGGAAGCGTATGGCTGCGTAGCGCATGCAACCAGCCGAGCCGAACGCCGCCTACCACCGCTGCGGTCGCGCCAACAAGCACTTTGCTCGTACGGAACGCGTGCTTCGCGTGCCGAAGTGACGCGCCGAGTCTCCGAAGGCGTGGCTCTGCGTGTTTCCAGCCGCGCCGACCGCTCCGCGTGATCAGTCGGCGAGTAAATGCGCCGTGCAACCTCCAACACGCGCGCTTCGCATGTTCGCGCCGCGGCCGAACGTTTGCTTCTCGAGCCGAAGTACAAGTTGCACACGACAACCGACGCGGATAGGCGTCTTGTACATCTTGCGATAGACCGGCGGCTCGTCGGCCAACCGTCTTGACACCCACCGCCGTCAGCCAGACAACACGCGTCTTATGGCAAGCCAAACGTACCGTCCGTCCAACGTCCCTTGGTGTAAGCCGCAGCGGGCTTCACGCGCGAGGAGCCCCGCGGCGCGGCGGCCGCCGCCGAGCACGCGCGCAGACGCAATCAGGCGCCTGCGGCTGGCGTGCCGCTGTGCGTGATTAGCTGCCTTAGGCGGCTCGGCCGCCGGGCCGGATGGTCAGCCCGCTGCCGGCTTGACACCAGAGTTAGGCGGCGGGCAGAGCACGATACTTTTCAAATGCGGTTCTCATGTCCTCGCGTAATTTTTCGCCGCCGGGTGAAACGATAGGGTTTACGTCTGTCCAGGATAATCCGAACGTAACAAGGATCAGGCCAGGTACGTACCTCGGTAGGCGCTTTGGAAAGATCCGCTGAAACGCCTCATATCGGCGCCTTGTCACGCTATCGTCTTCCCAGCTAAGCTCGACGTTCTCAACCGTAATTTCGAAATCGGCGATCCGTTGACGACGTACCAATAGCACAACTCGTTCTGACGGAATGTGAGTCGTAAGGTGCTTCATTTCCCACTTTACACCTGCCGATTCGCCACCTAGCACGACCACAAGGGTTGCTTTGGACGCTAAAGCGATTACCGCCTCGCGCCACTCAGCGGCCTTCAGTTTTACGAACGCCATCGAGCGCGACTCCCACATTGCCAACATCTTGTCGCCGTAAAGAGCGATCACGGGCAGTGGATTCAATGCCATTGCGATTTCATCCTCGAAGCTCTTGCGATAGATGTCAGCCGGCGGAGGGGAGAGCTTCGTATCCTCATCGAATGGCCGCAAATAGAGCACGAAGTGATCCGGTAGAGATGTCGGGAGGCTCGTCACTACGATACGTCCGAGGAGGAGTCCCAACATTTTGGTCAAGCCCGTTATTACCGACATCGTCACCCACGCCGCGAACAGAACTGCAGTACTGATGACCCAGCGGCGGAAGCCGAAGAGCAGAGCCGGCCAAGGAATGATGAAGGCGACGAGGACGTCGTTGATCGTAACTTTCAGAGCCCAAAACACGTTGCCAATCACAAGCAAAAGCTGCGATGCCATTCGGCGTAGTCTGCTGGGCTTCCACCAACCCGTGCGCACGTAAGGATTCTAGCTCGCCGGAAGTAAGCGTTCGTCCGCCTAACGGCCCTTGGTGTAAGCCGCGGCGGGCTTCACGTGCGTGGAGCGGCGCGGCGCGACAGCCGCCGCCGAACACGCGCAGAGACGCAATCCGGCGCCTGCGGCTGACGTGCCGCGGTGCAGATTTGCCTACCCTAGGCGGCTCGGCCGCCGGGCCGGACGGCAGCCCGCTGGCGGCTTGACACCAGAGTTAGGCGGCTTCGGCCTATCTCCCTGCGTTCGAAACGCCTCGCATATCGGTCAAAACGCTACGAAGCCGACGAGAATGATTAGCGCGAAGACGAACAGCATCATCTGCAGAAGCGCCGGCCATTTGATCCGGCGATCGTTCACCGATATTTCGGATTCTTGTATCCCGGCGACGTCTGCGACCGTGCCAGCCAACAAGACAAGAACAACAAGGCCGCCTATAACTGACGCCACGGCAAAGCCTACACTGAGCAGCACCCCCGGCTCGTGATCATGGATTTCCTGCTTGTAGATTGTTGTCATGAAAGTGACGATCGCAGCGCTGAGGGTGACGAGTTGCTTCGTCACATCGGCAACGAGATCGATCGATTTCTTTCTTCGATCATCCATGGGTTCCTCCGCGCTGCCTTAGAGTGGCCACGGGCGCACGCGCGACTCCGGCGTTAACGTTACGAAGTAACCTTTGCAACGTTCCGAATCGCCAAATTGAATCGTTCCGTCCTGCTGAGGTCGACCATCACCCCAAACGTCGAGAGGCGCGGTCAGATGAAGTTGCCCGTCGTAGTCAAAGTAGAACTCACCGGTTGCCACTGGTTCCGCGTCCGTATTCAGGAATGCGTAGAGACGGTATTTCTCATTCAGGTGAAGCGATCCTTTCGCTGTGATGTTGCAACGGTTCTTAACAACTACGACATACACGGGCCGTAGCTCAAACGATGCAAGGGCAGACGAAACGGCGAATAGAACCATCATGAGCGCGATAGCCGAGCGACGCATGCGTATCCTCCTGTTTAGGAGTGTCTGCTCAAGCCTGTTCCCTACCACCGACGGACTGATGCGGTGAGGTTCGAGTCCCGCTGATACTGCGGCTAGGCTGTCTCTGAACGAGAAGTGGGAGATTACCGACTGACGATCTTGCGCGGCCCGCCTAACGAATCTCACGATAAGCTGTGCGGCCAGTTTCCGCGTGCCGAAGCCGTCGCGGCGCGGCGGTTGCCGCGAGCACGTCCGAAGAGACAACCGCGATCTGCAACCGCCGTGACGCCGTCGTGCTTGGGATGCGGGAGCCGGCTCGGCCGGCGGACCGAAGCCGGGCCGCACCAGCTTCATCGTGGAGTTAGGCCGCGCCCCGCGCTCGTCCAAGCTCATCTAGAATGTGGCACATCAGTGGTTCTAACGAGATCCGAGCGATTCGCCATTTTTCTCGAGCGTCTGGCGGCGGCTGAGCCTACCGACAGCGCGGAAGCGGCATATAACCTTGTATCCTCGACGTTAATTGCTGTGGAAGATGAGTTTAGCGGCACAAAGTTCGATCCCGCGCAGTGGAAGACGGATGGACGGTTGTATCCTCCGCAACTGGACAACCGGCGAGCCGTTGCCGGTTATCCCGAGGTGGTTCGATACCGTAGCTTGGGACATCACACGCTTATTGGTTCGAATGGCTCGATCCAGATCATTACCATTCGCGGGGCCACAGAGTTGATGAAAGCAGGAACAGACGGACGGCACGTATGGCAGATCTGACACCAATCGAAGTTCTGCAGCGGTCGATTGCGGCCGAACTTCCTACCGCACGCATAAATCTTGACCCACCGCACTTGCCAAGCGGCAGTTGGTTTGTGGACGTCGAATGGAACGGTGCATTGGCGTTCGTCGAATGGCGACCGCTGGAAGGGTTTGGTATTTCGCCAGAGAATGTGGGGTACGGTGAAGGCCCGGACGTCACCACAAAGGACAGTGCTGCCGCCGCAGCCGCAGCTATAGGCTTTTTGCGGTCGCAGCATGGGTTTCGTGACGCTCTCATCGTCGCTGACGAAAAAGCACTGCAAACGAGTTTGCGCGACAACTTCTTAGAAGTCGACGTTACATCCGACATTGTCGGTGTTCGTGATGCTGTTGCGCAACTGCGTCGGCACATGTATCGAAGCGTGATCGTTGATACACGCGTCGAGCTCAGTCACGCGCTACTTTCCGAGCTCGAACGGTCATTTCGTAGCCTTAACGCAATAACAGTTGCGCTTCTCATGACCAGCTCACCGAGCGAAATGGTATCGGAATGGGCACAAATCATCATTCGTCATACGGTTAACTCGCGTAACCTCGCATTGATGGTGAGGAGCCTACTGCGATTCGGCAATGATCCCTTGGCATGGCCGAGACTCCATCATGATCCGGATCAGCCGAAGTAGTACGTTATTCGTCGGCCTAACGGCCCTTGGTGTAAGCCGCGGCGGGCTTCACGTGCGTGGAGCGGCGCGGCGCGACAGCCGCCGCCGAACACGCGCAGAGACGCAATCCGGCGCCTGCGGCTGACGTGCCGCGGTGCAGATTTGCCTACCCTAGGCGGCTCGGCCGCCGGGCCGGACGGCAGCCCGCTGGCGGCTTGACACCAGAGTTAGGCGGCTTCGGCCTATCTCCCTGCGTTCGAAACGCCTCGCATATCGGTCAAAACGCTACGAAGCCGACGAGAATGATTAGCGCGAAGACGAACAGCATCATCTGCAGAAGCGCCGGCCATTTGATCCGGCGATCGTTCACCGATATTTCGGATTCTTGTATCCCGGCGACGTCTGCGACCGTGCCAGCCAACAAGACAAGAACAACAAGGCCGCCTATAACTGACGCCACGGCAAAGCCTACACTGAGCAGCACCCCCGGCTCGTGATCATGGATTTCCTGCTTGTAGATTGTTGTCATGAAAGTGACGATCGCAGCGCTGAGGGTGACGAGTTGCTTCGTCACATCGGCAACGAGATCGATCGATTTCTTTCTTCGATCATCCATGGGTTCCTCCGCGCTGCCTTAGAGTGGCCACGGGCGCACGCGCGACTCCGGCGTTAACGTTACGAAGTAACCTTTGCAACGTTCCGAATCGCCAAATTGAATCGTTCCGTCCTGCTGAGGTCGACCATCACCCCAAACGTCGAGAGGCGCGGTCAGATGAAGTTGCCCGTCGTAGTCAAAGTAGAACTCACCGGTTGCCACTGGTTCCGCGTCCGTATTCAGGAATGCGTAGAGACGGTATTTCTCATTCAGGTGAAGCGATCCTTTCGCTGTGATGTTGCAACGGTTCTTAACAACTACGACATACACGGGCCGTAGCTCAAACGATGCAAGGGCAGACGAAACGGCGAATAGAACCATCATGAGCGCGATAGCCGAGCGACGCATGCGTATCCTCCTGTTTAGGAGTGTCTGCTCAAGCCTGTTCCCTACCACCGACGGACTGATGCGGTGAGGTTCGAGTCCCGCTGATACTGCGGCTAGGCTGTCTCTGAACGAGAAGTGGGAGATTACCGACTGACGATCTTGCGCGGCCCGCCTAACGTCCCTTGGTGTAAGCCGTGGCGGGCTTCACGCGCGGGGAGCGATGCGGCACGACAGCCGCCGCCGAGCACGCGCAGAGACGCATTCAGGCGTTTGCGGCTGGCGTGCCGCCGTGCATAATTAGATGAGACTAGCCGGCTCGGCCGGCGGGCAGGAAGGTCAGCCCGCTGCCGGCTTCACACCAAAGTTAGCCAGCCCTTTCCTCAACCACGTCCTAAGCCAGCATTCGATCTCGGGTATTATCGGCGCGAGCTGCCTCTGCGACACGCCGATCTCTAATTCGTCTGCCCGCTCTTCCGCGCGACGCGCGACCACGCTCAAAGTGTGTCCGCGCGAACGTTATGGAGACGACGAATGAATGAGCACTGGTTTCGTGATTTCTTTCGCGGCGCAGCAGTCGATTTCTGGATGGTGGCCGCGCCCCGCCCTGATGATGACGTAACGTTCCTGCGTGAAGTGTTCGAAAACGGTGGCGCTTTGCTTGACGTACCGTGCGGCGGCGGGCGGCATGCCGTGCCGATGGCGCGCCATGGCTACGACGTCACTGGCGTTGACATTTCCGCAGACTTTTTGCGTCGGGCACGCGAGGCGGCAGCCTCGGCAGGCGTCGCGATCGAGCTCCACGAGCGCGACATGCGGGATCTGCCATGGCCGTCACGATTCGACGGCGCGTGGTGCCTTGGCAACAGCTTCGGCTATATCGGCCGCGACGGTGCGCGCGAATTTCTCCGTGCGATCGCTGGCGCGCTAAAGAGCGGCTCGCGTTTCGTGCTCGACACGTCGATGACGGCCGAGTCACTGCTGCCGACGCTGACCGATTTTCGCGAGATGCAGTTCGGTGACATTCTCTTCCGTAGCGTCGCAACCTATGATGTATGGACGAGCCGCCTCGACGTTGAATACTCCTTCACGCGCGAAGGAGTGGCGGAGACGAACACCGCTCACACAAACGTGTTCACCAGTGGCGAGTTGTGCGCGATGCTCGAGGAGGCAGACCTACATATTGAGGATCTCTTCGCCTCGCCCAAACGCGACCCGTTTCGCGTCGGCGCGCCGCGACTAATCATCATCGCGCGCCGGTAGATTCGTTTTAGCTCTGGCGCGGTCTCTTGGAGGAGGGAAATTAGGCAGTGTAGGCGCCGGCCGCCTTGTCGGCGCCACACTGCGCACGGCAATGCGAAGGAACCGAGCGAGGAAGATCAATACGATGCTCGGTGGCATCACGCCGCGTCACCCCCGAGTCCATCGGCGGGGATAGCCCTCAGATTACCGCTTCTGCTCAACCGGCGGCGCGCGAACATACGTGATCATCGGTGCCGCTGCCCTGAACATGTTCGGTCTGGCTAACGTCCCTGGTGTAAGCCGCGGCGGGCTTCGCGTGGCCGGAACGACGCGGCGCGACAGCCGCCGCCGAGCACGCGCGACGACGCATTCAGGCGCCTGCGGCTGGCGTGCCGCCATTCCTGTGGGCGATCATTTAGGCGGCTCGGCCGCCGGGCCGGACGACCAGCCCGCCGACGGCTTCACACCAGAGTTAGCCGGCGGCACCTTCAGTCAGCTCCAAAAGACACCTAACGGATCTGAGACAACGACATCCAGAAGGCGACTGATATTTTCTTCTGGTTCAACGTTGGACACCCGATGCCACTTATCGTTTGGGTCACGCCAGTAGAGCGTCCAAGTCCTACGAGCCTCTGAGTATCGAAACTTCGCGACTTCCTTCGACGTCCAGGCGTTTGCGTTGATGAAGGATGGACGTTCTTCAACCAGGATCGCAGCGTTCGCATCGAATTTATACGAATACCGCGGCTGGTCCGTGCCAGCGGCCGCGGAGTGTTCATGACCAAACGTCTGGAGCAGCCTTTCAGCCTTAGCGCGCACGTCATTCGGGATACCCACGACGCGAGTTTAGTCGAAGGCGATGTGAAAATCGCTGGTGAGCTTCCTTGGGCGACTAGCCTCCCGCGCGCGCGTAGGCATGCGCGTAGACAGTCGCGCTGTCGCCGGCCTCGAGAGCCTTGGCTCGCGAGGCGCGATACCGGATAGACTCCCGCTGTGGGAGGAGCTCGGCATGAGGCGATTCTTCGTAACGAGCGGGTTAGCGTTGGCGATGCTTTCGAGCGGTATCGCTGAAGAGCGGAAGGAAGTGGTCGTGCAGCCGGCGAACGCATCCCTGAGATGGGAAAGTGATGGTTGTGCCGGAGAGAGCCTCGCGGTTGTGAGCGGATGTCCGTTTCAGCAGGGCGCCCCATTCGTTCTTCGGCTCCGCATGGAGAAGGGACTTTTCGTCCCTAGTCATTCTCATCCAATCGATGAGAACATCACGGTTCTGCGTGGCCGCCTGACATTGCGCATTTTGAAAGAGAACTCGCCCATCACTGTCGTTCTGTTGCGTCAGGGCGATTTCTTCCGAATTCCAGCGTACGCTTTCCATCTCGCGGAGGCGGTCGAGGAGACGGAGATACAGACGAATGGGATAGGTCCACTCGTCACGACATGGATGAAGGACCATTGCAAGCCTGCGGTTGCTGCCGCCCCGCGGTCTGTTGACTGCAAACCGTAACGTTCGTCGGGCTAACGACCCTGCCAGTAAGCTGGCAAGCCGCCTTCACGTATAGGCGGCCACGCGGCGCGACGCTTGCCACGCAAGCGGCGTGACGCCGCGCAAAATGGAACTACCCTAGGTGCTTCAGCACCGGCAGCGGCGAACGGCGGCTTGTCAGCTTCACTGGCAAGTTGGACGGCGACCAAGATGGCATGAGCCGCGTGAGGCACACGCACAGGCCTGAACCTAGCGTATCGTGAACGAGCTTTTGACGGTTGACTGTGCCGCACGCACTCTCGTCTGCGCGTGCCGAAGCCGCCAATATTGGATCTTGAGTGCGTAAAACCCGCCGCCGCGTTCAGGCCATTAACGTGCATTTTCGGACGCGAAGCCCGCGTTTCCTCGCCGCGCCGAAGCCGCGGTGTGGGCCGGGCAGCTCACGCGATCAAAGCGCCGTGCCACCGCGGCAACTCGCGCAAGACGGACGCGGTGCGTTAAGCGTCCGAGCCGAAGCCGCTGACCGTGAATCTTCGGCGCGGAACACGCGACTTGGCGCGTCTTGTCGAAACCGTGCCTGGAAGGCGTGCCGAAGGGCGATGCCACCTTAACGCCTGCGCTTCTTGAGCGTTCCGATTTCACCTTCTACACATTGCGACATCGCATGCGAGACTCCCGAAGTGCAGCTTATGGTTGCGCAGAGCATGCAACCAGCCGCGCCGAACGCCACGTAACGCGCGTGCGGTTGCTCTATAAGGTCTTTGGCCCCTACTGAGCGCGTGCTTCGCGCGCCGAAGTAACGCGCCCTAGCTCCGAGGGCGTGGTTCTGCGTGTTTCTAGCCGTGCCGACCGCCCTGCGTGGTCGCAGGCGAGCAAATGCGTCGTGCAACCTCTAGGGCACGCGCTTCGCGTGTTTGAGCCTCAACCGGAGGTTTGCTTCTCGTGCCGAAGTACAAATCGCAGGCGGCACGACCGGATAAAGCTTTGCAATCTCGTGAAGGAGTGGCGGCTCGTCACTGAGCGTCTTGACACCCACGGGGGTCGATCCGACAACGAGCGTTCTAATGGCAAACCGAACGTACCGTCCGTCCAACGGATCTGCCAGTAAGCTGACAAGCCGCCTTCACATGCGGGCGGCGACGCGGCGCGCCGCTTGCCGCTGCAAGCGGCGTGACGCCGTGCAACCTGCAATGCACGAGGTGCTTCAGCACCGGTAG
>Ga0213876_10000712_pt1 | contig 23349 bp, 19 predicted proteins | sample BarmaccomBMRX_R9_FD_160113 | JGI IMG/M metagenome (GOLD analysis project Ga0213876, IMG submission 160113) | Root-associated microbial communities from Barbacenia macrantha in rupestrian grasslands, the National Park of Serra do Cipo, Brazil - RX_R9 | ecosystem: Host-associated > Plants > Roots... | reverse complement strand
AACGTCCCCGCGGGCGAGGTCTACCAGCCCATCGAGGGCTCGAAGGGCGAGCTGGGCGTCTACGTCAAATCCGACGGCGGCCCCAAGCCCGCGCGCGTCCACGTCCGCGGCCCGTCATTCATCAACCTCTCGGCCCTGCCCGACATGGTCAGGGGCGAGATGGTCGCCGACGTGGTCGCCGTCATCGGCTCGATAGACATCGTGCTCGGGGAAATAGACAGGTAATTTTAGATTTTTGATTTGCGATTTGGCTTTGAGACGGAAAGCCTGTATTGCCGCCGGACGCAAATCAAAAATCAAAAATCAAAAATGAGCAGTCAATTCACACCGAACAACCCGCTGCCGCAGGAGGCGAAGGTGCCGCAGGAGATCGCGGTCTTCTCCCCGGAGGTCGAGGCGGAGATGGACAGGCATTTGGCGAAGTACCCGGTCAAGCGCTCGGCCATCCTGCCGCTGATGTTCATCGTGCAGCGCGAGCGCGGCGGCTACCTCGACCCGCCGGGCGTGGCTTACCTGGCCGACCGCCTCGGCGTGCGCATCACCGACATCTGGGAGGTCGCGACCTTCTACTCGATGATCAACACCGAGCCGGTCGGTAAGTATCACCTGCAAGTTTGCAAGACGCTCTCGTGCAAGATCATGGGCGCGGGGCGCGTCACGGCGAAGTGCACGGAGCGGCTCGGCATCAAGCCGGGCCAGACGACCGAGGACGGCATGTTCTCTCTCTCCGAAGTCGAGTGCCTCGGCTCCTGCGGCACGGCGCCGATGATGCAGATCGGCTTCGACTACTACGAGAACCTGACCGACGAGAAGGTTGACGAGATTATTAACAAGTGCCAGGGCGGCGAGCTGTCGAACGGCGTCCGCTGAAGAAGATTATGTTTATCGGTGCAATTGGCTGCGAGCCTTTACAACTGCGGCGGGTGCTTTTGGACAACTCCGCGTCGCTCGAAGTGTACCGCGCGAACGGCGGGTACGAGGCGCTGCAAAAAGTCCTCAACGGCATGTCGCCCGACGACGTGATCGGCGAGGTCAAGAAGTCGGCCCTGCGCGGGCGCGGCGGCGCGGGCTTCCCGACGGGAATGAAGTGGGGCTTCGTGCCCAAAGACTCGCCGAAGCCGAAGTACGTCGTCTGCAACGCCGACGAGTCGGAGCCGGGCACCTTCAAAGACCGCTACCTGATGGAGCGCGACCCGCACATGCTCATCGAGGGCATGTTGATTGCCGCCTACGCCCTCGGCGCGCGCACCAACTACGTCTACACGCGCGGCGAGTACCGCTACCTCATCGAGATTATGGACGTGGCGCTTGCAGAGGCGCGCGCCGCCGGGCTGCTCGGCGAGAAGATTCTCGGCACCGACTTCAACTGCGAAATCTACACGCACACCGGCGCGGGCGCCTACATCTGCGGCGAGGAGACGGCGCTCCTTAATTCTCTGGAAGGCTTGCGCGGCCACCCGCGCATGAAACCTCCCTTCCCGGCGGTCGCCGGGCTCTACGGCTGCCCGACCGTCGTCAACAACGTCGAGACCCTGACGGCCGTGCCCGACATCATCAAGATGGGCGGCGAGGCTTACCAGAAGCTCGGGACGGAGAAGAGCGGCGGGACGAAGGTGTGGAGCGTCTCGGGCCACGTCAACCGGCCCGGCGTCTACGAGCTGCCGATGGGCTACGACGACATGGAGAAGTTCATCCTCGAAGACTGTCAGGGGATTCTCGGCGGCAAGCAATTGAAAGCGGTCATCCCGGGCGGCTCGAGCGTCTACATCATGCCCGCGGCGGACATCGTGGGGAAGGACGTGCGGATGGACTACGAAGGGCTGGTCGCGGCTGGCTCGTCGGTCGGCTCGGGCGGCTTCATCGTGATGGACGAGACCGTTGACATCTTCGAGTCCACGAAGAACCTGACCGAGTTCTACAAGCACGAGTCCTGCGGCTGGTGCACGCCCTGCCGGGAGGGCACCGACTGGCTGGTCAAAGTCTTCAAGCGCATCGAGTCCGGCGAGGGCCGGCCCGACGACGCGCAGCTCCTCCTCGACATCGTGGACAACATCGAGGGCAAATCCTTCTGCCCGCTCGGCGACGCCGCGTCGTGGCCCATCCAGTCGGCCATCAAGAAGTTCCCCGAAGACTTCCGCCGCAAGGTCTTGAACGGCAACGGCCACGTCAAGGACGGCCTGCCGACCGCCTGAACTGATAAGAGAAGATGAGAAGACTCATTCGCATAATCGCCCTCATGGGCTGTCTTGCCACGGCGGTCGCCGTGCCCGCGGGTGGGGCGACGGCGGCGTTTCAATGCCGCGGCACAGACCGGAACGTACAGAAGCAGGTTCGGTTCGCGCGCGGCCGCACGACCGCCGTCATCAAGGACACCGTTCGGCTTTGCACCGCGCACGAGTACTACCTGCGCGCGACGGGCGGCCAGACGATGACGGTTCACCTCGCGGCCGGCAGCAAGACAAGCTTCTCCATCTACGCCCCGACGGGCGACATCATCGAGGGCGCGGACGGCGTCAAGGACTGGAGCGGCAGCCTGCCCGAGACGGGTCAGTACATTATCCACGTCGGCACCGACGCGACGGCCGCCTACACGCTCGAAGTCACCATCAGGTGAGCGACTTTGGTTTAAGCAAATGCCAGCAGAATTGATAAAGGTCACAGTCAACGGCCAGGAGTTGCAGGTCGAGAAGGGCGCGCGGCTCATCGACGTGTGCCGGGAGAACGGGCACTCGATCCCGTCCTTCTGCTACTACGCAGACCTCGCGCTCCAGGCTTCGTGCCGGATGTGCCTCGTCCGCATCGAGAAGATGCCGAAGCTCCAGACCTCCTGCACCATCACCTGCACGGACGGGATGGTGGTGACGACGCAGTCTGAGGAGATCGAGAAGGCACAGCGCGGGATGGTCGAGTTCCTTTTGGCGAACCACCCGCTCGACTGCCCCGTCTGCGACCGCGGCGGCGAGTGCGAGTTGCAGGAGATGGTCTTCGACTGGGGCAACCTCGAAGAGCGTTTTACGGAGCGGAAGAACTACGCGCCGGAGAAGTTCCTCTCGCCCATCGTCGCCAACGACTCGCAGCGCTGCATCCTGTGCAAGCGCTGCACGCGCGTCTGCGACGAGTGGATGGGCGAGGACGCCATCGAGGCCGGCGGCCGCGGCGCGCACACCGTCATCGGCACCTACGGCGGCTGGCTCAACTGCTCGCAGTGCGGCAACTGCATCGAGGTCTGCCCGACGGGAACTTTGCTTGATGCCACCTACAGGCACCAGACAAGGCCGTGGGAGCTGAACCGCACGACTTCGACCTGCTCTTTCTGCTCGGACGGCTGCCAGTTCTCGGTCGGCTCGCGCCGCGGCGAGGTGATGCGCGTCGTCGCGCGCGACCGTTACGTCAACGGCCACAACGGCGAGTTCCTCTGCATCAAGGGCCGCTTCGCGCACCCGTTCGTCAACCACGAGGAGCGCCTGCGCACGCCCCTCGTCCGCTACAAGAAGGGCGGCCGGCTCGTGCCCGCGACGTGGGAGGAGGCCGTCCGTTTCGCCTCCGAGAAGTTGAAGGAAGTGATTGACGCGAGCGGCGGCAACTCGGTCGGCGTCGTCGGCAGCCCGCGCCTGACGAACGAGTCGAACTGGGCGCTGCTCAAGTTCGCGCGCGAGGTTTTGGGCACGGACAAGTACACGGCGACCGAGGCATTCTCGCTCGTCCCCTTCTTCGAGAATCTGTCCGCGCCCCTCGCCACGCACCGCGACATAAGGCACGCGAAGACCATCCTTCTCATCGGCGGCGAGCCCGAGGAGTTGCAGCCGCTCACCGGAAGGGCCATCCGGCAGGCCGTCCGCAACGGCGGCGCGAAGCTCGTCATCGTCAACAGCGCGCCCATCCGTCTGAAACAGCAGGCCGCGCAGTTCATACACGTCCGACCGGGCACGGAGGACGCGGCCGTGCTCGCGCTCGCCTCGCCCGGCGACGCGGACGCGGCGGCGCGCAAGCTCGGCGTCGAATCGGACGAGATTGCACGGGCCAGCCAACTCATCAGCGAGACGGCCGGCGACTGCGTAGTCCTCTTCGGCGGCGAGCTGAGCGCCGAGGCGCAGACGGTGCTCGCGCGCCTCCCCTCGGCCTTCGGCGAGAAGGAGGGGCGCCGCTTCCTCCTCCACCCGCTGCCGCTCTTCAACAACAGCGTCGGCGTCCACGACCTCGGGTTCATGTCGGGCGCCTACAACCCGCTCGAAATCCTCGACGCCGCGGGCGCGGATGTGCGCGCCCTCTACGTCGCCGGCGGCTTCCTGCCCGCGCACCTCGAAGGGCGCGAGGAGGCTCTGGGCAAGCTCGACCTGCTCATCGTCCAGGAACTCTTCCTGACCGAGACGGCCGCGGCGGCCGACGTGGTCTTCCCCGCCGCCTCCTTCGCCGAAGTTGACGGGACGTTCACGAACAACGGCGGGCTCGTCCAGCGCGTGCGCCAGTCGATCTCGCCCGTCCATCAGTCGAAGCCCGACTGGGCCATCACTTCGCAGCTCGCCGCGGCGCTCGGCCGAGACCTCGGCTTCCAGATGTCTTCGAGCAACATCTTCCTTGAGATCGCGCGCAACGTCCCGGCCTACGAAGGGCTGCGCTACCCGCTGCTCAAGGACGAGTCGCAGCCCGTCCAGGTCAGGCACGCGCTCAACGCGGGCGGCGACGGCGCCTCGCTCGTCGGGAACCTGCGGGACGCGGTCGCCGCGCTCGAAGCGTCGGGCGAAAAGATCGACCAGACGCCCCCGGTCGGGCACGAACTCTTCAAGCTCGGCGTGCTGACGAGCAAGGTGCCGCAGTTCCACCTGCTCGCCGCCGGCAACCCCGAGCCCGAGAGCGTGCTCATCTCCCCCCTCTACCAGATTACCGTTGACCCCGCGCTCCGCCGCGCGTCGGCCGCGGGAGACTGAAAAGGAAATGATGAATGATGAGTGATGAGTGATGAATACGGCCCCGGGGCCGGTTCTTAATTCATCAATTATCACTCATCATTCATCACTTAACTCTTATGGACTGGCTCTCAAACCAAATCGGGGCGGACTGGGCGCGCGCGCTGGCGCAGTTCGTCGGCATCAACGTCGGGTTCGTCGTCGTGCTGATGATCGTGGCCTACACGGTTCTGGCCGAGCGGCGCGTGCTGGGGTTCATCCAGGGTCGGCTCGGGCCGAACCGCGTCGGGCCTGGCGGGATGTTCCAGCCCTTCGCGGATCTCCTGAAGTTCATCTTCAAGGAGGAGATCACGCCCTCGGCCTCGACGCGCTTCGTCTATTTCCTGGCGCCCATCATCGCCATCACGGCGGCGCTGATGCCGATCATCGTCTACCCGTTCGGCCCGGAGGTGTGGCTGCCCTTCCTCGGCACCTTCCCGCTCGTCATCGCGCGCTTCGACATCGCGCTGCTCTACGTGCTGGGCATCACCTCGGTCGGCGTCTACGGCGTGGCGCTCGCCGGGTGGTCTTCGAACTCGAAGTACAGCCTGATGGGCGGCCTGCGCGCGGCGTCGCAGATGATCTCGTACGAGCTGAGCCTGGGTCTCTCGCTCGTCGGCGTCGTGCTGATGTCGGGGACGCTCAACCTCTACGACATCGTCGTGCAGCAGGGCGGCGGCGGGGGCGTGCTGAACTGGAACATCTGGAGCTTCTGGAAGGCCGGAACCTGCCCGCAGATTATCGGGTTCATCACGTACCTCATCTCGGCCATCGCCGAGACGAACCGCGTGCCGTTCGACTTGCCCGAGGCCGAGACCGAGCTGGTCGCGGGCTTCCACACGGAGTATTCGGCCCTGAAGTTTGCGCTCTTCTTCATGGCCGAGTACGTCAACATGTTCACGGTCTCGATGCTCGCCACGACCCTTTTCCTGGGCGGCTGGCAGGGGCCGTTCGTGGACGTCTTCCCGTGGATCGGCATCGTGTGGTTCCTTCTGAAGGTCGTCTTCTTCCTCTTCCTCTACATCTGGCTGCGCGGGACTTTGCCGCGCTTCCGCTTCGACCAGTTGATGAACTTCGGCTGGAAGTTCCTGCTGCCGGTCGCCATCATCAACGTCATCCTGACGGCGACCGTCCTCTACTTCCGTTGGAGTTGATTGAGAGATGTTCAACCTCCTGCCGTCCGTCCCGCAACTGCTCTTCGTGCTCTTCGGCGCGATGGCCCTGGGGTGCGCCGTCGCGATGGTGGCGCAGCGCAACCCGCTCTACAGCGCCATCTCGCTCGTCGGCGTCTTCGTCTCGCTGGCCTGCCTCTACCTGACCTTGCAGGCGCCGTTTATCGCCGCCATCCAGGTCATCGTCTACGCCGGCGCGATCATGGTGCTCGTCGTCTTCGTCATCATGCTCCTCAACGTCGAGGAGGAGGTGCGCCGGCCCCTGCGGCTGACCTACCTCATCCCCGTCGGCGTGCTTTTGGCGGCGGTGCTCGTCGGCGAGGCGGCCTTCATGCTCTCGCTCGGGAGCAGCGCGCCGACGCCCGCGCAAACGACCTCGGGCTCGGACGTGGGGCTCACGGCCTCCATCGGGACGGGGATGTTCACGAAGTACCTTCTGCCCTTCGAGGTCACGTCGGTGCTCATCCTGATGGCGCTCGTCGGCGCCATCACGCTGGCGCGGCAGGGGCGGACGCCGCTTTTCGCCGCGCCGGGGAACGTCGATGAGGAGCCGGCGGTGCTGACGGCGGGCGGCGACGTGGCGATTAAGCCCGGCGACACGGCGGCCACGGGCCGCGCCTACGCGCGCGAGCAGATACGCAGCGGCGACGCGGCCGCGCCCTCTACGTCCGCGGGGGAGGAGGAGCGATGATCCCTTTGACGTGGTACCTAGCGCTCTCGGCCGTGATGTTCACCATCGGCGTGGTCGGCGTCATCATCAAGCGCAACGCCATCCAGATGTTCATGTGCATCGAGCTGATGCTCAACGCCGTGAACCTGACCTTCGTCGCCTTCTCCAGCTACTTCGGCGACGTGACGGGGCAGCTCTTCGTCTTCATCGTGATGACGGTCGCGGCCGCCGAGGCCGCCGTCGGCCTCGGGATCATCATCGCCATCTTCCGCAACCGCGAGTCGCTCGACGTGGACGACGCGAGCGTTTTGAGACTTTAAGGGGAATGATGAATGATGAATGATGAATGATGAATCTTTCAACGTAATCATATTCATCATTCATCATTCATCATTCATCACTTGCTTATGACCAATCATCTTCTCTCCGTCGTCGTGTTCGCGCCGCTCGTGGGCGCCCTGGTCTGCTGGCTGGTCGGGCGGAAGGTGCGCAGCGAGTCGCTCGTCGGCGCGGTGGCGTGCGGGTCGGTGGCCGTCTCGGCCGTCTGCGCCTTCCTCGTCGCGTTCACGGGCGAGGGCGGCGGCGCGCTGCGGAACCCCGCGGCGGCGCCCGTCTTCAGCCACCTCTGGACGTGGATTCAGGTCGGGACTTTCCGCGCCGACTACGGCTTCGCGATGGACAGGCTCTCGGGCGTCTACGCCTGCTTCATCACGTTCGTCGGCTTCCTCATCCACCTCTTCGCGACGGGGTACATGCACGGCGACAAGGGGTTCTACCGCTTCTTCGCGTACCTGAACCTCTTCATGTTCATGATGCTGACGCTCGTGCTCGGAGACAACCTGCTTTTGATGTTCGTCGGGTGGGAGGGCGTCGGGCTCTGCTCATACCTGCTCATCGGCTACTACACCGACCGGAAGGAGGCGGGCGACGCGGCGAAGAAGGCTTTCGTCGCCAACCGCATCGGCGACTGGGGCGTCGTCCTCGGCATCATGCTCGTCTTCTGGCTGACCTCGGGCGCCGGCCACCCGTCTATCAGTTACTTTGACAAGCCGCTTCAGGTGCTCGGCACGAGCGGCGGCCCGGAAGTCGTCAGCGCGCTCAAGACCATCGGCGGGATGGGCATCGAGCCGTTCGGCTGGCACTGGATTTTCGCGGGCGGCATCACCTCGGCGGCCGTCCTGCTCTTCATCGGCGCGACGGGCAAGTCGGCGCAGATACCTTTGTACGTCTGGCTGCCGGACGCGATGGCCGGCCCGACGCCCGTCTCCGCGCTCATCCACGCGGCGACGATGGTCACGGCCGGCGTCTACATGGTCGTCCGCTGCTCGGCCATCTTCTCGCACGCGCCGACGGCCCTCTTCATCGTCGCCGTCATCGGCGCGGCCACGGCGATCTTTGCCGCGACCATCGGCATCGCGCAGAACGACATTAAAAAAGTCCTGGCCTACTCGACCGTCTCGCAGTTGGGCTACATGTTCCTCGCCTGCGGCGTGGGCGCGTTCGTCGCGGCCATCTTCCACGTGATGACGCACGCCTTCTTCAAGGCGCTCCTCTTTCTCGGCTCGGGGTCGGTCATCCACGGCATGCACCACGAGCAGGACATGCGGCGGATGGGCGGGCTCCGCAAGTACATGCCGGTCACCTTCGCGACGATGGCCGCGGGCTGGCTCGCCATCAGCGGCTTCCCACTGCTCTCGGGCTTCTTCTCGAAGGACGAGATTCTGTGGAAGACCTGGAGCAGCGAGACGGCGGGCACGGCCGGCATCGGCAAGTTCCTGTGGGTCGTCGGAATCGTCACGGCGGGACTGACGGCCGTCTACATGACGCGCCTGATGGTGATGACCTTCTGGGGCTCCGAGCGCTTCCGCGAGGCGCACGCCAGCGGCGAGGGCGACGAGGCACACGCGCACGCTCATGACGAAGACCGCGCGCCGCACGACGCACACGCGCCTTCGGAGGGCGACCGCCCGCACCACGCGCCCGGCGACGCGATAGACAGTCACGCGCACCACGCGGACGCGCACGGCTCACACCACGCGGTTGAAGATTTTGAAGACGAAGAAGAGGAGCACGAGGAGGAGCACCACCACGGCCCGGTCGAGCCGCACGAGTCGCCGTGGACGATGACGGTGCCGCTGGTCGTGCTCGCGGTGCTTTCGGTCGTCGGCGGCTGGGTCGGCATCCCTTACGCGCTGAGCGGCGGCGCCGTCGCCAACTACTTCGAGCAGACGCTTGAGCCGGTTGTCGCGCGCGCGCCCGAAAACGGCGAGGTGGCGACGCACGGCGCGGGCGCGGCAACACACGCCGCGGGCACGACCGCCGAAGCCCCTTCGGCGCACGGTAACGAGGGCTCGCTGCCGCAGTCGGTCGGCGAGGGCGAGGCCGGCCGCGGCGCGCCCGCGGGCCACGGCGCGGCGGCCGCGCCGTCTGAGCACGCGCCCGACCCCGCGGAGGTCTCGCAGGAGCGCCTGTTCACGGGCATCTCCATCCTCGTCGGCCTGCTCGGCATCGGCATCGGCTGGGTGGTCTTCAGCAAGAGGCCGCTCATGCCTCTGCCGCGGCTGCTTGAGAACAAATACTACGTGGATGAGGTCTACGACGCGGCCCTCATTGAGCCCATCAAGACGGGCTCGCGCGAGGGGCTGTGGCGAATCATCGACGTGGGCGCCATCGACGGCATCGTCAACGGGCTCGGGCGCGGGACGGCCGCGCTCGGCGGGGTGCTGCGCTACTTGCAGGCCGGGTTCGTGCGCTCCTACGCGGCCATCATCCTGGTCGGCGCGCTGGCCGTCCTCGGTTACTTCGCCTGGAACGCCTGGCAGCTCGCACGGTAAAAGAACATGCAGCCATACCTGCTCACCGTACTCATCCTTCTGCCCTTCGTCGGCGCGCTCGCGCTCGCCGCGCACGGCCTCTTCGCGCCGTATGCGAACGAGAGGCACTACCGCTGGATCGCGCTCGGGTTCTCGCTCGTGACCTTCGCGGCCTCGCTGCTGCTGCTCACGCAGCCGGTCGGCCTCGGGCCGGGCGGCACGTTCCACTTCGTCCAGGACGTGCCGTGGGTCTCGGCCATCGGCGCGCACTACCACGTCGGCGTGGACGGCATCAGCCTCTGGCTCGTGATCCTGACGACGCTGCTGATGCCCATCTCGATTCTGTCTTCGTGGACTTCGGTCGAGAAGCGGCCGATGGCCTTCTTCGCCTTCATGCTGCTCCTGGAGTCGGCGATGCTCGGCGTCTTCGTCTCGCTCGACCTGCTCCTCTTCTACCTCTTCTTCGAGGCGTCGCTCGTCCCGATGTTCTTCCTCATCGGCGCGTGGGGCGGCGAGCGCCGGCTCTACGCGGCGGTCAAGTTCTTCATCTACACGGCGCTCGGGAGCCTGCTGATGCTCGCGGGCATCATCTGGCTCTGGTACCTCTACTCCCAAATCCCCGGCGTGAACGGGGGCACGTTCGACTACGTGCTGCTGCACGACGCCATCCAGCAGGGCAAGATTTCGCTGACCGTCGGCGGCGTCGCCACGCGCGAGCAGTTCGTCCTCTTCGCGCTCTTCGCGGCCGCCTTCAGCGTCAAGATACCGCTGTGGCCCGTCCACACGTGGCTGCCCGACGCGCACACCGAGGCGCCGACGGCCGGCTCGGTCATCCTCGCCGGGGTGCTTTTGAAGATGGGGACGTACGGGTTGATGCGCTTCAACTTCACGCTCTTCCCGGAGATGTCGCGTAAGGCGGCGCCCTTCTTCATCGTGCTCGCCGTCATCGGCATCATCTACGGCGCGCTGGTGGCGATGGTGCAGCCGGACGTGAAGCGGCTCGTCGCCTACTCCTCGGTGAGCCACATGGGCTTCGTCGTGCTCGGCATGTTCAGCTTCACCGAGTGGGGCATGCAGGGCGCGCTCTACCAGATGCTCAACCACGGCGTCTCGACCGGCGCGCTCTTCCTTTTGGTCGGCATGATCTACGAGCGGCGGCACACGCGCATGATCTCGGAGTTCGGGGGCTTGTCGAAGCCGATGCCGCTCTTCGCGACGCTCTTCGTCTTCACGTCGCTCTCGTCGGTGGGGCTGCCGCTTTTGAACGGGTTCGTGGGTGAGTTCCTCATCATGTTCGGCTTCTGGAATTCAGACCCGGCGGTGCACAACGTGACGAGGAGCTGGCTGGTGACGATGCTGGCGGCGACGGGCGTCATCTGGGCGGCGGTCTACATGCTCTGGATGTTGCAGCGCGTGCTCTTCGGGCGCGTGACCAACCCGGCGAACCGGCGGCTGTCTGATTTGAACTGGCGCGAGGTCGGGCTGCTCGCGCCGCTGCTCGTGCTGATGCTCTACATGGGCGCCTACCCGCGGCCGTTCCTCGCGCGGGCGCGCGCGAGCGTCGAGTACGTGCGCGCGCGCGTCGTCGCCGCCGGCTCGCAGGGCGTCTTCCACGCCGAGGCGCGGGAGGCGACGAAGTAAGAATGATGCGGCTTCACGGTCGAACAGCTTTCGCGCTTCCGCTTCTGCTTCTGCTCGCCGCCGCCGGCGCGCGGGCGCAGGGGACGGCGGCGCCCGCGGCGAACGGCGACGGCTTCCGGCTCAAGGGCTTGGACGGGAAGTTCTACGACACGGCGGAGATGAAGGGCGACGTGCTCGTCGTCTCGTTCGGCTCCACGTCGTGCGTGCCCTGCTTCTACGAGCACATGGCTATCGAGGAGTTGAAGGTCGAGTACACGGGTAAGCCCGTCCGCTTCCTCTGGGTCAGCGTCGAGAGCCCGAAGGAGGTTTCGAACAACGTCCTGCGCTACTACGTCAAGGAGCGAAGGATTACCGTCCCCGTCCTGCGCGACCCCGGCGGCGTGGCCCTCGCGCAGTACGAGAAGACCGGCAACCGCGTCCCCGTCGTCGTCTTCTTCGACGCCGAGGGGCGCCCGAGCGGCAAGGCGCAGCAGGGGATGCCGCAGGACATCACCGTCTACAAACAGCTGGTGCGCGAGCGCGTCAACGCGCTCCTCGCCGCGCGCCCCGCCGCCGGGGCCGGGGGCAGATAAGAACGAGAGTTGGACACGATGAACCTGACCTTAGCAGTCATCAAACCGTCCGCGCCCGACGTTGACTTCGGGATTCTGACGCCCGAGCTGATCCTCGCCGTCGCGGGCGTCGTCGTCATGCTGGTGGACGCCTTCACGCGCCGGAAGGCGCAGCGCTGGGTGACGGGCGCGCTCTCGCTGGCCGGGCTGGCGGGCGCGGCCGCGGCCACCGTCTGGCTGTGGGGCGACGCCGGGGCGGTGCAGCCGACGGCACAGCCCTGGGGCGGCATGATCGCCCTCGACCCTCTGCGGCTCTCCTTCACGCTGGTCTTCGTCGTCGTCGCCGCGCTGACGGTGCTCGTCTCGATGATCTGGGTCGAGTGGGAGGGGCTGCCCGCGGGCGAGTTCCACACGCTCCTGCTCTTCGCCACGGTCGGCATGATGCTGATGGCGGCCGGCAACGACCTCGTGATGATCTTCCTCGGGCTGGAAATCCTCTCCATCGCGACCTACGTCATGGCGGGCTTCCGCCGCTCGGACGTGCGCTCGAACGAGTCGTCGCTGAAATATTTCATCCTCGGCTCGTTCTCTTCGGCCTTCCTGCTCTTCGGCATCGCGCTCGTCTACGGCGCGACGGCGAAGGCCATCCCGGGCGGCGTGATGGCCGGCACGACCAACCTCTCCGTCATCGCCGAGCGCATCAACGACAGCCTCTACCCGCCGCTGCTGTTCGCGGGCGCGGCGATGCTTCTAATCGGGTTCGGCTTCAAGGTCGCGCTCGCGCCCTTCCACGTCTGGACGCCCGACGTGTACGAGGGCGCGCCGACGCCCGTCACCGCCTTCATGGCCGCCGGGCCGAAGGCCGCGGGCTTCGCCGCCTTCATGCGCGTCTTCCTCTTCGCCTTCCCGCTGGTCGCGGCCGCGGCGACGGCGAAGTCCGCCACCGGCGCGCAGCTCCATTCGGCTTGGCTCGACGCCCTGTGGCTGCTGGCGATCTTGACGATGAGCGTCGGGAACGTCGTCGCGCTCGTGCAGACGAACGTCAAGCGGATGCTGGCCTACTCGTCCATCGCGCACGCGGGCTACGCGCTCACCGGGTTCGTGGCGGCGGGCGCGGCCGTTGACACCACGCGGCGCGACGGCGCGGTGGCGGCGGTCGTCTTCTACCTGCTCGTCTACGCCGTGATGAACCTCGGCGCCTTCGCCGTCGTCACGCTCATCGCGCGCAGCGGCGACCGGCGCACCGACGTGGAGGACTACCGCGGCATCGGCTTCCAGTCGCCGGCGCTCTCGCTGACGCTCTCGCTCTTCCTTCTGAGCCTGCTGGGCGTGCCTCTGACGGCCGGGTTCATGGGCAAGGTGGTGGTCTTCAGCGCGGCGCTGTCCGAAGGGTACCTCTGGCTCGTCATCATCGGCGTGCTAAACACGGCGATTTCTGTATACTATTACCTGCGCCTGGTCGTCGTGATGTTCTTCCGTGAGCGCACGACCGAGTGGCACTCGCCGCGCATACCGGCGAGCTTGGCCGTGGCGCTGGTGCTGACCGTCGGCGGCGTGCTCTACCTCGGGCTCTTCCCCGACGGCGTCATCAACGCCTTCCGCGCCGCGCAGTGGAGCGTCATCTCGTCCTTGCGCTGACCCCGTAGCCGTCGGCCCCGAAGGGGCGGCCCGGGTCGCGCGGGCCGCCCCTTCGGGGTTTTTGTTTTTGCACGCGAGCACTATCAGAATGAGGGCCGCGGCCGAGACCGCACAACCTTTCCCGGCGACCGAAGCGGGCGCCGCCGCCGCGCCGCGCCCCGGCTCGGTCGAGGCGCTGGTCGGAGAAGTCCGCGAACGGCTCGGCGAGGAGTGGCCGCCGCGCGTCTACCGCGAGCGCATCCTGCCTCTGCGCACGCGCGCCCATGCCGTGCCCGCGGCCGCGAAGAACGCCGCGGTCGAGGTGCAGCACACGCTCCTCGGCATCGAGCTGAAGGTCGGCCGCCGCCGCGTCTCGTGCCCCGACTTCGCCACGGCGCGCTACCTCTCGGTCTTCGCCCGCGCGGGGCTGACGCGCGTCGCCGTGCCGTACGACATCACCAAAATCTCAAGGCTCGCGGACGAGCTTGAGTCGGCCTGGCAGCGGACGCTGCTTCTGGCCGACCACCTGACCGAGGGGCGCGCGCCCTCCTTCCGCGCGCGCGTGCGCTCGGCGGCCCTCAAAGAGGTCAGGCGCGAGATCGAAGAGGCGGGCGCGGGCACGGCCGTCCCCGCCTTCAACCAGAACACCAAACAGCGCACGCCGCGCATCTAAAGAGACCGACAAGGGGGTTTGAGACTTTTTCCAGATGACTTCACAGACTAGCCAGCACGTACCGGACGAGCAGCTCGACGCGCTCCCCTTCCCCTACAGCCAGCGCCCCTTCTGCCCGTACGAGCCGTTCGAGAAGCGGATTAAGAGCATCCGCGTCCTCGTCGTCAACGACCTCCTGCGCGACGAGTCCGACCTGTCGGAGACGGCGCGCCGCGAGTGGGGCGACTCCGCCGCCGCGAAGCTGGAGCGCGAGCGCTACATCTCCGGGCTCGCCCTCGACAACATCGTCAACAACATCACGCGGCTGGTCGAGGAGCCCGAGGTCAAAGTCGCGCACCTCTCCGAGGCGGTCGAGGCCGCGGAAGAGTTCCGGCCCGAGGCCGTCGTGCTGAGCGGGACGCTGTCGGACTTCGACTACTACAACCCCGAGGTGCTCCGGCGCTTCGGCGCGTGGGCGGTGCGGACGACGACGCCGATCTTGGGCATCTGCGGCGGCCACCAGCTCGTCGGCCTCTGCTTCGGCGTGCCCTGCGTCACGCTCGACGACAAGGAGCCGGGCGCGCAGCGCGAGGGGCGCAGCTTCGAGTACCAGTACCGCTTCATCCGCATCACCGAGCCCGACGACCCCATCTTCCAGGGCATCCACGAGCGCGAGGCCGGCGTCTGGCAGGACTACACGACCGAGGGCCGCATCCTGCGCGTCTGGCAGAACCACGGCCTCCAGCTCCCGCGCCTGCCCGAAGGCTTCCAGCTCCTGGCGACCTCGTACCTCTGCCGCAACCAGATGATGGTCAAGCGCACTTCGGGGCAGCTCATCTACACCGTGCAGTTCCACCTCGAAAAATCCTTTCAGGACTTGACCAGGAACCTCCAGCGCGTCAACCCGAACCTCGCGCCCGAGGAGCGCAAGCGGCTGCTGCGCGAGGAGGCGAGCGCGCGCACGATGTGGGCGCACCCCAACGAGTCGCGCGACGGCCGCCTGCTCTTCGAAAACTTTATGATCCTCGCGCTCGAACACAACCGCCGCGCGAGCTGAGAAGAGTTAACCGCGGGGACACAGAGAGACGGCCTGTTGAGTAATCCTCAACAGGCCGTCTCTCTGTGTCTCTGTGGTTAATCTTTCGTCCGCCTAGTCCTTCCACTCGTCGGGGACGTTCTCGATGGTGAGTTCCATCAGGCGGTCAACGACCGACTTGAGGTCGCCCGTCTCTTCGAAGACGCGGCGCTGTTCGTCGGCCGAGGTGCCGCGTTCGAGGATGGTGTGGATGTGTTCGACCTCCTTGCGCGACTCAAGCTCGTCGAGCACGGGGTCTACGAAGTCCAGCAGCTCGCGGATGAGGTCGCGCGCGGGCACCTCCTTCTGCTTGCCGAGGTCGAGGAGCTTGCCGTCGAGCCCGTACCGCACCGCGCGCCACTTGTTCTCCTGGATGAGCATGCGGCGGTAGAGGCGGAAGCCGAGGTTCTTCTCGATCAGCTTGTCGAGCCGCGCGACGATGGCCTGGAAGAGCGCGGTGATGGCGACCGTGTCGTCCACGCGCGTCGGGATGTCGCAGATGCGGAACTCGAGCGTCGGGAAGAACGGGTGCGGGCGCACGTCCCACCAGATTTTCTTCGGGCCGCTGATGCTGTTGGTGTCGAGCAGGAACTTGACGTAGCGCTCGTAGGACGCGTACGTGTCGAAGTGGTCGGGGATGTCCGTGCGCGGGAACTTCTTGAAGACCTCGCAGCGGTAGGACTTGAGCCCCGTGTCGATGCCGAGCCAGTAGGGCGAGGAGGTCGAGAGCGCGAGGACGTGCGGCAGGAAGTAGCGCGCCGCGTTCATGATGTGAATCTGCCGGTCGCGGTCGGGGATGCCGACGTGGACGTGCATGCCGAAGATGAGCAGGGAGCGCGCGACCATCTGCAACTCCTCGATGAGGAGCTTGTAGTGCGGGTCGTCGTAGATGTCCTGCGCCGTCCACTGCGAGATGGGGTGGGTCGAGGAGGCGACGATGCGCAGCCCCTGCTTGCGCGCGAGCCCGGAGACGATGGAGCGCAGGCGCGTGATGTCTTGGCGCGCCTCCTGGATGTTGCGGCAGATGCCGGTACCGACCTCGATCTGCGCCTGGATCATCTCGGGCTTGACCTGCTCGCCGAGCATCATCTTGCCCTCTTCGAGCATCTCCGCGACGCGCGAGCGCAGCTCCCGCGTCTGCGGGTCAACGATCTGGAACTCCTCCTCGATCCCCAGTGTGTACCGTTCGTCCGCCATCAGGAAGTTCTCCTCGGCCCGCGCGTCGGGAGCGCGGCTACTGGCTCTTAAGTGCCGCCTCAAGGTGCGCGCGGTCTTCGTCCGAGAGCCCCTGGAAGGTCACGCCCACGCCGCGGCCGGGGTTGCTGTAGACGACCTCGCCGTTGCAGACCACGTCGCGCCCGGCGAGCGGCAGGCGCAGCGTGAGCAGGGAGCCCTCGGGCAGCTCGGCCTGCGTGTTCATGTAGAGGCCGCCCGGGCTGATGTCTTGCGAGCTGGCGACGCCCGTCAGGTCGGCGCCGTTGTAGTACACGTCGATGATGAGCCGCGAGCGCTCGAAGCGCCGCCGCTCCTCGAACGGCTCCTGGCTGTTGACGAAGTTCATCGTTCGTTTGACTCCTAAGCTCTCCGGTCGATGATGAAGGTCGGCACCATCCCGCCGCCCGAAGAGACGTTCGCCAGCTCGGTCGAAGAGAGCCGCGTGAAGGCCGAGCCGACCCGGCCGTTGAAGAGCAGCGGGTCGAGGTCTACGAGCTGCTCGGCGTAGACGACCGAGCCGTCCTCGGCCAGCGCCGGGAAGGTCTCGCGCGCCGTCGGGACGCGCTCCTGCACGAGGTAGTCGCCGTCCGTGAGCGCCGCCTGCAAAGCCTCCTCCCACTCCGCTTCACTTGAGTTCCAGCCGATGTAGATGCCGTGGCCGCCGTAGTCGTCGTTCGGCTTCAGCACCAGCCTCCCGCTGTTGCGGCGGACGTACTCGAGCAGGTCTACGCCCGCGCCGTCCTTCTCCGTCCGGCCCTCGCGCACCTTGCGCGTCCAGGGGACGTGGCGGCGGATTGTGTCCAGTTCCTCGTCCGTGAAGAGGCGCGAGTAACGCTCGTCGGTCAGCACGGCGAAGAGCGCCTTCTTATGAATCATCTTCGAGCGGAAGTTGTTGACGAGGCAGACGGCGCCCGCGCGGTAGGCTTCCAGGAGCGCCGGCTGCGCTTGCATGATGGGCAGGTACTCGTTGACAAGCAGACGCTTGTAGACGATGTCGATCTCGAACTCTCCGCAGCGCAGGCGCCCGCCCGAGAATTCAAGCTCGTCGGGAGAGCAGATGGCCGACGGGTGGCCTTCGGACTCGAAGTATTCCTTGAACAGCTCGAACTCCTTCTGCGTCGGGAGCCCTTTGAGGTCAACGATGGCGATGGAGGGTTTCTCTTTCGCCGCGGCGCCCGCGAACTCGCGGTAGGCTTCGAGCAGTGTTTCCAGCAGCAGCGGCCGGCCGTTGAAGGTGCGGAGCGTGTAGCGCTCGGCGAAGCGGCGCATGACGGGCAGGCTTGAGAAGATTTCGTAGGCCGCGTCGGCGTAGGCGATGCCGGCCGGGCTCTCGCCGTTCAGCTCGACGAAGCTGTAGGCGTCCGTCGTTAAGAAGGAGTCGAGCCGCGCGGTGGGCGAGACGGCCTTGTAGCCGGGGTCGATGCGCACCAGTTCGCGCTCGATGTCGGTGACGCCCAGCTCCTCCACGATCTTCTCGTCCTCGACGGCCGCGTCCTTCACCTTCTGGATGGCCGACCAGACCGTCTCGCAGATGCGCGTGACGCGCGCGAAGTCCGATTCGGTCACGAAGTGCGGGCGCAGGTAGGGCGACAGGCGCCGGCCGCCGAAGATGAGCCGGGCGCGCTCCAGCCCCTCGTCGAGCATCCGGCGCGAGGACTCCGCGACCTCGCCCTCCTGGAGGAGTTGGTGGTAGAACTCGACGGCCTCTTGCAGCATGGCTGTTTGAGAGCTTCCCTGTTTTTATTGAACGAGCGGCGGGACAAGAGTAGCACAGATGCGGGCGGGTTTGGAAAACTAACGTTGCCGTTCGGGGGCCGGCGCGGGCGGGAAGTTGACGCTCAGCCGCTTGCCGCCCCGGACGAGGCCGAAGACGGCGGGCTTCGCCTCGGGGTCGGAGGCCAGGCGGCGCGGCTCGAAGCGCTCGACGGGCGAGCCGTTGACCGTCTCGATCACGTCCCAGGGGAGCAGCCCCGACGCGGCCGCAGGGCTCTCGGGCTGGACGGCGACCACCAGCAGGCCGCCCTCCGCGCCGAGCGCCGCGGCGCTCGTCCGCGTCAGCCCGACGACGTGGAGGCCGTACGTCTTCAGACGCCCCGTCACGTCCTCTTCCATGCTCAGGGTCTGCGCCCCTCCGACGCTGAAGGTGCGGGCGGCGGCGGCCCGCCCCTCGGCCGCTTGCATCAACTCCCAGTCGCGCCTCAACTCCGGCCGCAGCTCATCCAGACGCGCACGGATGCGCGCGGCCCGGGCCGTCAGCTCCGGCGAAGCCACGTAATCCCTCAGACCTGCCAACTCCGCCTGAAGCTCGCTCACCTCGACCCGCAGGGCCGTGACGCGCGCCGAGACCGCGCGCTGCTCCGCCTCGGCCGTGGCGAACGCGGGGTTCTTCGCGCCCTTCAGCTCGACCGAGAGCTTGAGCGGCCCGGGCGACAGCGCGCGCCAGACGGTCAAGTCAACCACGGAGCCGACGCCCGCCTCCTTCAAGGTCATCGAGAGGTCATCGACGCTGCGCACGACGCGCGGGCCGACGCTCTCGATGAGGTCGCCCGCCTTGAGCCCCGCGAGCGCGGCCGGAGTCTTCGGTGCGACCGAGGTCAGGTAGACGCCCTGCCGCTTCGCGATGAGCGTGCGCGCGACCTCGGGCTTCCAGCCGTTCTCGACCAGCGTTTGGAGCGGGGCCTGCGCGACGGCGTTGCCGCGCACGCCGAGCCAGGGCTGCGGCACCGTGCCGCGAAGCTTCAACACGCGCTCGCAGGCTTCGCGGACGGTCGTCACGGGCAGGACGCGCGTCTCGCCGTCGCGGCTCTGCGAGACGATGCCGACGACCTCGCCCAGCTCGTTGGCCGCGACCGCGCCGACCCACTCGGGCGAGACGTTGGCGCTCACCACGACGCTCGAAAGGTTTCCCGAGGGCGCACGGACGAGGCGCGTCAGGCGCCCCTCCTTCTGGTCGATGCTGAGGTAGATGTAGTTCGAACGCGGCGGCGCGGGCGGCGCCGGCAGGGCGGCGGGCCGTGGCGGCGCTTCGGCCGGGATGGGCGCGTAGAGGCGCACGCGCTGCCCGACGGTCGGGTCGTCCGTGTCGCCCGCGTCGCCCGCGGGCGCGCCCGCGAGCAGGGGCTCGCTGGCTTCGAGCATCGTGAGCCCCGTCGAGGAGTCGAGCCCGACGAACTTCGCCTCGAAGCGCCTCCCGTCCGAGGTCACGAGCGTGTACTCGGGCTCGGGCTTCACCTGGTTGCCGGCCTGTGGGAAGAAGGAGGGCGGCGGCTGCGGCGTGTCGAAGGATTCCAGCTCGACCTCCGCCTGCGGGAGCCGCGCGACGACGCTGCGGCCGTCTTCGTAGACGTAGCCGGCGACGATGTTCGTGTGCGCGTCCGAGGGCGAGGGCAGCTCGTCGAGCACGACCGCGGACGGCCCGCTCGTCGCCAGCCACGCCAGGAGCTTCCAGCCGCTCAGGCGGTGGATGACCGTGACGACCTCGCGCGGCGGGACGGCCGCCTGCGGCGGGAGCGGTGCCCTGCGCGGCGGCTGCACGCGCGCGGCGGGCGTCGGAGCGGAAGGGGCCAGCGCGGGCGGGGCGGGCGCGGGGCGCGGGGCGCGGGGCGTCCGGTCTTCGGCGCGCGCGGGGGCCTTGGGGCTGGTCTGCGCCGCGGGCTCGGCCGGGATGACGGCGGCCGGGGGCGCCTGTGGCGCGGGCGTCGTCGCCTGCCGCGCGAGCGCGGCGGCGGGACAGAGCAGGAACAGGCAGGCGAGCGAGAGCCCGCCGCCCGTGTCGCGCGCGCGTGACAAGACGCTTCGAATGTAGTCCGGGGAAATCATCGGGCTACTACCAGACACCTCCGACCTCTGTGACCGCGGACGGCTTTGGCGCCGCGCCGCGCGAGAGAAAATCCTGCGAGCCGAAGCTGACCGAGCGCATCGGCACGACGCGCTCGGCGCCGCTCTCGTCCCTGAGAATCACACGCAGAGGCTCGGCGGAAGCCTTCACGGGGATCGAGTGAATAACCTGCGCCCCCGTATAGCTGAAGACGGCCGTGTTCTGCGCAACGTCCGCGCGCCTCTCGCCCTTCGACGCGACCTCGCGCGCCTGCACGGCGCGCACGCTCACCCTGTGCACGGCCTTTTGAATATGAGGCGGAGCAAGGCTTGCCGTAACCTCACGGTCAACCTTTTCATTCGCGGCTTTTGACTCGCGGCTGTTCTGCTCTTGATTGCCGGAAGGGGCGCGGCCGGACTCGGCATTGCGCACCGTGGCGGCGGCGACGACGGGCGCGGGGGCAGTCCGCGCCGCCTGCCTGAAGTAGAGCGTCGCGGAGATGACGACGAAACAGGCGGCGACGGCGACCGGCGCGAAGCCGTAGAGCCAGCGCCCACCAAAGCGCCCTCCCCCGTTCGACTTCGACGCGGCCATCCGCGCGCGCAGGCGGAACTCGAAGTCCGCGGGCGCCTCGACCTTGCCCAGGCCGCCGACGAGCGCGCGCAGAGACTCGCGCCCGCGCGCCTCGTCCCCGCACGCGCGGCACAGGGCGAGGTGTGCGCGGGCGCCGGGACTCAACCCGCCCCCGTCCGCGGCCTCTTCAATCTCCCGACGGTATGCTTTGCACTCGGACATAAAAACACTTCCTTACAGGTACGCCTGCAACTTGTCGCGCAGGAAACCCCGTGCGCGGTTGATGCGCGACTTGACGGTGCCCTCGTTCATGCTGAGGATGCACGCGATCTCTTCGTAGCTGCGCTCCTCCACGTCGCGGAGCACGAGCGGCGCGCGGTACTTTTCCGGCAGCGTCGCAATGGCCCGCGCCACGGCCGCCCGCCTCTCGTCCTCGACCACGGTCACGTCCTGGAGCGGCCCCTTGTCGGGCATGTCCAGCTCGCAGGAGTCGTTCGGCGACTCGCGCTCGCCGAAGAAGGAGGAGAGCGAGACCAGCCGGCGGCGCTTGCGGCGGCGCAGCTCCGAGATCGCCAGGTTCGTGGCGATGCGGTAGATGTAGGTCGAGAACGCGTAGCTCGTCTGGTAGCGCTCGGCCGCCGCGTAGACCCGCATGAACGTCTCCTGCGCCAGATCGACCGCGAGGTCGTAGTCGTTCGTCATCCGGTAGACGTAGTTCGTGATCTGGTTGCGGTAGCGCCGCACGATCTCCGCGAAGGCCGCGTCGTCGCCCGTCTTCGTCGCTTCGAGCAGGCGGTGGTCGGTCATCTCGCCGACCGCCTCCTCCGCGCGGACGGGCGCCCCCGCCGAAGCGACGGAGAAAAGAAGCTCGTCCGTTGAGGAGATCGCGCTCATCCGGGAAAGTGGGGCTCTGACCTTTCAGATTCAGGGAACGCGCCGGAGCGACTCTTGACGCTCTCGCGCCGGCCGGGGGACGTGCCGGAATTATACACTCCCCCCGTGCCGGCACGCCCACTTACACGCCGCGCCCGGCCGGGGGGTTCCAAAAAATAGGAGCGTAAACCGTGAACCGTAAACCGTGACAAGAGAAGAACGGGTTTTAATCTTGTCACGGTTGACGGTTGACGGTTCACGGCTTTTTGTTTCTTTTCACACGGCCGCCCGGTGCTATAATGCCGACTCTTTTCGGTTACGCCTTCATTCCCGGAGCATTCTTTTCAGACGCCTTTTTTTGAGGCCCATGCCCAAACAGATTACGAAGCACCAGACCGTCCTCGAAGCCATCCGCGGCGTTGACATCATCTCAGACCTGCTCGAACGTCACGACGGACACTTCCGGCACGAGCTTGACCTCGAAGTCATCGCCTACGGCCGCAACTACCAGGGCAAGAAGGTCGGCCCGTACATCCACCTCTACGAGTTCGACTCGGGCGAGGAGGTCATCCGCGAGGGCGACTGGGGCGGCAACACCTTCTACATCACGGTCGAAGGTAATTTGGATGTCTTCGTCCGCGACCGCGAGACGGGGGCGGACAAGAAGGTCGGCAGCATCCCGCCCGGCGTCAGCTTCGGCGAGATGTCCATCCTCGCGGGCGTGCCGCGCAACGCGACCATCCGCGTCCCCACGGGGGCGAAGGCGCGCGTGCTCGAAGTGACGCGGCCGGCCCTGCGCCTCCTGCGCAAGCTCCCGAAGTTCGGGCAGATGCTCGACGCCAACTACCGCAAGCACGGCCTGAGCCGCACGCTCATCGACATCGGCCAGTCGGCGGGCGAGGATTTCCCGCCGCAGGTTCTCGACAAGCTCGGCAAGTCGGCGCGCTTCATGGTCTACGCCAAGCACCACGTCCTCTTCCGCGAGGGCGACTCCATCGACCGCGTCTTCTTCGTCAAGAACGGCTGGGTGCGGCGCGTGCGCGGCCTCGGCTACGGCGGCGCGGTCGGCGAGCTGACGGTCGAGGGCCTGACGGATGACGTGGGCGTTGACTTTCTCGGCGCCGGCAACTGCCTCGGGCTCGAAGGCGTCGGGCGCGAAGTGCGCTGGGCCTATACGGCCATCGTCTTGCAGCGCACGGAGGTGCTCGAAATCGCCATGCCGCCGCTCGTCGCAGACCCGCAGTTGCGCGACACGGTGCTGCGCACCTTCTCGGGCTTCTCGCTCGCCGACGACGACGTGACCGTCACCTCGCGGCTCAACAAGCCGCTCGTCGCCGCCACCGAGCGCGAGATCGCGACCGGCGTCGTGGACGGCACGAACCTGCTCGTGATGGACATGGACAAGTGCGTGCGCTGCGGCAACTGCTCGATGGCCTGCCACCAGGTGCACGGCCAGTCGCGCCTGCTGCGCCGCGGCATCCCCATCGGGCGGCCGAAGGACTACGGCGGCGTCTCGGGCGAGAAGGTGCTCGTGCCCTCGGTCTGCATGCACTGCCAAGACCCCGAGTGCCTGACCGGCTGCCCGACGGGCGCCATCGGCCGCTTCGCCAACGGCCAGATCGACATCGACCCCAAGACCTGCATCGGCTGCGGCGACTGCGCCACGCAGTGCCCCTACAACGCCATCACGATGATCCCGAGCCGGCCGGAGAAGGTACAGCCTCCGACGCTCGCCGG
>Ga0213876_10000711_pt1 | contig 23358 bp, 16 predicted proteins | sample BarmaccomBMRX_R9_FD_160113 | JGI IMG/M metagenome (GOLD analysis project Ga0213876, IMG submission 160113) | Root-associated microbial communities from Barbacenia macrantha in rupestrian grasslands, the National Park of Serra do Cipo, Brazil - RX_R9 | ecosystem: Host-associated > Plants > Roots... | reverse complement strand
GCTGATGGCCATCGTCGGACTCGGAACCACCTCGTTCGGCGAGATCGTGCACGGACTCTCCGCCCGGCTGTCACCCGATGACGCCCTGGTCGAGATGCTGGCCGCGTTTGCGCTGCTGGCGCTCGGCATGTTCGGCAGCAACAGCGTCTGCGGTTCGATCACGAGCGCATTGCGCCGATACGGCACCGAGCTGGAGGCCGCGTCCCAGCATTTTCCAGCCGTCTCGCGCAAGATCGCCGCCTCGGCGCTTTCCGCCAGCTCGCCGGCGGGCGCGGTGACCCACAATGGGCTCGCGTTCGGCACCCCGGAACTCGCCCCGATCCGTGAAGCGGCTGATTGAAGGTTTTTCGACGCCGCGGCAGGTTGAGCTTCCAAATGACGATGATGCCATGAAGCCATGGCGGGCCAAGGCGCCGCCCGGGCGGTTGCTTGCACTATTCTGGGCCGCTGCTGCGGCTGTTGCGACACTCGGCTGGCTCTACCTCCTCTATCGGATCGCTTGGTCTCTCGGCCAGGTCATCCAGTGAGCGCCTATGCCGGAAGCAAGACGAACCGCTCGCCAGATGGCCGTATGCAATATTCCAGCGTTGCCAGCTGCTCGCGCCAAAAAGCCGCGGCATCGTGACTGGCCCACCCGCGCGGAAACGATTGCAGGATCGCGATGCGTCCTTTTCTTCGTTGGTGTTCGCAGCATCAGGTTGAGCTGCCATCGATGCGGCAACCTCACAATTCCTCTAATTGACTCCATCCGAATGCGGCGTAGTTTCGTCGCGGGCCGCGACGAGGTCTCCCACGCCAGCAGAGCCAGAGCGGGTCGCTCCCGCCAGCGCCAGTCAAAGTGGGGCGGTTCCACGCGTGTGGTGCACCTGGAACGGCGCTGGCAACAGCGCCGTTCTTGTTGCAATAGTCTGCATTGCGCCCGAACTGCACGCGTCAGCCCACCCGATATTTCTGACGGGCCGGGACCACGACTTCTGATCTTGGAATGATCCGCTTTTTGATCGACGATATCGCTAGATCGGACAAGGGCGGCTGGCGGAGAGAGTGTCGGTCAATCCCCAATGATGAAAAAGCTGTTTACGGGCTCCTAGAATTTGACAGTGGTGCGCAGGCCGAACACGGTCGCGTTCTTGAGCCCTCGTCCTGCCAATGGTCCCGAGGGATCGGTCGCCCCTCCTCCAGGACGGATGACGTACTGGACGTTGGGCTGGAATGTCCAGCCATCGCGCACCTGATACTGATAAACCGCGGTCAGCAGCCCTTCAAAGCTGCGTATTGGCCAGTTTGGATCGATCAAGGCCCGGTAATCGGCATCGAGGGCCTGCGCACGTCTCGAGACATGCGCATAACCGGCGGCGATGCCGAACTTGTCATCAGGCCGGCTATCGATGAGTCCGACGAATTCCACGCCGGCATCACCATAAAGATCGATGAGGTTGCGATCGGCCGGCGCACCTGACAGCCGTGCGAATGCGCCGATGCCCCGATCATCACTGTGCGGCACGCGATAGAGTTGCTGCTCCAACACCGCCCATCCGCCGACATCGCCGGACAACAGCAGGGGCGTACCGCTGCTCACGGGCGCCGCCAGCGATACGCCGTTTGAGGCGAGCCGTAGATCGGCGAAGGAGCCCAAATGACGCCAGCCCCCAAACTTTATCTGACCGGCGAGGTTGGGATCGCCTTTCTTATTGTTCCAGGCATACTGGATTTGCCCAAGAAGCAGCGGCGGATCGTTGACGCGAAAATTGATCCCATAGCGGTCGCGCTCCTGGGGATCGCCGGACCCAGGGCCCGCCTGGTTGCCGTCGAAGATCCCACTGAGAACGGACAGTTGGTCGGTGATGTTGACAAGCAGCCGGGTGCCCATGGCCGCTAAGGGTGGCGAAGGTCCTCCGCTTGGCAGATCAAGTGATGTGATCGCCGGCCAGCCCATGGAGGCGTTGGTGAAGACGTCAGTATATTTGGTGTTGAAGAACTCGCTGTCGGCAGCAAGCTGACCGAATTTCAGCGAAACCTTCTTGTCGCCCCACTGCTTCTCGAAATACGCTTCGTACAATCGGGTGGATGGCAGCGCTTCGATGCCGCTGACCACGAAGAAATTCCCTAGATTGCTGCGCGACAATCCCTCACCATGAATCTGAAACATGTTCGCGTGGAACGTGAGCTTGTCGATGCCAACGAGTTTTTGCAGATCGACATCCACCGCGAGGTTCAGCCGTCCTTCATAAATGGCGCCTTGTTTCAGTCCGCCGGAGATATTGCCAAGCGTCTCTCCGATGTAGGTGGTGGCAAACTTGATCCCATATTTTTGCAAGGGGTTTGGCAGAATCCCCAACGTTTTTTCCTCAACGGTGCTTTCGCCGGTGTCAGGGTCTGCCGGCTTGTCATCATCGGTCTTCTTGTCTTCTTGAGCGAGCGCGTGGGTGGCCGCAAGCAGAGCGGCAAGCAGGATCGTACGCGCCAGGTCTCGGATGCTGTTGTTCAATGCGGACCAACGGTGGAATTGACCGGCCCTTGTGCGGCTGAACCATTGGGACATGACGGCGCGCCCGATTCAAGAGGAGTGGTCGGCAAGCCCACACTATTGGGCTCGTAGTGGGCGACCTCCGACTAGTCACCTGTGACTGCGCTCGTGCCCGGTTCCGCAGTGGCCTCGGAGATGGACCTTGGCTTCACCGGTCGCACGTCCTGGCCGCGCCATTGCTCGCTGTCGAGGCCGTCGTGACAATGTTGGATTGGTTGCCTTAGCGGCGTCGCTCTCGTGGACATGATTTACCAGACCATTCCGAGGCGTGGCATAGATCGCGCGAGCAGGCACCCGCGGAATAGGGAACTTCTCCAACCATGGGACATTGGTGGGCGAAGCCTCACAGCCAGGTCGCCACAGCGTAGTTCTGAGAAGTAATGTTTTCCAGGGCTTGTTCCGAGCATCCTTTTTGTCAGGAGGGTGTCATCACTGTCGATGGGAGATGTGCATGTCCAATCTCGCCCTGACCGATGCACCAGTGAACACGCGGGCCATCGCCAGGCCGAATCTAGACCGCAAACCGCACATCAGTGTGATCGCGGTATTCGCGCTCTTCCTCGTCAGCGGGATTGGTTACGCGGCGTATGGCATCTTCACCGATACGAATAGTGTCGGCGAGCCGCTGGCGCTGAGCGCTCTGCTCCTGCTCGGCATCGCCCTCATGATCGCGCTCGGCTTCGAATTCGTCAATGGCTTCCACGACACGGCAAATGCCGTCGCAACCGTCATCTACACGCACAGCCTCCCGCCGCTCACTGCGGTGATATGGTCGGGGTTTTTCAACTTCCTTGGCGTGCTCGTCTCTACGGGTGCGGTGGCGTACGGCGTCATCACACTGCTGCCGGTTGAACTGATCCTTCAGGTCGGCAGCGCCGGCGGCTACGCGATGATCTTCGCGCTGCTTATTGCCGCGGTGATCTGGAATCTGGCCACATGGTCAATGGGCATTCCGAACAGCTCCTCGCATTGCCTGATCGGGTCGATCATGGGCGTCGGCCTCGCCAATCAGTTGTTGGCGCCGGCTGGTCAAGGGACGTCCGGAGTCGACTGGTCGCAGGCGGTGAGCGTCGGCAAGGCGCTCCTCTTTAGCCCAGTCATTGGCTTCGTCCTGTCCGGGCTGTTGCTGCTTCTGTTGAAGGTCATTGTTCCAATTCGCAGGCTGTACGAAGAGCCAACGGGTACCGAGACGCCCTGGTGGATCCGCGGCATCTTGATTCTCACCTGCACGGGCGTGTCATTCGCCCATGGAGGCAATGACGGTCAGAAAGGCATGGGGCTCATCATGCTGATCCTGATCGGCGTGGCGCCGACAGCCTATGCGCTGAACCGCACAATGCCGGACTCGAGCACGCCGGCCTTCATCGACATTACGAGCAAGGCGAGCGCGGTTTTCGCCGCACATGCCCAGGACGCACCGCAGGGCAGCCCCGAGGATGCGCGCAACGTGATCGGCACCGTGCTCAAGACTCGCGACCTCAATCGCCCCGCCGTTTACGCGGCGCTGGCTTCGCTGTCCAACGAGATCGCGAATGGGGTGAAGAGCTATGGTTCCATCAGCCGAATACCAGCAGCGGCCACGCCAAATATGCGAAACGACATGTATCTCGTGTCCGATGCGATCCGTCTTCTGCCCCAAGCCGGCGCCCACTTCAGCGCGGAGGAAGCCGCAGTCTTGAAAGACTATCGTGCGAGCCTCGAAGCCGGCACCCGCTTCATCCCCAATTGGGTGAAGGTCTCGGTTGCCATTGCCCTGGGGCTTGGCACGATGGTGGGCTGGAAGCGCATAGTTGTGACAGTGGGCGAGCGTATTGGCAAACAGCATCTCACCTACGCCCAAGGAGCTGCAGCCGAGATCGTCGCGGCCGGAACAATCTTGGGCGCCGAGTTTTACGGGCTGCCGGTCTCGACGACGCATATACTTTCGAGCGGCGTGGCCGGCACCATGGTGGCCAACGGCTCAGGGCTGCAGCAGGCAACCCTGAGGGCAGTCATTCTGGCATGGATCTTGACGCTTCCCGCCGCGATGCTGATCGCCGGCTGTCTCTACTTCGTCCTACGGGCTTTGTTATGAACGTGCAGCCGGCATCAAAACTGAGCTCAACTAGCATGGCTTGATGCCAGACCGCCGGAATATGCGCACCGCCCCCACGTGCCAAAGCGCGCCCGAATGCAGTCGGGCTGGGCTTTCTGGAACGAGCTCAGTCGAACTTCCACGGGCGGGACCGGAGCGGCCGCCGGCCTCGTCCGCGAACAGGTCGCGTCGATCGGCGGGCTCACCGAGGCATCGTCGAGTTTGAGCGAGAGATCGTCGCGGCCTCTTCGGATGGCATCGGTCAGGCTGCTCCAATTTCGGTCGATTGTGCAGAGTTGGGCGTCATGCGGAGTGGTGCGCTTTGAACGCCGTAGTCGGACGTCTGTCGACCGCAGCGCGCCTAATCTCCGGGGAGGCTGGGCGGGCCTTGCAGCCTGGCGTCCCAGGCTGGAGCAAGCTATCACTTTATTGCGGCCTGGCCGCGCTGGCCCGCTTGGCCGGCGCAGACGCCTCTCGCTTTGAGAGGAGTTCACTCGTCTCGTGTGCTCCAGTTTGGCCCCAGGCAATGATTTCCTCGATGACCGGAATAAGCCGCGAACCAAGGTCCGTCAGGCAATATTCCACCTTGGGAGGCACGCCGCGGTACTCCTTCCGTTGGATGAGTCCTCTATGCTGGAGTTCCTTGAGTTCGCGGCTGAGAATGCGGGGCGTCACCGGTTTTCCCTGGCACGCAATCACAAGTGACTGCCGGATTTCACCGTAACGGCGCGTCCCCGCGATCAGGGTCCATAGCGTGCGAAGTTTGTAGCGTCCGCCGGCGATCCGATCGAAGGCAATCAACGGACATAATCGAAGCGAAGGATCTTTGGCGACGGGCATTGAATCCTCCTGTCGTTCAGTGAATGCGCTTAGTATCATTTTTGTCCGTACTTGCAAAACCGTACCTGCATGGGCAGAGTTACGGTGAACGTTCAGCCACCGAGGAGATTCAGATGTCTGCATCAAGCGAGGTCGTGGCAGAGTATATTCGAGCGGTCGGCGAGGGGCGGTTCGATCGCGTCGCTTCGCATCTTCATCCTGACGTCGAATTTTCGAGCCCCGGTCTTGCGACAATCAGTGGCGCGGAAAGCTACCTTGCGGCGCTGAAGCGCCTCAGCGTCATCATTTCGCGTAACGACATCCATCGGATTTTTGTCGATGGGGACGAGGCCTGTATCATCTATGATTTCGTGACGGATACTCCGGTCGGAGCGCTTCCCAGCGTCGAGTGGATTGCGCTGAAGGATGGAAAAATCAAGTCGGTGCGACTCATCTTTCACAGCCTGGAGTGGCCCGCCGTAAGAGAGGAAGCGCTCCGCCGAGCCAAGGCTGCAACGGCAGGATCTGCTCTTTGAGCCTTGCTTGTCTTCTGCCGTGGAATCCGCGCCAATACAAAATCGCGCGCGATCGTTGCGCCGGCTTTTGCGGTGCGCATGCATGTCGTGGTGCAGGACACGCAGCACCTCAAGGACTTGGCCCTTGATCAGTTCACGAACCGGCCCGGTGTTACTCGTATCGAGACCTCAATCATCTTCGATGCCCGAAGAAGGTACGAGCTGCCGGTATTCCGTCCGTTGCGGTGAGCTGCTGCGCGGAAAGCGGTGCACGTTGAACTCGAAATCGGCCTCCTGGGGTCGCAAACAGCCGCGTGGACGTATGATATCAACGCGCCCTCGCCCAGGCCAAGCGCGACAGCCGTCCGCTCGAAGACAGGACGAAGTATTGAGCGCCCTACCGTCACGGCCAAGCGCGAAGCCAAACGCCACTTTCGGTTGTGGATACATGGCACATCGGCTGTAACGTCATGTAGACGAAATACGTGAAGCATCGGGCGGAACTGTTTTCGGGACGGCAGATTGTAACCGTAGGTTGATCGGCGTTTGGCTAGGCGCAACGTTTGGAGCAAGCAATGCTTGCATCCTATCGCGTCATCCAATCCTGCGTTGCGGACGAGATCGAGGCGGCGTGTATCGAACATTGCCGCAGCAACCGTGTTGACATAACTGATGCTGCAGCAACTGCCGAGTTTGTGACGAACGTCGCGCGATTCGAGCACGGCCTGTTGAGCTTCTGTAGGTATCATGCTCCGATAGTCGCCGGCTTCAATGAGGCCGACTGCACACGGCTGAACTACCATATGCGTGAGGGCAGCGCAGTCTGTCTCGAAGGGGAAACGTCCGAGATCATCTCGTGTCGAACCGGTTGCCTGATCCCTGCCGGCCGCCGTTGGCGTGCGCGCCATCGGAGAAAACTCGAGGATCTCGCTGTTCACATTCCGACAACGGTGCTGCAGCGCAAATACGCAGCCTATCTCGGGCATGATCGTCAAGTGCTGGACGTCGTGCAGCCGTCAGCGGTGGATCCAGACGGTGCGGTACAGTTGCGGCGGGTCATTTTCGGCTTCGCAAAGGCCGTAGAGAACGCGGAGAAACCGTTCTTGCCGAACCTTGTCGTCGCCTCCCTCGACGATATCAGCCTCAGAATGCTGGCTTGCTTCAGCCAGGAAGTCCAGACAGCAGCGTCGAAGCCCGCAGCTCCCTCTCAGGTGCAGATCGGACGTGTGGAACAGTATCTCGTCGCCCATTACGCCGAAGCTCTCACGATTGAAACGTTGGCCAGGATCTCCGGTGTGAGCGGGCGCAGCGTCATCAGTTATTTCCAGATGAAACATGGGTGCACGCCGCAGCAATATCTCGACCGCGTTCGCGTTCAGATGGCCCATTTGGAGCTTCGCGTTTTCTCGGGCAATTCGGTCGAATCTGTTGCGTTGCAGTGCGGCTTTCCGAGCCTGGGCGCGTTCGAGCAGAGCTACCGGCAGCAGTTCGGCATCGCTCCGGGCGCTCGGTACACAGTTCATTGAACGTGTCCGATAGCGTTGCCACTTTCAGCCAATCGTCCTGAAGGGAAGCCTATCGGCGTCGACCTCGATCACACTCGCTGCAAATCGTTTCAGGTGCACTCGCAAGCGGATCAGGCGAAGCGTGATCGAGCCACTCGCCTTCATTCGAACACCGGTTGGCTTACAGAGAAATCAGGGAATGACCTTGTCCTGCCGCAGCGTTGTGAACAGATCGTGGAATGCGTCTTCCGTGCTCTGGAATGCGGAGAATCCCAGTCTGCGACTCGCGGCCATGTCCGTCATGACCTCGATCGGTCGACTAAGGTCGAGGTCGGTGTGCCAGGGGGACGCCACTCGCCAGAGATCCGCTTCGACGAGGCCATATTTGCTTGCCATGGCTCTCCATATCTCCGCATCGCTGGCCATTTCCTCCTCCAGCGGTGCGATCTGCCCGGCAAATCCCTCCGACGCGACGCCGAACCATTTGGCGATGCGCGGCCACATCCAGCTCCATCGGAAAATATCACCGTTGGTGATGTTGTAGGCGCCGTTCTTCGCAAGGTCGTTGGTGCTCGCCCAGACGAGTTGCTTCGCAAGAATGCGGGTATCAGTCATGTCGGAGAGACCGTTCCATTGCGCGGCGCTGCCCGGAAACTTGAAGCGCCTTCCGGTTTCCTTACAGATGGAGGCATACGCGGCGAGGGTCGACCCCATGTTCATTGCGTTGCCGATCGCCTTGCCAATGATGGTGTGCGGTCGATGAATGCTCCAAGTGAAGCCATCTCGTTTCGCAGCCTCATAAACCTCGTCCTCCTGGCTGTAGTAGAAATTGGGGATGTCGAGGCGTGGTTGCTCTTCGCGAACTGGCGTCAGCGGCAGAGTTCCGCTCTTCACATAGGCGTCGAACGGACCGAGATAGTGTTTGAGGCCGGTGACCAACGCGACGTGCTGCACGCGGCCGGCCCGTGAAAGTGCGTCCAGCAAGGTCCGCACCATGCCAGCGTTGACCCTGATGTTTTCCTCTTCGTTCGCCTGGCGTGACCATGTCGTGAAATAGACGTGGGTTGGTGTCAGTCCGAGCACTGCTTTGTTCACGTCTTCGGCGTCAAGCAGATCGGCGGCGACATGGGTCACACCTTTGGTCAGCCCCTCAGCCTTCCTTGAAAGCCCGAGCACGTCAGCGCCGCGATCGACCAGCTCCTGCGATACGCCGCGTCCAGCGATACCCGTGGCGCCCACGACCAGAGCCGAAATTTGCATGGCTTGCTCCATCTTTGCCGAGGGGCGCTGCTCTGCGGGAAGGTCGGGCTGCCGCGGATCGGCGCATGTCGAGGTTCGATTGCGACTTGGTCAGGTCATATTGACCATGACCTTCATTTCCTTGCCGCTTGGATTGAGCAGGGAGCGAAAGCCCTGCTCGACGATCGCCTCCGGTTCGATGCGCCCGGTGATGATCTTTTCGACCGGCAGTTTGCCGCTCGAGACCATCCGCATGACACGAGGCCACATCGTCACTTCATAGCACCAGGTCGCCTCGATCGTGATGTCCTTGAGCGCCCAAAGCGCCGGGTCGACCAGCGCCTTCTTCACATGCAATCCCGTCTGGACGACGGTTCCGTGGTTTCTCACGGCCTCGACGCAGGTGTTGAGAGCCGCCTCAAAGCCCGAACATTCGATCGCCGAATCGACGCCGACGCCTTCTTCGGTGTTTTCGCGGATATAGTCGACGACGTTGACCGCCTTCGGATCCAGGATGGCCGTCGCGACGCCCATGTCTTCGATGTGCTTACGGCGATTGGCGTTCGGCTCGGAGACGAAGATCTTCGATGCGCCGAAGGCGCTGCAGATCAGTACGACAAGAGCCCCAATTGGTCCGGCGCCGGTAATGAGAACGGTGCTGCCGCCCGTGACCTTGGCGCGATCGACGCCGTAGAGCGCAACGGCCGTCGGCTCAACCATCGCCCCCTGCTCGTCGGTCACATTCTCGGGAAGAACGTTCGCATTATAGTCGTTGATGACGGCCAATTCGCTCATCCCGCCCCAGGCCCAACTGAGACCGATGCATCCCATGCTGGGACTGAGATGATTAAGTCCGCGGCGGCTGTAGTAGTCATCGAGCGGCATCACGAGCGGCTGAATGGACACGCGATCGCCTTTCCGAACGCGCGTCACCGACTTGCCGGCCTCGATGACCTCGGCCGAGAATTCATGACCGAGAATTTGCGGAAGCACGGCTCCGGTAAACTTGTGCGGCACTCTGGGGGTGACGATAGGCCCGCCGGCGAACTCGTGGAGGTCCGTGCCGCAGATGCCACAGGTCAGCGGCTTCACGAGCACTTGGGAATCGCCGAGTGCGCTCGGGGCCGCGACATCTTCGACGCGCACATCTTCTTTTCCGTAGAATCGAACAGCCTTCATGCTGGCCTCCATATCGGTCATTTTCCTGCCGGATGCCGCCTCATCCGCAGACTCCCATCATCGAGCAGTCGAGACGCGCTCCATCCGCCACGAGCATTCGAACGCGAGCCAACTGTGGACATGCCAGTCCCTCGGTCACCTTGGAATGCCAAGCACACAGGATTGCGGCGCATGTTCTCCACCGCGCCGCCGCAGCGAAAGCTCCTTCCGGTGTGATGCAAAAGCTGCAATGCAAGTCGGCGCGCCCCGAAAGAGAGCCAGGATCGGCCAATCGACGGGCGCGCTACGACCCGCCGCATCAAGCGTAAGGCGGGCGGAGTTCCCCAAAGCTCGTTTCCGCCAGCCAAACAACCCAGAAAACAGCGAGTTCTCCGACAATCCGCCTCCCAATTTGCCAGTTGTGAACGCTTACGGAGGGGACCTCCGGACGTTCATCCAGCCTTTGCCTAGCTATAGCCCTCCGTGCCGCCTTGGCCGCTTCCCTTTTGTCCAGATTGAATATTTCCCCGATGAGGCCGACTCGGCGATAGCGGGAAAATTCGTCATTTTGAACATTACCACTGTATGCCGCCCATCGTTGATGCGACTAGCCTTTTGCCCAAACACAAGGCCCCCGCTCGCGCGGAGAGCCAGACCATGGGAGGAGATGCGATGTCACGGCTCGACGGCAAGGTCGCTATTGTTACGGGCGGTGCGCAGGGAATCGGCGAGGGAATCGCAATCCGCCTCGCACAGGAAGGGAGTGCCATCGCGATAGCCGACCTGAACGGCGACAAAGCCAAGTCGGTAGCCCACGCCATAACCAGTCAAGGCGGCAAAGCGATCGGCATCGCGGTGGATGTTGGGAACCGCGCGCTGGTGCGCGCAGCGATCGAAGAGACGGTCAGCGCGTTGGGCCGGCTCGATATCCTGTTCAACAATGCCGGCTTCAACAAGCCGCTACCCTTCATGGAGGTAGACGAGGCCAATTTTACGTCGATCATGCACGTCAACGCCTGGGGCGTCCTCGTGTTTACCCAGGAAGCCGCGCGGCAAATGGTGGCGCAGGGCCACGGTGGCAAGATCATCAACACCGCCTCGATCGCCGGACGGCAAGGCTACGCCGAATTTGCTCCCTACTGCGCCAGCAAGGCGGCTGTGATTTCGCTCACTCAGGCCGCCGCGCGCGAACTCGCAAAGCACAACATCACGGTGAACGCCTTTGCACCTGGCGTGGTCATCACGCCGCTTTGGGATGGCCTCGAGCAAGACATGATCGACAAAGGAGTGATCAAGCAGAAAGGAGAATTCATCGAGAGCTTTTCGTCGAGCATCCTCGTGGGGCGGCCTTCGAAGCCGGAAGATCTCGCAGGGATTGCGGCGTTTCTGGCTTCAGCCGACTCCGACTACATCACCGGGCAGGTGATCATGTCGGACGGGGGGATGGTGCTCGTCTGAATTCGCGCACGCGCGAAGCAGGTGAACTGGAAGGGCTCTCGGATTGCACTTGGACGGCACATCGCGGCCGTCGCGACCTTGACGACGCCTAAAAGGGGACGCCCGCCTCAATCAAACCAATTGGTCGCGAACCCATTCAAGTTCGCGCACGAGATAGTCCACGAGGTCGCCACTCCTGAGCTCCGGGGGCAGTACATCCCACGTGTAGGTCTCGATCTCGATGTGAGCCGAGAGCGGGCTAGCCTTGTGAACTTTCAAGGCTTCTTCGATGGCCTGGCGGGTCGTCTTGAAGAGGTTCACCTCGTCGAGGAACACCGGCACATGGAAATGAATCCGCCACTCGCACGGACGTGGGTTCTTCTCCCAGGCCCCAAGCGCCATCGGCAGATCGAGGAAGTGCGAAAGGCGGCCCTCATGGCGTTCGATGGTCTGATGCAGATAGATCGGGTCGTCGAACGCGCGCAAGGCCTCCACAATCTCCTTCGTCACCCTCGGGATTCGCAGCGCCGAGGCCGGCTGCAGTTTCAGCACCGGGACCCCCGCTCCGCGCAGATTAGCCAGCGACTCTGCGATGTCTTCGTATTCCACGGCCTGATGACAGATGTCGTAGACAGCGCCGAGGTGCCTGTGCAACGCCGCGTCGCTTTTCGCTCGAGACCAGCCGGTCCGCTGCGCCAGCGCCTCTACGGATGCATTCGAATACAAATGGGTCTCGAAATAGTCGATCAATTCGCTCGTCAATTCGAGATAACAGGATGGCTCCGGTTCCAAGGCCAAGGTGACCGTTCGCCCGGTCTTCTCTTCGAGATTTGAGAGGTAAGCAACCAGGGTGTGCAACTGTCGCGTATAGGACTCTACCACTGCGGAGCCCGTAACGCGCGGCTTGTACCCAAGCGGGGGCGACTGAATCGACGGCTCGATATCGGGAGGGGCCAGCGCGGCCAGAATATCGGCGACAAGCATGGTGTACGAAGCACGGTCGTCCGTCCGCCAATCCGGCTCGTAAACCTGCTCCTTGACCCGCTCGCCTTTGAAAGCCCCATAGGGAAACGCGTTCGCCGTAAAGACATACAGGTCGTTCTCGGTCAAGAACGCCTTCAGCTTCTCCAGTTCGGCGGGCTCGCTCGCCAGCGTTCTCGCAGAATCCGCAGAGAGCCGCAGGCACACGCCGAATGGCTTGTCGGGGCTAACTCGACGCTTCACTGCCGGCAAATAGCGGTTGAGGCTATTCCAGAGCTGCTCCCAGGTGTCAGCCGGATGCACCAGCGTCGAATAGGTCAGATGACCGAGATTTCCGGCGAGCTTCATGTGTCCAACGCGCCCTTTCAGCCGCGGCCACGTTCGCGCACCGCCGCATAGATCAGCGCGGCGATCATGACGAGCGCTCCCTGAAAAACGTATTGGTAGGTCTGCGACAGCCCCAGAAATGCAGCAGCGCTGAGAACCTCGGTAAGTAGCAGTGCGCCTAGCGCCGTCCCGATGAATGTGCCTCGTCCGCCACGCAGGCTGGTGCCACCGAGAACCACTGCCGTGATGCTCGACAGCGTGTAGTTCACGCCCTGCTGCGGGTCCCCGACCCCGATTTGAGCCATCAGCATCACGGCGCCAAGCGCCGCAAGAAGCGAGCTGCCAATATAACCGACGACAACTATGCGGTCGATTCGCAGTCCAATCCGCCGTGCCGACTCCTCGTCGGACCCGACCGCCCGAAGCTGCCAGCCGGGTCGGGTGTTCCGCAGCGCATACTCGGCACCCAGGACGAGTGCGACCAGCACGACAAAGGCTAGAGGAATCGGCCCAACCTGCATGGTAATGACCTGCACCACGGATGCGTTGATGTACCCGCCTGGCCCGTCGCGAAGAAGGAAGCTGAACCCCTGGAGGCCGATATACATCGCCAGGGTCGCGGCAATGGGCGTGAAATTCGCAAACCTGACAAGACAGCCATTGATCGTGCCGATGGCCAGGGCGCCCGCAACCATCAACACGAATCCCGCGAGGATGATCGTCCACGGCTGGCCATCGTTCACGAAGAACGATGCAACCACGACCAGAAAGCCTGTCAGCGGGCCAACCGACAAATCAACGCCGGACAGCAGGAGCGCAATGGTCTGTCCGACCGCGATGAAACCGAGGGCGGTTGACAGGGTGAGGATGTTGGCAACGTTGAACGACGACAGAAAATTCGGGTTTTGACTGAACCCAAAGAGCGCCAGGAGAACGGTGACGATCGCCAGCGGAACGGCCGGCGCGTTGTCCGTCTGGACAAAGTGTCTCCATCCGCCCCGCGCCGCCGCGCCATCGCCTTGCGAATCCTCGTCTCGGGCGTCGATGTGACGCTCGGCGCCCAGGGCCGCCGCGATGATGTTGGCCTCGGCGACATCGTTGCCCGCCAGGGTCCGTACGATACGTCCCCTGGACATCACGACGACCTTGTCGCACAGCCCTTCAAGCTCCATCGCATCGGACGAATTGATTACGACGGGCGTTCCCGAATTGGTGATTTCTCGCAAGATGCGATAGATTTCGGCCCGCGCGCCGACATCGACGCCCTGGGTGGGTTCGTCAGCCACAATCAGCCTTGGCTTGGATAGCAGCGCACGGGCCATGACGACCTTCTGCTGGTTGCCGCCCGAGAGCGACGTCACCGGCGCCTCGATACTCGGAGCCTTCATGGCCAACGAAGTGAACGCCTTGGCGACCTGGTCCAGCTCTTTCGTGCGACGAAGAACCCCCAACGAGCCAAACGTCTCCAGAGCCGCCATGGACGCATTTTCGCGAACCGACAGGCTGCTGGCGAGGCCTTCGGCCAATCTGTCCGATGGCATGAAGGCGGCTTCGCGCAGCAGATCGTGGTGCGTGAGAGAATGGCCGTCCAGACGGACCGTGCCGGTCGACGATTCCAGACCCGCCAGCGCCCGCATCAACTCGGATTGGCCGTTGCCTGCAACTCCGGCCACCCCGATGATCTGTCCGCGCGAAACATCGAAGCTCACCTGCTTGAACTTGGGCCCGCTGAGCGACTCGACGGAGAGCTTGACGTCTGCCGAGAGGTCCATCGCCTTTGGCGGAAAGGTCGACCCGAGCGTGCGGCCTATGATCATGCTCAGGAGGCGCTCGTCGGTCACGTCGGCAACCAGCGCCCCGCCCCGCACACGGCCGTCACGCAGGACGGTAACGCGATGCGCGATCTGGCGAATCTCCGCCAGTCTGTGCGTGATATAGATGACCGATGTTCCGGTCTTCACCACCGCCCGGATGCGGTCGAACAGCATCTCGGTTGCGTCCTGATCCAGCGAAGCTGTCGGCTCGTCGAGGATCAACACCTTGGGCCTTAGTGCCAAGGCCTTTGCTATTTCGAGAAGTTGCTTCTGCGCGACCGTCAGCGAGTCGCCGCGCGACTGCAAGGGGACATGCAGACCAACCGCATTCAGCAACTCCTCGGCAACGTCGCGCGGCGCTCGTCTCGCGAAAAGCGATTGCGGCTGCGCGACCCGAAGGTTGTCGAGCACGGACAAATCGTCGAGGATAGCAGGGTGCTGATAGGAAATCGAAATTCCGAGTGCAGTCGCCGTTTCGGGAGACATCGGCGACACCCGTCGGCCTTCGAACTCGATTTCGCCGGTGTCCGGCTGGTTCACTCCGGAGATGATGCTCATGAGCGTCGACTTGCCGGCTCCGTTCTCGCCGAGCACGGCATGGACCTCGCCTGCGTAGAACTCGACGGTCACATCAGAGAGCGCGGCGATGCCGGAATAGGACTTTGAAATTCCTGACAGCCGAATGGATGCGGCACCGTGCGCAGCGAGTGCGGGCACAAGATCTCTGACGTTTCGGGATTCGACTGCCAAAGCGCTGTTCTGCATTGCGCGACGATCTCTTGCGGTCGCATGAGAGGGATGCGGCCCCGGATCGGAAGCTTCCGCCGGGGCTCGCAAAAGACTTACTTGTTGATCGCCTTGGTCTGTTCGTCGGCCTTCATCTCGGCCGAAAGATAGATGTCGCCGGGTAGATCCTTGCGGCACTGCACGGCGCTCGGCTTGCCGGTAACCGAATTTTCGAAGTTGGGCGCCTTGAAGGTTTCTTCCTTCGGCAGCTCTCCGCCGGTCGCCTTGGCCACGGCCCACTGAACCGCCAGACGCGCGTTGTCGTTGCCGGTCGCGACGGTGAACAGTTTGAAGTCCGGATTGTCCTTGTTGTTCTCGGTCCAGAAGCAGCCGAGAACGTTACCGTCGGACGTGGCGAGCGCGGGGATGGACCGGCCGGACTTCTTGAAGAGCGGAAGCGCACCGACCAACGATGGGCCGAAGTCGGAAACGATCACATCAATCTTGGGGTTTTTCGCGATCTCCGCGGTCAGAACCTGCTGCGTCAACGCGGGGTCCCAGTTCGTTACATCGAACGGCGCGGGATTGAGGAACTTGTACTCAGGCCCGAGAACGGATTTGAGACCTTCGAGTTCGTCCTTGCCCTGACTGTTGCCGGCCGGACCGCTGAGGAAGAGCAGGTTGCCGCCCTGGGGCAGAATGCTTTTGATCCAGTTGCCCCAGCTCACGCCATCGTCCTTGAAGGACGCGCCGACGAACTTGGTGTAGTTCTTGCCGGCTTCGCCGCCGACCTCGACGCGGTAGGGCACGACGACCTTTCCGGCCTGGTAAACGCTCGTCAGCGTGGGCAATACCGCCGGGCCTGCATCGCCGAAGACGACCAAGGCGTCAATGCCGCGCGCGGCCATGCTCTTGATGTCGGAGATCGCCTTTTGGGTATTGCCCTGCCCGTCCGCGTATTGATAGTCGGTGATGCTAGGGCACTTGGCGGCTTCTTCCTTCGCGGACGTCGTCGTGATCCGGCGCCAGCTGTTGCCGCCGAAGCCGTCAAGCAGCGCAATCGTGGCCTTCTTCGGGCCGCACCACGCTGGCGTATCGGCATACGTCGCCGAAGCGCCGAGACCTAGCATCGCGACCGCCGCGCCAAGCGCGATGCCACCTTTAGGAATTGAGAACTTCATATTCTTCCTCCTCCTCATCTGCCAGTTGCTTTGTTGGGCCTTGTTGCTTCAACGAAACGAGTACACGGCGATGCCAAATCCGAGCGCGAGCGCTTGAATGATCGTCTGGGCCGAATAGGGCACACCGACCGCCAGCGCGAATTGGTTCAGCTGAGTCAGAAAGAACGCGGACATCACTGTGGAGATCGGGAAGCCGCGACCGCCGATCAGCGAGGTTCCCCCAAGCACCACGACGGCGACGGACGGGAGCAGAAGCGAGTCTCCCTGGAAGGCCGTCGGCTGGTTGGTGATGCCAGCGAGCAGAATGCCTGCGAGGCAGTACAGCAGCTGAGCGTAGACATAAGCCATCGTCTGATGAAGTCGGACGTGAAGCCCAACGGCCCGCGCCGCCATTGGATTCGCGCCGATCGCTTCATAGCGGCGCCCGACGACCGTCTTCTTCATGACGAACGTCACGAGCAGCAGGATCGCGAGGGCGAAATAGATGGAGTGTCCGATCCCCAGCGTGTCTCCGCCCGCGATTGCCGCAAGCAAGGGGGTGGTCGTTCTCGGAATGCCGCCCGAAACGGCGAATACGCCGCCGTAGATCAAGGCGTTCATGCCGATCGTGGCCACGATCGCGTTCAGCCGCAGCAGGCCGACCATCACGCCATTCACGAGACCGGCTGCGATCGCACAACTCGCCGCCAGCAGCACCGCGGGCAGGAGGCCATCGTTGCTCCCGGCGGGAACGTGAGTCGAAATGACGACGGCCAGAGATACACCGCCGGCAACCGACAGGTCGAAACCACCCTGCTGTACGACCAGCATCTGCCCCAGTCCAACGATCGACAAGATGGCGGCAAAAGGCAGACTTCCGGCCAGGGAGCCATAGGTGACGCTGGACGGAGCGAACAGAAGGCACACCACGACGAGCGCGGCGGTCGAAATGACGACCGTCACGAACTCTCGCGACAACGAAGCGAAGTAGGCCCGCTGCGCAAGGGGTCGGCCGTCTACCTGTTCACTGATGATGTTCATCCGACTGCTCTCAGGCCGGACACTTTCCATGACCGCATGAATCCGCTCTTCTTACCGGCTTCACCGGGGCAGGCTGTGCTCGAAAGCGCATGTCGGTATCCCCTCGCTCATGTTCCCGCTCTCTCAGGCAGCCGGAGATCATGCGATCTCCAGCGTCACTTTGACGGCTTCTCTCAGGTTCTTGCCCTGCTCGAGCGCCTTCAAGGCATCGTCCAGAGCGAAACTGTGGGTCTGAATGGGCGACAGGTCGATGCCAGTCCGCTCAAGAAATCTGATGGCGGCAGGCCAGACCCCGGGCGATCCGATGCAGCCGCGCACGGTCAGGTTTTTCATCTGGATCTTGCCAAGCTCGGCCGGGATCTTGTGACCGATGTTGATCCCCACCATCGAGATCCGGCCTTCTGGTCGAGCGTAGTCGAACACGTTGCCCAGCGAAGAGGAATGGCCCGACGCCTCGATGACAAGGTCGGCGCCGCCCTGCGTCAGTTCCTGCACCGCTTCGACCGGATCCCCCGCCGACGGATCAACGGTCGCATCGGCACCCAGGCGTTTCGCGATGTCGCGGCGCAGCGGCACCGGATCGACCACGATCACGCGCGCGCCCATGCCGATGGCGGCCGCCGCCGTGACGAGACCAATGGTGCCCCCGCCCGAGACCACGACCGTCTCGGCAGCGTTGGGAGCTCCATTGCGCAAGACCGCATAGAAGCCGCAAGTGAACGGCTCGATCAGAGCCCCTTTGGCATCATCGACCGCATCCGGCAGCTTGTGCAGCCATTCGGGTCGGGCGGCGAAATACTCGCGGTTGGCGCCATCCATCGAAAAGCCGAAATGATGGATGCGTTCCGGGGTCTTGATCACGCACTCGCCGACCACGCGGTCACCCGACTTCAGGCCGGTGACGTTCTCGCCAACCTCGACCACTTCGCCCACCCATTCATGGCCTGGGATGACCGGGTAAGAAATCGGGATGATGTATTGGCCGGCGAGAAGCTCGTAGTCCGAGTGGCAGATCCCGACCCGCCGCGAACGGATCATGACCTCATTTGCCGTGATCGACGGCGACTGGACCTGCGAGATGATCGGCTTCTTCGGCTCGTCGAAGAACAGGGCTTTCATCGTTCTCTCCCTTGAACCATCGGGGCCTGTCAGGCCACGGCTTCGATCTTCCCGCTCAAGGCGGAGGCGAAGACCGCCTCAAGCAACGCAATATTGTCGACGAGATGGGCCGCCGTAATCGGATAGCTCTCAACGCCCCGAACAGCACGGGCGAAGGACACGAGATTGTCCTTCACCGGTTCAGCAGGTGGCACCTCTGCAGTCGTGATAGGGCCGCCGGCGGCCACGGAAGTGACGATCCAGCCGTCGGGCGCCTCGACGTGCGCCTTGTCGCGAATGTCGATCCAGCCTTTGGAGCCATAGACCGTGAAACGCGACATGAAGGGGTTGGCGAGCGAGGCCGAGACGTAAGAGGTGCCACCGCCCCGAAACTTGACGTAGGCTGCCACGGTGTCGCCTTGCGGCAGATCCGACGAGAGCTTTTCGCAGATACATAAGACGCTCTCTGCCGGGCCAAGAAGGCGCACAGACAGGTCAAGCAGATGGATCCCCGTGGCCGTCATCCCCCCAGCCGGGGCTTGGTCGGCCTTCAGGCGCCAGTTGTCACGGTCGAGCGTCAGGAATTTGTCGTGGCTGAAATTGGCTTCGATCTGGTGAATGCGGCCCAGTTCACCGGCGTCGGCTCTGGCCAACATGTCGGCGATCGGAGGCTCCCAGCGCCGCTCATGTCCCATCCCGAGAACGAGGCCAGCATCACGGCACAGGCGAACGGCCTTCACGGCGCCCGCCCTAGTCAGGGCCAGCGGCTTCTCGCAGAAAACGTGCTTGCCTGCTGCGACTGCAGCCTCGATCTGTGAGCCATGCAGCGAATGCGGAGTAGCCAGCACGACGGCTTCCACCGCAGGGTCGGTCAGCGCGTCCGCGTAGTCCGCCGACACCACGACGGCCTTGTCCTCGCAAAGCCCGCGCACCGCCTCGATATTCGGTTCAACTGCGCGCACGACGCGAATGTCCGCCGGTGCCGTCGCGAGCACATTGAGGATCTTCTTGCCCCACCAGCCCAGGCCGATGAGGGCGATGCCGAGGGGCGAGGTCATGTGCGGCTTTCTTCGCGGCTTTCGTGGCCTAGAAAGTGCGAGCCACGCGGTTCGGTCAATCGCCCCGCGCAGCCGAGAGCCAGGCCACTGTAACCAAAGCAGCAAAAGCAATTGAGGTTCATCTCGCGCTCATCCCTCCCTTGCAGCCTTGTCGCCCAGCCTTGCCGCCGCACCGATCGAGAACCGCGCGCTTTGATGCATGCTGGCCCGACCGCCAAGGCTGATGCTAACAAGCCAAACAAGCCGGCCTTGCACTGAATTATTCAAAATGGATAAATTCGGCTCGGCCGGCCGGACATACACAAACCCTGTCAACCATGCCCGCACCCATCGCCTGGGCAATCAATGGATACCGGGACCGGGCCGAGATGAAGACATGCGAGCGGTCGACGCTAAGCCGTCCGCTTCTTTCCGACCGCGGCCGGACGCCTCCGGATCATCATCCGTTCGAATTCGGCTTTCGCGCCTCGAAAGCGCGTCGCCCACGTGCACGCGCATTGAACGTGCGTTCGCTGACACGATCCAGCAGATCGATCATGTCCCGGAGGTTGTTGCGCACCACGCCTTGTGTGATGAACACGACGCGGGTCCGCTGATCCTCATCGGGCCAGTGATCGAGCCAGGTCATGGTGTGAAGAAGATGTTGTGCGCCCTGGATGACGGCGGGACGGCCCGGCTCCTCGGCGATGTTCACGAGGCCTTTCACGCGCAGCAATCCGGTACCCAGATTTTGCGTGATGCCATCGAGCAGAAACTGCAGCTCTTCCCTGCACAGCGGGTTTTCGCGCGTGAGCACGAAACTCTCGATGCCCCGATCACCCAGATGTTTCACGTGATCATGACTGTGGGACTCATGATCGTGATCGCATTGCTGGCAACCGCCGGCGGCTTGCTGATAAGCTTCAACTTTGAGCCAAGCACGCGGGTCCGAAAGTGGATTGGCCGCGTCAAACCCTCGCGACGCCAACAGCGTCGCGACTGCCGAAGACGACCACGCGATGGTATCGATCTGGGCCGCGGGATTGATGCGGCGAAGGTCGCTCCGGATGACCGAGTCCTCTTCGTATTTGTCCCGTGCCACAAGATCAAGCTTGGTGATGCGGATCCGGTCCGCAAACGCGACCTGCCGCACCGACTCGTCGTGCTCCACCGACGTATTCCGCCAGTTGACCGCGTCGACGAGAGTGAGGACACTCGCGATGCGATAGAGACCATCCAGCGTCGGTTCGGAAAGGAACGCTTGCAGAACCGGTCCCGGCTCGGCCAGCCCGGAGGTCTCGATGACGACGTTGTCAAACGCAGGAATCTCCCCTGCCTGTCGTGCGTGGTAGAGCGAATTGAGTGTTCCAACCAAGTCGCTGCGGACAGTGCAGCACAGGCAGCCGTTCTCGAGAACGACCACGGAGTCCGAACTTCTGGCGAAAAGCTTATGGTCCAGTCCGACTTCGCCGAATTCGTTGACCACCACGACCGTCCCCGCCAGCTCTGGGGAGCGAAGCGCCGTATTGATCAACGTCGTCTTTCCGCTGCCGAGGAATCCGGTCACGAGCGTCACCGGAATACGACTCTTGGCGTCGATAGGCGCTTCGCCGGACACTCACGTCTCCGTCTAGAAGACTTCGCAACCCGGCAGCCCGCAGGAGATCAAGCGGTCGGAGGGGAAGTTGGTGATGATCTCACAGCCGTCACCCGTGACGACGACCTCTTCCTCGATGCGGGCGGCGCCCGATCCGTCCTCAGCGCCTTTCCAGGTTTCCAGCGCGAAGACCATGCCTTCCGTCAGCGGGCGGTTCTGGCCCCGGAAGCGCTTGGAAAAGATCGGCCGCTCCCACAGCGACAAGCCGACGCCGTGACCGTACTGGAGCAAGAAGGCTTCAGCCTCGTCGCGATAACCGAATTCCTGTGCATCCGGCCACACCGAAGCGACCTCATCGGGCGTCACACCGGGTCGGATCATGTCGATCGACGCGCTGATCCATTTGGAAGCGGTCTCATAGGCATCGATCTGATGCTTGTTCGGCTCGCCGCAGATGAACGTTCGATAATAGCAGGTTCGGTAGCCGTTGAAGGAATGCATGATATCGAGGAAGATCATGTCACCCGGCTGCACCATTCGATCCGAAAAGGTGTGCGAATGGGGTCGTCCGCGACGACCTGAAACGGAATTAACGCACTCGACACGCTCCGCCCCCATTCGGAACAACCGATCATTGGCGATTGCGACGAGCTCGTTCTCCTTGGTTCCCGGGCGGATCGCCCGCGCGATGTCGACGTAGGTCGCGTCAACCATGGCTGCCGCCATTCTCAACAATTCGATTTCGTCCTCGGTCTTGACTTCGCGCGCGTCCAACAAGGCCTGTTGTCCGTCGACCACCTCGATGCCTTCGGCCTCGAGCGCGCGGAGCATCCCGATCTCCATCATATCGATCCCGATCGGCTCCTTCTCGATGCCATATTGCACGAGTGCCTTCTTGATCTGCTTGGCGAAATCATGCTGCACATTGATCGAGGGCGGGATCGCCCCCTGCATCGTCGTAATCGGCGCAGCGACATTGTCGGAGATCCAAGGTGAGGAAATGCGCTTGGCCGGAGGCGCGGGATCCCAAAGATACGGTTTGCCGTCCGCCGGACAAAGTGCGTAACGAAAGAACTTGTCTCGTGCCCATTCGCCGATGTGCGTCGCCGTGACATAGCGGATGTTGTCGAAGTTGAAGCAAAGGACGGCCCCAAGGCCCGCGTAGCGGATGGCGTTTTGCGCACGCTTGAGCCGCTCGACAGAAAGGCGGTGATAGTCGATCCCCTGCTCCCAGTCCTTGGCCATGGCGCCCCAGGCCGCGGTCGAATGTGGGCGATTATATTTCATCGATCCTCCTTCAAGATTGGTGAGGCGCCTGGGGCGCGGGCACCAGCATCTCCGGACAATTCGTCGCCCCAGTTGCGGGTCTCGAGCACCTGTTTGAGGCAGGATAAGAAGGCCGCGGAATATGCCCCATCGAAAGCGCGATGATCGAAGCTCTGACCGAGCATGCCCAGCATCCTGGGAGCCACGAAGTCGCCTTCGGGCGTCGAAACGACGGCGGGCTTGAGGCGAATGGCGTCGACCGAAAGGATGGCAACCTGTGGCATGTTGATGATCGGGGTCGTCAACGTGGTGCCGAACGCGCCATTATTGCTGATCGAATAGGTCCCACCGGAAAGGTCGTCTGGGCTTAGTTTGCCGGCTCTTGCCTTGTCGATCAGGCGGTGCATCGCTTTGGCAATTCCGAGCAGTGTCAAGTCACCCGCGTCCCGGATCACAGGTACGACCAGGCCATTGAGAGAAAGATCGACCGCGAAGCCAAGATGCATGCTGCCTGAGAAAACCAGCGACCGGTCGGCAAAGCGCGCATTGACATGGGGGAACAACTCGATCGCGAGACATGTCGCGCGAGCGACGAATGGCAAATAAGTCAGCGAGAAGCCATGAGCCTGCCGGAAGGAGTCGAGGTGCCGTCTGCGCACGCGATCAATGTTGGTATAATCCACCTCGACCGCCTGAAACACGTGCGGTATCGTCCTCCAACTTTCCGCAACCCGCTCCGCCGTCTTCAGGCGTATGGCATTCAGAGTGAGAACCTGACTGTTCGCCGTCTCTGCGGCCGCCGGCGTCCTTGAATCGTCCATCGCGACGAGCGGAGGAGACGCGGCGACACGCAAATCCAGCGCCGCGCGAACTGTTCGCTCGTCGATCCTCCTGGCTCCCCGCCGCCGCGCATCCGCTGCCAGCGCTGCGAGGTCGAGCCTGTTCTGCGAGATTAACCGACGCGCGAGCGGCGTGATCCGGATGCCCTCCGGACCTTTCGCCGGACCGAACGTCTCCAGCGGGGTTAGCACCTCTTC
>Ga0213876_10000710_pt1 | contig 23386 bp, 22 predicted proteins | sample BarmaccomBMRX_R9_FD_160113 | JGI IMG/M metagenome (GOLD analysis project Ga0213876, IMG submission 160113) | Root-associated microbial communities from Barbacenia macrantha in rupestrian grasslands, the National Park of Serra do Cipo, Brazil - RX_R9 | ecosystem: Host-associated > Plants > Roots... | reverse complement strand
CTGAAATATGTGGGTACGGCTTACTTTTCACAAGCCCGGCAGATCGGAGTCCCCATGGTAGTCAACGAAGTCAAAGGCGGTAAGTTCCAGACCCTGTTTGTCGGCAGCGTCGAGTGATCGGGTTTCGCCGGCCCGTCCCGGCAACCCCCTTTGCGGCGATTCGAGATTCGAAACGGAGGACACGATTCTGCAACAAGTGCTGCTCAATGGCGTCGTACTGGCCGTCAATTACGCCCTGATCGCGCTGGGAATCACCTTGATTTTCAGCATCATGAACATTCTGAACTTTGCGCATGGGCAGATGTTCATGATCGGTGGGTTCGTCGTCTATTACTTTTATGGCCTTTTCGGCGTCAACTATTTCGCCGGCCTCGTTGCAGTCGTTGTCGTGCTCGGCCTGGTAGGATGGTGTTTTGAGGCCTTCTTCTTCAGGCGAATGCGCAAGATGGCAACCCGGGAAGAGAATGCCATGCTGCTTGCTGTCGGTACGGCCCTGCTGCTGGAGAATCTCGCGCTTACTTTCTTCGGAGAAAAGCAGCGGGGCGTGCCTCCCGTTGTGAGTGGTGTATTTAGGATCGGAGACGCCTTTCTGCCGGCCGGCCGCCTGCTTGTCATGGTTCTTGCCCTCGTCCTCATCATCGGCCTTCTCCTGTTTGTTCAATATACAAAGCTGGGACGTGCCCTGCGCGCCCTGGCTCAGGATCGCGAGGTAACCTACCTCATGGGCGTTAACGTCGATCGTGTAGCTGCACTCGGTTTTGCCCTTGGCGCGGCGCTCGCCGGTCTGGCCGGTGGTCTTCTCATAACCGTCTTCGGGATCAACTCCGGCGTCGGGACCGTATACTCCATAAAGGCCTTCATCATGATTATGATCGGAGGTGCCGGTATCGTGCCCGGAGCGATTCTCGGCGCGGTAGTGCTGGGATTTGCCGAAGCGATTGGTTATGCGCTTCTGCCGGGGTCGATCACCTATCTTTTGATCTTTGTCGGTTTAATCGTCTTCCTGCTGTTCCGGCCGCAGGGACTAATGGGTAAGCCATGGGGGTAAACAAAACGATCAGATGCACCAGGTGACTGACGATGGCGGCCAGACAACGGCCGGCGAAGCAGGTGATGCTCTTACCCCTCGACGAATCATTCGGTTTACAGGTTTTGTCCTCCTGCTGTTCGTGGGAGTGCCGGTGATCCTCGGGAGATGGCCCTACTTCATTACGGTGCTGACCAACGCCGCTGTTTTGTCGTTTATCAGTCTCGGCGTGTGGATCACTTTCTCGATCGGGCGCATGAATCTGGCGCAGGGTGCATTTGCTCTGGTCGGCGGCTACGTGACCGCCATCCTCGCCACCCGCTACGGGATTTCATTCTGGGTCTGCCTGCCGCTATCGGGTCTCGTTTCGGCTGCCCTGGGCGCGCTGATCGGCTGGCCCATGCTCCGGCTCAAGGGCGTCTATTTCGCAATGACGACGCTGAGCCTGACGGAGGCCATCAGGCTGCTCGCGCTTAACGGCGGCGACGTAACGAAAGGCGCGACCGGCATCGTCAATGTCCCTCCCCCCGGAGCCATACGGGTCCTCGGGCTGACGGTTTTGCCGCCGTTCAGTAGTGCCGATCCGATGCCTTATTATTTCCTTGCCTCTGCAATGCTGGCGCTCGGGCTGATCGGCGTCTGGCGACTGTCGACCAGCCGGCTCGGCTGGGTGTTCCGATCTCTCCGGCAAAATGAAGATCTCGCGACATCGATCGGCATTAACGTCGCGAAGTATCGCGTCATGGCCTTCTCCCTGTGTTGTTTCATGGCCGGAATCGGGGGTGCATTTTTTGTCGCGTCTCAGCAGAACATTTACCCCTCCAGCTATACCGTCGCGGATTCCGTGAATTTCCTGCTCTACTGCTTCCTTGGTGGGCTGGACTACCTGTTTGGCCCGGTTGTCGGTGCATTCCTCCTCGTGATCGCTTTCGAGCTTCTGCACGCGATCCAGGACTATCAGACCCTCATCTACGGCGCCCTGATGATCTTCTGCATGCTCTGCCTGCCAAACGGTATTTTGAGCCTCCGCCTGCGCCGCGTTGGCGAACGCCAAAACTCCAAGGCATAGCCCATGCCCATCCTCGAGGTTCAGGGAATAACCAAGCGTTACGGCGGTCTGATCGCCGTCAATAACGTGAGCTTCTCGGTTGAAAAGGGAGAAATCGTGGCCGTTATCGGACCTAATGGAGCGGGTAAGAGCACGCTGTTTAAGTTGATAAGTTCCTTCGTGCCGCCGACCTCCGGCAAAGTGGTATACGGCGGACAGACGATCACCGGCCTGCCGCCTCATGAAGTTGCTCGACGGGGCGTGGTGCGGACGTTTCAGGAGACGACGATCTTCAAAGAAATGACGGCCTTGCAGAACGTCATCGTCGCTCACCACCTGCGCTGTAGTGCTTCAGCCTTCGGCATTTATTTTGCAACTCCGAAGGCGCGTGCGGACGAGGTAAGGTTCCGGGAACGTGCGACAGAGATCCTGGACTATTTGGGTTTGGGTGCCGTAAAACGCCTGCGGGCGCGCAACCTTCCTCATGGCCATCTGCGCGCACTCGGCATCGCAATTGCAATGGCGGCCGAACCGGCCTTGTTATTACTCGACGAACCCTTCGCCGGCATGAATCTCGAAGAAACGGATGTAGCCGTAGAAATGGTGCGCGGCATTCGCGACCGCGGCGTGACGGTTGTACTCGTGGAACACGATATGTCGGCTGTCATGCGGATCAGCGACAAGATCATCGTTCTGAATTTCGGCCTCAAAATCGCGGAAGGCGCGCCGGCCGAAATCCAGCGGAACGATGCAGTGATTGAAGCCTATTTAGGCCGGCCCGACGACGAATTAGGACATTGAGCCATGTATTTCGAGCTCCGGAATATCAGTGTCTTTTATGACAAAGTGCGGGCCCTTGATAACGTGTCGTTGAATTTGGAGAAAAGTGAAATTGTCGCGCTCATCGGTGCCAACGGCGCAGGCAAAACGTCGACGCTCAGGGCCGTTACCGGTCTGGCCAGGCCTACAGCCGGGGAAATTTGGTTCAATGGCCGGCGCATCGACAAGCTCGATCCGGCTGCCATCGTCGGGCTCGGCATTTCAATGGTGCCGGAGGGACGCCATGTCTATCCCTTCATGTCTGTAAAGGACAACCTGCTGATGGGAGCCTATCTGCGCAAAGACAAGGGAGGGATCGAGCAGGATCTGCAGAAGAGTTTTGCCCGTTTCCCGCGGCTGAAGGAGCGACTGCGGCAACAGGCCGGCAGTCTCTCCGGTGGCGAGCAACAAATGCTTGTCATCAGTCGCGCCCTGATGGCCCGCCCGCAGCTGATTCTTCTGGACGAACCTTCGCTCGGGCTTGCGCCCATGGTCGTCCGTGACATCGCTCGGGCCATCGTCGAGATCAATCGCGAGGAAGGAATCAGCGTCATCCTCGTCGAACAGAACTCTCGGATGGCCCTCAAAATCTCGAATCGCGCCTACGCCCTGGAAACCGGCCGGATCGCGCTGACGGGCAAGTCGGCCGATCTGCTCAATGACGATCACATTCGCAAGCTTTATCTTGGCCTGGCGCGATCGTAAGTATCCGGCGGACGCCCCCAGTTCGGGCGGACGCCATCCGCGTTGCGCTCGTACGGCAGCTTTGCCGTTGCCCGTCGGGATTTCGCGAATTACGAGGTGAAGGTCCAAGCCTCCGAAGCGTTCACTGTCAACCGGTCATTGCGACCCTGCAGATGGCCTTCTTGGGTGAGCCGCTCCCGGCCCGCGGGGCCGGCTTCCCGGCTTTCGTTTGGCTGGTCTCACTGCCGGGCCCGCGCTTTATCAAAGACATCCACGAACTGCCGGTAGCGCCGGGCAATCTCGGCGACGGCAGCTTCCCGCGGCGTCTTCTTTTCCCGCCACTCGACCAGCGGCTCCCAAAAGACGGTGCGCCCGACGGCAAATCCGATGAAGCCCGGCACCTGGGCAGCGGTCGTTAGCCATTCATGAACCTTTTCGTCGTTTTCGCCCCGGCCCAGGATAATACAGCCCACTTTGTCCCGGCCATCACGGCGCGCCGCGGCCACCACCTGCTCGCAATCTTCCTGGCGGTCGAGGCCCTCGATCTTCCAGACGTCCGGTTCCACGCCCGCGTCCTGAAGCTGCCGGATCGTCCGGACCATCAGCCGGGGCCGGATCTCCCGGTCATAAGCAGCTTTATCCCCGTGAACCTCATCCAATTCCTCCTTTTCCGGCGGCACCAGCAGCTCGAACATGAAGCGGCTGCCGCCCTCCGTGTGCAGGTAATCCGACAGGCGCCGCAGACGGGCGGCTTGCTGCTGGTTCAGGGCTTGGTCGCCCTCCGGGTTGTACCGCACCAGCACCTTGCAGAAGGTCGGGTGGAAGGCCTCGATGTGCTGGGCAAACGCCTCACCATACTCAAAGTCAAACTCGTCCTGGCCGCTCTTTTCGGCCGGACAGGCAGTTGCGTAGCCGTGTGCGGCGGCGTCCCGCAGGATGGCCGCGCCGAACTGCTCGTCGACCAGAATGCCGGCCTTCTCCTTCGGTACGCCTTCGGCAATAGCGGCCTTGAAGCCGTCATAGATGACCTGCTTGGCGTCGGCAATCTGCGCGGTCTGCTCCGGCGTCAGGGTGCCCTTCCAGCCAAACATCTTGGTCTGGAAGGAGCCCCGATGGTCGAAAGGTTGGATGTACAGGGGCTGATCGTAGCCGAGGGTCATGACGTTTTGCCTTTCAGCCGGCGGTAGCGGCGGATGAGGTGGTTGGTCGAGCTATCGTGACCCAGCTCCGCTTCTCCTTGGGATTCAAGTTCCGGAACGATGCGTTGGGCCAGCACCTTGCCCAGTTCCACCCCCCATTGATCGAAGGAGTTGATGTCCCAGATGATCCCCTGGGTGAAGACGCTGTGCTCGTAAAGGGCCACCAGTTTGCCCAGGGTTTCCGGCGTGAGCCGTTCGGCCAGGATGGTGTTTGAGGGCCGGTTGCCCTCAAAGACCCGGTGGGGCACCAGCCAGTCCGGGGTATTCTCGGCTTTTACTTGCTCGGCCGTCTTGCCAAAGGCCAGCGCTTCGGCCTGGGCAAAGACGTTGGCCAGCAGCAAGTCGTGATGGCGGCCCAGCGGGTTAAGGGAGTGGACGAAGGCGATAAAGTCGCAGGGGATCAGCCGCGTTCCCTGGTGAATCAACTGGTAGAAGGAGTGCTGGCCGTTGGTGCCCGGTTCGCCCCAATAAATCGGCCCGGTCGGGCAGTCCACGCTTGTACCCTGAAGGGTGACGCTTTTACCGTTGCTCTCCATCGTCAACTGCTGCAGGTAGGCCGGGAAGCGCTTGAGGTATTGCTCATAAGGCAGGACCGCCACGGTCTCGGCGTTGAAGAAGTCGGTGTACCATACGGTCAGCAAGCCCAGGAGCACCGGCAGGTTGCGCTCGAAAGGCGCGGTGCGGAAATGCTCATCCATCTGGTGAAAGCCGTCGAGTAACGCCCGAAAGTTCTCCGGCCCGATGGCAAGCATCGTCGACAGGCCGATGGCGGAGTCCATCGAGTAGCGGCCGCCCACCCAGTCCCAAAAGCCGAACATGTTGGCCGTGTCGATACCGAACTCAGCGACCTTCGCCGCATTGGTCGAGACGGCGACGAAATGCCGGGCCACGGCCTTGGGATCGCCCCCAAGCCCTTTGAGGGACCAGTCGCGCGCACTGTGGGCGTTGGTCATGGTCTCCAGGGTCGTGAACGTTTTCGAGGAAATGATGAAAAGCGTTTCTGCCGGGTCGAGGTCGCCGGTTGCCTCCACAAAATCCGTGCCATCGACATTGGAGACAAATCGGAACGTCAGGGCGCGATCGCTGTAATGCCTAAGCGCCTCATAGGCCATGACGGGCCCGAGGTCGGAGCCTCCAATGCCGATGTTGACGACGCTGCGAATGCGTTTACCGGTATGGCCCTTCCACTCCCCGCTCCGAACCCGATTGGAGAATTCAGCCATGCGATCGAGCACCTCGTGCACTTGGGGCACCACGTTCTCGCCATCCACGACAATCGACGCCTCTCGCGGCGCGCGCAGGGCCACGTGCAAGACGGCCCGGTTTTCCGTGACGTTGATCTTCTCACCCCGGAACATGGCGTCGATCCGGGCGCGCAGGCCGCATTCCTCGGCCAGTTGGAGCAGAAGCCCGAGTGTCTCGTCGGTAATGCGATTTTTTGAGTAATCGAGGTAGAGCCCCGCCTCTTCGATCGTCATCCGCTCGCCGCGTCGGGGGTCATCGGCAAAGAGCTTCCGCAGAGACAATTCCTGAACTTTCTTGTGGTGAGATCCAAGTGCCTTCCATGCCGGGCGTGCGGTGAGTGATGGAGAATCTGCTCTCATTTTGTATTCCTTTGGTGTCCCTTTTAGATCAGGTTAGAATAAGCTTCTACGCAAAGTACAAGGCCTGCCAACGCTCGTTGCCGCGGTAGCGGTCGGCGACTCTGGCGCGCAACGACGGGGGCGAGCGCAATTAAGGGTATTGGCAGTAGTAAGTACCGAAACCTGGGACAAGGGCAATGTCAAAGGTTTTAAGCGAAACGGGTTTTCCTGGTGCAGTTTCAAGTGAGCCATCGGGCGAGCGGCGGCCACTCGTTACCACTGACGTAAACGCGGGCCCGGTTAATGGTTCCGGCCGCCGTCGGGTTTCGGTCCGTTTCGAGAATGGCACCTTTGCCGTGGGTACGATGCGCGGGTCCTGTGGGGACCCGAGTCGATCATGTGAAGTCTTCCGGCCTTTCCGGGGGTCTTATACCGGTTCGACGGCCACGGGCGTGAAATTATGCCTGTCTTCCCAGGTGCCCTGCCAGCGTTATACCTATCAGACTGTATAAACGGTCCGGGCCCAACGGGCCGCGAGACGGTTTGATCGCCTGAAGGGCCAACGGAACTTAGCCCAGGGTTTCACCCCGGGAAGGCGTTTCCCCCTCGACCCAGCCCTCCTAAGGCGTCACGCCTGTACGCCCATCCAAACAAAAACCCGGCGGGGCGGGTGTTTGTTTGGATGGGCGTACAGGCGTGACGCCTTAGGAGGGCTCGATCGTGATTTGACGGTTACCCAGGGGGTAAAGCCCTGGGCTATGTTCTACCGGCCCGTTGGGCCTAAGATCGATTCAACCGGGTACGGAGCATCCTCCGGCGCCGGCACTCCCCGGCCTGATTCTACCAAGGTAACTGTCTGAATGGTATTACACGCTCTACAGGCGGGGTCCGGTGACCAGCCGTCCCAGCACCCGGATCAGCTTGACCGCTCCGGGCGGCCTTTGGCGACCAGTACCGGGCAAGGCTCCAAGTCCACCGCCCATCCAGCGGTACGATAGGAAAGGGGGGGGCACAGGTGCCACGCCGGCAGGAAGCGCGCGCACAGTGGCAGTTCTTGACTTCATCGATGCCATGCCCGGATTCCTCAGCCGCATCCCTTCCGGGCATGGCGTAATTCGAGATCACTTCAGCGCGCTTAAACGCCTGCCCGCACCAAACCGGCCGGTAGATCGATGACGCGTTCAAGGCATTGCGAATCTTTCCTTGCCGAGGGATGCGGCATTTGTCCCTACCGGGCATTTAAGAATACCTTGGTTTGGTCATCCGGTCGGCTGCGCGTGCGGCAACACTTCCGAAAGCGGCGTGGCGATGGACTCCAAAGACTTGCGTTCGGCTTTGACGCCGAAGAGCGCTTCCACGACCGCAGCCACCACCATCACGAAACCGGCAAAACAGTAAGCCCAGAACAACGCTGTCCGCGACCCGGAGCCGATGATCGCTCCGAAGATCGACGGCGCAATCGCGCCCGCTAAGGTGCCAAACGCATAGAAGATGGCGACCGCCAGCCCGCGGATTTCCAGCGGGAAAATCTCACTCACCGTCAGGTAGGCCGAACTGGCCGCCGCCGAGGCGATAAAGAAGATGATCGACCATGCGATGGTCTGCGTTAATGCGTTGAGGGCTCCGATTTGGAACAGGTAACCGGTAATCGCCAGCAGTACGCCCGAAACCGCATACGTCAGCGTGATCATGGTCTTGCGCCCAATCGAGTCAAAGAGGTGGCCCAGCAGGATCGGCCCCAGCAAATTGCCGAACGCGAACGGGAAGATGTACACGCTCACCGTCTCCGGCGGCACCTGGTAACACTGAACCAGGATGAGCGTGTAGGTAAAAAAGATCGCGTTGTAGAGAAACGCCTGCGTCACCATCAGAGTGAACCCCAGGATGGAGCGGGTCGGGTATTGATGGGCCACTGCATTCCAAATCTCCGACCAGGCGGTGTACTCCCGCCGCCGGATGCGCTGCTTGCGGCCCGACAAAGCCGGCAGGCTGCTTGGATCGTGGGTGACTTCCCGTTCGACCGAGGCCACGATGTCCTCCGCCTCGCGGCCCCGCCCATGAATGGTCAACCAGCGGGGACTCTCGGGCACCCAGTGCCGGAACAACAAAATCAGCAAACCCAGGACACCGCCGATGATAAACGAAAGGCGCCACCCGTAGGAAGGGGGAATCAGGTGAGGGTTCAGTACCACATACGTTCCGAGGGCTCCCAACATGGCCCCGGCCCAGTAAGTTGAATTGATCACCAGGTCAACCTGCCCGCGCACCCGGGCCGGAATGAGTTCGTCAATGGCCGAGTTGATCGCTGAGTACTCACCGCCGATACCCATTCCCGCGATGAAGCGGAAGAGGGCGTAGGTCCAGAAGTTGACCGAGAAGGCCGTGAGGGCCGTGCCGCTCAGATAAATGAGCAAGGTGGCGTAAAAGAGTTTTTTGCGACCGATGCGATCGGTGGCAAAGCCGAAGAAAAGCGCCCCGACCACCTGCCCGACCAAGTAGACGGTGGCCCCGGTGCCAATCTTGGCATCGGTCAGGCCCAGGGTGGTGGCTCTTTCAACATGCCGCCCAGCGCGGAAACCAGCGTCACCTCCAGGCCGTCTAGAATCCAGGTGATGCCGAGCGCCAGCACGACTAACCAATGCCATCGGCTCCAGGGCAGTCGATCGAGGCGCTCAGCGACGTCGGTTTCTACGTATTCAGGGGCAGCCATAAGTTGTCTCCGTTAATTGTTCATTTGAAAATGGATAATCTTCGATGATGGATGGATCGCCGCCGGGTGGGCGGTTACCTCGCAAACGGTCACCCTGAAACGGCAACCCACGTTCGCACATCTGATATTATCGTGGTTGTAAAGCCTTCGGGTTAGACCTGAGTGGTGGACTTACCAGCAAGGGCGAAACCTACTCAAAGGCTGTCCTGACCATTGGATCAAGCCCTCCGGCCAGCTACCATGGAGCGATCCCCTGGACCGAGCGACGCCTGGAGCGCCGGTGTTAGGGGCAGGAGACCGGACGATGAAGATGTATAAGAGACCAAGCGTTGCCAGGGCGCAGTTCGCCGTGTAATTCCAGGGAAACGATGGAGGTTGGCACACCCCGATGTTTTACTGACTCGGGCGACGTCCATCTATAAGTTTGCAGCGGTAAACGGGAGCATCAAACGCTGTGGTGCGCTCAAGTGATGACCGGGCCGAAGTGGAGGCTGCGCGTCCTCCGTGCCCGCCACCAGCGGCACGGCCGGTACAGGTGATGCGTCGCCGGGCGGCCCGCGGGGTGTACCTCAGCGCCTGGGCTCCAACGTGAGTCGGGGGGCGATGATGGCGAACCTATGCTGTAGCCAGACCAGGCAGTCAAAGAGCCAAAGGCGCCACCGCACTTCCAGCAACTCGCGGTCGTCCCCGGCTAATATCGAGTTTACGGCCGGCACCAGGCGCAGGAACTCCCGCGGGTGGAAAAACACTTCTGCAAAGGCCGGCGTGTACCAGGCGGTAACGAACTTAAGGTACAAGTCCATCACCCGGTTAATGCGTCGCGCATAGCGCGCAAATTCCCGGGCCTGAAGGTCTGGCCGGTGCAAGACGCGGTTCAGCGCGTCGGCCGCCTTTTCACCCGAGAGAATGGCGATGTAAACCCCGCTGCTCCAGACCGGGTCAATAAAGCCGGCCGCATCGCCTGCCAACAGCCACCGCTCGCCGGTCAATTGCCTGCAGCGGTACGAAAAATCCCCCGTGGCATACACCGGCGACACGCGCGTGGCCCCTTGCAGCTTCCTGGCCGCGCAGGGGTAGGCGTGCACGCTCGTCATCAGGACGGCTTCCGGGCTCTGGCCGGCGCGTTTGTAGGCGTTGACATCCATGACCAAGCCCACGCTGGTCTTGCGGGAGTTGATCGGGATGAACCAAAACCAGCGGTCCGACGCCCGCACCATCTGGGTTAACGAACCATCGATGCCGGGCTCGCGTTCGGCCCCTTCGAAATGCGCGTACAGGGCAAACTTCTTCAAGTGGCCGTAAGCCCGCTTCAGGCGGAATTGGTGGCCCAGCAGGCTGGCGCGGCCCGAGCAATCGAGCACGTAACGAGCGCGCCGGGTGCGGCCATCCGTCGTCGTCACCACACCGCCGCCCCCGTCAAAACGAATTTCCTGGACCGCCGTACCGGCCAGCACTTCGCAACCGCACTCCGCGGCATGGTCGAGGAGCACTTTGTCGAACACCGCGCGTTCAACCTGGTAGGCGGTGGGCTGTTCGCACCGGAAAACGTGGTCGAAGAGGAAACGATTTTGCTTGGTGCCGCAGCCTGAAATAATCTTGCCGCCGTGCTTGATGATCAGATCGGTGGCTTCGACCTTTTCTTTGACGCCCATGCGCTGGAGCGTGCGAAGGCTGCCGGGCAGCAGCGACTCGCCGATCTTGAAGCGCGGGAAAATATCCTTTTCGAGCAGACCGGTTTTCCAGCCCTGCTTGGCCAGCAAGGTGGCGGCCGTGCTGCCGGCCGGCCCACCCCCGATGATTAAGACGTCAAACGTTTCTGTCATAGCACCGGTGATCCACGCACCGCCACCGGCATAGCGGGCAGCCCCGGGCGATGTCAAGTGAGCAGCCCGGCCGAGCCATTTGAGCGGAAGCATATGGTTAGCCATCGTAGTCGTTCCGACCTGTCCAGGAGGAACGATTGAAACCTCGGCCTCGGGCGCGGGCGGGCCCGGGCCGGAATTTGAAGCTTGGGCTGCATCTTTTCTGGCAGGAACCCGGAAATCTGAAATCCCGACTTGACGAGTATAGTTAATTTAGCCTACCGGCTTAGTGGAGATTACCGATGAACGATTTTCAGCCGGATTTCGACGTTGACTTGCTGGTCGCCGGCGGTGGCACGGCGGGTTGCGCTGCGGCCATCAAGGCCAAAGAAGCATTGCCCGAGGGTACCGTGCTTCTGTTGGAAAAAGCCAACGTCAAGCGCAGCGGGGCGATCGCCCTGGGCATGGATGGGGTCAACAATGCGGTCATCCCGGGCCACGCCACCCCGGAGCAATACGTTAAGGAGATCACGATGGCCAATGACGGTATCGTGAATCAGGCGGCGGTGCTGGCGTACGCGCAAGAGAGTTTCCCGATGGTCCAGGAGCTCGAAGCGTGGGGCGTCAAATTCCAGAAGACCGCTTCGGGCGATTACGACGTCAAGAAGGTGCACCACAAAGGCAGCTATGTATTGCCCATGCCGGAAGGGTACGACATAAAGAAAATCCTTACGCGCACCCTTCGACGCACGGGGGTCAAGACCGAAAACCGCGTGATGGCCACCCGGGTGCTGTTGGACGGCGGCCGCGCCGTCGGGGTACTCGGCTTTAATGTGCGCACCGGCGAGTTTGTTGTGATCCGTGCGAAAGCGGTGATTCTCTGTTGCGGCGCGGCAGGCCGGCTCGGGTTGCCGGCCTCCGGTTACCTGATGGGCACCTACGAAAACCCTTCCAACGCGGGCGACGGCTTTTCGATGGCCTACCATGCCGGTGCAGAACTGACGAACATCGAGTGTTTCCAAATCAACCCGCTGCTCAAAGACTACAACGGCCCGGCATGCGCTTACGTGAGTGGGCCTTTTGGCGGTTACACGGTCAATGCGCGCGGCCATCGTTTCATGCGCTCCGACTACTGGAGCGGGCAGATGATGATGGAATTCTACAAAGAACTCACCGGCCCCAACGGGCCGGTATACCTGAAGATGAATCATCTTGCGCCGGAGACCGTGACCGAGATCGAGCGGATCCTGCACACGACCGAGCGTCCCAGCCGGGGCCGGTTCCACGCGGGCCGGGGAGAAAGTTACGGCGAGCAGATGGTGGAAATGGCCGTCTCGGAAATCGGGCTTTGCAGCGGCCACAGCGCGTCCGGCGTCTGGGTCAACGAACGCGGTGAAACGACGGTGCCGGGCCTTTATGCCGCGGGGGACATGGCCTCGGTGCCGCACGGGTACATGCTCGGCGCGTTTACCTACGGAAAGATCTGCGCCCGTCACGCCGCGGAGTTTATTGCCTCGGCGGGTACGTCCCGTGTTGACGACGGGCAGGTCGCCGCCGAGCGCGAGCGCGTGCGGCGCCCGCTCGCACGCCCTGAAGGGATCCAGCCGCACCTGCTTGAATACAAGCTGCGCCGTCACGTGAACGATTACCTCCAGCCGCCAAAAAGCGCCCACCGGCTCCAACGCGGCCTCGAGTATTTCCTCCGGGCGCACGAAGAACTTGAGCAACTCGGCGCCCGGGACCCGCACGAACTGATGCGGGCGACCGAGTGCGGCTTCATCCGGGACTGCGCCGAGATGGCCGCGCGCGCGTCGCTCTACCGAACCGAAAGCCGATGGGGCTTGTACCACTGCCGCCAGGATTTTCCTGAAATGGATGACGTGAACTGGTTCGTGCACGTCAACCTGAAGCGCGGAGCCGACGGCGGCATGCAGCCGCTGAAGCGGCCGGTCGCCCCTTACGTGGTGCCGCTCGACGAAGATGAACTCCGGTCATACCACCACCTCCGCATTGCCTCGGCGGTCGCGTAAATACCCCAAATGAGTACAGAACCTTTCTCCAAACCGGTTGTGGCCGGTAGGCTCAAATTTACTTCCGAGACTGCCGCGGCCCAGGCGGCCCAGATCGCGCCGAACCGGCAAACGACCAAGCTGTTCGATGTGCCGGTGGTTGTGGACGAGCCAAAATGCATCCGTGGCTGTCACGTCTGCGTCGAATCGTGTCCCGTGGATTGTCTGGCGATCGACCCGGTCACCGGCAAATCGCACATGAAGTTCGACGACTGCTGGTACTGCCTCGCGTGCGAGGTGGACTGCCCGACTAACGCGATCACGGTCAAGATCCCGTTCCTGATCCGGTAACCTGTTATGACTGAAACCACCCCGAACCTATGGACCGAACGGCTGCGCAGCAACGAGGTTGACGTACGCCGAATCGCCCTCACAGAACTTCAGGAGGAACCCGACGCGGTGCCGATCGAAGCGGTCCTGCCGTTGCTGCGCGATCCTGACGCCGCGGTGCGGCGGCTGACGATCGGCGTTCTGGAGGAATTGGGAGACGTCCGGGCCATCCTCGCCCTGGTGGATGCCGCGGCTGCCGGCGATGGCGACGTCGCCACCGCCGCGAGGATCGCCCTGCGCGAGTTCCGCACGTCCGCGGCCACCTACCCCTTGATTGAAGGAGTGGCGCACCCGGACCCGGACGCGCGCGCAGCCGCCATCCTTGCCTTGCGGGACCTAAGGGCCCCGGAAGCTATTCCCGCGCTCACGCGCGCGGTGGGTGACGCGTTCCCGCATGTCCGGCGAGAGGCCGTCATTGCGCTGGCCCATTTGCGCCGGGCTGAGGTCTTGCCGATCCTTCGCCAAACGCTGAACGATGCGGACCCTGAAGTGCGCAAAATCGCGGTTGGCGCGGTCAGCTTTTTCCAGGAGCCGACAACCAACCGCGACCTTCTTAAAACGCTGTTCGACGAGGATTGGCAGGTAAGGCGTGAATCGGCGATCGCCCTCCGCCGGTTTCCTTCGGAAGGGACCGTCACCGCCTTGAATGGTGCGTTGGACGACACGCGTTGGCAGGTGACCAAAGAGGCGCTTGCAAGTCTGGGCCAACTGCGCGGCGCAGAGTCAGCCTCCCTTGTGCGGTTCCTCTCCCATGACATTGCCGATGTCCGCATCGCCGCGGCCACGGCTCTCGGTCACTGCGGGCCCAACGCTGCGGCGGCTGAGCTCGAAACCCTCCTGCAAGACCCGGACGCCGGCGTCCAGAAGGCGGCACGCCGTGCCCTTGATCGGCTGAACGATCCTTCGCCTCGCGATGCCTCAACCTAATCGTCCCTAATCGTCTAATCGTCACTCCGTGAAAACCCGAACCTTGAAGATCGTCGCGGCGGGCCTTACCCTCCTCACAGTCACGCGCGGGCAGGCCGGCGAAAAAATCCGCGTCAGCATCGGCACGCAGGACACCACGATCAATTGCGCCGCCGGTGGTCCGGTCGTTCGAGAGTTGCACCTGCTTGAAAAGTACCTGCCGCACGATGGCAAATACAAAGACGCCGAGTACGACATCCATTGGCTGAATTTACCGACGGGTGCGCAGTTGAACACCGAGGTGCTCGCCAACCGGCTCGACATCGTGCAGATGGCGGATTTCCCGGCCACCGTTGGCCATGCCAGCTTTCTGGCTTCCAGGACCGGCGTAAAAACGTTGTACGTCGCCTCCCTTTCGGTGGGGATCCGTGGCGCCGGCAACGCGCTGCTCGTGCCTAAAGACTCGCCCGTGCAAAGCATCCGGGAACTGAAAGGTAAACGCATTTCGGTGCCGGCCGCTTCCACGGCGCACGCGTTTCTGTTGCGAGCGATTCAAAAGGAGGGGTGGGACCCGGAAAAGGATGTGACCATCACCGTGCAGACCCCGGAGGTAGGCGGGTCGGCACTGAAGGCGAATCAGATTGACGCGCACGCGGACTTTGTGCCCTTTGGCGAGCTGTTTCCCTTTCGCGGCTTTGCGCGCAAGATCCTCGACGGGGAGAGCACGGGCCTGACCACTACCCACGGCGTGCAGGTGCGCTCCGACTATGCGCAGAAATACCCGGAAATCGTCGGGGCGTTTCTCCAGGCGACGCTGGAAGCCGACCGGCTCTTGCGCGAGAAACCGGAAGAACTGGCTGAGGCGTATGAAAAATGGACGGGAATCGAAGCAGAGGTCTTTTGTGCGTTCCACGGTCCGGCCGGCATTCAGACGCGTGACTTCACCTTCAAACCGGAGGTAATCGATGCGCTGCGCAACGCGTCGCAGACCCTGAAAGTTCTCAAGAAGACGGCAGCCGACGTCAAGGTCGATGAGTTCGTCGATGATCATTTCATCAAGCAAGCGGCGGCGGCCTCGGGCATCGATTACGAAGCGCGTTTGAAAGATTACGCCCCCTTGCCTTTCACCGGTAGCGCCGCGGACACCGGCCGGCCGATTAGCGAACCAAAACTCGCGGGTCAAATCTGGGTACGTGGCGAGCACAAGGTGCGCCTGTACAGCTCGCCCGAGGCAACGCTGCAAGCGCTAGGGCAGCTCCAGGTTCAAGCGAAGCGGGCGCGCGTGGTTTTCGTTCACGATCGTGACATCGGTATTAAACTTTTTGCCGACAAGGTCTGGTACGTGAACAAAGGGGGGAAGCTGGCCGCGTTCCTGTTGCGCGAAGGTGCGGATGCCTGGGCGGCCGGGAACGGCGGCCAGGTTCTCGCCTATCGCGACGCTGCGGCCCTTTTCAGCACCACGCAACAGGCCGGTCTCGCCCCGTCCGGACCCGGCACGTAGGCGCAAGCTTCTTAAGGCGATGAATGCCTTGCATTTCCGATCCGTCGGTTCCGGCGCTCTTGCCCGGTCGCAGCCCGCGCCGGACTTCATCCGGTTTGCCCGTTCATGGGCGCTGCGGATTGCGTCGATCGTTGCGTGCTTGTGGGTGTGGCAGCAGGCTTCCACCCGGGGTTGGCACACGATCATTCAATTCCAGAATGTGCCTGCCCCAACCGAAGTGGTCCAGGCGACGCAGCGCATTCTGCAATCGCCAAAGGTTCTCAGCCACGTAGTTAACAGCCTGCGGCGGATTTTCCTCGGGTTTTCGCTGGCGGCGGTTCTGGCCGTCGGATCGGGACTCGTCATCGGGCGGTTCCGGCTTGCCGGCGACGCGCTCATGCTGCCCCTTGAAATCCTGCGGCCGATTCCCGCCGTCGCCTGGATTCCCCTGGCGATTCTAATGTTCACCAGCCCCGAGTACAGCATGGTCTACATCACCTTTATCGGCGCGTTCTTTCCGATTCTGGTCAACACCATCCACGGCGTGCAGAGCCTCGATCGGCGGCTCATCTTCGCCTCGATGACGTTAGGCGCCGGGCCCATTACGGTGTTCCGCGAGGTGATCCTGCCCGGTGCGTTGCCGTCGATTGTGACCGGATTGAGCATCGGGATGGGCACGTCCTGGTTTTCACTTGTGACCGCGGAAATGATCTCGGGCCAATTTGGCATCGGCTACTACACGTGGGAAGCCTACACGCTGCAGAACTACCCGGACATCGTGGTAGGCATGATCGCCATCGGCGTCCTTGGCATGCTGAGCAGCTGGTTGATCAAACAAGCAGGCGCGTGGTGCATGCCGTGGCTGCGTTCAGGAGCAGCCACCGTATGAGCGCGCCTGCTTCGGTCGACGGCGCGCGCGGGGCGATCCGGCTGCGGAACGTCGGCATCTCGTTCGGCGCTGCCGCGCAGCCGATGGTGGCGGTACGCAACATCGACCTCGACATCCTGCCGGGCGAATTCATCGCCATCCTTGGGCCATCGGGCTGCGGGAAGTCAACCTTACTCGGAGCCGTTGCCGGCTTTACGCCCGTTTCGGCCGGCGAGATCGTCATGGACGGTGAGGCGGTGCGCCACCCGAGCGCAGAAAGGGGCATGGTGTTCCAACACCACACGCTTTTCCCCTGGAAAACGGTGCTCGGCAACACGGAGTTTGGCCTTAAATTGCGCGGCGTGCGGAGGGTCGAACGCCGGGAACGCGCGCATGACATTTTGCGAAGTGTCGGCCTCGCCGGATTCGAACGCCGCTACCCGGAACAACTCTCCGGCGGCATGCAGCAGCGGGTCAATCTCGCACGCGTGCTCGTCAACCGCCCGCGCCTCTTACTCATGGATGAGCCGTTCAGCGCGCTCGACGCGCAAACCCGTCTGCAAATGCAGGAACTGCTCCTGGAACTCTGGCAGGAACTTAGGATGACGGTGACCTTTGTCACCCACGACATCGACGAGGCAATCTTCCTCAGCGACCGCGTGGTGGTCTTCAGCGCCCATCCCGGCCGGATCAAAGCCGAAATTCCCGTGAGGCTTGACCGCCCGCGTTTCACGGATACGCTCACCAGCCCCGAGTTCATGCGCCTGAAGCGCGGCTGCATGGAATCCATTCGCGAGGAGAGCGAGAGTCCGCACCGCCTGGATCGCAATGCGCATCGCCCGTCCGCTCTACCCGCTTGCGAAGCGGCAGCGGCACCGTCGGCACCGTAGGTCAGCCCGATCTGCATCTCCTAAGCGAGTCGAACACAGCCTTTTTCATGGTCGGCACCCGGCGGGGCGGGCGTTTCAAAGATTCCGAAGCTTCCCGCCGGCCCACCACTTGGGACCTGAGGCCCTGCGTCAGAACACGTCCTGCAGGCCTCTTTGCTGCAGGGCCAACCCGGCTCGGGATCGAGTGCTTCTCGGAGGGGAATGAGGGGTGGACCCAAGGGCGCTGACCGCGGCATCCTCGCTCACCGCTCGCCGTCCCAGGCGTCGCCGGTCAGCCCCGCGCCCAGAACATGCGGCGCGCCCGTCAGCAAGCCTTCCAGCTGGCGCAGCGGCTCGCCCACCCGGATACCGCCGGGCTCAAGATACAGTTCACGGATCGTGTGCTCGTGCGGGCCGGTGCGCTTTTTGGTAACGGCGACCGCTTTACGAATCGTCCCGCCCGCGTCGAAGTGCCGCAGCAACAACAGGGTGTCGCACAGGTAACTGATGTCCAGCGGGCCAGTGAGTTCCGGCCCGGCGAGGCCATGTTGGCCGGCGACCAATAAAGAGAGCACGCCGTTAGCCGCCAGAAAGTTCAACAGTTCGTGCATCTGGGTCAGCAGTTGCTGCTCCTGGGGCATAGCGTGGAAATAGCCCGACAAACTGTCGATGAGCACCACGCGTGCGCCGCCTTCGTCCACGCTCCGGCGCACGACGTCGCTAAACTCCCCCGCCGACAAGTCACCGGCATTGATCTGCTGCACGGTCACGAGCCCTTTGTCGACGAAGGGCCGCAGGTCCAGGTTCAAGCTGGCTGCCCGCATGAAAAACGTCTCGAGCCGTTCCTCAAAAATGAAAACGGCGCCCGGTTTGCCCTGCTGAGCCGCGGCGTGGACGTAGAGGGTCGCCAGGGAAGTCTTGCCCGTGCCGGTGGCGCCCAGGAGCAGCACGGCGGTGCCCGCTTCCAGGCCGCCGCCCAGCAACGTGTCCAGGGCGCTCAGGCCGCTCGCCATCGGGGTGCTCCCCAGGTGGTCGCGCCGGGTGCCCACCGCAAGCCGCGGGTAAACCTCCAGCCCCCCCGTGCCCACCGTAAAGTGGTGGTAACCTCCGTGTACGGCCAAGCCGCGCATTTTGAGGACCAGGAGCCGCCGGCGCACGTTGCCGAACTCGGGTGCCCAGCGTTCCAGCCGCAATACCCCATGGGTGAGATCCTGGATGTCTTGGCTGGTGGGTTCTCCCGTGTGCGCGTCAATGAGTAGCGTTGTGCAACGTTTGGACGCCAGGTGTTGCCCCAGCGCGAACAGCTGTCGTTGAAAGTCCGGTACGTTGCTCGCCAGCGGGCGCAGCTGCAACAGGGAATCCACGACCAGTCGCTCGGGCTGCACGCGCTCGATGAGCGCAAAGAGTTGGGAGATGACGTCGCGCAGTTCGAGCGCCACGTTGCGGAAAACGGCCTCTTGGCCTGGCGCCTGCTCGGTCGGGCCAAAGGTGGACCAGTCCTCAAGCGTCACGCCCTCCAGGGACCAGCCGTGCGAAGCCGCGATTTTACGCAGCGCCTCGGCGCTCTGCGACAAGGAAAGGTAGAGCACCCGCTGGCCGCCGTTGAGGCCGGCACGCATGAATTGCAAGGCCAGGGTGGTCTTGCCTGTGCCGGCTTCACCCGTCACCAGGTACATCTCGTGTACGGGCAGCCCTCCATGAAGGATGCGGTTGAGGCCGGCAACGCCGGTGGAAACTTGGGCGGGCACGGTTGGGTGCATGTGAAGGTAAATCGTTAAGGGCGCTGATGATTGGAGAATGTTTCAGAAATTATACTAAAAATGTTTCAGAAATTATACTAAAAATGTTTCAGAAGTTATAGTAAAAGTGGAAGGGAAAAAAACGGAAGGAACCGTGGGGTGCAGAGAAACCGGGTCACCCCCGCAGGCAAGCGCCGCCGGGAGGGTCTCCGAGTGCAGGCGGCCATCAATCACGGCGGCTCGCACCTCCAAGGCCCGGTGGCGCCCCGGTTCCGGGCCGGCTCGCACGTATGATCCTGTCCACCGTAAGGATTCCAGTCCGGAAAGGCGCCGGACCACACTACGGACATCGAACCCTTTACGAGTTGGCCGCGACGTTGGCCACCGCCCTCCAATGGGGGATACGTCATACGATCTTTGCCGGTCTCGACGTGACCCGCGATACGCTGTTGAAAGCCGGGATCGGAATCAACCCCGACCGCAAAGTCATACCAACCGAACGTAGCTTCGAGTCGCCAGTATTTCCTCAGGTTATCGCCAGGTTGCAAGCGGCAGGCGGTAATCGCCTGAGTATAAAGATCCGGAACGCTGGTGCTCGGCAGCGAAACCGCGGCGTCGTTGGGGCTTGCAAAGTTGAACGCCGAGGTTAGATCACCGGTAACCGCGCGGCGCCAAGCGGTGATGTTTTGCTCGCGCAGTTCCGCATTCCGGCTACGGAACCACCGTTCGATGAACTGGATGATAGACGTGTGATCGAACACCTCCGAATTGACCCAGCCTCCCTTGCTCCAGGGCAATATGACAAGCATCGGCACTTGCATGCCTAACCCGTAGGGACCACTCGGGTATTCGGAGTTGCCCGGGAATATCTCATTGGTGGTGTCGACGTTCGAGAACCCTTGGGTCCGGGACTGAGGTTGGGTTGGGGCGACGACGTGGTCGAAAATCCGTCATTCTCGTCATACGTGAGGAAAAAGAAGGTCTTGCTCCATACCTCGGGATTTGCTGTCAGCGCATCGAGAATCTCCGACGCATACCACGCGCCGTAATTCCCCGGCCGGTTCGGGTGCTCCGGGTAGGCTTCCGGGGCGACGATCCATGAAACCTGCGGCAGTTGGCCGTTGCGAACGTCATTTTGGAAGATATCGAACAGTGATTCCCTGGCGAAGGCGTTGGTTCCCGTCCTGGCTTTCTCGTAACGCGGGCTGCCCGGATGCGCGTTCTGATATTGTTGGAAGTAGAGGAGCGAGTTGTCGCCGTAGTTGCCAATGTAGGCATCCTGAGTCAAACCCATTCACCGGCCGCGGTTAGGCCCATGCCGATGTCCTGGTAAATCTTCCAGTATACCCCGGCCTGCTCCAGTAACTCCGGGAAGGTAGACCAGCCGTACCCTGCGTCGGCGTTATCGACTACCGGGCCTCCGCCGCTGCCATCGTTGCCGACCCAACCTGTCCACATGTAATATCGGTTCGGGTCGGTTGGCCCCATCAAAGAACAGTAGTACCCACCGCAGATGGTGAACTGAGCTGAAGCCTTGCACCGGTGTTGCTACGCGGGGTGACAACGCGATGCCGGAAAGGCAGAACAGCTTCAACGACTGGGATATTTTGCGCGACCCAGCCCGAAGCATGCCTTCGCAGGCTGAGGGGAGCGGAACAAGGTGGGGTGCGCTCAAGGCGGGTGGGTCCTGGCGGACTCCAAGAAATGCTACAGTGCCTCAGCATGCCTCTTTCGAAGCTGACCAAGGTTGCATGAGCAAAAGCCGCTTGGTACACTCGGGAGCGTCATGAAAGCTTTCCGGTGGTTTTTGCTCTTCATCGCATTTCTGAGCCTGACTTGCGTCGGGTTGGTTGCGCAAATGGACGGCTCCGCGCCCATCGAGTCCTACGTTGCCCGGCTCAGCGCCCGGGATCACTTCAACAGCAACGGTCAACGGCTCCAGAGTCCCGCAGCGATCATCCGCCAGGATCGAGCGAACTATTACGTGTATGGCTACCGTGACCCGGAGGATGAACCTGATCAATTCTTCAGTAGCAAGGAAAATCGTGCGCGGCTGGAGCGTTTGCTGGAACGGGGAACCAGCACCCCGGAAGCGCGTCGCCTCGTCGTCAATGGTACGCCGCTGATCCGGGTCGAGGTTTACCAAAATTTCGTGAATGTTACCATCATCTCAGAGTAGACGTTCACTCCTGCTCCTGGTGGGATGGCTGCTCGCCGGCGCGATGGGCGTGGAAATGCGTGCGGGTGCGCAAAGCGTTCCGGCTAAAGCGCAAGCGTTTCTGCGTGCCTACCCCAACTTCTTCGCAGGTTATAAGGACAATCAGTTGGTCTGCCAGGACGGCACCGCGATCCTTTTCGATGACGGCCGTTCCAAGACCTACGAGCAACGCCTGTCCGGCGCCGATCCTGAGGATCAGCTTTGGCAAGCTTACCCGACCGGCCCTGATTCCTATCGGCCTCCGGCGGTGAATTTCGACCCGGGACGCTATCGTTGCGCAACCCTGTTTAAAAAGATGTACGGCGCGAACGCGCAGGAGGTAGAGGCTCATCTTCGGCCGATCCCTTGGATGCCGAAGTCCACGCATGCGACGGTGCGCATCACGAGCGTCAATGGGGTTGATAAACGGTTAGAAGCCGTTTCGGCGGAACTCGACCAACTTCCTGCGGAAGATAAACGATTTGTTCTAAAGACCGCCGGAACTTTCAACTGGCGTCCGATCGCCGGCACTGACCAGCTCAGCGCCCACGCGTTCGGAATTGCCATCGACATCAATGCCGATTATGCGGACTACTGGCGCTGGGGCGGCAGGGCAACGAACGGCTTGATCCCCTACCGGAACCGTGTTCCACGCCGGATCATTGAGATTTTTGAACGGCACGGTTTTATCTGGGGCGGCAAATGGTACCACTACGATACCATGCATTTTGAGTACCGTCCCGAGCTCCTGCTTTGAGCCGGGTATAGTAAGGATCCAGCACGATTCGCGGTAAACTGAAAGCATGAACGCCGTCCGACTTTACCACGCTCGCAGCAGCGAAGGCGTAATCTTCGAGGAGGTACCGGCGCCCGCAGTCGGTACCGGTAACGTGCTGATTCGAATTCACGCCACTACCGTGACCCCCGGCGAACTCGAATGGTACCCAACTTGGCATACCCGAGAAGGTGCACCACGGTTAAAGCCGATTCCGGGTCACGAACTTTCCGGGATGATCGAAGCCGTCGGTCCGGAAGTCACGGGCTTAAAAAAGGGCGATCTCATCTACGGGATGAACGACTGGTTCAGCGATGGCGCTGCTGCCGAGTACTGCCTGACCACCCCGGCCCAAATTGCGCCCAAGCCGGCGGCCGTCGATCATCTGGAAGCGGCGACCGTGCCGATTTCAGGGTTGACGGCGTGGCAGGCATTATTTGACCGGGGAAAGCTGGAAACCGGTCAGAAAGTCCTGATCCATGGTGGCGCAGGCGGCGTCGGCAGTTTGGCCATCCAATTGGCGGCTTGGAAGGGAGCCTTCGTCGCAACGACGGTCTCTGAGGCGAACGCGGAGTTCGTCCGAGCGCTCGGTGCTCACGAGGTTATCGATTACCGGAAAACAAGGTTTGAGGAGGTTGCGGCTGACGCCGACCTCATCCTGGACCTTGTCGGCGGCGACACCCTGGCGCGCTCATTGCGAGCCGTTAAGCAGGGTGGGCGCGTGGTGACGGTGGCCACCAGCTCGGAAACCAGTCAAGACCCGAAGGTAAAAGAGGCTTTCCTCCTCATTGAACCCAACCGGGAACAGCTCCTCGCTCTCACCAGGCTCATTGATGCCGGGACGATCCGGCCCATCGTCGGCGAAGCGTTCTCGCTGGAGAAAGCTGCCCAGGCATACTTTCCGATCAAAAAGGTGAGTCGCGGCAAAGCAGTGCTCCGAGTCTCAAACCCGTAGAAAGTGAAAGAAATCACGGGGTAGTTTTAGGAGGGCAGGGGCTTCCGATGGGCCAGGCCGGCCGGAGTTGAACACGCAGTGGACACTGCGGCGCCGTGTGAGCTGGTGGGTCATTTGTCAACGTTGTGGTCATCAATACCATTCAGATAGTTATCTCGGTAGAAGGCCTGCTCAGGGGGCGTCGGCGCCGGAGGAGGATCCGTAGCTGGTTGAATCGGTCTTAGGTCCGACGGGCCAGTTCTTATTGAGACTTAATCGATACGATCATGGTCATTTTCCCTCCGAATTTTTCGATGATCATATTTGTTAACCCTCAACAGGCCCGA